>UPTG01000245.1_pt1 | contig 47002 bp, 78 predicted proteins | sample 2160121 | NCBI WGS metagenome assembly UPTG01 (sample SAMN06266255, study PRJEB28933) | marine metagenome | isolation source: Columbia River Estuary | place: USA:Columbia River Estuary, USA | collected 2014-07-27 | reverse complement strand
CCAGTAAGTCAATCTTCTCGCCAATTGGTCTGTTCTGCCATTCAGCATAGTCTTCGGGAGGGTCTTTCTTATCTGTGATAACCATATCTTCCCATTTCTCAGCAAGACGACCGTTGAGTTCTACCCAATATTCCATGTCTTTGCCTGTCTTCTCAACTATCTTCCTTTCTGTGTCTGCAAAGATAGCATCTTCAGGACATTCAGGAATGCAGACTCCGCAGTCAATGCATTCATCTGGGTTAATAGTAAGGAAATTAGGTCCTTCATAAAAACAATCTACAGGACATACGATCACGCAGTCGGTGTGCTTACATTTAATACATGCCTCAGTTACTACGTGTGTCAATCAACTCTCCTTAAAGTATACGTATATTTATTATTTTATTCAGAAGTCAATTCTTTTACTTCACCGTCTACAAACCACATAGACTTGTCTTTGGCTTTAACTAAAACAGTATCAAATTTGTCTTTACAACGTTCTGCTAGTTCTTCGTATGATTTACCTTGACATACAAATTCTTCAGTATCTCTGTTGTACAGTAGATAATCTTTTGAACCATGTTTTTCAATATAACAAATTGGTAGTCGTTTTTTGACTTCATCGACAATTCGTTCATCCATTAACTTTTCTTCAAGTTCAATTTTTTCCATTACAACTTTGATTAGTCGATCATCTTTATATTGACGGTACATACTGTTGAGTGCCCAGCCTATAAAAATACCAAATCCTAAAAGTACTATAATACTATCTTCCATATAAAAACTCCTTGTGATGAATCCACTCACCGCAATCTAAAAATCCCCATTCTCTTTGTTGAGGTCCCATAAAAAACAAAGTGGTGACAGGTTGTTCATTTTCTAATTCAAGCCAATGAAATTCCTGTGCACCACGTTTGATAACACTACCGGGACCTTTCCAAGTCCTCCCCTCGGTAGTGTTTTCCCAATAACCGCCCTTAAGAATTATAGTCATATAAGGCCAAGGGTGATCATGTAAAAAAGGTTCATCACTTTTAACTATTTTGTGAAGTGTGATATTGACGGGGAACTTTGTTCTATCTCTAAGAAAAAGATAGTAACGATGCATGTAATCTGCACCTGTCATTCTATCAGGTATCAATCTGTACCTGTCTAGTTTGTTCATTAAATTGTGAAATAAATTCATATAAGTTACCGGGGGAAGTAAAAGTGGGGAGATTTTGCTTGTCTCTAAGAGCCCTAGCAAGGCTCTCCCCGAACCTAGTTACCTAACGAACTTAGGAAGCCTTATTAGCGGCTGCCATTGCTCTGTAACCTGCGGCTACAACTGCTCTAGCTGGGTTGCCTAGACGATATCTAGTTACGCCAGTTTTTGTAGCGTTAGCATAGATAGCATATCCACCACGTAAACGAAGGTCGCTTACTGTAGCAGTAGGGTTGCCAATGCCGAAACGTGCGGCAATTTGCTTTGCTGTTAATGCTTCACCGTTCTGTAGAGCGGCTAAGAATTTAGCAGACTTTGATACTACCTTAGTAGTCGTTGTTGCATTTGTCATATATTTTCCTCTTAGTTTTATATGTCGTTGAGAGGCAATCCCTCAACGTGTACCTATTATACGACAATTCACCATTGAACACAAGTAGTTTGGGTAAACACGAAACCTATCGCATTTGTTAGAAGCCCAAATAACTCTGTCGTATAATACATTAGCCTTATTGTAGTAGCCTTTCGACTAGGTTCATTAAGACTGATGTTCCTGTGATAGCACTACCTATCATAATTGCTTTGTCATTCCAGCAGTGACCTACGTAGATCCATGCTATTGCTGAAACTGCATACAACCATTGTCCTTCTTGTTCTAATCCTGCACTCATAGCAAATACACCACAAACTGCAAGGATAGTAGCAAACCATTTGACATGACTATCAATAGTTCCTGTAGGCGTTGCTGGTTTGAGGTCTTCTACTTCAAGTTGGAGTTCTTCCATTTCTTGTTTAAGACGTTTCCTTTCTGCATTAAGTTCCATAGCAAGTCTTCCTGCTTTGGTCATAGTGCTACCAGCAAATTCTTCCTTAATATCAGGACTGATCTTCTCTTCTATCTTTTCTGTTTCCATATCATTTAATATTTTTTCATCTGTTTTCAACCCACTAATCCTCTTACGATACCCTGTGCTAGTATAAACACTAAGACAGCATTTAACATTATTAATGCTCTATCTTTCCAGAGCATACCAACTACAAACCAACCAATGGTTCCGATTAAACTAAACCATACATCAATTAGATGATAATCTACTCCAGCACTTCTGGCTAGAACGGCTGTCAATATACAAGCACTCGCAAACCATTTGACATACCAACTTAAGTCTTCCTTAGGAGTCGCTGACTTGTAAATTCGTTTGCTATGTTCTAATTCTTTGGGATCAAATTTCTTTGTCATTGTTCGCCTTCCTCATCATCATCAAAGAAATAGTCTCCCTCGAGTTGATGTACCATGTCCACTATAGATGTATAACATGTAGGACAAAATTGTACAGGTAACATGCCAAAGTCACCTTCGACACCACCTTCTTCTTTAGTATAAATGCAATCGCATATTGAACATTTGTGGGCTTCTATTATACTCATACTTCTTCCTTAAAAGACCACTGGTCCGTTGAAAATACCAAGTCTATAAAACGTTGGCGTTAATTTAAGTTCGGATAATTCTTTCATTCTTTCGTAATTTTCTTCTGCTATCTCTTTTAGGCTTTCCATTGTGTCTGCAAATTCTTCAGCAGGCATCGAATTAAGAGTATCAATAATTTCTATTATATGTGCTAGTCGATCCTCAGCATCAAGTATTGTATCATATGTCTCATCAATCAAAGGATGGAATGTTCTAAATCCTAACTTTTGCAGATATCCTATTGTACCAGGTTGTCCAAATACAATAAATGGTTTTTTATATGTAATAGGCCTTCCTAATTTTTCTGTGATACCTATATCAGCAGGCTCGATCATTGTTTCAATTACTATCTGTATATCTGATGATATAGTATACTCATTAATTAGAGGATCGTAGATATGAGTATACTCACCTATAGTATATGGAGTTCCTTCTATCCACTCAGTGATCTTAGCGTTCTTACCATCTTCTACAAAAAATAAATTGCTTACTGGCGCCTTCTCAACTACCTCTAACATTTGTTCTTTAGTTACAGTCCATTCGCTCTCACCGAAAAAATCAGGATGACTTGTACCAAATGAATAATAACAATTCTCAATGATATCTCTGTCAACCAACTCTAAATATAAAGTTTGTCTTTCAGTAGTAATTCTCCTAGAAAATATAGAAAATCTTTTCTGTGGATGTTCATTAAGTACAACCCCATGATGCTTTGAAAGTTCCCTTTCTACAAATGGTTGTGTAAACCATCCTGGTCTGTATGATATATTTTCATATGTATCTAATTCTTCTTGTATAACTTTTTGCTCTACAGGAAAACTAGTCAGAAACCAAGTGTTTGATGGATGTTTATAATTTTTCACATGATTAGTAATATACAGTATAAATGATCCTATCCCCTTAGGGGATAACCAGTTTATTGTATAGAACATAATTTTATTACTTGACTCGTTTACTAGTTTAGTAAGTCGATTAAGAATCTCTACAGCACCGTCCTGTTCTGAACAGGCTCTGTCATGTAAAAAAATTACCCAGTTCATCTCTATAAAAAGAGTAGAATCTGTTAAGTCGCCATCGCTCTCATTAATATCTAAAGATTTAACAACACTATTATCATCATTCTGGCAGGAGGATAACCAAGTACCAATATCAGAACAGGCACCAAATTGCTTCCAAGGAGAATCCGGTTGTACAATGATCTCATCAGAAAACTTTGTAACCCGTGTTATATCATCATCGGATATATAATAGTGTCTACCTGTCTGCATTATGAAATATTCTTTGTTTCCTCAGAAGACACAGCATCCATATAATTAACAGGGATTGTCTTTTCGATTGTCTTTTCACCTAGCATACCAAATGCTATTAGTAAACCGCACAATACCATTAGTAATACACCCATCAATGCCTTTCCAAAAGCATGTTCTTCTTCTGTCATTTTATTTACCTATGTGTTTAACTTCGTTCTTTGGTACTACCTGATATGCACCCTTGTTGTACGCTGGTGCAATAGTGTATGTAGCACTAATCTTTTGCTTTTCTTTCTGCCACTCAGCATTCTCGCCATCACCTTTGCTAGATACATTCATTTCTGTACTGCTAGGATACTTCTCGTTGAACTCTGCTATACGCTGTTGAGCATAAGATAGTTCAGGCTTGTACGTACTTCGGTCTGCCCTGATATCTTTCTTGGGAAGTCTGCCGTACGAATAGTCGATATACTCTTCTAATGTAGCGAACCTAAAGGCATGATTGTGGTTGCGTTTGCAACTTCTGTTATGCTCACGCCATCGTAATTCTAGTTCTTTGATCTTACCCTTGGTCAACTTTAACTTGCGTTTGCGAGTATTAATCGAGGATAAACGGACATCTAAATGCATAGTCATGTTTCTATTATACTCCCTTAGAGATTAATTGCAATCGAATTGGGTTAAGCAATAGCCTTAACGTGTTTGCAATCGCCACGAAACTTGTAGCCTGGACATGAACAATGACCATCTTCAATGGTATATGTTTTACCTTTTGATCCTTGGACAAGGATAACATTAGATGTTCTAGGAGCAGTTACATCTGCATATTCGTCAATCTTTGTGAATGAACGTCTGCGTTTGTCAAACTGCTTCATAGGAGAACTGAACTTTTTGTCATTGTATTGAACCAAATGACCTGATGCATTGACATGGTAAATACCATTGCTGACATTACCTTCCCAATTAGTTGTTTCTTGCAATACTTCAATCATCTAATTGCTCCCTTAGGTCTTCAAGTATTTCTACTAATTTAACGACTAGTTTTTCGTCCTTAGGCTTTTCAGTGTCGATCACTACTTTAACTTCTACGATCATGCTATTGTCCATCCCATCTGCAAATACGTTCTGACTTCTAAATGGCTAAGTACTCTGACTTGACCATTCTTTGTTGCTATGTAAATTGTCTTCATCTTTATCTCCTAAGTATACTACTATTATATAGAATCTAGGAGGTAAAGTCAACCCTTTTTAGATTTATTATAAAAATAAATTCTAACATAATACTTTCTTGTAATGGCTACTGCTGTAAATATAAAATTTTGTAGTAATACCAATTGTATATTTTGATCATATGATACTGCAATGATACCAATCCAATTAGCAAATGCAATGATACCAAATCCAATTGGCATGTTTATAATGAAGGCTAGTACTGTATCTCCTACAGATTCTTTGAGGGCTTGTTTATTAATCATCTAACCCCGGAACAAAATTGTCGCTTTTTTCATTGTACCCGTAGAAACTACCTTCCTTTTCTGACTGAGGATTCAACCCAGCAACAAAGGCATCTAACTCGTCATAAGGTTTAAGACTTTCTGCGAACACCATTAACTTAAGAACGTCTGAAGGAGACATGTGTCCCTGCACATCATCACCTCCATAAGGAACAAATCCGTCTTTATTCATTAAAGCGGTTTCTGCTGTATCACTTGGTGGCACAGGCTTGCCATAATCTTCGATAGGCAAGTCTCGGTTAGTACAATAGTTTCCACCACCAAACTGAACAGATACTGTGTACCCATTATTGTAAGTGATTTGAAAACCCTTATTATTTGAAATTTCAAATGACATTATGCTACCTCTAATTTACTTCTTGCCATCTCACCTGCACTACGATAGTCGGTGATATGTTTCTCACTGGCTTCCACAGTTTGACCATTGCTCAACCGAATGTGCATTGGTCCTAAAATTTTAACTACTTCCAACCAGTTATCGCTGGAACCCAAATTTACAAAATCACCTACAAATATCATCATGCTACTAACTCCTTTTCTAATGTAAGTTCGCTGAAGCCGAAGCCATCAACCATATGAAATTTTCCAGTTTCAGTATCTTCGATAATGTCACCAACTGATAGTGAATGCATATCTCTTACTTCACGCACTTCTTTGGTCTTCTTATTTAAGAAAGTTCTCATTTTGAAACCACTGACAAACTCCTCAAATACTAAGTCTGTACCAGCATCTTCGTCAAAGTAAAAACCATTTAAGATTTTGAAAACAGTCTCTAAGTCTCGCTCTTGCATACCAGCAACTGTACATACTTGAGTGTAATGCTCAAACATATCTGAACGAAAGCCTTCAGAACCATTGTGCTGAGTCTCTAAACGAGCCTCGTACAGTGGGAACTTCTTAGCAGTCTCTGAGTGTCCACCTTCTGGACCATTAACAAAGTCGTAGATTTCTTCAGTTACTTTGATTTGAAAGATGTTGTAAGACATATAATTTCCTGTTCTTTATTGTGAATATGTATATATTATAAGGGTTTTTGGTACCAAAGTCAAGCATTATTTCACTTATTTGACATTTATTTACCCTACAAAATCAATGACTTACAAATTATTTATCCAGCGTATGATACAACATAAATACTATTGACAATTAACACACACACAAAAGGAGTAAAATATGTCAAATAACAACAAATCAGGGTTCGAAATCAGAGCCGATCTATTGAGTCAAGCACAGGGTATCTTGGAAGGCAATCTTCAACGGGAAACTGAAGCATTACTTTATAACAATGAGATAGCAGGAAAGGATATGTCTATCTGCGTAGATTTATCTAAGCAAGTTATCGATACAGCCGAAGTGATTAAAACCGCTAAAGAACTCTATGATTTTGTAAACGACAAGTCTTAGTATAAATTCCCTGATAGCTCAGTTGGCAGAGCAAATGACTGTTAATCATTAGGTCCGTGGTTCGAGCCCACGTCAGGGAGCCAAATACTAAAAAGGGCTTTAGGGCCCTTTTTAGATGGATGCGATTTTCTTTTTAATATAGGCAGACTTCATAGCATCAGAATACGCATAACATTGAGACTTTAATTGCTCTCTTGCCTCAGTTGAATATGCTGGAGCATATTGATTCAACGCATACATGCCTGCATACTCTAAATGATTCAAACTTTCGATCTCGTCCTTGATCTCATCATGCAGTGTGGCTTGCAAGGTTGACATTTCTTTAAAGTCAGTCCAATCTGATTTCCAAACATAGACTGGCATTTGCTTGTTACCATGATGTGCTTGAGATACTTCTATTATCTTATAATCAAAACTTTCTGGATCTTTATCAATGTCACTTGCAAAATAAGGATCATATTGGCTTTCTGGTCGAGTGATTGATAATGGATAGTATTGTATAGATGATAATAATCTTTCTTTAGTGATCAAATCTGTAGAACTACGAATCGATTCTTCACTGTCTCCGTTCAATCCTAATATAATGCCACCAACGGTATAAGTATCACATGATTCTTTAACTTTACGTAGAGTTTCAATGTTGTCTCCAATGCCACTTTTCTTTCTGATCAGTTTACTAGCTTCTGGATTAAATGATTCAATACCAAAGAACAAACTTCTAAAGTTAATCTCTTCTAACAATTTCAATTGTTTGGGTTTGCTTGTAACTAGATCAAGTCTAGCAAACGCAGTTATCTGAGGGTGATACGGAAGTCCTCTCATTGCTTCTGCAAGTATCTCTAACTTAGTATCAGTCTCATTAATTGTATCATCACTTGCAAAGAAATTGGTTACACCATATTTCTCATATGCTTCTAAAAAATAATTATGTAGTGCTTTAGGGTCTGCTAAGTTAGTGATCTTAGAATTACGCAATTCGTAATTACAAAAAGAACAATTGAATTTACATCCTACTCCTAGTTCAAAGCCAAGAATATCTTTAGGTAATATAAAATCTTCGTCTTTTAACGTTGGTAAGACTGGATTGTCTATAAACTCATCAAATTGATGATTGATTAACACCAGTGGTTCTGTTTGTATAGTATATTGCTCTAAGTCTTTTTGATCGAGCCAAGCATCAAATATCTCCATGCTACGACCCAGAAAGAATACATCAATCAGTCCTTCATAGTCATCATCATATTGTCTGGAACCACCATGAATGATTTTGACATCAGGATAAGTATCACGTGTCCATTTAAGAATGTCTCTTAGATAGTTTAAGTCTTGTGTGTGAAATGGAGTAGAGGTTGCAACAATATCTGGCTCATATTTTTCTATGATTGATTTAAGTTGCTTTTTATTCCATTTAGTAAACCACTCAATGATAGTGGCTGTATGACCTTTTGCTTCTAATCGATTCCGTAATTCATATGACCCCATACTTCTGAAATGAAGATGAGGCCATACACCATTGCTATTTTCGGAAAGAATTAAGCATTTCATTTAGTCACGGTTTTTGACAATCTCATCAACAAGACCATAGTCTAATGCTTCTTGGGCATTCATAAAGTTATCACGTTCCATGTCTGCTTTGAGTTGTTCAAACGTTTTACCTTTAGAGTTATGCTCCTCATAAATCTCAGTCAAATACTTTTTCATCTCTAAGATTTCTTTGACTTGAATTTCCATATCAGTTGCTTGACCTCTTGCACCGCCTGAAGGCTGATGAATCATATGTCTAGCACGTGGAAGCATTTTACGTTTACCAGCAGTACCGGCTTGTGCTAACAGACTGCCCATTGATGCGGCTTGTCCCATAACAATCGTATTGATATCTGGCTTGATAAATTGCATAGTATCATAGATAGCCATACCTGCTGTTACACTACCACCTGGTGAGTTAATGTAAAGAGAAATATCTGCGTCACTGTTCTCACTTTCTAGGTATAGTAACTGTGCTACGATTAAATTAGCCATAGTATCATGTACTTCACCTTCTAGTAAGATCACACGATCACGTAGCAATCTACTGTAAATGTCGTAACTACGTTCACCACGACTTGTTTGTTCTAAAACCATTGGTACTAGGGCCATACTATTTCCTCTAAATTATGTTTCTTAAAGTATGCATTATACAGTTAATGTCTATTATATGCAACACTTTTGGTTATGTTAATGTTACCGAACTTACACGTTGTCTTTTTTGTATTTCGGTTACTACTTGTTCTTGGGTCATATGTGTTTGCAACTTTGCTAACGGTATGTTCCCTGGTCTATTGTATATATGACTGTAATTATATCTACTATCATAAAATTCTTTGTTCTCGTCATAATGCTTTTTAAATATCTTGCGATTCTTGTTCCATGTACTATGCGAATTAGTAAAGTATCTGATAACAAAATCACTTGCATAGTGTCTAAAAGGCTTGTATGCTTCATCACCAATATGTTGATCATTATCAAATGCTAAGTCTTGTAATGTCTTGCCTATCTCTACGTATAATAGATAAACTGTTCCAAATTCAGTCAGGTCAGTAAACTCTTCATAGTCTTCATCTTGTAACTGTCTGTGTTCTTGTCCTCTAGGCTGATCATAATAAGTAACAACATGTCGAGGCATTAACTTTCTAATAGACCCTGGTGACATGGCTTCACATCTATGTACTTCTATATTTAGTTGACCTAAAGCATGTTGAACTTCTTTGGGAGCATCAGTAAAGAACTCATGTGGTTCATTAAGCATACCATGATAGACTTCAAAGATGTGGTGTAGATAGTTGAGATCGTCTTGGTGTAACTGAGTAGTCATTCTGCGTTCTACAAAGTTTGGTCTATATTCATTAATGATATCTATGCATCGATTGATAGCATCAACTGCTCTTGTACGTTCTATCGTCTCTGTATCGAAGCCATAGAGACGCTCAGGGTCATCTATAGAGTACTTCTCAACTGATTCTGCTAACAGTTTAGCCCATCGTTGAGCAATAGATGTTTCATTAATGTTATAAGTTAATGTGAGATCGTCTTCGCCAGAATATGTTACATGCATCTTTTTGTACATGTAAGTATTTAATTGTTAATTATGACCAAGATTTTTTTGTGATTCTTTTTTCTCTACCGACAGGTGATGTTTCTGCTAATCTCTTACTGAATACATCGTCCAATTCTTTGTTGTTGCCACGTGCAAGTTTTTTAGATGTTTGTTTAAATTCTTCTGCTTCTTTTTCTCTTTGATCAATTTCTTTTTGTTGTATACGATCAAGTTCTTTGTCTAATGCAATAATCTCTTTTGCATCTACCACGTCACCATCTTTGTTTACAGTAATAACATCCTTGTTACCTTTCTTCCCAAAACCTCTTTCAAGTGTAACTCCCAGTGGTCTGATACCTGCATATCCAATTGATGCAATATTTCTAGTCTTGTCGTTACGTAACAACCAAACCATTAAATGACTGTGTGGTATATCTTCTATTGACTTGATAACAGCATGAGCCTCGACTGTTACTTTATCTTCTTCTTGTGTGTAATGCTCTGGCTTAAATGTTTGAATAATAATTCCACCTGCTGGATTGATGTCGTTACCAAAGATTGCGTTCATTGCTTCTTCTTCAGTTGGTTCAATAACAACTTCTTTACTCATTTTATAAACTGGAGAACCATCTTTTCTTTCTCCAATCTTAATCAGTTCTAGTAAACCTTCACCAACTAACTTATCTATGATTGTTTTTGCTTTAGCACCAATTAATGAGTCAGCACTTTCCCAAGCGGCCGCATCAAGTTTTTTAATACTAATAGGTAGTTGATCTTCTCCACTAGTAATAACAATATCTGCTTTCTTTCTGTTGCCAGTATCTCTGCCTGCTACAATAACATTGTCAGCATCTTTCATTTCTAATTCAATACCACGATCATCAACAAACATGATATCAGCAGTACCATACTTCTGAATTACAGATTCTATCATACTAGCAATTTCTACTTCATTACCAATACCAGCACTTTTGTCGCCTTGCTTACCTATGTCTTTAACAAGAATATATACTTTACTATCAGCAAATACAATTCCACCAATACTGCTTAAGTTAGTTGCGGCAGAATATGATGGCTTGTGTTCCGGAACTTCTTGGTCTAAGTAAGATACAATCTCTTGCATCTGTGCTGATCTAAACTCACCTGACTTTTGACCGTCTGGTAATTGAGTGAGTACAGTAATTTTGTTTCCACTAACCTTTAAATCTTCATAACCATTGGCTTTGAGTAGACGTTCAACTTCCCCTTTGGTAATTGGCGTCTCTTCTTCCTTTGCTTCAAGTATCTTTAAAATGTTTCGGATATCAGTAGTCATATTACTATTTATCAGCATTTTTTAAGACTTTGATATTGAAACCATTTCTCATTCCTGTGTGCTATCTTTAAGTACAAGCCGTGTTCCTTTAATCGTTGTCTATGTTTAAAAAATGAAGGACCATGAGACATAAGAGGATCCTTACCTATTTTTATTCTTTGTACGCCATCAATGTCCCATTGATATTGATGTGCCATTTCATGTGCTAGAGTGTCTACAAACCATTGTCTACAAAACCATTTATCACTGAGCATTATCTCACAATTAGATTTTGTTTTCAATGCTTTGGGTAAGCCTCCATTGCTTATACACATTGCCCACCACCATTTATGAGAGTGTAAACTAAATTCAGGCATACATAACTCATTGTCAAAACATAGTACATTGAGTACTCTCCACGTTTTTTTGATGATTGGGATAGTCGGTCTATATGGATGTCTTTTTTGCTTCGATTTAGTAGGCAACCCTTCGTTCAACCAGATCGTTAAATGTTTTTCTGCATTTTTAACATTCATTTAATATTCCTTTGTCTTAAATTATTTAGTCTGTAGTGACATGTTACAGGAAAAGATATTCTTTTGCAATACGGTACTAAATAGTAGTTGTAAAATGTTTTATTATATAATAGGAGTTAAACATGGATTCAAATCTACTAATTGGTTTAGTGGTTATCGCAGTAGTTGCTTTCTTAATCTCAAAGAGAAAAAGTAAATCTTCTACACCTTCAACTGGCGGCGGAAGCGGCGGTGGTACAGGTGGCGGAACACAAATCAAAAAAGCGCCTGCAAAAGCAAAGAAAGCACCTGCGAAAGCACCTGCTAAGGCTAAGAAGGCGGCACCAGCTAAGGCTAAAAAAGCACCAGCTAAGGCTAAAAAAGCACCAGCAAAGGCTAAAAAGGCAACTGGCGGAAAAGCAGATCCAAAACTAAAAGTTCTTAAGTAAGGACTTAGTTAATGATCGACATCGGGTTTGATGTTATAGGTGATCTCCATTTAAAGCCGGAAGATAGTTTTAACTGGGAAAACAAAGCCACAAGTCTATACTGTATTGTAAGTGGTAATATCAGTTCTGATGTTCGTACAATACAACAAACCCTTACCCATCTAGCAAGGTACTACCAAGGCGTGTTCTATTGTCCTGGCTCCGCAGAATATGATGGAGTTGAAAATACAAATGAAAGAACTGGTCTAATAGTTAACCTTTCTAAGAAGGTTCCTAACTTAGTGATACTACATCACAACATTGTGATTATAGATGGTATTGCTATTATAGGATCAAACTGTTGGGAATCTGCTACTACACCATCTCACCAAGCCATCTCAATTGAGGATCTAAAATATAATCAATATCGTTTAGATGATATGGGATTTTTGCATTCGACTATTGAAAAACTTCAACGACACTTAGACGTTAAGAAAATCATAGTTGTAACAAATGCTGTCCCTAACCCCAACTGTTACTTTGGAGAAGTGCCTAGTTACTCTGAGACTCAGATACCTTTGGATACTATCATTAATGCAGATACAGAAAGTAAAGTAACTCACTGGGTATATGGTTCATACTCTAAACCAGTTGATGCAACTTTACTTCTGCCTCGTAAACAAGATTTGCGTTGTGTGACACACCCTCTAGGAGATACTCCAATGAGAGAGTATTTTGCTAGACGTGTAACTGTTTCAGTTTAATGACAGGCTTTGCCTAAGGCTTTTAATCGCCAGTAGTTGTATGGAAGTGGGGTAACGAATCCTGCTAACAACATAAATGGTATCACCCACCAAGTAAGCATTGCTCCTCCGGTCAGTAAAACGTCAGTTACATTCATTGCAAGTTCCATAGCAATCATTGAGATAAGACTCATTCCTATTGCTGTTTTAAATGCAAGGCTTAACAACATCTGTCTACTAAGGATAATAGTTTCTAATGCTATGCTTGTGAGTAGTCCATTCATTATTGCAAGACTCATTACTTGCCATACTGCCCAACTGTGTTCTATGTTTTGAAATACAAAAATAGTTCCAAAGTCACCAATAGAACAGCCTAGTAAACACCATGCAGTATTGATACTGCTTTGTTTCCAAGTGTGTTTACAAGACCAATTGATCACTACTCTATTTCTGCTTCGACTTTGATTTGTAAAGGATAACCTTTAGATCGTGCATCAAGTGTCACCTCGATACCTTTTTGCTCTGCTATTTCATATGGTAAGACGGCTACAGTAGCACTACCATTGGCATGAATATCTGTTGTAATCTGACTAGCAGTGTCTGGATTATAACTAAAAAACTCGCATAACGAATCTACTACAAATTCCATAGTAGTAACCTCATCATTCATATAGATAACTCTAAACAATGGTGGTTCTTGTAAAGCATAATTAGGCTTTAACTTTGCTTCTGTGTTTGATTCGAATTCTTGTCCTGACATATTAATTCCTTTTTGTTAAGAGTGAATAAAGTGTGCGTAGCCGAGACTACGCACAACATGCCTCTATAATACTATTTATCTGAGGAAATGTCAATCTTTCTGGGTTTTAATTCATCCGGAATTTGACGTTCTAGGCTAATCTTTAAGATTCCATCAATCATATCAGCACCTTTCACAATAACGTGATCGGCAAGTGTGAATGATCTATTGAATCCTCGTTGACTGATACCTTTGTGTAAGTATTCAAGTTCATCTTCTGATTCTACTTTTTCTGTAGAAATAGTCAATTGATTTTGATTTACTTCGATATCAAGTGCTTCCCTAGAGATACCAGCAAGTGCTAGTTCAATAGAAAAGTGATCATCATCGATTTTGATTACATTGTAGGGAGGGTAATTATCTTTACCTGCTACTGATGCTAATCTGTGTATATCCTCAAATATAGAATCGAAGCCGATTCCGAATTTGTGAACGTTTGGAATGTCTAAATGGTTTAGACGGAAGGTTGGTATATTGCTTGTCATAGTGTTTCTCCTTTAATAAAGCAAGATTTAATGTTTGGACCCTTTCGGCATCCAGTGTGATCAGAAACCTATCTTCTCACACATCTATTTATCATATATAATGATAAACGAGATTTTTTCAAGTGTTTTTGGGTTATCTTCTGCGACTACGTGGACCTCTAGGTCCCAATTCAGTTGCTTGTCTTTTCTTTTCACGTTTGACTGCCATTGCTTTTGCGATCTTTCTAGCATTAGTTGGCTTTTCAAAGAATTCTTTTTTCTTTATGTCATCAATTAATCCAGAGTTCTGAATTTTCTTTTTGAATTTTCTTAAGGCTTGTTCAACATTATCATACTCTACGATAACTTGCTTTCCCCCTGCTTTGGGTCTATCTTTTTGATATTTTGAGTTATTGTTTGGTCTGTAATCTTTCTTCATATAATGGTCTTAGGGTTAATTATTAATTCCTTGTCTATATTTATCTCTGTGATGCCTTTCTTTTTATATTTACCTATGTTGTACATATGAGGCATCAATACTCGTTCTATTTCAGTCTGTAATCCTCTTGCACCTGTCTTTAGTTGTATACAATTAATTACCATTTCTTCAATAGCATCATCAGTAAACGATAAATCAATATCATCGATACTAAACAAATATGTATACTGGTCAACAAAGTTACTTCTGACAGTTGTCAACACTTTAATTAGTTCTTGCTTGTTTAGTTTCTCTACATTAATTGTAGTTGTAAATCTTCCAATGAACTCTGGAATCATACCATAGTTGACTAGATCATCAGGTCTTACGTCTTTGAAATGTCCTTCTGATTTGTCATTAAGTTCTGATCCAAATCCTAAAGAAGAACCTGTTGTTCTGTTTTTAATTACTTCTTCTAATCCACCAAAGGCACCACCAGCGATAAAGAGTATGTTTGTTGTATCGATTTCGATCATGGGTTCGTTAGGGTGCTTACGTTTGCCGTTAGGAGCAATACGTACAGTTGTGCCTTCGACTATCTTTAAGAGTGCTTGTTGTACGCCCTCTCCGCTTACATCACGTGTTATAGAGACATTCTCACTCTTACGTGCTACTTTGTCTATCTCATCAACAAAGATGATACCACGTTCTGCTTTTTCTACATCGTTATCTGCTTGGGCTAACAATACGCCTAACATGCTTTCTACATCGTCACCGACATAACCTGCTTCTGTTAAATTAGTAGCATCTGTAACAATAAACGGAACGTCTAAGTATTTGGCAACTGACTTTGCTAGTAATGTTTTACCACACCCAGTTGGACCAATCAAAAGTACATTTCCTTTATGAATTTCTAGTCCCTTGGGTGGTGGATTGAATACTCGTTTAAAGTGATTTGAAATAGCAACTGATAAGACTTCTTTTGCAGGTGTTTGTCCCACAACATATTTGTTTAGATGTCGCATGATTACTTGTGCATCAAGGCTACGTGTTTTTTTGTCAGTTTCTTTATCTTTGGATTCAACATTTTCATTGACAATCAAAGATTCACACAAGGTAACACAGTCAGAACAAATTGCGGCTTCCTCTCCAACAATTAGTTTCACAACTGAATCTTTGTGCATTCCACAGAATGAACAATGTGTATTTTTCTCTGTCATTTATGGCGGTCCTTATCCGTAGCAGTTATCTATTGAACTTACATCTATCTTTATCTTCACCTGACTGTTTAACAAATTTGCTACATCATCAGTTAGTTCTATTCTCGCAATGTTTGATACTTTTTTGTTACTTTGTATCACCAGATTATTTCCACCTCCGCCATACATCATTAGATGTCCATCCATTGAAGTCCCGGTAATTCCGTTGTATTTTATGCTTTGAACACATGTATTTAGCAGTGGTTGATTCTTTGAATTAATAACACTTATTCGTATATATTCATTCTTATCAAAGACCTTCTTAATATTTGCAAAGGTAATTCTATCATAAAAGTAATAAGTTGAATGTTTAGCAAACAACAATATAGGAGAACCCAATATAGGTGTTCTGCTACCAACATATCCTGCAATCTCTGCAAAACTGTTTATAAACTCATCATTCCATTTAATCTGATATGGTATTTCTATGTACGCATTTCTATAAGGGTCAGTCTTAACTACATACTCATCTGTTGTGACTAGATATGCTTCATGTGGATAGTATTTCAAAAAGTTGTTGACTAATGTATCTGCATCTATGGCTTGTTGTTTAAATGAGTCAATCATTTCTTTGATTTGACTGCCATCGTAGTCTAGTATATCAAATGGCTGAAGTAATATAAAATCTTTTAACTTACTAGATGCGACTGTAACATCTAACTTGACATAATGCATTTCTCCCATTGGAGTGTGTTCTAATACATTGTAACTTGTGATAAACCCTGCACTGTATGTTAAAATTTTGCTAGATACAAGATCCTTTTCAACAACGATACGTTCTGAATCAACAATAACACCAACTTCTTTTTCAATGACTTGTTTAAATGCTTGTTGTTTTGCGTCCTCGAATGAGAAACCCTCTCCAGTAACTACGATTGCGTATACTGGAGAAGATATGAATAGGAGTAAGAGAAGTAGGCTTCTCATAGACTTAACTCCTTAGTAAGATAATTTTCTAATTAGTTCTTCGTTCTCACGTGTCCAAATTGCTGTCACACGCATTAGTTGATCGTCTATCTTTTTGTGTTCAAAGCCCACGCCTACTAGTCTACGACTTGAAAAGGCTGTTGCAGTTGATGTCACTATACGTTCCATGTCATTAGCATTGACACGTACTGATGTATCGCCTAAGGCTTCTTCTTCTGTGATTTCTACTGAGCCTTTCATTATATTATTAATGGTGTCTTCACCCTTCTCAATGTTCTTTACGATTGTCTTTACAACCCTATCTGAGGTGACTTCGACTCCATGGAAATCTGAAAGTTTTGCTAGTGCTAGAACTTCTCCTGCTTCCCTTGCATTGACTGCTAGAGCATTTGTCCCACCATTAGAATTAACAGTCACTGTTACTTTGATTTCTTTGATGTTCAACTCTTTACAACCTAATGTCCATTTTCTTTTTAGACATTCAGACTTGACTACAACACCATCTTTGTTGAACTTAGATGTTAGTTCCTGACTCATATATGGTTCAGTATCTGGTCCATCTGGTCTATCAACTGAGTTCTTTGAACCCATCATTGAACATCCTGACATGACTAGTCCAAGACTTAATATTATTGCTACATTTTTCATTTGTTTCTCCTACTCATTTTAAAGTATAGTTTATTATACAAGATTGGGTTATGATAAACAATGTATTTGGGTAAATCATTGTCTTATCGTTGGGTCATATTGTTCGTACTGTCCTGTATACCAGTACTTGAATAATTTCTCAGCAGGTTTCCCTCTGATTGATTGTGATATATTTGGGAACCCTTCTAGTGTCTTTGCTGAAGATTGTCCAGTGTCTGGTATCAATGTATCTGATAACCAATACCCTGTCGATGTTGTTGTGCCTAGCGTCTCAAACCAACCCTGAGTATCGACTGCTCTAAATAATCCTTCTGTGAATATTGCTTGAGCAGAGAAATCAGTTTCTATTTGATATTGTATACAATTGGTTGCGACATCGTTTACAGTTCCTTGTGTACAGAATCCGTCTTCTAACCAACCATTTGATAGAAATCCTGCATGACTTTGAGCAAATGCATTAAACATGACTGGAGGCACAGTCGAACTTGAGTTGTACCAACATGGTTGACTGGTTAAACAATTCCATTCGTCAAACTTTGTTTCTATCCATAGCGTTGCTCGTTCTTGCATCTTGTCAACTGTAGCAGTTGCAACTTCATCTTCAAAGAACATGTGTCCAAATGGTAAGATGATACCATCCACCTTATCAAATACTCTTTTATCATTCCATTGAGGACCCTCACCAACATATATTCTGCCCGAGAATCTTCCTCTGATTTGATCAATGATACTACCTTGTCTTTCCATGTAATAGTCTTTGAGTTCATCAATTTCTTCTTGTGTTATTTCTGAATCGTCACTAGTACCACAATGAAAGCATAGCCACATTGCACTCCAGTCAGCAGATATTGCTCCAACACCAAGTTGTTCTAAACGATCTGCTTCCCACAAGATGTGTTCTTCGTGGGTATCCATAATTTTCTTTAAGAGTGGCATGTCTAATTTTACATAACCAGTTTCTAAAAAGCCTTCAAATAACTGATTTCGGTTTGTATCTTGTGTTAGAAACTGCCAAGTATAATGAGTTTCGATATCTAACTTTTTTGCTTCAGCAACAATGTATTCAACTACCCAATCATCTAAATGCTTAGAGTTGTGGTTCAGTTGCCAAACTTCTACGTTGCCTGATTGCCAATAACCAAAATTGTATATGTTGACTTCTGTAACGCCATGTTCTTTGAGTCTTCGTAAGGTTGTTCTATACATTAATTTAGTGTATTGAGACTGAGTACAGTCTTGGATCCAATAGGCATTGTCATTTCTATAGTTACCATAAATCCATTCGACACCGTAATCCTTTAGACCAATTGACTTGACGTGATCGTCACTAAACGAGTTCTGAGGGGTCGGCAATTCATACTTGCCTAGATATGATTCATGTATGTCTGCGTTGTGAGGGTTCACACAGGAGCCCTCTGAGTCTTCTGTGTTGATCTGTACAGATACTTGTGCTGATGCACTTCCACATGATATACCAAATGTTTTACTACCAGTACCAGACATAGTAATAGTTTGGTTACCCGAAGTTGCCTTAGTACCTGACCAATAGCCTGATGCTGTACATGCTGATGCGTTAGAACTATTCCAAGATATGACTACTGAGTCACCTTGCATTACGCTTGATTGACTTGCTGTGATAGATGCTGTGGCTTGGGGAGTACTTGGACTAGTACCACCGCCTGTAGGTTGAACGGGTGTGCTTGAGCCTCCGCCCCCTCCACATGCTGTGAGCATTCCTACTAATGGAATGATAATAATGTGTCGATAAAATGTCATTATGTGTACCTATGTGTGTCACTATGTCTATACAGTGTACACGTTTACGTACCTTATGTCAAGTTTTATTTGTTATCTTTTAGATATTCTTCTATCTGTCGCTTTTCAATGTCTGACAATAAATCCACATCATATTCACCTGTTTCGATTTTGGAAACTAAGTGCTTAAGATATTCATCATTATATAGATAAGAATCAGATTGGTCCTTTTGAATTTCAATCCATTGTGTGCCTTCAAACTTGAATACACGATTTGGGTTAGCATCTACTCTTACAAAGATATCACCTTTGTTTGCAACTTTTGGAAAGGTTGAACCAAAACTATGAGTTGGTGTAACTGTATCATCTGTACTTAAGAACAGTTCTGGGTGTAGTGATTTTAAAGCATCTTTCTGAATTGAACGCCCTTCTGGATCTAACATATAATCAGATTCTTCTTCTCTTTCAATAGTAACACCTGTTGTAATAATGTCAGAATCAACAGTGATTTCTTTAGGTTCTTCGATAACAGGTACTTCAACTTCAACGATCTTTTCTACTTCAACTTCAACGATCTTTTCTACTTCAACAATCTTCTCTACTTCGACTATTCGTTCTGGTCCTGGGACTTCGACAACTCGTTCTTCAATAATAGGTTCTACAACTTCTTCGACTACAGGCTCTTCTTTAGGAAGTGTTTCTTCCCAAGCCTCTAATGCTTCTTTTGCTTCTTCAAGTGTTGCTTCAGGAGTAGGATCGATTGATACAGATTCGACTTCGTTCTCTTTATCATGTCTTGCTTGTTCTGCCTTTTCCCAATCTTCAAATGCTTTTCTGGCTTCATCAATGCTAGGCTTGATTGCTTCAAAGTTTAAATATGGGTATTCTTCGCCAAATGGTTGACTATCGAACTCTCCTCGCTCCTCAGGTTCTGGTGCTACAGGCTCCTCTGGCTCAGGCTTTTTTAGTGTTGGCTCTCCGTCAGGGAATAACTCTTTTCTACGTTGTTCAAATGTGTACTGACTTGCGATTAGCAATAAGACTGCTAGTGGATCAAATACAAAGATGATAACCATGATCAACCATGATACTGCTGTCTCTAATAGACTTGCATCAGCATCTTCTGTACCAGTAAAGAACTCAGCAATGTACCTAATAGGACCTACTTCACTCTCAACTAATCTAACTGCTTGTTCAGACTCAAACTTTTCGCCTTTAAGTTCATCGATTGTAGTATAGATACCATCTATTATAAGGTTCCATTCATCTATCTGAGCAAGGTCATCATCTTGTGATGAATTGGATTGTTCTCTTAAACGATTGATTTCTGTTGTTGCGGCATCGACTGTTGATTGTGTTTGGGCACGATAGTCATTGATGTTGCTTTGTGCTTCTCTAACTGCGACTGAGGCTTCTCTACGTAACTCTGCTTCTCTGTCTCTTGTACTATCTCTAAGTCTAGTAATTTCTGCGGCAATAGCATCACGTTCTGGTTTTTGTTCTTGTAAGACTCGTTCAGCCTCACCTCTGTTATCTGTTCTATTGATAAACCCAGAATCTTCTTCGTCTCTATAACTTGCTACGAGTTCATCTAAGGGTATAAGTTTATCTGTTTGTACTTTGATGTCTGCTGTTAAAGAAGTCTCTAATGCTTGTAAGTCTCTATCTAATCTTTCATTGATAGCAGTAATCTGTGTTTGGTTGTAATCGATATCGGCTTGTACTGCGCCTCTAGCACCATTAATAATTTCTTGTTGTTGAGTAATAGAACTAGATACATCAAACCCATCACCAGAGTTCAATCCAGCAATACGATCTTCAAGTATTTCAATTCTGTTTTCTTCTCTAGCAATCTGCCCATCAATACGTTGTACAGTTGCAATGGCTTCTGTTGCGTTTCCTGATGCAGTATCATGTGCTTTAGATAAGAATCCAAAGATACCGATTGATGTGATCAACATTAGGACCAACACGGCAATACTGAGGTAAGTCTTTAACCACCATGTGGCTATTCCCCAATACTTATGTAACCAAACTGCTGTAACGAGTTTGCTTACCTCTAATACGCCTCCCATAATAATAATAGGGATAACGGCCGCTGAGAATATTGCGGCTAAACCTGATACTGAATAAAAAATTGCAACACCACTGATAGTAAGTGCTGTCAATAATGTCAGCCAGGCTATAAATGAATTTGCCTTCATATAATTGGGTTCCTGTGTAATTACGCTATTTTACTATAGTATTTAGCATTATTCTTGCTTGCCAGACATAGTAGGGAATAGATGTCCATACATTCCAAGGAAGTCATTATACGACATTTGATGCCTTCTAGGGATACCAGGTCCCTGTTGAATCTCATATGTAATAAAGGGAGTTATTCCTTCTACCCCTGCTCCTTCTATTAGTCTGTCTCTCATTTTGATCTCAAAGATCGTTATAGAGTCACCATCTGGAAAGGTATGTTTGGAACCTACTAATCCTTCTGGTATGTGTGGAAGGTTATTAGGCTCTGACCATTTACTCATTGTTGTAATCCTTAAAGGCTTGTTTTGTTTCTTCGATTTTAGCAACAAACTCTGGATTATCTGAGATTGGTTCTGGCTTATCTATGACCTCTTGATCATAGGTGACATCATATCCACCTTTTCTCATAGTCCACCAATCATCATCATCTTGGTATTCCCAGTCCATGCCAAACTGACCTACTTCTTCTAAGTCTTCTACTGACATTTCACCTGATTCTAATTGATCAAATATAACTTGGCATTCTTCGAGGGTTTTACTTTCCTCATGTAGATCAAAAATATATTGTACATCAATTTCTAATGCATATTTTCTTTGTACTTGATGCCACTCGTTCATTCTTGCTAGTATTACTTTCGCCATATTAGTATCCTGATGTCCAATGAACATACTCTTCTTTACATTGATATTCACCACAACAACATTGTCCGTTGTCGCTATCAATGTAGTCACCATCACCTGGTTGTGCTGGTAGCACGTCCGCTAAGGACATGATTTCTTTTGTTTCTGCTTCTATTTGCATATTATTCTCCTTTATTATTCGCCTTCAATCTCTTTTCGTAGTTCCTCAACTGCGTCTTCGATGATTGATAGATCAGGTAGATCGTTAGAAACTTGTTCTACCTTTGGTTCTATTATTATTTGGCCTTGAAAGATACTGATACATTCATCAGAATCAAAGCCGTTATCTAAAAGATAGCACTCGCCTTCGTCTTGTACTTCTTCTATAAATTCTTCTAGTTCTTCGCCTTCTTTAGACTTGAAACGTGACCAGTCCCAATCGTCCCAACAGCCGTCCCATGAGTCAATCATTTCTGCTTCAGAGAAATCATTCATCTCCAATTCATCTTCAAAATCGTCAGCCATTGCTTCGACTAACATTTCGACTTCATGTTCCTCTTGTGGAGTAACAAACCAGTTACCACTTCTCCAACCTGTTTCTATGCACACAACATCATCAGTGTCATAGTTTTTAAGATACTCATACTCAACATAACGTTTCTTGTATTTGTTACTTACTTGATAAGTTTTTCCTATTTCTATATTCATTATTTGTCGTCCCTAAATCTTACGAATCTTGGGAATCGTAGACTATATGTTCCATCTTGGTTTTGAGATACTGCATCACATAATACTTCAACAGTCTCGCCTATTACATCATCAGATGCTGAGTAAAACTCGTCACGTTGCCCATCTGAAAATCCAGAGCCAACATTAACTTTGATTAGTTTGCCATCGTCTGTCCCTTGACAAACTAATGCACCCAATCTACCTTCATTACGTCCAGTGCCATCTTCGATAGCAATGACTTCTAAGTCTACAGTGATAGTAGGCTTCCATTTCATCCAGAAGAGATTACGTTTACACTCATATGGTGCCTCTAACTCTTTGATCATAATGCCCTCGAACCCTGCATTGACCATATCGTTAGAGTATGTTTTCATTTCTTGTTTGCCCTCATCAGTATCTAAGTCAACAATAATATGTGACATAGTTTCTACAGAACTGAGGTCTTCTAATAAAGGTCTTAAGTTGTTCATTGCAGTAATACGTTTTCTGAATTGTGCGTTACAATGTCCACGTCTAAAGTCTGCTAGTGGCATGACATCGAATACATGAAATACTGTATCATCAGCCTTAGCATCAGTTTTTCTACGTGCTTGTTTCATCAACTCATTGAATGATGCTCCAACAACTTCGCCATCGAATACAAAACCCTTAGAGCAATTACCAATCTCACTGCCTAGTAATGTAATGATTTTTCTTACATTAGCAGTTACTTGGTCTTCAATGTGAGTGAAGTTCTCAAAGACTTTGCCATTACGACTATAGCAAGTTGCGATAGGTTCAGGGTGATCATACATGCCAGACTCAAACGATACTACCATTAGAACTCTTACGCCATCTAATTTAGGCTCAAGTCTTTTGGTGCCTGACATTTCAGGTCTGCCATCGCCATTTGTAGCAAGTTGGCATTTAAAGACTGGTACTTCGTAGTCAGTCTTCTTACAAACTTTGTTGATTGTGGATATAGAAAATCCAGCACGTAAATCTCTGCGAATGACTGGAGCACAAAAGTTGTTCCATTCATCACTAGAAAATTGTAGTGACATTTTTGCTACTGCATCAATAGCATCATTACCAGTCAACTTACGTTCTTTAAGTTGTTCTAGTAATTCGATAAACTCTGGGTAAGGGTTGGCATAGTCCCTATCTGATTCCTGATTGTCTGGAATCTTTTTGATGCCAAATGTAACATATGGATTGTAACACATGCCAGCAAGTTTAAGGAATGTATCAGCATTCTCACTGCCTAAAGTAGCGGCTTCTAATGCTTGGGTCAAAACATCTTGCTTATGAAGTTTTGAATTTGATTCGTTAATTTTATGTATCCAACTTGCACTCATATGTGTCTCCTAAATATACTATTATTATACAGCCAAACGTATTCAATGTCAACCGTCAATTGACTGTTTAAATTCAGAAATCCACACACTTATTTGGGTGAATGCTTGACCGATAATTTCTGCCAATCCTTCTGTACCACCAAATTGGTATGTACAAAGTAAGTATCCTACAACAAAGCCTATTGCTAGATTTTTCATTATGCCTCCTTTAGCACTCGATTAAGTTGAGTGACCATACCATTATCGTCCTTTCGGTAACTCTTTACTGTTCCTTTGATAGACATGACTTCACCAACTTTGGTTACGATCTTTGATGATCCAAAGAATACAACCTCATCATTGTCAGTTACTGCTGTTATGAAGTAGCAGTTCCATTTGTGAGATAGGAAAGTTCTTAATACAGTAACATTAAGACTAACACGATCTTTGATCTTGCCAATAGTCTTGTCTGTAGTTACCTTAGCGATTTCTTTATCTTGGTCCTTACGAACGTTGGCTCTCTCAAATGACTGAGGAAGACTAGCAATGATAGCAACATCTAGTTTACTATCAATAGTGTCTTTGTCTGCAATTTCCATTGCAGTCTTTTCAAAGTCACTCATATGCGAATCAGTCAACAATTTGAATGTCAGAGCCTGAAAATGCTGACGTACCTTAACGCCTGCATTCTTGTCTGCAACAGTCAAGTGCATTGGAGATTCGTCTAACAGACGGTACATGATTTCCCTGTTAGTCTCTTTTTTAGAATCTTCAGGTACAAACTTAATGTACTCTTTATTAAGACGTTGTGCCTTACATGCAACTGCCCAAACATCATTTGCTGAATAGTTTAGGCGATTGTTTGACATTTTTTTCTTAGACATAATTGTCATTCCTTACGCACTCCAGTATGTTTCTGAAAGAGTTGACATGTAGTGAGGAGTATTGATTCCCTCAGTTACAGTGATTTGTTTGCCAGTACCTGGGCAGATGCCAGTCTTAGTAATCATTGGTTCAACGTAATCTTCAACAGCAACAATTGTATAAGATCCTGCAAATTGCTTGTGAGTAAGATTAAAATGTGACTCAGTAGCATCACGGTATGCATTGTGCATTGGAGCCGCATACTCAGGCTGACCATTTGCTACACATTCAGCAACTTGATCATATGCTTTTTGGTAGTACTTAACAGTTCTAGTGATACCTGCTTTAGCGGCACCTACTGTCTTGTACTGAGTAGAAGCATAACTTCTTTTGTTAGGCTCTCTGTGGATTGATTGATCTGTGTTATCGATGATTAAGTACATATTGTTTCCTTGTTTGTTCATAATATGTATATATTATAGCAAAATGGGTACCCAATGTCAAGCCTTTTTACCCATTATTTTCACTTTTTTTCACTTTTTTTTGGGTTTAATTGGGACAACATTGCTACTTACGACAGTCAATTTGGGCTTATTTCTGATCTCTTTAGCGGCTTCATCTACCCCTCGTAGCCCAGGACTTCTGACTTTTAGTGTTTTGACTGAGGGAGAATCATTTTCTTTGGCTTGTTCTGTGACCAACAGATTAGTCTCTTTAGCAAACAATGACATCATATAGACTACATCAATTTGACGTGCCTCATCCTGTTCGATAAGCCAGTCAGTGAATTTGGTATACCCTCCTTCCAACAGCAATTTGCCGATGAATTCTAAGTTACCCGCATATCTGCCTTCAAACAATGATGATTTCATAGTTGTAGTATACTAAAAAATAGTACCAGTGTCAAGGGCAATATGCCCAAAACTTGCGTCTCGGGCATAATGTTTTTTGTGACGAATTGAGGAAATGCGTTACGGTGTTATTTGTGCAATTGAGTAAACCATAATGAAACAGCATGTAGAACCAATCAATGCGAAACCTATAGTCTCACATAATTCTCCACGACCATCACATCCGAATAGTCTTTCTCCCATCTTACGAATAATTTTCAATTTTAATACTCCAGTGTGTGTAGATTGTGTTGCGTAGGACCCTCCTACAAATTCTATTTATCCCTGTATTACGAAAACTTATAATTAGTTATCAATTCATAACTCAGATGCATAACCCATATGCACACTGGTCATACAGAGTCTAAAAAGTCTCTCAAAGTACCATGTAAGGTCAACATCATGGCTGTTTTATGATCATAGATTCTGATAAAAGGTTCTCCCTTTTCTCCCTTTTTTTGGTGGACGCCAAGGTAATATGGACATTTAATCTTTTTGATGATTTCTTGTACAAATGATTCTGGTGCAATGATTCTACGTTTGTGCATTGACTTGGGATTAAGTCCCAAAGGAAAATCATAGTATTCAAGGTTAGCCATTTCAAATGCATCAAGTCCTGATAAGTTAAGTCTTAGTCCTTGACCACCTCTGCCTGTCAGCCACCATTCAAACATAACATTGTCAATTGGCATTGTGTGGTATTGTCCACGTGGTATTGCGTTGAGTATTGCTTCTGTGATTTCTTTTTTAGTCTTCGGAAATATCATCAGGGTACACTTTTCGCCCTGAGTTCATAAAGACAACTGTAAACTTATCTGTTTTGAATTGGGCATTTAACTTTCTGCATAAGTTTCTTGCGTGACCTGGATTAGAGAAACTTGTCTTTTTGTATTTGGGTGCGGCATCGTTAGTTAAATAATGAGAAGATTTTAAGTTGATAGGTTGCTCATCATAGTAAACAGCCCAAATGCCTGATGCTTCAATAATTTGATCACATTTGTATGTTTCTTTATCTACATACTCTAATAATACAGATGGCTGGTTTCTACTCATTTGAAAGATCCGCCTTTAACCTGTATATCAATCGTTTCTTCATTTCTATTCTCAATTTCTTCTTTGCTTAACTCATGCAAGTCTGCCAACAGTACACTAATATCGTCTCGTAAACCTCGTGCATCATCTTTGGTCATTACCAAAGTATTAGATTGTTTACTTTCCATTACAGTCATTTTATTAAAAAACGATTTAATATGTAACATGTCTATATATTTATCTGACTTTGTGCTTCAATTTTTGTTTTATAAGGTCCTGAATAAGGATAACGTTGAATGAAAATATACTTTGGACAGAAAATTACTTCTGTTGTGTTGTTATGTTCAACGACAAAATACCCTGCGGCATGAAAACATTTAGACTTTTCAGTCTTTGTAAAGACATGTAATCCTCGTGCTACGTCAAATACTGAATTAAACGTTTTGTTTGGACAAGGGTATTCAGGGTAAGGAACTTCTAAAGTTGTTTTAGATACTTCAGGTGTGACAAATTTAATTTTAGTATTTTTTATGATCTCGTCAGTAGTACTGAATTGAAAACTTTGTCCAGCTAAATTAACACCATATCCTTCGATGTTTGCAGATACATTTCCTACTTTGTTTTTACCGTCAGTCAATATCCAAAATTCACCGTCTGTGATTGGCTTTGCTGTTAATTCTACATCTAATATCATTTTGTCTCCTTTTGAGTTATTATTCATTTATTAATGCTCCTTGGTATGATGTGTTCAACCATTTAGCATAACTATCTGCTTGATCACTGATTCTGTTAAGTTCATATTTCCCACAGAACCTCATAAAATGCACACCAACTTGTGCTACTTCCTTCTTATCATTGACGCCTTTCTTTACAACAATGTCAGTATTATCTCTGAATAATCTAGGCTGTGCTGTAAGATCGATCAGTGTACGATTGCGTTCATAATCATCACGTACTCTGTGTTCGACTTCATTGTGATCAGTCCAACGTTGTAACATGATGTTATTCCAGTTGAAACCACCTTTGTCTTTATCAGCAAATGCTTCTAACAAACCTGTCTTGTTCTTAGTACCCTTCTTACGTACACCAGGATATGCACTAAACACATTATCACTAGTGTCACCACGCATACACTTCTCAAACAATAGATACTGAGGGTCTTCTAGTGTCTTATGTTCTTTAGTCTTCTTGTCAATGACTGGACGACCTTTATCATCAAAATAGCCATCAATAGTAATTAGATTCTTAGTAACACCATTGTACATATGAACAGACTCTGATAACAACTGTAGATAGTCAGTGTCAGTTGATATAATTATATGTTCATCATTAGGGTGTAGAGCGGCGAATCGTGCTATGCAATCATCAGCCTCAGCCTGAGGATCACGTAAAACTGTTACATTAGTTTTCTCAGTTAAAAATTTAATCAATGACTCGTAAGTCTCCCAGAACATTTCGCTCTCTTCGACCTCAGCCTCAGTCATGTCTTGTTCTTTGACTTTACGTGTTGCCTTGTAAGGCGTGTAAAAATCCTTACGCCATGAACGACCTTCTAAACAAAAGACTACATGATCGACACCATAGTTACGAACTGCTTGGTTGACTGACCCTAGAGTCAGATGCAATGCCATGCCTATCTTTTCCCAAGTATCTGCATTACGTGATGCAACATGCTTGGCACGAAAGAATGTATTCATTGTGTCTATTAGTGCGTATTTCATATACCAGTACTCTTATTTATCATAATATGAGTGTATTATACGCAATAACTTAGCAGATTGCAAGCCTTTATGGGTAAAAAGGGTAAATTAAATAATTGGGGGAGGGGTAGGCGGAATATATGCTTGTACACCAGAGTCTTTTGTAGGCTCGACAAAACCTTCTGCTTGTGCTACTTCTTTGTTATCAAAGAACTTGTACATTTCTTCTATCAAAAATGCCCTAGCCTCAGGGTTAGATAAGTCCATTCTACGTTCATTGATAAGAGTGGTTTGATGTGACTTCCATGCATCAAATGCTTTCTGAGATACAGTTTCTAATAAGTCTTTACCTGCTTGTCCTGGTAAAGGTGGAAAGGACATTGCTGGTAATTCTTCTTGGTATTTTTTACAAAAGACTACTGTTTCCATTATTGTACCTCTGAGCGGCCATCGCCTAAATCTTTCTTTGTAACTACTCGCATTTCTGCACCTGTGATAGGATCAATATCTCTGTTTCTATTCTGAGGATCTGCTTGATCTTGTTCGTAGACTTCTAATGCAATGTTTCGACATACAGTCTGAAACCACCTATCTACAAGTTCTTCATCAGTATCGTCTTCTTTTACTTTGTATCCTTGCTTGATAAGATTCAATACAAACTTATCATTCCAATCCATTTCAAATGCACCGTTATTAATATCTTCAGGATCAAGTTGCATATCTAAGATAGATACCCAAGGTTCTCCAGCCCTAGTTGCCTTTTCCTTCTCACTAAGTTTAGGTACTGATTTCTTTTTCGGTGCTGGTTCGGGTTTTTTCTTACCGAACATATTTTTTATATTTTCAAACATTTAATCCCTCTCTGTCATATACTTATCATGCAATTTGAATGACGCAAGATTTTTACCTTTAGACTCGCACATAATGTCAGCCCATGCTAGATGATCAAGTGCCCACTCGTTTGCTGGATTGTTCCAGAAGTATTCAGAATGAGCCCTGAGTTTTTGCTTCTTGTAGCCTGACTCTAGTAGTGTATCTAACTGGGGTAATTCATCAGCATTGTGACCTACAAGACAATCCTCACGTGATACTGAGTAATGAATGACAGGACGAACACCACGCCATGAATCAATTATACGCTTACATCGATCATCGGTTGGTAGAATGTATTCTCCGTCTTTGACCCAGTGATGGTGTATGTCCAGTACGAGTGCAAGATGATCGGCGAGTTCGAGGCTGGCGTCAAGTCCCCAAGACATCTCATCGTTTTCGATTGTGATTGTGTTACGTGCCTCGGGTGAAAGTCTAGGTAAGACATCAATGATACCTTGGGGACCTTTCTTGCCCGAGATGTGTACATTGATCTTAAAGTCCTGAAATGATCGACCGTAGCCCATTGCCCTTGCCATATCAACATGATACTCAAACTCCGTTATACTGTTATTTACTATGCCTTCACTGGCTGATGCAAGAACTGTAAACTGACCTGGATGAAACGATAGCCTGACATTGTTTGTACGTGCAACCTCACCGATAGGCGCACATAGTTGCTCCATACGATTACGAACGTCAGTCTGTTTGTAGAAGTATGCGAATTCAGGATGACTGTAGCCACATAGCATGTCACTGGTTAGACGTACCATACGTAATGATTGGGGTAATGTAGCGACCTTAGATACAAGATTGTATGTATTAGTCAGATTACGCTCCATGATGTCCCACATTTTTTGCTCTGCGAGATCAGGATTGTTACGTAACCACGTGAGTGTAGTGGTACCCGTATTGAGTCCCTCTGTAGAAACCATTTGTTGCTTATGATTGATTTCTGACCATTTACATGCGAAGCCAATCCTTTTAATATTATTATCTGTAAACATTGATAAATACTCTTATAAAGTGACGGAAAAATAAACCTATGAGTGATATACGAAACATACTGAATATTATAAACGAAAGTGAGGGTGATGTCAAATCTAATTTACCCGAAGCTAATCCGGGTGTAACGTCAGATTTAGTAAAAACCACAGCAAAGTTTCAAGGACGCTCAGATGGTTCTAATGACGGCATGTCTAATGATTTTGAAGTAATGTCTTTAGAAGATTTCTTACTAGATAATGGCGTAGAACCTGATGAAGATGCAGAAGAATTGGCTATCAAACAACAAGCCCGGGCTGATGGAGATGATGAAGCAGAAGATTTAGAAGAATTCTATGTACCTCCATACAATAATAACAAGAACATAAGACCAGCAAATCAGAGATCATCTGGTAGATGTGAAAAATGTAGAGGAGATGGAACAATACTCAATCCTCAAAGAACAGACGTTATGGTTTGCCCAGAATGTAGTGGAGCAGGATTCTTTGGAGATACAGCGAATCGCAGAGAACCAGCAGATACATATACAGAAGGTTTAGGAAAGGATGGTAAAGGACCTGCTGTTAAGTATAAAGATAGCACTCAAGCAGATTTAGATCAAAGAATTGCAAATGCAAGTCCACCTAAAAGAGATAAGGAAGAGGCTTCAGCAGATGAAGGCGAAATTGCTAGACATTTAAGACACATGAGACAACTCTCAGGTCAATCAAAAATCGATGAAGTACTTGATGCTCAATCTCGTAAATTAGGTGGTAAAGAATTAACTGATTACTTAGATAGAATTCTAGCAAAACAAAAAGGTAAGACAGATAAGTACAAACTTCCGTATGTACACAGATCATTAGTCAAAGACCTTATTCCAATTGTTGACCAAGAAAAGAATCCATATGACTTAGATAAGTTAGCAAAAGACATTACAGTGCGTCCAACTAAGTTACTTAAGCAAAATGAAAAGATGCAACACAGTGATGGTACAACTAGTATCTTCTATAATGTGGGTATTCCTGCTTTAACCGGACTAGGTTATGATGAAGAAAAACAAGAATTTGCTATTGTAAATACATGCCCAGGAGCAGGAGAGTGTAAGACATTCTGTTATGCTTTAAAAGGTGGATATGTACAATGGAGAGCATCATCATTAAGTCAAACACGTATACTTAACTACTTATGGAATGACCCTGACGGATTCATGGAACAGTTATCTACAGAAATTGACAGAGAAAACAGAAAAGCAGATGCTAAACAAGGTAAACATAAAGTTACTATTCGTTGGCATGATGCTGGTGATTTCTTCTCAGACAAATATTTAGAAATGGCTTATAAACTAGCCGCAACTCATCCTACTGTAGACTTCTATGCATATACTAAAATAGCAGACGTTGCAGGTTCAGTTCAAAATAGACCACCCAACTTTAAGATTAACTTCTCAATGGGTGCTAGAAGAGGTGAAGAGAAACGTGTAGACTTCGGTGTAACAAAGCATTCTTCAGTTGTTCCTAAAGATATCTTTAATGATCTTATTCAGAAAGATGGTAACAAGATTATCAAAGATAAAGACGGCAAAATTCAATGGAATAGTCCTGAAGATTGGGAAACATTCAAAGAAAGACTAGCAAACAAATATTCAATAAATCCACAGTCTATTATTAGTTATTCAGAAATGATGGATATACCATTAGGTTCTCGTACTAAAGGCGACAATGCAGATGGTGCAAGAGGATTTAAAAATGATTTATGGAATGTTGTAGTTGCTCCAGGTGATGGAGATGATTCAGCCAATCGTGCAGACGTGCTTGGCACTTACTTGTTAATGCACTAGGATTCTTTATGATTCACTATCCAGAAGGACATGAATTTCCAAGAGTCGATAAACTAGAATACTTAAATCAACAACAAAAATGTAGTCTCTTAGTAGATGTTGGTAGTCAGATGGCAAAAGACTGGGAGTATGCAGGGACGCCAGGCAATCGTAATGACAAGCCTTTTGCATGGACACCCAGATCAACATGCGAAGCCGACTCTGCGACAACACCTGTCGCAATACCAGTCTATGGTGCAGAATACAAAAACTTTAATATTGATTACAACCTTATTTGGACCGTTTACTCAGGTGGATTAGGTCTAGTAAATTCAGGCCCAGCCGCATTTATTGCAACTGAAAATGGACATCCTCATACTGCTTACATAGTGTTCAGAGGAACTCTTGGTTTAACTGATCTTATTATCGATGGAAAGTTTCAACTTGTTCCAAATCCAATTACTAAAGATCCAGCAGACGGATTCGCACATGAAGGCTTCAGTGAATACTTTGAAGGATTAGGAATTGTTGCTGGTGGGTATAGACCAAAAGAAGGTTCGAATGTACCTGCAGGACCTACATTATATGATGCATTAAATGCACTACCAGGCAAAGGTATCAAACATCTTGTAGTCACTGGACATAGTTTAGGCTCTGCTGTCTCTACATTAGTAGCGGCTTTTGCAGTTCACTTAGATATCTTTGAAACAGTAAGAGGGTCTGTAAGTGCTAGTCCAAGAGTATGCAATCCATTGATGAAAATTTGGTTTGAAGGTTTACAAGACAAACAAGGTAATGATCTTCAACATAGATTTTGGAGACTAACTAATACAAAAGACGGTGTCCCTGACTTACCAAGCGAATCAATGCCAGGTGGTATTGAATACAGAGATGTTGGTCGCTATGTTTGGTTTGAAGCAGACTATAATGCAGATGCTGATGGTGTCACTGTACCACCTGGACAAAAAATCGGAACAACTGTTAATGCAGGTAGTTTTGTTATCGGCACTTATTATGCAATTAAAACTCAAGGTCTGATTGGTAAAACAGATTTTACATTGATTGGTGCAGTAGAGAATGAACCTGGTGTTATCTTTAAAGCAACTGGTGTTGGAACAGGCAATGGTAAAGCAGATATTGCTAACTTGTTACAAGCAAACCCTAATCATAATCCATGTTGTTGCTATAGTTATGCAATCAATCATCCAGAAGATACATATAACCGATCGTTCAACACACCCGGAGATGAGTTCGGTGGTGACTGTCATTTTCCTATTATTCCTGCTAGAACAAGCAGTGCTAGTAGCCCAACTGGTTAGAGTTTAAGCAGTTCCTCAAAACTATACAGATTTGTCATATACGTTGATCTATCTTTAAGAACAGTCTCAATCAAATCGCCTTGTCTACGAGGTCCATACTTGATAGCAAAGTCAACGTTGTTAACTTCTTTAAACTTCTCTGCAATCTCAGTAACACTTCTACCCACACCATGTCCTAGACATTCGATACTGTTTGAAGGCTTGTCAATTGCTTTTGATAATGATTCACATATTTCCATAACATGTACATAGTCTCTAAGACATGTTCCGTCAGGTGTATCATAGTCATTGCCAAAGATTGTTAGTTCTTTAGTGTCAATAGCATTAACAAGATTATACATTAGTCCATCAGGGTTGGTTGCAGGGAATCCAGCAGTACCAATCACGTTGTAGAATCTAAAGATTGAAAAGTCTTTTGGATTACGTTTCATACAGTATTCTATAATACAGTCTTCTGCCGCACGTTTAGAGACACCATACGGGTCGTAACAATGTTCTGCTACACCAGTAGATGCAAAGATAAAATTGTTAGTCTTTACTTTAGACAATACATTCATTGTGCCATTGACATTAGTAATGTAGTAACTGATAGGCATTTCTTTGCTTTCATTGACTCTTACTTTACCAGCAAGATGTATGACTGCATCAAACTCCTCTTCGAAGTCCTCTGGAAAAGGTTGATTGATATCGAAAGGCAGATATTGAAAAAGATGATCTAAGTTAGACTCATCAGGATTAGTAGCATGATGAGGGAAGTTAATATCTAAACACCATACTCTATGTCCTTGCGATTGCAATAGAGTTGTTAGATGTGATCCTATATAACCTGCACCACCTGTAATTAATACTTTGCTCATAGTTTGATCGCCAATAGTAAAAGGATTGCTACTAATAATACGTTAGTCATAAAAATACCTATTGCTAATATTGTGTGATACCATATCCATCTTGTCTTGTATGCGTTTTCAATCGTTAGTTCAGCAGGATCTACATCATCCTTCATCATGTCTATAATGACCGTTTCTTTTTTGACCTCTGGTTCTGGCTTCTTCCAAAACGGTGTATCATACCACGCCATCTGCGTACCTCTTTCTTAGTTAGTAATTAGTATTGTATATGGAAAAGGGCCTGATGTCAAGCCCTTTGTTTACCAAATTGTTTAGACGATTGATTCTTTGTCTTTTGTAGTCCACTGAATTTTAACGCCTCTGCGTTCTAACTCTCTAATGCATTTTGCTCTGCGTTTTTTATTAGGTCTATCTGAATTGATTTCTTTGAATAAGTCTTCTTTAGATATTCCTTTGATATAGTAATTAGTTGTTACTAACTTACCTGTTCCTCTTTCTCTAATCGTTTGCGATTTCTGATATTTCGTTGGCATTTCTCTCCGTGGTTGTGTGTGTTAAATTTCGACTGTAGTAGTCGGCTCCTCTATTTGAAGTAATCCTGCTGGTGGGTTATTATGCCCAATCATGCTATCACTACTTCCAATAAACTCTTCTCGCTTTGAATCCCAATTCTTTAAAGCATCTTTGATACTTGCTTCTGCTAATACTGAACAATGCAGTTTAATTGGTGGCAACTCTAAGGCCGCCGCGATGTCTTTATCTTTAATAAGTTGTGCTTCTGCTACAGTTTTACCTTTTAACATTTCCACGAACATTGTTGAACTTGCTATTGCTGAACCACAGCCATATGTTTTAAACTTAACATCAACGATTTTCTCATTTTTGTCTAATTTGAGTTGTAGTTTCATAACATCACCACATGCTGGTGCGCCAGTCATGCCTGTTGCTACGTCTGCATCTTTAGGATCAAATCTTCCTACTGCGTGTTTTTCTGGATTGTTTAAAACGTCTTCGAATCTATCTACTACTTTTGTTGAATATGCCATGTTACCTTAATAATGTTTGCGAATTGTATCTATTTTCTCCTCTGCACCTGCGATCACTTCTATCTGTGATTCAATTGCTTGAACTACATCTGGATGTTCTCCAATCCCTACTGGGTTATCTTGGTATACTTGAATGTTGGCTTTTGCCATTGCGACTTCGCCTTCAAGTTTTTTGATTAGTGCTTCTAATAGATAATTCATATTGATTTCCCTTATACATGAGTATTTATCATGTTGAGAGTTGATTTTGTTATTTTCCTATTGCGTTCCCATATATGTGTACATGTACTCTGCTTGTGTAATAGTACCCTCGTCTGATTGCTTCATCTGCAATACTTGCTTCAGTTTGTACTAAGCCTTCATACGTTCCACCTACTCCCATAATCCATACAGGATAGTTGCAACCTGCTTCTCTGAACAGTTTAGTGTTTTCTTCTACTTCACGCCAACTCTCATCTGTACCATTGACTACATACTTTAGTTGACCTACTGGACTAACTTCAGCATATCTGCCTATTACTTCAGGCTTGATTGCTTTCTTAGATTGCTCACCAGCAGTTGCCCACAGTTTAGGACTTAGTGACCAATACCACTCTCTGTCAGTCCAATTAGAATACTCACGTTGTATGTATTCAGCAAACTCATCTGTAATAGGTCTAGTGCCATTTGTTTCCACAGTAACGTTCATAGGCTGATTCTTTCTACGTTTGAACTCTTCTATAATGTTAATCATGCCTGGCTGTGTGCCTTTGATCATTGGCTCGCCACCAGTAAACACCATGTGTGATGCTTGTCCTGTTGCTGGATGTATGAACTTACCATGAGGGAGAAGTGCTGTCAGTTCGTCTACTGCTTCTGTTACAGTCTTGTCAGTAATAAGATGCTTGTACTTCTTACTCCAGGTATAAGAACTATCACAACCTTTGTCAAACACAGGAAGATCAAACACACTATCTATGTTTGTGATGTCAATAGTTTCATAAGGGAGTTCGTATGTTTCTGGATTAGTCGGATCCTTCTGACCAAAGCCATTACATTGTAGATTACATAAAAAGAAACGCATCCACAACGAGGGAATGCCTACATACTGACCTTCGCCTTGTGCAGAAAAGAATGTTTCACTATACTTTAGTGTCATTAAGTGCCTGTTCTCTTGTTAATCCCATTTCTTTTAGTGCTTCATCTATCTCAAAGTCGTAGTAAGCACCTGTCATTTTTCTTAGTTTGCTTCTTTCACTTAACATAACGGAACTTTCCCAGCAACCCCATGCCATTGCAACGATCACAATTGACCCTGCAACATATATTAAGATATCATAAATCATAGACATATTATAACTCCTTTAAGGTTAAATGTCAATCCTGCCACCAAGATTCCCATGGGAAGTCTACCCAAAGGTCAGGTGTTTCAATTCTGTTAATAGTGTCAGCAAAATAATCTACATCATCGAATGAACTAGATTCATTATTAATAAGAGTGGCAAACTTAACGGTTTCATTCCAAACAGTCTCCCATGATGATTCATCAGGAAAGCATCCAGCCTGCCAATCATTTCTGATCCAGTTAAGTGTCGCTCCTGAATCATTGATGTCTTCTACAATTAAAATCTTTTTACGTTTAGATACGTCCCAACGGCTTTTAGTTATAGCACGTTCTTCTTCGTCAACGTAACCAAACGCATCACTAGACATCCAACCGTTAGACTCTGGACCGTTTTGTGCATTATCTCTGAGTGAGACATCAAGTGAATGCATAGGAACTTTAAGATAATGAGACATCATTATCGCAGGAAGCAATCCACCTCGTGTGATGCCTACAATGTAATCAGGTCTAAAGTTGTCTAAATGCATTTGGCGCAGAATTTCTTGTACACTGTTTTTAACTTGGTGTAATGTTACCTTTTGTATGTCGCTCACTGCTCACTCCTAATGGCTTCAGCCATCGCTTCGTATTCATCATCAACAAAAGGAGATGGAATAATACCGTTCTCCCAATTCTCTGCACAATCTTCAGCATATCTGATAGATTTACCATACATTGGACGTGTCTCTACGAGTTTACCGTCTTCATACATTTCTACAACATATACAGTAGATGCTTTAACTTTTGCTTTCCTATTTTCCATTCTTTACCTCTTTTTTGTTGGTCCGTTTTCTAATAAAAAACTACCAAATTTATCACTGTTAACATAATCTTTAAAGACTTGTTTACATTTGTGTCCGTAACTTATAAGTTCAGATTCGTGTGGGACTTCTAATTGCACTGTTATTCTAATAGTGTCTTCTGCAATCGGATTTGGATTTGGTGTTCCCATTATGTTCCTGCTATAGTAATAAGAAAACCACCGAATAACATGAATGCTGTTCCTATAACACCTAATATTATTTGTACTATGCCAAAGTGCCACAAGATAGCAAAAATAATAAGACTAAATAAAAAATTCCACATTAGTTTAACCCCAATACATTTAATGCACTGCTTAATCCTGCGTTGTGTAATTCGATATGATCATCTACTTCTTTGATGATCTTATCAGACCCTTCTACTCCAGCACTCGTTAAACGTTCTACGATTCGTTCTCCATTGGCCTTAGGTTCTTCGTTCACAATTCGTTGAAAAACGTCTGCAACTGATGAACTCTGGCAACATTGTACTAATCGATCTCTCGTTATCGTAGAGTAAGTTATCTGTTGTCCTACTGCCATTTAAAACCTCGGTCTATTGTTGTTGTTAAAAAGTATTACAGCCAACATATATATTATTATTATATAGAATATCCAATCTGGCATTAGATTTCAAATCCTGCCGAATTAGCACCATGTTCAAAACACTCAACTGATCTTACTCTTACAGTAGGATTAAGTGATTTCTTCATGTACTTGGCTTTTTCTAAGATGATTGTCATTTGTTTGAATACTTCTTCAGCAAACTTCTCTGATCCTACGTTATCCATTACGACAACTCTAGCAAGACCACTTCTACCTAAGTCTTTGATAGCACCTAGTTGAGGGTCATTCTTTGCTACAACGATTGTATGATCAAACTTATCTTCTAGCCAGTCTTTGAGTTCTTTCAAACCACCAAAGTCTTGTACCCAGTTGCGTTCGTCAAGGCTATCACATTCAAACACAAGTTTGAATCCTAGTGAGTAACCATGTAGTAATGAACAATGAGAATGTTTTGCTTTCCATTGTCGGAAGCAACAACTAAGTCCTCTGTCATTACCATACGTTTTAGTAGAGAAGAAGGTTCCCTGAGGGAAGTCTATTGCTTCTACTATTGACTTTTCTTTTTTCTTTAATAATCCAAACATAATGTATTTTGCTCTCTTTTAGTTTAATTGTCAATCAGATTGGGCAGATGCGACTCTTTTTCGCAAACTGCTTGAACTAAATGAATGATCTCTGCCGTTATATATGATTTTGCTACCACGTTGTTTAGCAATATCTTTACCTGTAAATTCTTTATTCTTATATTCATCACCTAATACTCTCACATCTATTGGAAGTGTTAGTAAAAGGTCTATTAGGTCTTGTTCTGTGTTGTAGATAACTATCTCATCAACATACTTGACTGCCGCTAGTTGTATCTGTCTTTCAACTATGCTTTGTACTGGTTTGTTCTTTGTTGGTCTGTCTTCTGTAGGATCATTTTGTAGTCCTACGATTAAAAAGTCACAATGTCTCTTTGCTTCTTCAAGCATAGTAACATGTCCTGCATGTAGCAAGTCAAAAGTAGAACAAGTAAATCCTATTCTACCTGAATCCTTATAATGTAATTTCATTCTGTACCCCATCCTATAAAAAATAGCATTCTCTGATAGCCTTCTAAGTCATGTGTTATCTCATTGACTCTATGTGCTTCATCTCTGCTGTATATTAGTAATCTGTTTGGTTTAGGTAAAAATGTGCCTTCGTCTTTGCTAAACACTATCTCACCTTTATAATTTTCTTCCCAAGTATCATGCATATACAAAATACTAGTAAACGATTGTTCCGCAGTGCTATTACCCAATGGTGGATCTGTATGTTCTTGTACATGTTGTGCTTTTGATTGATATTGAAACCACATGCTACGAACATTTGGCTTAGTCAAGTTGAGTTCGTTCATGCGTTCGTTGATATTCTTTGTTACTTGTGGCAATGAAGGAGAACGTAAGTACCATGCAACATTAACATATTCACTATCTATAGCACCATACTTTTCATGTGGGTATAGATATCTAATTGGACCAACTTCTGCAAAGTTATCACCTGACAATGCTTTGCCATATCTAGGATCATCATTCCATTTTTCATTAGGATCAAATCTGTTAAGCATTTCTTTATTCAATGATTCAAACAAATCATTGGAAAGAAAATTGTCAGTCACGCAATACATTACTTTGTCAACACCTGCATCATCTTTGCCTGAGATTGTTCTTTCAGCCAACTATCTTCTGATTCGCCAAATGTCGGTGCGTTTTCTATCACATTGTCCAACATAAACTTTAGTAGATACAAATCTTGTTTGACTCCCCAACGAACATAACCATCATTGTGAGCAGAATTCATCTCTACGATTGCTTTACGAATTTCGCTTGTGCAATAAGGAACATCCATATTAGGCATTACTGCATCCTTGCTATACTTAAGAACTCTGCCCTTAGTGCAGGGTCTGATCTAAACCCACCACCTAATTTACTTGTTATAGTAGAACTACCTGCATCTTCAACACCCCTAGACTTAACACAGTAATGTTGTGCATCGATTAAGACTGCTACATCTTCTGTGTTCAGGATAAATGATAGTGCGTGATATACTTGCTCAGTTAGACGTTCTTGTATTTGAGGTCTTTTAGAAAAGTATTCTACAACTCTGTTAATTTTAGATAGACCTAATACAGTCTCGTTCGGAATGTATGCTACAGTTGCTAGACCATCGATTACTACAAAGTGATGTTCACAATTAGATTGTACATTGATGTTTCTTTCTACAACCATTTCGTCATACTGCATCTTGTTATCAACGACAGTTGCTTTAGGGAAAGCATCATAGTCTAGTCCCCAAAAGATTTCGTTGACATACATCTTAGCAACACGTTTAGGTGTGTCCATTAGACTGTCATCCTTAAGATCAAGTCCTAATGTTTCCATGATTGTATCAAATGACTTTTCGATTTTGTCGATTTTGTCTGTACGAGATAGACCATTGTCAATGACTGGAGTTTCTACTCCCATTGAGACTAAATGATCGTGTACTTTTTGCCCTAGAACCGGGTCGGTTTTTGTTTTGTTATAAGACATTTGTCTTTTCTCCTTCCTAACGCGGATAAATTAATTCAATTGTTTGTGTAGCCTTTGTGCTACATTAGTATTTATACATTATACGATGATATGTTATATTTTTCAAGTATAAAGGGTAATATAACTTGATCTACAAAGTCCTTGTGTTGTTCTGAACCTGGATGTGGATCACCTTTACGTGGAAAATCATGTTCTGACACGTGATTTACCCAATCATGCATGTGACGAACTGGCAAAAACGTATCTTTGTCAATCATCTTATAAAGGTAATTTACTTCAGGGTGTGTATCTTTAATTGCTATTTCTTCTAATTCTTTTTCGTGGTTATCGACTTGACCAATCCATCTATTATGATGCACTGATGCTCCTTCCACATGATCATATTTGTCTACATAAAAATCTTTTATCGCCGGCCCATGCGGACCAACATATGTAAATACATCAAAATCATACTCAGTCATAAAAAAAGGTATCCCATGCATTTTTAAAAACCATTGTGTTCTTAAAATATGTTCGCATGTTTGCATAATTGCATATGTTGGATTCATATAGTTTGCAAAATATCCAACAGTCTTTTCATCTTCCCAATGAGCATTGAGTGAATAATGTCCCATATGATTAGGATTACGTATTGATGTAGGAGAGGCGCCATGCCATGCGTGTGAGTTATCTCTTAGTCGTTCTTCATCGATACTAGCAACAAGTTTTCCTTGGTAATCGAATCCTGCCATGCCTCTTTCATCTCTTAAATGCCCTTCCATCATATCGATATGCGATTCACATACAGGAATCTTAGTTGTTGATTCATATGTTTCAGGCGTATCACTAAAATACAGCATTCGATCACAACCAGACCACATAACTCCTACTAAAATATCTTTTGGATCATATCCTTCTGACAATGCAATCTCAACTGCACTAATAACAGAACGAGATATGAATTCATTACCCTGAGAACCTTGTCCAGAGTAACTTATTTTTTCAGGATTTAATGCTTTGACCATCCAAACTGGCCATGGTGTATCTCGTGTTCTAAGTTGAGAGTATGAACAGCCACCTGAGATAAAGACTTTTGGTTTCATTTAATATCTATCCATGTAAAAATTTGTACAATTCTAGCAGTATCATCTGTTGATCCAAAGCAAGGACCGATGCCATGAAACTTGTATGCTGGGTAGATAAGTAATCTATTGTAGATCACATTAGAACTTGTATGCATAGTCCATTGGTTTATATCTTTGTCTTCTTCATTTAATACCAGAGTATTTAGTTGGTCTATACTTAGCAACCGATCTAACCCAGTTGAGTTTTGCTTATAGAATAATGTTCCTGGTGTTGATTCTTGGTCTTTAGAAAGATACAAGACACCTGCATAATAGATATTTTCACTGCTATCTGCATGGACAACATTATCAAACATACCTTGCTGTCCTTCTTCCTTGCTTATTCTAAATTTACCACTGTCTAGTTGTCTCATTTGTCTGAGATTCTTATGTAAGTGTTTAGATACTACTGCATCAATCCAAGCAGGACTGTGTGCATCTTTACTCATCTTGCCAGACCACGGCGCATTACCATGGGGAAATCCTTTTGATACCTTTTCAGGATAGTAGTCACATGTAAGTGCAACCTCTCTTACAAGATCAGGTTCATCATAAAAATTATCAATGATAGTTAGACTGGCATCCATTAGTTATTTTCAAATACTTTATTATATTGATTATTTACTCTAACAAATGTAGTACACTTACTTAAATCTTTGAGCATACGTGCTCCTGCGTAAGTACAGGCGCTTCTAATACCCCCTAAGATGTCTTGTACTGTGTTTCTGACTGAGCCTTTATATGGAATCTTTACAGTTCTACCTTCAGAACTTCGGTAGTTTTTGAGTCCTCCAAAATGCTTAGTATTAGCAGTATCACTACTCATGCCATAGAATTGTACAAACTTCTTTTCTTCAGTTTTATGTTTACGGTTTGTCAAATGATCTCTAACTTCGTACTCAATTTCATTTGTTTCATAAAACTTAGTGATTATGTCACCACCGCCCTCATCATGTCCTGCTAACATGCCACCAAGCATAACAAAGTCTGCACCAGCACCAAATGCTTTTGCTACATCTCCAGAACTACTACAACCGCCATCAGCAATGATGTGTCCGCCAAGACCGTGAGCGGCATCGGCACATTCCATGATTGCCGAGAGTTGAGGATATCCAACGCCAGTCTTAATCCGAGTAGTACAAACACTCCCAGGCCCAATACCCACTTTAACGATATCTGCTCCACTTAATATTAACTCCTCTGTCATTTCACCTGTTACTACATTACCTGCAATGATAATGAGTTCTGCATATTTGTTTCTGATTTGTTCTACGATTGTAGCAAATCTCTCTGAGTAACCATTAGCAACATCGATACATAGATACTTGACAGGGTTTGTTCCCATTACACGATCAAGTTTCTCTAAATCATGTTCAGCAATACCAACAGACATTGCTACATATTCTCGTCTTTTAGAGTCATTGCTAAAGTATTCTAGTAAATCGGATGCAGAATATGTTTTAACTAAACATGTAAACATACCCTCTTTAAGAAGTGCATCTGCCATTTCAAATGTACCGACTCCATCCATATTCGATGCCATGATCGGCACCCCTGAGTAGTGTCCATGCCTTTCTGTATTTTCAGGGAAGTCCGGATCGTAATTTCTAAAAGTATAACTTCTGCAAAGATCAACTTCTTTACGAGAACCTAATGTCGATCTTTTAGGTCTTATGAGTACATCTGAAAAATCTAATTTAACTTCAGATTCTATTCTCATTAAAATTTTGCCTCTCTTGTGTGCTTTCTATAGTCAGTTGACATTCTCAACCATTCTTCGCCTTTGCCATCCATGATGTCAATACAACGATCAATTGTTCCGTTAGTCCAATCAGAGATATCGCCTATCTTAGAATGTGGACCAACTAGTAATGGATGTAATTTACCTATTGCATCTTCAAGTGACCATGGAAGATAAAGTCTGTCTATGTCATTAGCAAATGTTTCAGGGAAACTTCTATAAGCAGGGAACAGAACATTACAACCTAATGCATCACCTTCTGAGACTGTATTGCTTACCCAGTCTTGCAATGCACAATTAAAGATAACTCTAGTATCATTTAGCAAACGATAGTAATCGTTCTTAGATAGATTCTCGTGGATAACTAGTTTCTTTTGCTTCTGCAATTTCTTTGTACGTTTCATATATGAATCGTTATTGCTTTTTAGTTCTCCACCTGAGAATACACAGAATTCTATACCATGATCTTTACCGTATCTTTTATACCATTCTTCAATAAGGTCCATATAAAAGTCAGGTTGTTTCTCTTGGTCCCAACGAGCAGTAAATGCTACTCTCATTTTACGATCAGGAAAGTCTTTATATTCTTCTAATTCTAGTAAACGTCTGCGTACTTCGTCTTTGCCAAATGCAAGACCTGAGATGTTATATATGGGAGCAGTCCAACCTGCTATCTTCATGTGTGCAACCATTTCTTCGTTAGTTGCTAAGACACCAGTAACAAATTCATTGACCATCTTCTCGTAAAGACCCATCCACTTCTCCATGCCCCAGACATGTACGAAATCATCTGGGTCAACAGATTGTGCTAAACATCTTACAAAGACTTTAGGTCTGTGTTCTTCAGCAATTTGATCCATGATATAAGGAAGTGATTCGATACCAGGCTGAAACATATCTTCAAAAAAGATACAGTCTTCACTTGTTACTTCACCTTCTTTCATCAGTTTAACTAAAGACATCATCTGTGACATACCAAAGTATGAACGACCATGTGCATCTAACACTTGACCTGTTACAATAGATTGATCAGTTGATAATAGATCACCTGGGACAACTACATAATCAAGTTTGCGTTTATCAAAAGCCTCAGTACTCCAGTCTTGTAATTGCAAAGTGTATCTTGCTTCATAAGGCTCAAGTCCCATATAATATAATCGTCTCATTTCTTATCTCCGTTTAAACTTATTCGTTCTATGTCACTTTCAACACAACTTTCACCGTATTGTATTTCTATAATTTTTAGTGGTTCATCTGTCATGTTACGTAGTTGATGCCAACTCTTTTTAGGTATCCATGTCGAACCAAACTTATCAAACTTACCTAAATCCTTGTATGTCCCATCAGCATGTATGCTCCACACTGTTGCTATTCCTTCACTGACAAACCAAAACTCTGCTCGACTTTTATGTCGTTGCATACTTAGTGTTTTGCCTGGGTCAACAGTAAGTTCTTTTACTTTAACATATTCTGATTCTTCATGCAACACACGATAGTAACCCCATTTACGTTGAGTCTTTGGAGCCTTCCATTCTTGTAGAATCCATGAACTTGAATTCTTCTTATCTTCGCCTCCTACACCAAACTCAAATGACACATTAGAATCATCTAAATCCATTTCAGGGATATTCGTTTTAGTTCTATCACCACCGTTTGCATAAATGATATGACTGTCAGGGAACTCTGCTCTCAATTTTACAATCGCATCCTTACCACTATCGTCACTATCATCAAATGTCATTACACCATCAACAGAACCAAGTGCAAACAATATTGCTACACGTTCATCAATAGGCATGAACGACCTGCCCTTCTTACGAGCAAGCCATTCATCACTGTTAACTCCCACGATAAGTTTTGATCCTAACTCTTTAGAAGCATCTATATAAGATAGATGTCCTTTGTGTATAGGATCAAACCCACCTGTGATCAATACGATATTATCGGCGTTGATAGCGTTTCTCAAATCGTCTTGCATCTACGTCCCACATGTTGGTAACTTGCTTACCAGACAGAAATTTTTGGTTATACAATCTCCAAACATAACTGCGATTGTTGTACAAGTCTGCGGGTTCATATCGAAACCCGAAGTCTTTTGTGAAGGCTCGGAAAGCCTCAAGGTCCTTAAAAACTGCAAGAGTTTTAGGGTTTGCCATTGTAATATTCCTTCTCTCATATTACCTTAGTGTTATGCATCCGAGTTATTCGGATACTCCATTTCGCAACCGTTTTCGTTATCTTCGGCTACAGAAATCTTTATGTAACGATTTGGATACTTTGTTTGTATTTCTAATGCCAAATCGTCTGCTATCATTTCACAACTCTTATGATTGAGTTGTAATACACTTGTACTGCTTTCTACTTCTGCGTACAAACGTTCTAACCATCTTTTAAACTGTATGAATTCGATATCTCTATCATCATGGAAGACTTCAATCCATACTTTAAAATGAAAGATGTGTCTGTGAGGATAACCCAAGAATGATACATCGTCCCAGTCACCTGTTGCTAACTTAGGATCAGTGTCAGCACCAGGATACTTGTGAATACCTTCTTTGGTAAATGTTACCCAAATACTCCTCACGACCAACCTCCGTCAATGCCTTCCATGACTTCATTCATGTGACCTAACAGTTGTGTGATAGGTTCATCGTAGTCACCAATCTCATAGTCAACATCATCTTGTTCTTTAAACATTGCCTTTACTTGGTCACCGTACTGAACAATCATTTCAAGTTGTTCTCTCATTTCATCTGATATTGCCATTACGCCTCCTTGCTCGGATCCCATATTGTTAAGTTCTTTCTTTTAAGTCTGTTAGCAACAATGGTATACCTATTTTGCTCTTCTTTCCATTCTTTCAACCAGTTATGCCCATCACGTTCTGCATCGATAAAGATTGCGTTAGTGAATGCTAGGGGCAATAATATAGCACAATGTATAATAATACTTGCTACTGTGCTGTAGTTAAAGGAGCCCAAGTAATTTATTTAGGACCTGGGAAAAAGCCTGGATTTTCAAAACTCCATGTATTGGGTGCTGAAGATCCACGAGTCAGTGCAGCTTCGATCATAAAGATTGAGACCACTGATGCTGAGGAACCCTTTATCCCTTTCGCGGCTAGGATGGGTGCGTCTTTTCTTCATGGAGCTGCAATAACTATTCATAAGTCACAAGGTTCACAGTGGCCAACCGTACAAGTCTTTGCACCAGATATTTTCGCAGCGGCAAGCTCTGGGAGGGAAGAAGCTGGACAACCACTATGGAAAAGGCTGGCTTATGTGGCGATCACACGTGCACAGAATAAAGTTATTTGGGTTGAACGTAATCGTTTAGAGCGTCCATCACTGCAGCTAGGGTACTGAGGGGTGGTGGATAATAACGTCATCCTAGCTGCGGTTAAAGCTAAAAACAAACATCTCAAATTTAGGAAGTTCAACACTTGT
>UPTG01000242.1_pt1 | contig 47305 bp, 80 predicted proteins | sample 2160121 | NCBI WGS metagenome assembly UPTG01 (sample SAMN06266255, study PRJEB28933) | marine metagenome | isolation source: Columbia River Estuary | place: USA:Columbia River Estuary, USA | collected 2014-07-27 | reverse complement strand
TTTTTTTTGTTTTTGTTTTCTCTTTCTTTTTATGGTAGATTTCGTATACAAATGTCTGCCTTTTTCCGCCCTAATATACCACTCCCTGCTCACAACTAAACCTTCTGCTCTATGCTTCCACCCTTTATGTTTAGTGTTTATACCTGCCTCTTTAAAGCAATTCATTGTTGCGCCTGTTATCCCCCCTTTGTCGGTTGTTAAATTATTTATTAATTCGGAATCAAGAATAATTTCATTTTCATCGGGTATTTTAATTGGATTTTGCGGAAGGCAATGTGCATTTTCATTTCCACGCATAACCTCATTGGTTCGTTTTAAATTTTCAATTTCAATTTTTAAATTTTCAAAATCTTTATCACGGATTGATCGTTTGATCTTTGGTAGCATTTCATCAGTAGAAATTCCTTTTGAATGAAACATCCCATGACAACGCTTGCATAAGGTCACTAGGTCAACTTCGTGACCTTTTTCCTTTCCAATCCATTGATAGCTCCTATGGTGGACTTCTAAATCATGTTGTGTATTGCACAATTTGCACTTGTACTCATCACGACTTTTAACAAAATCAGAAATACCTTTCCATTCGGGAGTTGATAAATATTTTTTATATTGATTTTTGTTCATGATCCGTCTCTCCTTTCATTCATCGTGCAATTTTCTTTTCTTTACTATTTTCCATATTTCACCATCTTTGTCAAGCCTAGAACTCAATAACATTATTTCGGAGTAAAGGGGGTGCAACCAACCAAAAAAATCAAAACGCAAAAACCAACTAACCAAATCTCCAACATAATATAATAGTTTAGCTAAACATATCATCATCGTCTTGCTTGTATAAGCCATCTTGGAATTCTCGCACTTTATCTTGATGCTTTGCCTCGTCCCAACCTTTTGTGTAGCCTTCGTTATATTTTTTCATAAAATCTTCCTCCTGTGCAAGATACATAGGGTGATCGGGGTTAGTATAATTATACTTTACATGACCTTGTCTATTTTCATCTCTTTCTTCTTGGGTGAACCATTGGTATTCTGAATTGATAAGATCATCGACATTACTTGGGTGAAAACCCATGCTTACGAGTAAACCCTTGAACATATCTCCGACACCTTCCATGTGTAAATCATCATCAGATTCAGCGCTATAAGTTTTATTGTAATTAGTTATTGTAATTTTCATGTTTTTATATTAGTTCCAATCAAAATCTGACGATATTGCGAATGCCAATCTGTCTTTCCAAGGATTGTTATATTTATCTTTTTTTGATGAGTCAGTAATTCTAACGATTATATTATAACCCGCCATGTCATCTAGTTGCTCACCATCAGTAGAATATTCGCAATCTATATTTAAGGTAGCACTATCCCCTACATAATCATCTTCTTGATAATCAAGGAAGCGAACAGGTACAGAGATATCTGCATCTTCTTCTAGTAAGTCTGATCTAATTGTTAAGTGGCTATTTTTTGCGCTCATTTGTAGTGGTTGAACCCTTCTAGTTCGTCTTCAGCTTCATGCTCTTTCTTATAGAGGTTGACTGAAATATGATTATTGTGATTGTTGATATGTAGTGAATATCCATCTATTGTAATCCATGCAGTTCTACCTGTCAAGACAAAATCTTCACCACTATCATTATTATCAAGTTGGATTGTCATATCTTCGCTTGCTACTATATTATCTTGCATATTCATGTTCCATTAATTGTTTAATTTCTGTTTTAGCATCTTGCCAAAGTTGAGATTCAACTTTTTCATCAAACGCTTGTAATTTCATTATTCCATAACGATACCACACATCACATATCTTGTCAATGTTTTTATCATCGGGTTTTACATTAAAATGATTCCAATTTTTTTCTCCATCAATTATTTCTTGCTCGATCCATTCGGCAGGAAAACCTTCGGGAAAATACATAAGAGCGTTGTCGTTCGCAAACTTTCTAGCAAGAGATACAAAACTATCTTCCACTTCGTGTGATTCGTAAAGATCAGCATCTTCATACCAAGATTCACGAACACTAATATAAAATTGAAAAGTATCTTTTATGTCAACATATTCTTGTTGAAACTTTGGTAACTCTTCATCTCCATGTTCTATAAGTTGCACACTCTCAGCTTCGCCATACCATTTCATATGGGTAGTCACTCGACTTGCATAGATAATGTTTTGAAACTCTCTAAGGAGTTGTTTGTTAGACTTGGTAGTCTGCGTTGTTCTTCTAAAACTTGTAGTTAATCCTTCTCCGCTCATAACTAAAACAATAAACTAACTCCAAAGCAATGTCAACTTAAAAAACACCAAATAAGCAAAAATTCCAACAAATATAAATATTGCGATTAATTCTAGTAGTTCTTTTTCTTCCATTATTAGCAAAAAGCCAACCAACAAATCATTCCGCAGATTAAAATTATATTAATTGTTATCACTATGATCGCTATAATATCCCTCATTATTTAGCGCCAAAAGTTTTGTCGTTTTGCTTCGGCTGATTCGCTAAAGAGTGCAAGTAGTCAACATATCTCATATTTGCCAACCTTGCTTTCATGCGCAGTCCCTCTTCGTTATCAATCGAGCGATCAATCAGAGATGGGCATTCATCATTAAGCATTGGATAATTGTGAAGCGACAAAGGTTTCTTTTGAGGAGCAGAGCATCCAAATAAAAGAACAAAAATATATAATATATTAAGATGCATTTTCAAATTCCACCTCAAAATTGCCGTAACTATTATTGTAACTAAATAAATATTGTTCTCTATCTGTATCTATTTGATGATACTTATTTTCTTTAGTTGGTGGATCGACTGCATAGCAAGCAACACCCCAAGACCATTTGCTAGGGTCAGTAAATTCATATTCGCCCGAACCATCTTGTTTAAGCACACACCAATCATCTCCACAATAAATATTATAATCTACATAATTACCATCTCCTAAGTCATAACTATTCCAATAGTCAAAGTTATCTCCTTCAGTTTTAACTTCGGGGTTACTGATGACTTTTTTGATGTGAGTTATTGCTAAGTCAATTATTGCCAACTGCGCTTTTTTGGGCGCTTGCCAAGTTTTTATTGTATCAATCATTTTATAATTCTTCTGTATTTTTATCTGATATTGTTCCATTTTGAATTAACTGCTCAAATGTATCCCACATTTTTTGGTAGCGAGTATCGTGTAGTTGTTTCATTCCGATCAACATATTTAATAGTTGATCTTCGGTATGCTTGATTGGACAATCCCCAATCGCATATATCATCGTTTCTATGTCTTCACCTGTTTGGTGGAGATTACTCATTGCGTCTTCTAATTCAAATCTATTCATGGTATTTAACTATATGATTTTTTGATTACTTGTCAAGGATTTAATTACTTGCGCAGAAAGACTTGTTGTTAACTTTTGTTGCGACTTCGTTATTGGGGAGTGTAATTTTAACCCTAAACAACCTTCCTTCGTCAAAAGCTTTTAAAAGTTCTTGATGAGTAATATTTGCATCTTCTAGGATTTTTTTTGTTAAATTATTACCTGAGTCTTCTAGGGCGCTTTTTAGATTTTTTTCGCTTTCGGGATTTTTACTTTCGACTCTTGGGTCATAAAAACGAGTCAAGCGATTGCCTCCGCCTTTTTCACCCTCTTCAAGAAGAATTTTCTGTATGTCATTTCCTCTAGCTTGTACATCTTGATAACGCTCAAAAGAAAAAGTAGGAGTTGTTGACATTCGTAGAGAATCAATATATTTTTCTTGAAAATAATATCTAATATCTGAGTCCGACTCAATATCATTTGGAGTAATCGCATAATGCAAATCGGTTTTAGTATTTTTTCTATGAGAGGTAGCATTAAAATGAGTAGCTATCGGAATATCCCTTATCAAATCCCCAATGAACGGAAAATTTTCTATAGACACATCATTTAAACAAGCAGAATCTGTGTAAAAATTCGCTAAAAACTCAACAACATTTTGATCAACATGAATATTACAAGGTATTGGGAAGGGGTTTTTTATGTCTCTATAACCCATGAGCCTTCCAAGGAAAGACTGACCGATTGCTGACATAACTTTTCTATCTTCAATACAGAAGGCTATTCTTTTTTTTGCAGAAAGATTAATTTTAATTCCCATTGCTAAACCTTGACAAGCTACTATCACCACAGGTTTTGAATATGATCTACGAATAGCGTCATTATAAGATTCTTTGATTTTACTACCTTCAGTAGAATTAACTGCAAAAGCTTCTATTTTTCCTTGATAAATGCTATTTATCTTATCAACTATTTGCTGACCATCATTCGCAGACTTAGAAACTCTTATTAACCCTATTGGGGGGTTTTTCACGCATTGCTCTTTAAGAGTTCGATCTAAATCTTTAGAAATTAAGCGGTCTAGCTCCTCGCGCAATAATGGGTGAAGATTGCCATCTTGCAGTTTGTTTATACCATCAACAGGCTCTTTAAAGATTATGTTCTTATGATCTAAAAATTGTTGCGCGCCATAATACCCCTCCCCAACCTCTAAATCTAAAGCGCTAACTCTACCAAAAGTTTCTTCGTTTAAGTTGCCATGATTGTAGAGATGCATAAGTTGCCAATTAGTCGCTCCCTGGAAAATATAAAATGGTCTTCCCCATTTTTCTTTCTTGTAAAATTCATTTATTAACACAATAGCTTTGTTGAATTTAGAATCGAATCCATGCCCGACATGAGCTTCATCAAAAACAAAAAATGGCGCGTAATCTGTAAACTCTCCGTTTTCCAAGCGATTAACTAAATTGGATAATTTTTCGCATCCAACTTGTGGGTTTTTGTCTCTAATCGCTCGTTCATTTTCATCATACAAGTGATTATCACTAACAACAGGAATAAAAAGCCCCGATCCCTCGTGTGTCATGCGTTCTTGTAGGCATGGAACGATGTCCGTTTTGCCACTTTGACATGGCGCATTAAGTATAAGCGTATTATATCCATCGTGATACCTGTTTAAAATTTTATTTACATTATTTTTTGTATTTTGAAAATATTTACTCATCATATTTAACTATATAGGTTTTTTATTGTTTGTCAAGGATTTTATTGCTTTTTTTCAGATTGTCTTCCGCCCATAAAGGTTGAAGGTTTGTATAATGGCAGAGTTTGATTATATCTTCTTCAGTTTTTGCAGAAGCTAATGGAATGATGTGGTCAATATGCCAACCATGAATCCCATGATGATCAAAAGTCATTTTTTCACCTGTTTTAGGGTGATCGTAGAATTTAGATCCAAGATGTTTAGCTAATTCTTGCCATGTTTCTAGCCCAAGAAGTTTTAATGAGCGGTTATTTTTTTTATTACCGATTGACTTAAATGCTCTATAGCAAGATCTTCTGTAATTTTGTTTTAGCCTAAAAAAAGGGTCTTTTGCTCTCCTTTGCATTTCATAAACCTTGTTTTGCTCTGCGATTTTCTCTTTGTTGGCTTTGCGATAAGCCTTGATTTTCTCTTTGTTGGCTTGATAATGAGCCTTGTTTTGCTCTGCGATTTTCTCTTTGTTGGCTTTGCGATAAGCCTTCCTTTTCTCTTTGTTGGCTTCACGATAAGCCTTTTGGTATGCTTTATGTTCTTCTTTATTTTTATGAGGCATAGTATTTAACAATATAGGTTTTAAATGATCTATCAACTAAAATATCGTGGATGATTGTATTAATAATTCTTAATCTGCCCCCTGCAAGACCGCAAGAGATGCCGTAGGGTAGACCTAGAACCTTTTCTTCGCCATCATGCTTACTTTGCCATTCAATATGATCTGCAACTTTATTTAAAGCGCAATAGAACCCTTCGTAGCTAACTGATCTTTTAGCTCCAATTTCGTCTTGGGTATACATATTATAAACTCCTTGACTCTGCTCTCCATTAGTCCAAACAAAGCTGAAATTTCCCAAAGTATTTTCTCCCTCAAAATGCGCATTGCAGTCAGCTTTATAAGCCATAGGATAGCGATCTTTTATTTGCTTTGCTATTCCACCGCCCATAATATTTTGGGTATTGCAAGAGTGAGCAATGAAACCTATGTCGTTAGGAAAATCAAGAAGATTGCCGTCTATTAATTCTATGTTTTTAGTCGCTATCATTCCAACACTATAATATAGTTTTTATTATTTGTCAAGGATTATTTTAAATAGCACCCGCCATTTGTTGGCGCAAAAGTTTAATGGCTTTATCCTTTGCTTTGGTTTCCACCTCAAAGATTGCAGGTTTATCGGGATCAATGGCGATATGTGGTGGAAAATTACCAAGCGCAATATAATCTGCATGGGAGCGAGGTTTTTCGGGCTTACCTTCTGACCAATGAAAGACAGGAGCAATAAAGTTGTGTTCACCTTTTCCTTGATTGACCCATGTATAAGCGCAACGCTCGGCTTGCCAAGCGAAGTCTAAAACTTCCGATGGGTTGCATAGGTGATGAAGGTTATCTGCACAAACAGGAAGGTTATAATTATGCGTTTCAAATAAATACTCACTAAATTTTATACAATCATCGATATTGAATAACGCTAGTTTGTCCTCATTTTCTATTGTTAATCTATTGTAAACACCTGCATCACATTTCATTAGATTATTGTAAAATATTTCTGCTATGCCTTCTAGTGTCTCGCCATCTTTGATCGAGCGATTGACATGAATATTCATTGGCGCAGTATGATCTTGGGGTAAACCAATTTTGTCAAAAATACTCGCATGAAAGTTTAATTCATTTATTGAGTTATTTACTGCGCTTTCATTTGCAGACGCTAAGACCACAAACTGATCGGGGTGAGAACCTAAACTTATGCCAAGAGTTTTAGCGATAACACCAATAAACCTTAATTCAGCATCAAGTGTTTTATGGTTTGGCAAGTCTGTATAAGCCAATTCCAAAGTTTGGTCTGTAAGAAGAGGGAATAAAGAACTGCTAAGGCGATAATGCTTGATGTCATTACTATGGCAGTGACGCAAAATGTATTGAGTGCAATACAAATTATGCGCAATTCTTTCAGATAGTTGTTTGACCGCTTCATCTCTGCTTTCTTTTACACATAGATCGTTAAACCTCTTGCGAGTCATTGTTTGAAAGGAGTATTTCTTTTTATCTATTTCTTTTAGCTCTTCTGAAATGCAAGTTAACCCTAGTATTGTGCTTGTTTTTGTCATATACCAATACTTTAACTGAATTATTGATGCCTGTCAAGTCTTTTTGTGTATTCTTTAATATGGATGTATCAGAAATAATGTTTGTGGCGCTTGGTTTCATGGTTTCAGTTGTGGCTTTTTTCTTAAAGAAAGAATCTAATAAGGTGGAAAAATTAAACGAAAAGTTGAGGTCGGTGGAAATACTTTTAGCTAAGAATGGCGCTCAAGATACAGAGCGTTGGAATCAAACCAAAAAACTATTAGAAGATAGAAGACAAGACATAATGAAAATATATGGAGACATAAAGAGATAGTAATGGACTTTTATCAACTTTGGGAATTTTTTACTTTTTTATGGATAATGTCGGGTATTGCTATTATATTTTATCCGTATAATGATTGATAAAGAATTAGAGTATAATTTATACATTTTAGTATCTTTAGCGCTCTTTTTTATTGAAAGAGATGTTGTGTTGGATGTTATGTTTGCAATGATAAGTTTTTGCTTGTCGTTTTCTTGATTAGAGTATTTTTTTACTCATCTTTAATTATTTGCTCCCATCTGTTATCGTAATTAAGCCTAAATGTTCCTTGGAATCCTTCATGTCCACCTATCTTCTCATGTGGAGCAAACAAAGTCAAGTAAAAAGTAAAGTCTTGTTTTTCGTATAGATAATAATCTTTACCCATGACAGGCTTGAACCGCATCTCAGCATTGAATATTATTTCGTTCCATTTGAATTCGTTAGATAATTCTTCTGCTTCGGATTTTATTTTATCAAAGCGCTCTTTGAAATACTTATTTGCCGAATGAACTGAGCCACTTTTCCATGCGCCCAAATTATTTGGCTTGATAACAGGGGCGCTGAGATCACTAGCATAAGGCAACGAGTGTGGATTAGCAACTACATTGTCGGGGACTTTTTTCTTAACACCCATCTTACATTATTACATTCCATTCTTCACTTTTGTCAGTCCAATCCTTATATTTCTCATCACCGCCCCTAATAGACCAATCGGAATCAATAGTTAACTTAGAACTGATACCGCCCCTTGGGTTAAACATCATAACTAATCTCAGTCTATCGGGTTCGTATGATTCCATCAAATGATCATAAAATATATTAATTAATCTTTCGTAAGAAACCACAATATTTCTAAGTTGAAAGACATATTCTTTCAAACTTTTAAGCTCAATAATTCTTTTGCATGGATAAAAAGAGATATAAGCATTTGCGAAATCGGGTTGCTCCCTAACTCCAAGAAATGTAAATTCGGGTATTTTTACTTTTATTTCGTAAGCGCCAAGAGATGGATTTGGTATTGACTTCAGTATTTCTTTATTTATTTCTTTGTATAGTTTCATTGTTGCTTGTTTTAAAAGGATAAATCCAACCTTCTCCGCTATGTATTTCAGCAGTATTTCTTGGCTCTTCGTTTTTTATATTTAAAGACTTGGCTAATTGTTTTATTTGCGTGTTGTTTAATTGTGATCGCTTACCATCAACCCAAACAGAAAATGGCATCTCTCCATTGATGTTAAAAGGATGGGGTATTCGATTAATTTGAATTTCAGAAATTGCACCAAAAGATGGAGTAAAGTTCGGTGCAGAACTTGGAGGTTTAATGTTGGGAGGAGGAGGAGGAGTCCAAGTTTTACTTTGACAACTGCAAGACAAAATAATAAAAAACGCACATAAACTATTCTGTATTTTCTTCATCTATATTTTTCTCTACGAAGTCTCTTGCTTGCTCAAACGCTTCGGGATGATACTTATTAACCCAATCAAGCACCCATTGATTTACATGGCATTCAACCATGTCTCGTCTTGAGAAATCTATTTTATATTTGTTAATGCCTCGCTCATAAGCGATACTCTCGGTTATTTGTTCGTGCATTGTCATTTTACACTTCTGATTTTATGTATCTTTTTGATTGTCTATTTATTAAAAGCGCCCGATTTAATTTATGAGCCTCGTTGTTTGTCATTGTGATTGGCTTTGGACTTAATCTTTCGTGTCCATGTGGGCGATTCCAATCTACTAATACATATTTGCTTTCTATTGATTTATCTATTTCCATAATAAAAGTATCATAACAATTATCAATAGTAATGTCAAGCCCCAATTATGTTTTTTTATCTTTTCCATAAATTGGTTATTATTTCCCAAGTAAACAAAAACGCAATAAATACCGCCAAGTAAAACATAGGCTCACTAAAGTCGATAATCATAAACAAAACCTTTCTCCATAACCGAAGTCCTTTTTGTACATATTTTTCATAAATTTTTCTTTTGTTTTAACCCAATAAATTGTTAACTTCGGCTCTTTAAAATGGCAGAGTGACACATGGCTTGCATCTTTTATTTCATTTAAAGAATTTAATTTTAAAATAGGGGGAGCGTATTTAGTTGTTTTTACTGAAATGCGCATTTTCCCATCAACACCGATAACGATGTCAGCACTATGCTTGTCACCTTTAATCTTTGGCATACAATCAAAAAAACCATTCAAGCATTGAGCAACCGCAAACTCTCCCGCAATACCCATGTAATGCCCCTCAAAGCTCTTGTCGTAGTCGGAGCCATCATTGCGTCCCGAACACATCAAGGACTTCGTTTTAAGGTGCGTCTTGCCCTCGCATCGCCATGATGCGAGTTCTTTTAGCGCTTTTATCTCTGAGTTGTTGAAAACTATTTCTTTCATTTACTAAAAAGAGTGTAACATATACATAGCATTATGTCAAATAAATTATATCCAAATACTGCGCCTTTTGCGCACGAAAGAAATACAAATGTAAATTTCAATTATGTTTGGGATGAAACAACTTCGCATTGGATTCCACAATCGCAATCCAAGATCACTTTAGATTACATTTTAAACAACGCAAAAGCTACAATACATAAGTTTGGAAGCAATCCAAATATTGGACAAAATGTTTCGATAACAACTCCAGAAACCATATGGGATGGATCAAACGAATACCAATTCCCCGATAATGCAGGAGAGAGTATTCGGATGGCTTCTACTAATAATTCCGACAATCAAAGCATTCTTATAGAAGGTTTAGACGAAAACTTTGAAGTTCAAATTTGGGAAGGCGCTCTAAATGGAATAACTGAAGTTGCCATACCTTATACATGGACAAGAGTATATCGTGCGTTTAACAACGGATCAAGCGATTTAATTGGAGATATAAGCGTGTACAAAAATGGAACACCCTCAAGAGAATACGCTAAAATTTTAGATGGAAATAATCAAACATTGATGTCGGTCTACACGATTCCATCTGACTGCAAAGGTTATTTAATAAAATATCAATGTACCGCATATAATCCTCAAAGCGCATCAGAAATAGGTTATACTCTCCATATGTCCATAAGGCAATTTGGTAAAATATTTAGAACTCAATCAATAACATCTGTTGGAACTTCTCATGCGATAACCCAAGAATTTCCCTTTCCACTAGAGATACCGCCAAAATCAGATATTTTATTTAATGTAGTTAGTGCGAACGGAAATAATGGCGCAATTAATTCTGATTTCGATATAGCTTTATTGCCTGTTTGATTATTTCTTAGTTTTTATACTTTTTAATAATTTAATGTATTTTTCTACATCTTCTATTTCGTCATAGATTTTGCCCCAATTGTTTTTGTTTTCTTTGTTTACTGATTGAAGTAGTTCGATTGCTAATTCGTTTAGCTCTTCGGCACATTTTAAGAAGATGCGCTTTTGATCTACATTTAATTTCATATGTGAGATACTCCTATCTTGCTGATGGTGTCCAAGGCATGACGAATCTTTAATGTATAATCAAATAACTCTAATACTTTTTTGCAGTATTCTTTTTCTTCGCCTTTAGCGTTGTAATACCTAGTATAGACTTCATGTCTTAGTTTATTTAACTCTTCAACACTCATAAGTGTGCGCAGACTTTTTGACCATGCGAGGTGATCTTTCGCTTGCCATCGATCTCAATTAAGTTTTTATTTAAAAGGTACAATTCGTGATCTCTTTGTAGTGCGGTTTTACTTAAACCAAGTTTTGCTGATAAGCCTGTTAATGTAGTGCAACCGCATTGTTGTAGTGTTTGTAAAATTTGTTTTTCTATATTACTAAGCCCGAAAGGTAGTATGCCTACACTATCGCACAAATCTTTAAAATTGTCAAGCGTGAAATGATTGTCTTCATTAGCGCCACAATATAAAATGATTTCTTTTGAGCGTTTTACTGCGCTACGAGCGTTGCCTCTGATGGTAGTGGCAATTTCTGTCAAGCAGTTGTCGTCAATGTAGACATCAGGCGAGCAAAGTTTAATTATTTCTGAAAGTTCTTTGTCGGTATAAGGTTCAAAGTCAACATTCGTTAACCTATCCTTCAATGGCGGAAAAATCTTATCAGTCTCAGTCGTTGCGAAGATGAATGTTTGTTTTCTGAAATTAAACTCAAAGTCCATCTCGTTCCAATTGAAAATTTTACGACTATTAGACTCAGCATTAAAGATGGTGAGAAATGCCATTGTCAAGTCCAAGGGTAATGCGTGACACTCATCGAACAATATAGTAATTTCATTATCAGCAATAACAGGCAAAAATATTTGCTCAAAGAAGCCTTCTACATTCTTAATTGTGGAGCAGTTAATCTCAAGGAATGCTCGCTTGTTGCCGTTTTGATTGACTAGGTTTTTAGCAAACGCTTTTGCAAACTCCGTTTTACCAAGTCCTGCCGCCCCCGCCATTAACAAGAAAGGGGATTGAGAGGTTTTGTGGAAAGCGTCTATATAGAAGGAAAGTTTCTTCTTTACTGAGTCTTGTCCGATGAGATCGGGGAAGTATTTTTTTGTGTTATTTTTCATAAATTTTTAAGGTAAAACTGAATTTGAAGTGTAATAATATATAGTATGGAGTTTAACATAAAAGGAAAGCAAGTCAACAAAAAAGAACGAGAATATTTAAAATCATTAGGGATGAAGTGGTGTGGAAAATGCCAACAAGCATTATTAATGGAAGATTTCACAAAAGATCAATACAAATGCAAATCATGCTCTAAGATATCTCACTCAAGATGGCAAGAGCATAATGAAAATTATTTTAAACGCTATAGGGAGATCAACAAGCAAAGAAGAGCAGAATATAATGCCAAATGGTATAAAAAAAATAAGAGCAAAGCTTTAGAAACTAAAAGCAAATGGAGGGCAAGGCAAAGGAAAGCAAATCCCGAATTCAATATTCAAAACTCTTTAAGGTGTAGAATGCATGGCACAATCATCAAAGGTTATAAATCAGACTCAACCCTTGCTCTTTTAGGATGCTCTTTTGAGGATTGCAGAGAGCATCTTGAGTCACTATGGCACAAGGGAATGAATTGGCAGAATTATGGATTAAATGGTTGGCACATCGACCACATCATTCCTTGTTCTTTTTTTGACTTGACCAAAGCAAGCGAACAGAAGGTGTGTTTTAATTGGAAGAACTTACAACCCCTGTGGGGAACAGATAATTCAGTTAAGAGTGATAAATTTCCTATCAGCATTGCAATGGCTATTCTTAAATACAGACATAACGAACTTACATTATAGATTTGTTATTGTGTATTCGATTTTAGGAATGATTTGTTCTTTTGTTGTAGGCTTAGTCTTTGATTTGGGCTGATCTGTAATGTCGGGAGAAGTTCCGCTATAGCAAGACTTGCATTGCGATCTTTTGCCGAATCGTCTGCGCTTGTCGTTGTTGAATTCATCTATCGGTAGAATGTCTTTGCATTTACTGCATTCTTTTGCTCCACCTGTTTCGCACATTATTGAATCGAGCCATTGCTTGTTGACTTGTATGATGGCTTTTCTGCCGACATAGTCACCTAGCTCTTCGTAAGATATTTCTTTATAAGTTTCTTGTTTCATTATCAATAACAATAATACGAGACTAATAATTTGTCAACTAAAAAAACAAAAAAAAAGACCAAGGATTGTTGAATTGATCCTTGGTCTTTTTTAAGATAAGTTTATCTATTTGAAGCTAAATCTCTAATTGATTTTGAATATTCGTTTTAGCGCCATCCTCTGATTGTTGAGCGAAAGAGGCTCGTGAACCAACTTTAAGTAATTCTTTGACAGGGTCTTGCTTTTGGATGTAACCAAAGCTATAGCAACCGGCTTTTGACTTATTTGCAATATCGCAGGTTAGCGTAAAGGATTTAGTCATGCTAGTAGTCTTCTTTCCTTTAAGGAATTGCCCCATGAAGTAAAGCATACTGCCGTAGTGACTAACGGCTTTATGACCATTACCAGAGCCGTGTTTGCTTGCCATTTGCATACAGCGAGTTATATAGCGCCTAGCGACAGCAATAGAGGTATGATTGTCTGAGGAAAAGGATATATCCACCCCCTTATTTTGAAGTTCTTGTAAGCCTTTACTATTAGCAGTAATGCATTCTACAAAAAGCTTTATCTTTTTATGGTTATTAATGTAGCCTTGAAATAAGGCTACTTGGTGACCTAATTGAAACACAAAATCCGAATTAGTTTTTCCTGTCATCTCGGAAATCCACCTCCCAATTTCTTCATAAGTTTCACCTGTATTTGGCTCTTCCTCTTTAAACTTACCGAGTACATCAATATCGTCAGCCAAACCCTTGTTGAATCCGTTTCCTTCAGCATTCTTATGCATGTATTTTTGGAGAATCCTAAGAGAAGAACCTCCAAGCCAATCTCCTTTAGGGAAACATCCGTTGATCACTGCTTGTGAATTAAGCGATCTAGGCGAATTTTTATCTAGATTATCTTGCATTGATCGGGGGCAACCATATGCAATTAAAAATTTTATAGAAAATTCAGATGGGTCTTTGGTATGATGTTTTTGAGCTACTTTAGCTAAAGCGGTTAATCTATTTTGACCATTCAGTAGTGTCCCTATGCCCTCCTCAAAACATATGGGGTCAGACAAACCCCACTTGCCTTCTTCCATTTTTTTAGCAAAACGCTGTACGTTTGTCTTGTTCAATACACGATTAGTTCGGGCAAGCGAAGGGTCGTCATTTTCAATTTCATTAAAATGATTCAATAAATGCGTTGCCTGTTCTCCGTTTATCTCGTATACCCCATATTGGACTCCGCACCCTTCAGTTGTTTGCCAAGGGTGAGTCATTTCAATCATGCCTTCGTCGGTTTCTTTTGATAAGCTTGATTTAGCGAACAGGTCAGATAATTTTGCATCTGCATCTGCTTTAATTTTAAAAAGTTTTTTCAATTTTTCGTTCATATTTAATTATTTACTTATTTATAGTTTATAAAGTCTATAGCTTACTATATTTTTATTTATTTGTCAATTTAAAAATTCATTTATTTCAGATTTGTATAAATTCATTTCTTCCATTAGTGTTGTAGTTATAATGATTAGCTCGTTTAAGAATTGCACATCTGTTTCTCTTGATTCGGGCATTTCTGTATCTGACTCGTATATTTTAATTAAGTGTTTTATTGAGTCTATTTGTTTTTTATAGTTTGTGATGAGGTTGTCGCAACAACGAAGCATGACTTTTGAGAGTCTAGCCTTTTGCGCTTCAGTTGGTGGGACTTTTTTATTTTTAAATATTTTGAACTTCTTTAAGTTGGATAAATACAACTCCTCAAACTTGTGTATCTCCTCGCCATGAAACTCATAGGTTTGCCAAGCTAACTCTAAATCATCCATATTAAAGGAACTTGTATAGAATATTTAATTGGTTTAACCCTAAGTGTTTCGCAAAGTAAGCGCAAAATTCAGCTACTTGAGCGATGCCCCAAGATTCTTCGTTAATAATGCGTCCAAGTGTGTCGTATTCGCCATCTTTCCATAATTCGGTAAGTTGAATAAATTCTGTAGTATTTTTTGTCATAAGTAATATTTGGTAATTAATAAGAAACTACAATCATGCAGACATTCTAGGAAATGTCAACACTTTTTTTGTGTGTACCATAAGGTATGAAGGAAAAAATAATCGATCATCTAACGATGAAGCACTTAACTGCGGGCAAATTTAGCCCCTCAGACAATCAAAGAATAAGAACTGCGCATATTCTCGCCAAAAAAGATTACGAGAAACTAACAGAGCAACAAAGGCAGAACATATTGAATACAATAAGCAAGGGGGAGAAATGAGCAAAAAGCAAAAAGCAAAAACATTTATAGGGGTATTTGGCGCATTAGCGTTAGGAATATTAGTTCTAGTAGCTTGCAATAATCAAGATTATTCAGAATTAAAAGAGATACCTCCATTAGAATCAAGCGATCAAAAAATCGCAAAAAAAGATATTGCTCTATATTTTGGGCAACAAAAGTCTTTTAATTGGGTTAACACTAAAGTTCCGACAGATGTAAAAATCACATTGTTTGATGTCAACTATAAATCGGTAGATTATTATTTCTTCTTGAAGTTTAATCAATGGTTCAAGAAGCTTAAATTTGAGAATGGAATCATGCCAATCAACCAAAAAGAAAATTTAGATTGTGATAATTTTGCAATGCTATATAAGTCTTTGATGGGCATATCGGCTTATAAAAGCGCACATAGCGCAGAACCCTCAGTTGCAGTTGTAGTAGTTCGGCAAGTCAATGAATACGGGGGTATACCCGCCTCTAAGGGCTTTCATATGGTTAATTTGGTTATGACTAATAATGGTTGGTTTATATTTGAGCCTCAAAGCGGAAAATATGTACTATTAGAAAATTATCCAAATCAAGAATACATTCAGTATTTAATATACTAAAGCCAATGTGAATCAACATCAAGAATATTTGATGGAAATAATTCGTAAATCTTGCAAGCAGTTTTGCCGTATTGATTATAGTTGATAATACTCTCAATCATATACATTCCCTTCGTTTCGGGGTCGGTGTCCAAGCAGTATATTATTAGGTTCGCTTCTTTCTCTTTATTTGCATAAGAATCAATCATAATTAAAGGCGCGCAAAAAGTTAAATCAACAAGTATATCTTGAAATAAATCTTCCGAGTATTTATCACTCGTTGAGAAGTCAACTTCAAGCAATGACTTTCCTGCCTTTGGAAATCCCATAGCCAAGAGAGAGTCGCAATACAATTCGTGAAATATCTCAAGTTTTAGCTTGAAATATTTTGAAGCATCGTGAAAAATATGGCTTGTCACGGACAACATTATTATTAATTTATTATTTTATTAACAATAGCCATTGCTCCATCTTTATTCTTGGTCATTATTATTTCGCCGTTTAATAATAATATTTTCCAATATGGCTTTCGTTTTTTTACATATATTACATTGCATGGATTGATGTAATAAACTTCATTGTTTGAGTCTTCTATTTGTATCATGTTTTATAATTTTTAATTGATCTATTTGCGAATAGTGATTTTGCTTTTTTTAAAGCTCTTGATTTAGAAACAGAATAATTGCTTGGAGTTATCTTTAGACTATATATTATATCTTTTGCGCCAAAACCTTTCAACGATAATGAAAAAACTTTTTTCTCTATTGTGTTGAGTTTGTTCATTATTTCGGTTGTTACCTTTTGCTTTTCTTCTTGAATTAAATCTTGAAAAGGCATTCGACTGTAAAAAGAACCAAGAGATTCGGGCGACATATTCTCCTCGTCAAGGATAGATACAACTTTGTTTCTTTTGTTCTTTGAAAAATAAGCTTTTATTTGAAAATTAGATATTGTGAGCGCCCATGAACAAAAGTTTTTATTTGGGTCAAATTCATTCATTTTTTTATGCAAAATAACTAAAACATTTTGAACTATATCTTCTGCGTCTTCTTTGTTGAAAACTCTAGACTTAATATATCTAAATAACAGACGCCGAACTAATAATAGTTTTGTTTCATAGCAATCTTCGGCGTTTATTTTCGCTTTTTCATTCATGATTTTATGTTATTTTATCTATCGTTATATCTATGCTATTATTTGAATTTTTATCTATTATAATATGTAATGATTTGTTGTCTTCATCGAATAAAGTTTTATAAGTTATTTCAATTAACTTTGTAAGGTCTGAATTCTCAAAGAATGAGCCATTATAGTACTCCGCATTACCAACAAGGATATCTAGTAATTTTTGAAGCCCTTTCTCTGTGTTTTTATTTGGCTCTTCGTCTTTCCTAAATGCAATCATCCTATTACAACCCTGTCTACATCTTGTTCTAACTCATAATTATTCCAATATTTATGATCATGTTTACTATAGGTGACATCCTCAAATAGAATCAGTACGGGATTCTCGGCATTGGATTCGATTTCGTATCCAACTGCGTTTCCGTCAGGTACTCGCCCTGATCCATCTAGGTATTCGAAGCATTCGTCATAGTCATGTTCTGAGTAAATTATTTGTCTTGATTTGATTTGCATTTTTATACTTTAACAATTAATGATGTTTTTGTCAATCGTTTTTTAAATTCTTAGTGATTTTGTTCATTAACTCTGAACTTATGCCGCTAGATTCAAACTGAGACAATGCCGCATGGTAGCCATCAGCGTAGCTATTAATCTCTTCTTGATGCATAACCGATACCAATGCATGAGTTTTGCCATCCTCGAACCCCTTGTTGTATTCTGAGCGACCCAATTGATCATAATCAGATAACATCTCTGATATTTGGTCAGACTGAAGCCTGTGCGATAATTGATTATTTCTATCGAGTGACTCTAAGTTTTCAATATGAGCTTCTTTTCTATCAATGTACATTACGCTTAAAACCAATAGTAGCATCCAAATTATTCTTTCTTTATTCATTTTTATTTATTTGTTGTTAGTAGGTCGCTTTTGTCTTCCCATTTATTTGAGTATGGGTTTTTCTTTTCTAGCGAGATTGTTTCTAATTGATACCCTTTTTTCTCCATCATTTGATCGTGAAAACCAAGCGCTTGAAGAGCATTAAATGCCATATAGTAATGATAGTTTGACATTACCGATGGAGTAACTTGATACCTTATTCGGTATTCAAACATTCTTGGATCTTTTTGTTTCATTGTAAGTTTTTGTCAGACCAATAAATGTTTTTAAATAAAACCAAATCAGAGGAGTAAGTTTGTTTACAAAAATCGTCTTCGCATAAATAAGTATGCACCCCCACGGCAATACCTTCTGTTACGGCTACGCCAGAATCTTCCCAGAAGAATTCTTCATCTGATCCAGCATAAGCAATATCTTCGGAGGGATCTATGCTTGATATATCCGTCTTAAACTGAGAGTATTTTGACCTTGAATTTTCGTTGTGTATTTTAATATTCATATTTAATTATTTGGGTTGAAGGTTTTTGCCGCCACGATGAAGAACGGATTGAGTAAATTTTGTTTGTTGTATTTTAGCGCCGACATGTTGTTTGCTACGAATACATTGGCGCCACTTTCCTCTGCGATTATTTGTGGCGCGCAAGTGTCCCATTCCATAGTTGGGCCAAACCTAGGGTAAATATGAGCTTCTCCCTCTGCAACCAAGCAGAATTTTAAGGAACTGCCAACGTTAAGAGTTTCGACTTTATAAATCTTTTCGAGATTACTGATGAATTCCGATGTCTTTTCATTCATGTGTGATTTGCTCGCAACCACTTTTACTAAATTGCTTTGAGGGTTGATTGAATGTTTGGCGTAGATTCTTTCGCCATTCTTAAAAGCACCTCTGCCTTCGATAGCAAAATACTGATCAGACTTTTTGGGGCAAGCAACGTAACCAAATACAGGTCTATCACCATTGCACAATGCGATGTTAATGCAGAAATCATCTCCACCTTTTACAAATTCTTTTGTGCCATCGATTGGATCAATCATCCAATAATAATCCCAATCTTTTCTTTGTTCGTAAGAGACTTCTTTGTCTTCTTCTGATATTATATTTGCCACATCGGTACTAGCAAATAGAAATTCTCTTATGCGCTTGTTGGAGTGAAGATCAGCTTCAGTCAATGGACTGCTATCGCTTTTCTCTGTAGTCTTAAAACCGCGCTCTTGTATTTGAACAACTTCCTTTGATAATTCGGCGCCAAAAGATAATAAGGAATCTATGAATTTTTTATCAACAATCATTATAGTAGTTTCATTTGATCAGGATGATCAACATTTTCAATGTCTACCATATCTTCTATGGCTTTGTCAATACTTTTTTTGTCTCGCAGCCAATTTCTCTGAGCCATACGAACAACAAAGCGCATAAAGGCAAATGCGTAAACCTTATTTAAGGTTACTTCGCCGCCCTCTTCTTTTATTGTGAAAGACTTTTCAGCCTCATCGTATTCGAAGGTCGCGTTTTTTAGTTCTTTTGTAATTTTCATATTCCACTAATATAGCAGAATATGAAATAAATGTCAAGAATTATTTTCTTTTTCTGCGATTCTTTTTCTTAGCCCACTACTTGAGAAATCGTGACTTCGACTATTGTAGTATATTTCTATGTTATTATCGGCGCAAAGTTGTTTCGCTGAAAAATCAACGTCTTTATAATCGGCGCCAATTATTCTGACATTAATTGAGTAAGTTAATAAAATATCCTTCAAATCTTTTTCGAGATTGTACGGAACAATTTCATCGACATATTTAACCGCTGATAATTGAAGGTATCTCTCTACGATACTCTGGACGGGCGCATTCTTCTGTGGACGTTCGACTTGTGGGTCAACATGTAATCCGCAGATTAAATAATCACATTTCTCTTTTGCTTCGCGAAGCATGGCGATATGACCAGCGTGAAGAAGGTCAAAGGTTGAGAATGTTACTCCTGTTTTTGTTTTATTTGTATTTTGATAATGCATCCTCTAGGGCTTCTTGCGCGGTTCTTATTTTAATATATTGTTCGATTTTTGTTGTATCTAAAACGCAATTTGATCTTGGAGCGGTTATTTCTTTGCTGAAAGATTCTAAATCATCAAAAAACTTAAAATCTTTATCTGATAAATTATATTCTTTTATTAACTCCACTACATCTTTTGTGATTACGTTTCCTTTGTTTGTGACATTATAAATTCCATGTGGTACTTTTTGCTCAATAAGATCCATTGTATATTTAGAAAAGTCGGCGCGATGGGATAAGGAATTTTTTGCCGTCGTAGTATTCAGTGTAGTTTTCTTTGTGACCGAAAGAAGCATTTAAACCTTTCATCATATTCAAAAAAAGAATTATCCATTATAATTTTATAAATTTTCTGTTTAAGTGGCTCTTGAGCTATAGACATCATCCTTGTATTTTGTAATTTTTTTATTACTAATTCTTGAATAGAAGTGCCAAGATGTACAGGATCAATTCCCCTATCACCACTCAACTCTACTAAGTGAGAGTCTAAATCCTTCAGAACTTCATCATATATATCGCAAAAAAATAAATCATTTTCTTCGCAAAATGTAGAAACATTTTTATTCCATATCTGAGTTATTGCATTTTGATCACCTCGCGTGTGTGGAATAGCATTGTATATAATCAAATTTTCATACAACGGTTTAATTTTCAATATTGATTTTTTGAAGTTTGAAATCGAATTAATTATTTTATTATTTTGAGGTTTTACTGGAATCAGCGGATGCCAAGAATTGTATGTGTTCCACCTGCAATCAGGTTCTCCAAAAGTTAATAAAAAATAATCATCTTTTTTAAAATGAGACATGATTTGCAAGAGTCTTTTTTCTGTAGTTTTTGCTTCATGTTCATTCGTAAAATTATTGAACTTTCCAGCTCCGATAAAAATAGGAATGAAATAATCACTATCTACGAAGGATCGAGAATGACTATCGCCAATAACTATAATTTGCCTGCGCGCATTCATTTCTCATTCTCCAAATTTGTAACCAAAATACTCAATGTCTTTTGCGTATTTTTCCGCAACAATCTCACGAGTTTCATCATTGCAGTATTCGGTATAGTGTTTATGTTTTGTTTTGTGTGGGAGTTGTTGTCGGAGGATTCTAATTTTGTCGCAGATTGTATTAACATCTTCTTGATATAAATTAAATGTCAAGAATTATTTAATCCCAATTCCCTCGCGCAACATTTCTTCCATCTAGATTGCTCCAATCTACAGAGAATGGATCTTCATCCTCTTGTTGTTCAAGGTGCTCGTCATTAAATTCAGATTTTTTGTCGCTAGATAATTTGGCGGACATTCTTTGCCCCATCCAAAAGCCTTCCAACAATAAGGCGCGAACAGCTTCTAGGTTGTAGCTTTCTTCTTTGCTGCAACGATATGCAAGTTTTAATACATTACATAATGTACGCTTTTCGTCAAATGGTGTGTTCATATCGAGCTTCATTTGCTCGGATATTTCTTTTGTGAATGGTTTGGGTTTATATTCGCTCATATTAATATGTACACTTATTGCGCTTGTATTTCATTTACATGCATTTGATATTTCTCTGGTGCGATATAAAGCAACCTTTTTTATTTCTGCGATCATTGTATTCCGGAGCAAGAGTCGCTATTCTTAAGTTCGAGAAATAAACCGCCCTCCTGAACGAACCTTGGTCGTGTGGGTGTTTTACAAGATCATTCAAGTAAAGCTCTTGCCATTTCTTAAGAAGCGAAATGCAGGTTTTTTTAAATAAAATTACACCCGTATTAAATTCAGGAAAGCAAAGTGGAACAGGTGGGTGCCCATCATTCTTTGGGTGCGAGTAAAGATTACTTAACTCAGGACGATGAAAAAATACGTGCCTAACTGGCGCATGAGCAACAGCTATGTCGAATTGATTTAAAAGGTCAAAAACCTCTAGAGCTCCAGGCTTCATTATACGAGCGTCGCTATCAAGAAATAAAAATTGATCAAAATCTAGAGCTTCGCACGAATGAATCATGCATTGAATTTTAAATCCAAATTTTTTATCAATAAATACCTCGTTCATTTCTTGAGTGATAATTATATCGAATGGAGAATTGTTTAGTAAGTTAAAATCCGTACCCGCAGCGGTATGCAAAATCAAAGAAGTATCATTGGTGATCGATTTACGTGTTTGATTTGCAAATTCAATAGATTCTTTTACGTATTTTTCTCCATGGGCCGAGTATATTATCGCTTTTTTCATCTCTTAATTATTTGTTATTTGGTTGGTTTTCAACGGTTGGAATGCCGTTGAATCTAAATTTATTATTCATTTTGCAAAACCATCTAACGCACGCTTCTTGATGCTTTGTTTTAAAGTTTGAAATTGTCCATTTTGAGACAATATCCTCAAGTTCAAAATGAAATTTTTCTATCAACCATCTGATGTCGCCAATCGATCCAGCCATAAAATTATCACAACCAACGATATCGTACAGTGAATAAATAGTGTCCAAACCCTTAAATTTACTTAAAACTATCATTTGTTTTACGAAATCTAAATGAGTGTGGGGTTTGGAATTTTTTGTATGTTGGGGCAACCTGCAGAAATCGTCTAAGTTTTTGGTTAAAATATCAAATCTTGTGTTTATTGCAAATTTATAATCATGGTCTTCTGAAATTTGAGAAACGTTTTGATACATTCCGCTCCACATGTATTTCCAGCCGATTGTCGGGCATGAACTTTTTCCAATTTTACCCTCAGTATTGCCAATTAAATCAACTGAAGATTGGTCCAGAATGAGGAGGCTTCTAATACTTGAATGAAGAGATTTGTCAAAATAGTCATAAATGTCAGATTCTTTAACTTCATTAAAATCATAAGTGGATGTATCACGCCAGGACGCATCAGCTTCAGAGGTATTCCATGTTTGTATATATATGTCAAATTCAATAAAGCAGGAGCAGCCGAGTAAAAAATGATTTAGATTACCATCTTGGAGCGATTGTCGAGTATGCCCCCGAATAAAAAAAGCTACTTTAGGTTTATTCATGTTAATTTTTTGACTGGATGAAAATTGTTGCATTGTTGAGTGTTTATTAAATCTGAATCAATACCTGAATCTTCTTTGCCTAGACCGTTAAACCTTGAAAATTCGTGATCTGCCGAATTAAGTTCACTGTAACTGTATTTAAATAAGTTTAACACATAGGGCACCCATAATTCGTGATGACTTGTTTCAGAGTCTTCTTGTATTGATTCTATTATTCGACTCGCTAATCTTTTACTAGCTCTATGAAGGTATAAATGACAAATAGAATTATGTAAAACATGAATTAATTTACCAATCCTCCAGCCTATGTTTCCTCCTGTTGGGTCTTTGTTAAAAGCCCAAAATGGAAGTTCTGAAATACCTGGATGGGGAAGGTTTTTTTCTTCGGAGTCATTTATTCCTCCGAGGTAATCTTCAGTAAAGTTTTCGTACTGCTGAAAAAAAGAGCCCCAATCTTTTGCATAAACATCGTCTTCCATGTACCACATATACTCAAATAAGCTTTCGTGAAACCAATCATAAGCTGCTAGCTTAGCGCAATTATCTGGCCATCTCCCGTTAAAATTCTCAATTTTATCACCATATTTGTCAAAATAAAAGTTTTTTTCGACCTTGATGAAGTCAACTCTACCATTGAGATGTTTAAAAAAATTCAACGCTCCGTCGCTCGAAACGTCTACGCCTAGTATGATTTGATATTTATTAGATTTTACCAAACCCTCAAGAATTATTTTTTTTGTAGGAGTAAAGTTTGACACAGAAACATAGATGACTGTATTTTGTGAGTTAGATTGATAATTCATTCCTTACTCCCCAAATTCATACCCAAAATACTTAATGTCTTTTGCGTATTTTTCCGCAACGATTTGTTTTGTTTCTTCGTTATAATATTCTGTGTAGTGTTTGCGCTTACCTTTGTGTATGTGTGGAAGTTGTTGTCGCTGTAATCTTATTTTATCGCAGACTTCATCAAAGTCTTCTTGCAGGTTTTCAAATTTTCCAATAAAATCAACTAACGGGTTTCCTTTTTTGAACAATAGGTCAGCCTGAACCAAGGTATCGGGCATCCATGATTTTTCCCCGGAAGAAGTTGGTAGGTTAAAATTGTAATCAAGTAAGAAGGTTTTAAAACCCATCCCATGAATCTTTTCGACCTGCCTGAATTTATACCAAGAAGCCATCAAACTCCAAGGATTACGGACGAATGAAAATTTAAAATAGTCATCCCAATGGTTTCTGTATATATTTTTTGCGGATTGCGCGGATAAGTGCTTTGTCTTTCTGTTTATATCCCACCAATCTTTACCGATAAGGCACTTTTCGATACTGGTACCGCCGGTTTTAGCAACATGAACAAAAATACACTTATGTTTGTGGCTTATCATTTTAAGTGATTTTCAAAAGGGTGGTTGTTTTTTTTTGCTTGCTTGTTGTTTTCTGTCCAGTAAATATTTTCATTCTTTAACCAGTTTCTATCTGAACCTATATGAAAAGTTAAGAGTCTCTCTGGAGGGCCCTGTTTATCACCTTTACGATTAACCCAATGAAAATTATTAGAAGTTTTACGGATCTGGTCTAAAAAAACCCCGCCCACAGGAGGGACTCCTACAAAAACGTTTCCAAAAATCATTTTTTTAAATGCATCACGATGAAATACGAAGCAGTCGGCACCCATGTGGTATTTACCTAGTTCTGAAAATAAAATTTCAAAATTACTGACATCAATTTCTTGACCATTAATATGCTTTGGCATGTCTCTTCGATTGATACATATAGAATCAAATCCACTTTTTATTTTTTCAGAAATAAAGTTATAAAAATCTGGCAAAACTCCTATGTCTGAATTAGTGTAAATGAAATATTCTGCACTAGATGCACGGTATAAGCTTGAGAGAATATCCTTAATTAATGGTAGGGATTTTTTCTTAGGCAAGCTATCTATGACATCATAACAACATCTTTCTAGGTCATTGGTAAATTTGAAAGGTGAAGGCAATTTAACTTTATCAAATTTATTTTTTACTCCAAATAGATCGACTTTGCAGTTGTCGGTTTTATTTCTTGCATTTATCATGCTTTGTATTGTTACTGGTTGCGCAATATGTAAATAACTTGACCTCTGAGCCTCTGTGATTTCCATCACATTGATTATATGAGCTAAATTCATTTTAACTTTTTCATTACTTGTTTGATTGCCATCCACATGTCTAGATATTTATAACTTGCTAGCCTGCCCAAGAATACGACATCTTTTTCTGATTGAATGGCCTGTTTGTATTTGTCGTATACTTTTTGCCCTTCTCCGAAATTCTTGGGATATATTGGGTCATTAGTTTCATCATGCTCTTCTGGGTAATCGCGGGTATATATTGTATGATCTAAATCAGTTTCATTCAAGAAAACTCCGTTATCTCCCGTGCGGTTAAACTTCCTGTTGTTGCATTCGTTTATTACGTTGCCTTTTTCAAAAGAAAAATCATCATTTCTTGCCCCTCGAAAGTGTTCAAATCGCAAAGATCTATAAGGCAATCTGCCGAATGAAAAATCAAAAAACTCATCTGGCTTGCCTGTGTAAATCATTTTGTCACATTTAAGGTTCTTGTAGTCGTCCTTAGAGACTCCAAGATTTACTTTAATCCCATCAAGCATACTCTTGAACATTTCAGTATAACCATTCACTGGTATTCCTTGATAGTCTTCAGTGAAATAACGCTCATCATAATTGTCTCTTTTATTCGGAACTCTGCCCGATATGGATTTCGGAAGCTCTTCCCATGGTATGCCCCAATGCCTTTCGGAATAATCTTTAAAGATAAGATCTTGAATTTCTTTAGAGGTTAAATCTTTACCTATTTGTTCTGCAGTTTTTTTGTTATAAGGAATAGATATTAATCCGTGTTTTGTATTTGCGCGCACTTTATGTTCATAATTATTGAACTTAGAATATCTATTTACGAAATCCCATACTTCTTTATCTGGAGTATGAAAAATATGAGCACCATACATATGAACCGTAACTCCCTCTTGTTTTTTATCAAAACAATTGCCTGCGATATGATCGCGCATTTCAAAAATTTCTACATCATGCCCTTGTTCTTTGAGCAAAATGGCAGAAGTAACCCCAGCTAGACCGCATCCTATGATGTTAATTTTCATTATTTAATAGATTTTTCCAGGTTTTATTGATGTTTGATATTGAGAAGGTTGCACGAGAGAATTCCAGAGCGTTTTCTATTATTTGTTTACACTCTTGTTGGTTGGATTGTGCCCATTTTATTTTATCAATAATGTCAGAAAAATCATATGCTACTGGCACGTAATGCACCCATGGCTCCAGATCTTTTTCAAAAAAGCATTTGTGATAATGGCACTGAAGAAATAATAATCTCCCGCTTAGTAATAAATACTTTAATCTACCGCTAAAGCCAAAAGCCTGAGTGTCGATTACATACTTGTAGTTTTTAAAGGTATCAAAAAGGCTCATTCTGCGCTCTTGACTCTCACCTCCGACGTGATGCGCATCAATGTGTGATGGATATTTTTCCGTTAATACGCAAAGATTCTTTCTGCTATCTATTCTTGCGGCACCTCTCCAGCAAACTTTAGGTATTGGATTTTCGTGTAGTTGTAAATCCATAAGGTTGTCGTACATTTCTGCATGATTAAAATCTAACCAAGTAGAGAAATTAAAATCGGGGCAGCAAATTAAATCTTTATGATATTGCTCCATTTTAAATGTATCTGGATAACATCCTGCAGCTTTATCGATATAGCACTGAGATAAAACAGGCTCAGGGCTAAACTCAACCATGGCCCATCCGGGATTATTGTCAGTTGTATATAACCTTACATAACCAAAGTCGTCAAACACAACATCTTTATCAGCCCGCTTGATCTGAGAGATAAAAGCTCGTGGCCTGTGATCTCCTCCGTGGGTGTGAAATTCTAATTTACCATCTTGTTTTCTGAAAACTAATCTAGTGTTTCTGAACTTCTGCCCCCAAGAAGTGTCAGGGGATTCTGAATTGTTATCAAATATTTCTGGATTACCTATTTTTGCTATTTGGTGGTTCATGCTTGCTTTTCGAATTTGTAGCCAAAATACTCAATGTCGTTGGCATATTTTTGTGCGACAATTTCACGCGTTTCGTCGCTGTAGTATTCGGAGTAATGTTTTTTGCTATATAGTTGCTGTTGTTTTTTGGCGTGAGTATTTGGGTCAAGTTGAAAGCCAATTCTTTGAGATATATAATTAAGGTCGTTTTCTCTATTTTCAAACCTTCCGACAAAATCAATTTGTTCTGGATCAAAGTAGTCAAAGAAAGTTTCTCCATGCTCATGTTTTGGTGCCCGGTAGTGCTCTAGAAAGTATCCTAAAGATTTTCCTGCTTTTTTTCCAATTGGCCCTCCTGGGTGTTTATTGGTAAACCATACGTCTAAATATTTAGATATTATTGCGTCCCAGGGATTCCTAGTGAAAGAAAATTTAAAATATTCATCAAAAATTTTGGCTTCTAGGCATTTCTTCCAGTCGTTTAAGACCCAGTGTTTATTTTTTACTTGTTTTTTATGGCATTCAAATTGATTCTCAATACTTGTTCCACTGGTTCGAGGTATATGGATAAATATGAATTTATGGTCATGGTTTATCATTTTAATTTGAGATAAGTTTTAAAATTTTACATTCTATTGTTTTTGTATTTATTACATGTAAGTTATTTAATGTATTGATGTTTTTTTCTGTAAAAATTTCTGCATGATATTTTTCGTAGTTATCTAGAACTTCTTTTGCTGTAGTTACTATGTCTTTATAGTCTGCCCAGATAATCAAGTCATTGTATGGGATTAAGTGATTTAATGGTGATTTTTCAGCAACTACAAGCGCCCCATTCTGTAAGGCTGGTAGGCATCTTAATTCCTCAAACGTATGGTGGTGGTCTGTTTGATGTATGTTTATTAAAACCTTTGTATTTTGGTATAATTTTTTAACATCAGTGTGGCTGTATAGGCCGGTCATATTAACATGGTTCATGTTGCTGCATGCATCTTTTAGAATTTCCCTTCTTCTGGTCATGCCCTTGTTGATTCCTTTGTCAATATTTATAAAAGTAGTTAATGAAGATATGCTTCTATTGTTATTGGATGTATGCACGCCCTTGTATAAGCAAGGCGATATATAGATATGTTTATTTAGTAAATCATCATAATGCCCGCTGCTTTGGATGTTTTGTATATTGGGCATGCTGTAATCTATAATTATATCGCTATTGATGAGTTTTATAGAAGGATGCTCGTCATTATAATTCTTTAGTCTTGCTAGGTAGTTTTTACCTTTATCATACTTCACCGTCCCAAAGGGAGAATTTTTAGGAGCACCTCTGCCTCCTTTTTTTACTAAAGTATGTTCTGTATTCACGTCTATTCGAATAATTTGATTCTGATTATTGAAGTTGTCATTTGCATCTCCTATGACGAAATTAATTGATAGATTGTTTTTTTTGATTAAAGTTTTTAATATTGAAAAGATATAATCTATATATTCGCTCGTATATTTTGGGGCAATAGCCATTGATATATTTGATTGATCAACCTTATGCATGAGATTTTATAAATTTATGAATGTCTGGTTGGCATAGTAAATGTGCGTTTTGTTCGATTTTTTTATCATCCCAATTCCACCATTTTATTTTAAGAAGTTTTGATACAACCAAATCGTCGAAACGATATTTTATATGTTTGGCAGGATTGCCTCCTGTAACCGAATAAGGATTTACGTCTTTTACGACATGACTATTGTTGGCTATTACTGCTCCGTCTCCGATTGTAACCCCTGACATAATCGTCGCCCTTTCACCTATCCAAACATCGCTTCCAATATTTACATCTCCATTAGTGTTTTTAGCTTTGTTATGTAGGTGTTTGAATAGCTTACCTCCGAATGGATATGTTGAGACGTTATTTAAGTCATGATTTATGCCGTTACTTAGATTGATGATTACCTTGTCTGCAATTGAGGTGTAGTTGCCAACTATCAATTTTTTATTAAATAAATTCCATTCAACTTCACCACAAAAGTAACTATGCCTTCCGAGTATTATAGTTGTGGGGGATTTTTTTCTGTTTCTCATTTAATCAAGGCTTATGAATTCAGTATTATTTACACATTGATTTTTAATGTAGCGATAAATATTACTGCTTTCCGTACCTATGAATTGTTGCGATTGCTTTGCTATTTCTATTTCGGTGAATAAATCTACTAATTCTTGAATAGTGTAACTTTTACCTGTATTGTTTTCTGTAATCGAGCAGTGGCCAATTTGCTGTTCTGTAGTTATGTAATATAATTTGTGATCTAGGTTGTTTTGTTGCAAATATTGTTTTACTTCATTGATTGATTGATAGTCATCTGTCATGATGAAGGTTGATTTTGTTGATAAATTACATTTTTGGATATAATCTTCAACCTCGTACCTCTTTGACTCTGTACCTCCCGTCAATCCTGAAATCAAATACGCAGCCTCACCAACTTTATCTCCCCTGCGAATATGGATGCAGTTGAAATTTTTAGGTAGCTTTAATTTTTGCATTTTAAAGTTAATTAATCTCTCAAAAGTCTGCGTATAAGTAAGGTGGTTTATTACTGATGGCTGGTAGCCTGGACGAGCTGATCTATTGAACTGGTTTGTCAAAAAGGTTTGACTGTCAGTTGTTGGGATTTTTGTAAAAGTCTCTGGGAGATTGAATACATCATATATTGAGATATTATCAAAATAACGAGAGGAGGCTGCGTCCAAATAAACACGAGAAGATTCGCAATGAATAGTCTCATAAAAGCCAAGGAACGAGTTTAATTCGGAAAATAAACCTCTATGAGTGAATTGATAAGTGTATTTTCTATAATTAATTTCCATGCAATATTATACAGGTTTTCTTTTAAAGTTCCAGAATAGTTTTATAAATATGCTTGGTATTTTTAGGTTGAATCCTTTGGTATTTTTTATTATTGAATTTTCTGCGTAAAGCCTTCGCGTGAGAATTCTCTTCCACCATGAAACATTTTCAAATGAGCAATTAATTATTTTAATGTTTTTTGTTTTGGGTATGTCTTCTTTGTTGTAATTTCCCCAATTGCCCATGTCAACAAATGCACCGTCCCATATTTTGTTGAAATCATTAACAAATACACTATTAATGATAGTAACATCGTCAACCATACATTTTATAGTAAAGTGATGCTTTGTGTTGTTGGCGATAAATTTGCAATTCTCAAATAATATTCTTCCGCCCCGAACTATATCAACACAGTCTTCGTAGCCGCCAATAATCGTACATTTTCTAACCGTAACGTCGTGACAATAAGATAGCTTTAGCCCTTCCGCTACTCCATTTGCATCTATAACGCAGTTTTCTATTAGTATCGACTCCTCCTTCCATCCTGGCCTCCAGGCAAAGCCTAATGCGCTAGCATCTCTTTTTCCGGAAGGTTGGCCGGCATCTGGCACGCTATTGTCTGGGTTTCCCGTAAAGCGGGAATCTTTAACTATTTTACTGTAATTATCCATAAAATTAAGGGTATCGAAGCTCCCGCCCAAGTATAAAGACAGTCCAATATCTCTACATTGTGATTTGGGAAGAAGTAATCATGTATTTCTTTTACAACTCCGGCAACGAAGCCAAGAGAGAATAAAATGGGAAAAATAAAACCAAAACTGGACAGAACTAGACCTGCAAAAAAATGAAGCTTTTTATCTTTTGCTATTTTCATAGTATACGCTCACTCTTGCTTTTTCTAGTAAATATTCTCGCCAGAAGAAACTCCAAGCCTCTCTGTCGTCGTTTTTGATGGCTATTTCAATCTCTTCTCTGTAAATTTTTACCCAATCCCTGTCCGATGGGTCAAAATTGGTATCAATAGGTTTGGGGTCGTATTTTACAACACAACCACTCAGGATAATAAGCGGCAATAACCTTAGCACATACTAGGTTACACTATTATTTATTCCAGTCGTATTTTTCCCAAACGCAAAAAGTATATAATATGGCGAGCAATAATATGGTTATCATGTCTTTATCCTAGTATTAAATGTATAGCTATAGCCACAAGGGTAATAATGATTATTGATTCAAAAATATCTTTTAATTTATTCACTTGATGAGTCAATGATTCTGTCTTTTATGATCTTTTGGGCTGCAACTTTATCATACCAAGCGCCGACTTTAACCTTGTCTCCGCTCATGGATAAATCCTTATAATGAGCAAAGAAATTTTTAGCGATCTGAAGAAGACTGTCTTCTATGTCTTTTAGTCCATTATACTTTCTTCCGTAAAAACTAGGAGCAGCAATGATTTTATAGTCTTTATCTCCTTCGTCATCCATGTCAAGATAGCCTAGAACTTTAGCTTCAACGACAGTTGCTCGTTTGATAGGTTCAGGGCTAATTACCAAAATATCTAAAGGATCTCCATCCTCGCAAAGAGTTCCAGGAATAAATCCATAACTTGCAGGATAGCTCATTGCGGAATTTAAACATCTGTCATACATGAACACCCCTAAGCCTCCATCATATTCATACTTGTTTTTTGAACCTTCTTCGATTTCAATTACGGCGTTAACAATGCGTGGAGATTTTTTATGTGTTGGGAGGTTGTATAGGTTCATTTAATTCCAGTTAGCTCAGAAGATGAGCGGATTTTATCACCCAAGCCATCCACGACTTCGGTTCCATTTTCTTTACAAATTTTAAATTCTGGAATTTCACCATTACTTCGATCCCCGCCGTTTGCGAAAACATCTGGCTTAATTAGATCTAAGGTCTTGCAGACAGTTTTATCTTCATCTATTGATAGAATTGCTTCGTCAACACCTTTGATTTGAGAAACAATAGCGAGACGATCATCTTCACACATAAAAGACTTGCCCTTCTTTAGGGCGGCCTGTTTGTCGCCGTTGACAATAACCACCAAATAATCGCCCAATTCTCGAGCCATCTTTATGTATTCTAAATGCCCGATGTGAATCGGGTCAAAATAACCACTAATTGCTACTTTCTTCATCTTTAGCTATATCCCATTTTGGTTGCCATAAATTAATTACACTGTGCGATTCTGGACGATCATAATCATCTTGAACGCGAACAATGTCGTCTTCACCGAAATAAGTACCAGTTTGAATCTCGACGAGGATCATGTCTTCGTCCTTTTTGGGGTTAGCCATTCTGTGCTTGGCCCCTAGGGGTATTAAGACTGTTTCTCCTGGCCCATAGTCATTGGTCTCATCGTCTACGGTTATACGGGCTACTCCAGACACCACAGTCCACGCTTCTTGGCGCTTGTGGTGGTATTGATAGCTGAGGCGCTGCTCTGGTTTAACGTAAATCCTCTTAACTTTGCAGTATTCTGCGTCTAGCAAGATTTCGTAGTGACCCCAAGGGCGGATTGAATCGTCATTTTTCATTTGATGCTTCTAATGTTATTTGTTTTTGTTTTTCTATTTCTTCTTCTGAAAATCCCCAAAATGTAATTTCCCATAAAATATGAGCCAAGCATTCGATGTCGCTAATCTTTACGGTTTTAAGTATTTCCATGTCAATGATGTCTCTCCATTCAATAAAATCAAAAGAATAAATTTCATCTTCTACTTCGTCTAAAAAGCAAACATCAAGCTCTTTAGAGACACTACCTATTCCTGCTATGTAAATTTTATTATTTTCTACTTTTTTTATTGGTAAATCAAGTAATATTTTACAAACCTTGCTGTAAGCTAAGTCAGCCTCTATTATTTTAGAATTTAAATATTTTTTTTCTTGGTAGAATAACTTATATATGGTATTGAATACTGATTTATAAGGAGTTTCTTTTAGTAGTTCTCTTAATGTCATAGCTATCAATGTATTGGGTTGGTATTTTCTTTTTTATTTGGGATATAGTGAGAACTACCTTGACCATAGTAAAGACTGTTGTAGTTGTATTGTAGTTGGCTTATGTATACTTTTTGCGAGTTAATCGCTTCTAATTGCAATTGAATCACATCTTCTTGGTCTTCGCATATTTTGTAAAGACGCTCATTCTCCTGAGTTTCTTTGTAAAGATCATAAACAAGAAAAACTAAAACAACCAAAAATAAGTATAAAACATTGTTATCACGCATAAAAATATATACACATCTTTTAATGCTACAAAGTAGTATTTATCTATCTAAATAAACGATCCATTGATTTTCTTGCTTTTTTGACAGCAACGTCAGGATAGTGCAAGTTTAGGTTGGCCTTAATGTATGAATTAACTTTTTCCCGCATAGACTCAAAAGAACAAGAGATAGCCTGATGAGTTAGGCCTTGATTTTTCCCTATTTGATCGAGAGTTAATCCTTTCATCCTCTCTTTAAGAACTAGCAACTCTTTTTCTGTAAGGAAGTCGCTATAATCATAAATCCACTTGATTATATTCTTGTATTTATCCGACGACTCTATTTCTTTGAAGAGCTCGTCTTCTTCGCCTTTTGAGTTGCATAAAAAATCAAAAAAGGTATCTCCATCATCGTTAACTATGCGGTTTGGCGCTTTATTGTTGAAGTATTTCACATCTCTTCCACTCACTCCTTTGCACGTCCATCTTATTCTGTTTAAGCAAGATGCGTAAAGCAATTTAGAGAAACCAACCTTAGTCAGGCATTCTTTCGACTTTTTAATTGCAGAATCTCTATATTTGATCAAGCCATAATTAACTTCCGCTACAATTTCTTCAACAGACAAAAAGTGGGCGTCACGCCTATATTTAAGGATTATGTATTTAATGTCATTCTGCATTGATAGCAATAAATCATTATACAACTCTATTTGTTCAGGTTTAATTTTCATTATGTTTGAATAGTGTCATCGAATCATTTGGGAAGGCGCAATTTTTGATATCCATCCAGTCTAGCACTTTGAGCTGCCTCCCGTTCATCTTGAAATTTTTATGAAGCATTGAGATTTTGTTTATAAGCAAATCCGAATCAGAAGAATCTTCTTTGCATTTTCTTTTTAAAATAACTTTCGCGAAGTCAGAGGATCTTGCGATAATTATGCTTCTAAAATTAGACTCATTTCGATTTTGTTGAAATAAGCTGTATTCAATCAGCCAATATTGGGAATATGAGAATTTAGTTTGAAGGGCTTTCTTTTGAAAGAGATGTTCGTTGAATTTCTTCCCAGCAGAGCCAATTGGGCGTCCTCGTTTCTTTTTTTTAGCAGTAATTTCCATTAAAGGAGAATACCAGAAGCGGCCATCAAAGTCAAGCCTTTTTCTTCTTCCATTTTATCTTATCGTAGTTGTCCTTGAATTTTTTAGAAGAGTTGTTTCTAGGCGAGTCTCCTTTGCCGTTTCTTTTTATGTTGTTTGATTTATTATTCTTACTCATTTCCATTTACAGTAATTTGGGTTTTCAGATCTTTTTTTGCGCATGTATTCTCTTTTTTGCGCGCGACGTTTCTCGAGGTTTTCTTCATCGTACTTCTTTTGAGCTTTAGATGAAGCTTTCTTGCCTTTTTCTGTATTTCTGTATTTTTTCTGACTTTCGTTTTTCATATATAGTCCACTATAGTTGAAGGTTCATGCGGAAATTTTTTTCAATATAGGTAAAATTGTCTTATCGCATTGATCGATATGATCGTCACCAAAAGTGGGCCAAGAAATGTGATGGTCGATGAAATTTTCTATCAATTTAGACTGCTCTTCTTCTTCTATGTTTGCTGGACCGTAACCTTCTCTGGACACGTTGACTATTTGCCCCCCTATTGATTTTATCCATTGAGCCTCGTTTTCAAAGCGAACATCGGTAACAAATACAAAGTCCGACTTATCGGCGCCAGAATCAATCGAGACAACCAAAGGCTCAACCTTCTTGATCCAGCAATTTGGATCCATCTTACGCCTGAGGTGAGTGCCATAGGTGACCAGAAATGGCCTGATAACCTCTTTATCGGGCGTAAAATCAGTAAAAGAAGATATACCCATATTCTTTGTCAAGAATTCATCGCACTCCTCTTTGAGGGCGTCAGCAAAAGCATACCTGTGAGCTATGAAATTTTCATCCATAAGCTTAAGCAGAACTTCGCTGCGCGCTTGAAAGGTATCTTTGCCGGTCCGAGCAAAGCCAGTTAAACCTATTATTTTTTTATTATTCATCATTTAATTCATCGTCATCTAAATCTAGATCCATTTCTCCATTTCCTATTTCTAATAATTCTTGTATTTTTTCTTGAAGGGCGCCAACCATTACAAAGGTATTAATGTCGAACTCATCTATATACCTGTAGACTAAATTGTCTAAATCGAAACGGAATGCGTCAGTTTGTTCGTCGTAATCGCTTGGCCCTGTTGGCTCATAAAATTCTTCGTCTTCGTCTTCGTCCATTATTCTATAATAATATATAGTCCACTATAAGTCAACACCCTTTTCGAAAATTTTTTCAACCTTGTTGTTTTGAGTAAAAAAAAGGGCAACCCCGAAGGGTCACCCTTTGAGTGGGGTAAGAAATAAAAACTATTTCTTAGAGCAAGAGCCACATCCTCCCAAAAGGGAGACTAAGAGAAGCAATGTAATTACTCCAGCTAGGCTAGCTCCTTCTCCGACAAATCCTGAGACAATGCCCTGAAGGTTTGCGATAACATCGAGTGGGGCAGAAGCTCCAAACACTACTTGAGAGATTACGAGTAATCCGATGAATGATAATAAAACGCTGGTAATACCTCCAGCATAGGCTTTGATTGTGTCTAATGTATTTTTCATATATTATATTAGGGGTTAATTAGAATTGAAATGTTAACGCTGTAGCGAATACGAATTCTCTTTCGATATCATCTGCATCGACATAATCGACAGACAAAGAAGCAGAAGCAGAATCACTTAAACCTTTAGTAAGGTCGGCTCCAACAGAATAGTAAGTTCTGGAATCAGAATTTGAGACATCAGTGCTACCAACTGAGGCTCCTAGGCCTAAATCAGCAAAACCAAGCTCAACATCGTGAGAAGCAGACAACTCAAACGTATAAAGAGAATCGTCAAGATTTCTATATACAGATAAGGTTGGGCTAAGCAAGTAATCAATAGAAGCTGAAACCTGTACTTCCGAAAAAGCAGCTCCAGGAACATCTTCAACATGATTAAGGCCAATGTAAGCCCCCAATAACCCGTCCAAGAAAGACTTGGCAACTCCGGCGGAGACGATATAGCTATCGGCGCTTGAGTCAACAGACTGATTGGTAAACACACCAAGGCTAGCGTTCAAGCCAGCGACGTTATGCTCGAGACCAATTGCAGCTTGAACTGCTTCTTGAGATTGTTGAGAGCCTCTGTAGAAGTAATCAGATGTATATCCAATCTCTGCTGTATTTCCAGCTAAGGCGGCGTTAATAATGAGCCCGAAGGCTAACAGTAATGATACGGTTTTCGTTTTCATGTATTTTTATTAGGGATTAATAAATTTATTTAATTCTTACTTCTTTCCAGGATACTTTTTTATCGTTAACTAAGTCTCTTATGTGTCTTTGTTTTGCAGAGAGTTGGCTTTTGCCGCTTTTAACTTCTATAAAGGTTATTTTATCGTCGCCAAAGGAAATGTAGTCTATTGGGCGCCCCATAAAAGTACAAGTCTCTGGGTCAAATTCGAATTGATCTAAAAATGGGGCTAGGGTTTCTGCTATATGTCCAAGTCTTACTTCGCTACTCTTTTTTTGTGAAGTTACTTTTTGTTTTTCTGCGGATACCTCTGATATTTTGTTTTCTAGTGAGCCTATCTTGGATAGTTGCTCGGCGTTTAATTGATTATAAGATGTTTGCCAATTTTTATTAGTTAATAATAATTCTGACTGTTTTTCTTTTAATTTAGTTATTTCTTGTGTTAAAGTATTTACACTTGTTGAATGTATTATATCTTTTTCTTTTTCTTTTTCAATAAGTTTATCTATTTCTTTAGATAAGGGGTTTTCTTGTTGCTTGGGTGGCTCAATTGGTTTTTCTTGTGTTTTTTTAGGAAGTTTACCTTCAAATACATTATAAAATATAATAGCGCCAAGGATGCCCGAGAACAAAAGAGCAAGAAAAATATCCATAACTACTTTTTAGTAATAGAAACTATTCTGTCGTGCCTAAATGATCTGACTGACTTTCGGGCAAAACAATAAGCTTTGAACCCTGCATTATCTCTTTTTTCACCAGAATTACCAAAGGATTTATATAAATCAATATCTCCTATTAGATAAGTCTTTATTTTACTGTCGCTATTTTTATAAACAACATAATATTCATTACTGAAGAGTTTTTTCTTCGCTTTAAAGTAAAATCTTTTTAGTTTATTCATCATTTAGATTGATTCCTTTTGATTCACAGTAGGCAACGCTATAACCAGCCTTGAAGCTAAACTTATCTATAAAGAAAACCATAGCCATTATTAAGTAAGGCTGCCAAGCCGAAAACGACATGTAGCTGAATAGAGCAAAGCTAATCGCCACATATGGGCAAAACTTATTCAACATATAATTAAAAAATACCATAGTATTATCTCCCGCTACTTCCAAACCCGCCAGAACCTCTAACAGAACCAGATAAATCTTTTGATTCAATCATTTGGATTGCTGGTAATTTAACAAAAACAATCTGTCCAACTTTATCGCCGATTTGATAAGCGCTATTTGTATCATCAACAGAAAACCTTAACTTTACTTCCCCTCTGTAGCCACTATCGATAACACCCACAGAGTTTCGTAGGAAATGCCTTGTGTTGCTGATGCTTGAGCGAGGAAACACTAACCCTACGTAACCTTTTGGTATTTCAAGAGCTAGGCCTGTGCAAACCTCTATGAAAACCCCTGCAGACCCAGCAGGATAGGTTACCGCTGAGGCTGTTAGGTCAAACCCAGCGTCGCTAGGATTTGCCTGCTCGGGAGCCTTAGCTAAAGAATTTAATTTTTGAAATTTTACCTTCATTTTTAGTAAACTTTGTATGGCTTTGAGGTGTGGGTGATAGCGATATGATTGATATCTTTTGGGTCCCACTCTTTTAGCGTTGTGTAAAGGCAATTAGCCCTGTATTCGGCGTCAGCCTTAACTTTATAATTCTTATCTTCGATGCGTCTTCCTCTTCGCGTTACAACGAAATAGGAATCTGAACCTTTGATCAACTCTCTTGTATTAATTTTCATGATTTAAGAAGTTTAGCATAATATGTTTTAAAAGTCAAGTGTTTTTTTGGGTAAATTTTAAAGTATTGTTGTTTTTTCATGGCCAACGATGATCCTAGGATCAACATATGTGTCAAAACCTTTTTCTGCAGCTCGATGCATGAACCCGCAGTCAGTCGTAGTCATTTCGTAGACGCCATCTTCATCAAACCAAGTCGGGCGCACCCATGGATATTCAAGAGACTCAAAGACTCCTTTCTTCACAAGTAACCATCCAAATCCCGTATAAGATACCTTGATTGGATCTTTCTTGCCCTTTACATCTTCTGGCGCCAAGAATTTAAAATAACCATTCTCTTTAAAGAACTCTTTATCCCAATCTTTAACAGTTGCAAAGACATTTCCGCCTTGCATTAAATACAAACCAGATAGGATATCTAATTTTTTCTCTTCAGCTTTGTTTAATAAATCAAAGAAGTGATCGGGGTTAAATACTTGATCGCTATCAATCCACATGATATAATCATAGTCAACCTGTCCTTGGAATGGTTTTTGATCCCTGCCCCCAAGCGAATCCCCACCAAGACAAGAATTGCAAACAAAATATCGATTAACGTGGTACTTCTGAGAAAGCCCCCACTCTATTCCTTTCTTTCCCAATTCAACAACTAAATTAGTCCAACTATTTAAAAAGTTATCCGAAAAAGTTCGGCCAGGTAAACAAAATATAATTTTCATAAAATACACTATAACATAAAACAAAAATAATGTAAAGTTTTTTCTGACTTTTACTCAAATTAAATGTAATATAAATAATATGACAAAAAGAAAAATTCTTATTATGGGCTTGCCCGGATCTGGAAAGACAACGCTTGCTGAAAAACTCGTCAGCAAACTTAAAGCCGCTTGGTTTAATGCAGACGCAGTCAGGCAAGATATCTATTCAGAGCTTGGCTTCTCGCCAGAAGATCGTTTGAGCCACGCAACACGCATGGGTAAGCTTTGTGATTGGGCAAAAATCGGTGGATCATATGTGATCGCAGACTTTGTTTGCCCAACAAAAGAAACAAGAGAGGCTTTTAATCCTGACTTTACAATTTGGGTAGACAGAATACAAGAAGGGCGCTACGAAGACACAAATAAAATGTTTCAAAAACCTGAAAACGCTGACGTTATATTAAGAGAAGGAACCGCAGACGAATGGGTAAAAGAAGTGTTGGCTAAGCTAAACCAAACGGAAGCTTGGGATAATCAAGCGCCAACCGCACTTCTTATCGGCAGGTATCAACCTTTTCATATCGGTCATAAAAGTCTTGTTGCCGAGTCTATCAAAAGAACTGGACAATGTTGCATTGCTTTGCGCGATGTAGGAGGAATTGACGAAAAGAATCCTTATAATTTTGAGCAAGTAAAAAAAGAAATCGAAGCAGCTTGTGTAGAATTTGGCGACAAAATTAAAATTATCGAGCTTCCAAACATCATGGACATCTTCTATGGTCGTGGAGTAGGCTATAATATTGAAATGATTGAGCTTAGCCAAGAGCTTCAACAAGTATCCGCAACAAAGATTCGCGCAGGTGAAATTGGACAAGACGGAAAAGCTTTAGGCAAGCGCCCAGAATAATTAAACTTTAAGACCGTTAGCACAAGCTAACTCTCCAAAAGAAAAAGCCCCCTAGCGATAGGGGGCTTAATTGTAAGTGGTGGACGTGAGCGGAGTCGAACCGCTGTGTTCAAATTTTCAAGAATACACATCTACAAGCTTAGTTAATTTCTTTTATAGTTGTTGATATTAACATCGAACTAATTGTTTTAATTATTTACCCCCGACATACTCAGTGGACTACAGTTTCGAAAACAAGTAAACTCTTTCTGTTTTGCAGATAAATGACCCCTCGTCTTCCACATCTGCGTCAAGAAGGGAGAGGTAGCAGCGCTTAAGCTGCTAAAGCGACCTTGGAAGCCTTGCGGAAACCAAAAGTCTTTGCACGAGCTTTATTGCCAGTTACAAATTTTGTGTTTTTTTGGGAGCCGAACACAATCTCCCGCTTGCAGTATACTAATCCAACTTAAATCGAATCCAGTACACGCCCATAAAATTTCAAGGAACTATTCTTGCGCGCCTACAATATCCACATCTCCGGATTGAGAGGTAATTTTTGTCTGCCTCGCAGCTTCATAAAGGGCATTGTAATTATTAGTCACTCGTTGGTAGCGACCTCTAGTTAATTTAGCCAACTCTTCTTGGGAAATTCTTGCTTTTTCATCACTTTGGAAAAGCTTCATTATGGCAATATCTTTATCTGTCACATCCACTTCCCATTTTATCTGGTATCCAAAATCATTAATTGGCCCAGACAGTTCTGCAGCATGAGCTCTTGGAGCTTCTGGGCTTTTAGCCTCACTCCAGGTAAAAACTGGAACAACACCCTTCCATGTCTCATTAAACGCGCCCACATTAATCTGCTGCTCAACAATAACGCCATCAATCTTAGAAGGGTTAATTGCGTCAAAAAGATTATTGTAAGACAATGGAAATCCAAAATCATGCTCTTCAAAACAATAAACATGCATGTATTTAAACAAATTAAAAGCGCTCCAAGATCCATGATCGGCATTTTTCAGAACCAATCTATCTCGCGTGCCAGAATCAAGCATTTTAAAGTTTTCAAAGAATCTATCCGCAAAATTACAATAAGATTCATGGTCATCTTTGTGGGGTTGCGAATTTAAATGTAATGTAATCGGGCAAGAGATATTAGGTTGACCGCCGAGAGTATCAAGAAACCAAGAGTAGAAATTTAATTCTTCTATTGATTTCTCGACAACATTCTCGTCGTCGTCAATTAATTTGCAAAACTTATCTGGCTGAATAGATAAAGATACCCCTTTTGTGATTGCAGTTCGGCCGATATTTTTAATGGCTTCAATCAATTGATTATTATTGGGTAAGTCTTTAAAGTCTATATCAAAACCAGGGTCAGCAACTATCCCGAAGATAGAAGTGTTTAGCCTGTAATGATCAATACCAATCTCTCTACAGTGATCAATAATCTCGACGGTAAGCTCAAGATTCTTTAATATGTCATTCTTTAACTTCTGTAAAGCCTTATCGTCTCCTTGTTCTGAGGCGATCCCACCAAAATCTTTTCTGGTGAGACCGACAAAGTCTTTTGAAGGGTCTTCGCTTTTGAGAATTTTAGAATTGCAGATTAATCCGTATTTTGTATTCATTACAGTTAATTACACCTTATTAGATAAGATCTTCTTGTTCTTCTTGCGCAGCAGGAGCTTCTTTTTCTGCGGGTGCAGCTGAACCAAGTTCCTTTTGCTTGTAAACTCGAAAGTCTGGAGCCTTAGGGTTCTCATCCTTGAATTTATTCTTGAAGATAATTACCTTCTCGTTATTAATATGGCCGGTAAGATACTTGTCGTTACCCTTTACGTTAATCCAAAGGGCGCCAAGCTCTCTGTTGTCCCACTCTGTCTTCTCTTTCTTCTGTACTGTATCACTCATAATATATATATGTATATGTTAATAAAAAATTTTAAATTTTAAAGTTTTGTTGTTTATTTATAATTTACTACTAGTATTAGTCCGCAAATTATGCTTAGTATTAAAAATGTTGTTATGCTCATTATCTGTATTCTTTTCTTAGTAATCTCCATCTGTCGGAGTCTATTGGTTTTATTCCATTGTCTATAGCATACAACATTTCTGTCACTTCGTCAAGACTATTATAAATATATTTATGAGGAAGCATTCCAAGAAGCCATAACGGCGCTTTTGATTTGCCACCTTCCATACTTATGAAGGTTGGTTTTTTCATACGTATAGCTGTAGTAATCTCTTCGGCGCTTCCCCAGCTTGCAACATCAGGAACAAGGTGCGCAATAATAAAATCGCTACGATCAACCAAGTTCAAATCATAAGAGCGAACAGTTTTCATTCTTTCTGAAACTCTGTCGTATTGCTTGGTTTTCATCCAAGTCTCCATTTCTATTCTGGATGCTTCGTCTTCTTCTACATCTTTTACGAATGGTTTTTTATATGGATCAAAACAAGTAATACTTAATGGCGCCAATTTCTCAGTCACTTCTTCGCGCCAATCTCGGCCGCTAAGATATTGCATATGACCGACCAGATAAGTCTTAGTCTTGTATAGTAAATTTGACATGCCACATATAGTAGCATGAAAAAATTAAATTGTCAAGAAGAAAATAAAAACTAAAGTTTAAGTGGCAGTGATAGACCAACTCTTTGTGACTGACCTATGGGTAGCATCGCCTGGATAATGAGCCACTAGGATAAAACTGCCCGTGACGCCAGTAGCCTGAAAATACCTACCATCTCTTATCGAAGCTATGCTTGAATAAATAGGATCTATACTGAAAGTGATCTCTGAATCTGCACCAACACTCACCATGGGAGGGGTACTCCAAGAACCGTAAACACCGGTGTATATTTCCCCTTCAGGATTTGGCCCCCAAGTATCCCGCTCATTACTACTGGTAGATACACAGGTGATTGGAATGTTTGCATGACCAGCATTGGATGTTTTTAACTTCAAGTCATATTCAAAGCCATCCCAATTGCTAGCAACATATCTATTAGAGAAAAAGTCCCAATGCTTATGTATGAAAGTTTCGATTTTAGCTTGTTCGTTATCCCCTATTCCATCGCCATCTGAGTCGGTCTGTTCATCAGGATCATTTGGGAAGGCATCATCCTTGTTTAAGACTCCATCGCCATCAGAATCTCCTAACGGTCCATCTGTATTGTCACCGTCATCTTTATTAAGCGTTCCATCGCCATCAGAATCTCCTAACGGTCCATCTGTATTGTCGCCGTCATCTTTATTAAGCGTTCCATCGCCATCAGAATCTCCTAGTGGTCCATCCGTATCATCGCCGTCATCCTTGTTTAAAACTCCATCGCCATCAGAATCTCCTAACGGTCCATCCGTATCATCGCCGTCTGTTAGATCTGGTATTCCATCTCCATCAGAATCTTCGTCCTTGTTGAGCGTTCCATCGCCATCAGAATCTCCTAGTGGTCCATCCGTATCATCGCCGTCTGTTAGATCTGGTATTCCATCTCCATCAGAATCTTTATATGCAGGACCATCAGTCAAATCAGGATCTTCGCGATCAGCAATTCCATCTCCGTCTTTATCGACTGAGTCATTAAGAATAAATTCCCACGCAGAATAATCTATGTGGCTTCCGCCTTTAAATATGCGAACTTTTCGAGAGCCCCTACTATAAAACATAGAACCTTCCGAAGCCGAAGAAGGTAAATCGGCTTGGACTTTTCTTATTTTTTTCAATTTATTTATTCTTTAAAGCTTCGACTTCGCTTCTTAGGTCTTCGATTAGTTGTTGTTGTTCTTTTGTTGCGTTCACGAGTGCGGCGATCATTGTTTGAGAATGAAATCCCCATTTGTAATCATCTTCACCTTTTTCATTTTGAATAGCCTCGCGAGGCGCAGCTTCAGGCATAACATCATGAACATCTTGTGCAAAAAATCCTACAGTTGGATTTGCATCTTTGGGGCCATCTTTCCATGTGTATCTCTTGGGTTGAACTTGAAGAACTTCATTTAATCCATATTCACAATCGCCCAAGTCGTTCTTGAGTCTTTTGTCTGAGCTTGTAGTCAAATAGCTCGAGGCATTAGTAATAACATCTGCACTTGCAGTTAAGTTGTTTACTTTTACGCCGTCGCTAGAGATTGTCATGGATTCCTTCTGGGTGCCGGCTTTTGAAGTCGAGAATGACAATTCGGATTGTCCTGCTGCTAGAAGTACTGACACAATCCGAGACATTGATCCAGTCGATTGCCTGTTGCCTAGGACCAACTGAGAATAGGACTGGTTTACTTCGGATGTGTTATACACAAATAATGTTGCTCCATTTCTTTGTAATCTGTTGGTGGGGCTGTAAACTTCATCATTACTTGCTTCGACGTGTAAATTCGCACCAGGATTCGTAACACCAATGCCTACATTGCCGTTTGCGTCGATACGCATAGCTTCACTAATTGTTTTAAATCTTAAGTCTAAATCTCCTTGTATTTGTAGAGTTCCTGCCGCGCCTGAATTAATTTCGCATTTACTATTTCCAGAACTGTCATCAAACGAAATAGATTCGCTTACTGGGAGAGTTAGTTTAGCACTAGGACTCGTAGTACCAATACCTACTTTGCCGTCTCGATCAATACGCATAGCTTCATCAAGCGTTTCATCTCCTTGAGATACTTCAAAAACTAGCTCTGTACTTGTAGCGTCTTCTGTGCCACCCTCTCTAACCGCTGCTATTCTTGCGCCTATTGCAGATGATTCATTGTTGCCTACAGGAACTTTAAATAATATACCAAGCCCATCTCCAGGTTGTAAGTCTTGCCCACTTTTTTCTACCGCTTCTAAGGTCAATAAATTATCAATTGAATTCGTATCAGAATGAGTAGCTGTTATATGTAATTTGCTAGATGGACTCGTAGTACCAATACCAACGCTGCCTGCTTCGTCTATCCTTAATCGCTCTGCAACAGTTCCATTTTGTTTAGTAGAAAACTTAATACCACCATTATTGACATCGCTGTGGTGTGTTCCTATTGATGCAAGAAACGCAGTGCTGGGAGTGTTGTATCTACCACCTAAAGTAATTAAGTCATCATCATTGTTTAAATCACTGCCTACTACAGAGAGTCTGGCACTAGGATTCGTAGTACCAATACCAACATCGCCGTTTGCGTCGATACGCATGCGTTCAGTTGGAATACTACTAGTTCCAAATGTTAAGTAACTGTCAGAATTTATAGCAGCTCCATCTGACCACCTAAAGTAAATACTTTTTCCTTCAGCACTATCTTCTGTGTTTACAATTAAAGAATTACCTTCAATATGCAACCCTTCAGAGTTGATCACCATTCGTCTAGTCGATTCGGAACCAGAATTAGTCGCAAAAGTCAGGTTTGATTTGTGCGAGTCATCTAAGTGATTTTCGTCAGCGAAACATTCTATAGAGGCTAACTCTTTTGGAGATACTGGGTTAATTCCGTCAGTTGAACCGTTACCGTAAAAAAACATTCCCCCAATCGCATTAGCATTTACAATAGAGGCATCATCCCTGAAAAGTGAAAGGCTTGAAGACAGCGTATTCTTCAAACCAAACATTGACCCAGTAGCATGACCAGCAGGTGTACCGTAATTAGGATCCGTAGTACCAATACCAACATTGCCGCCGTTGTAATAAATATCAAGACCATTCCTTGTCCACTCGCCTCCTAGGCCGCCTTGAGTAACAGTATTTGCTATAACATCTTCGATACCAGAGCCTTTTAAAAACAGCCCCTTATTAAAATTTCCTGTGTCGTAATATGCTTCTCCCCAAGCATTGTCAGTAACGCCCATTGCTCCTTCGCCGCTTGCTCTTGGTACTAGTTTTTTTGTAGTCATAATTTTTTTGTATGTTTAAAGGATTTTTACTTATTTTCTAAGGTTTCGATTCGTGACTTTAGGTCTTCGATTAGTTGTTGTTGTTCTTGAAATCCTTTTAACAGCATGGGAACAAACAATGACATTTTAACACTTTTGTATGTCTCTCCATCCTGATGTTCGGATTCACTCACTAATCCTGGGAACACTTGCTCAAGCTCCTGTGCAATGACCCCAATTTGCTTTGTGTCATCTTCAATTAGATTGTAGTTGACTACTCGGACCTTTTTCAGATCTTCTGTCTTGGCGGTAGCATCTGTAATGTTCTCCTTGAGTCTTTTATCAGAAATTTGTCCATAGTTGTTAAATCTGTTGAATGTATCACCATTATTGAGGACAAAGAAACACTGGGTAGCGCCTGAGGTAGCCAATATAGAGTATCCACTCGATGGTCCTGTTTCCGAAGGATCGGCATTTAGTTGATTTAACAATAATCCATGTGGAGTGAGTCCATCATTTTGAACTTGAAGTGCGTAAGAACTGTGAGCGTTAGTTCTATTATCGTGTGCATGTAATTTTGAGATAGGATTCGAAGTACCAATACCAACTTTGCCGTCAGCATTCATGTGCTGAACAACTGTATCGCTAGTACCATTACGAATTTGCAATGCTGCACTCCCTGCTTCGGTTTGAAGCTGCCATACTTGACCGCCACCAACTAATGACTGTTTAATTTGAAGCCCAATAGCATGACTACTTCCACCTTCTATTAATACTTTAGAGTGTGCACCTCCCATAACATGGAGTAAATTATCAGGAATCGAAGTACCAATACCTACATTGCCGCCCTGTAAAAAACTAACTCTACCGGCGAAGGACCCAGACGACAGTTTTTCTTTAACAGAAAGGGTATTAACACCATTCTCAAGCTTCCATGCAGAACTCGTAGGAGTAGTATTAAGCATTAATGTACCATTAATATCAAGTTTAGCATCAGGATTCGTAGTACCAATACCTACGTTGCCGTCTGTGTCAATTACAATATGATCGCTATTTCCGTTAGCACCTAGACTTAGTGTGTTGTTACTTTCCGCACGCAAAATAATCTTACCAATAGCCCCACCATCCCACGAAAGCCTACCAATAATTCCATTTGGTATATTACCCCACCGAGCAGTGCCGTCACTGTTAACAGTAAATTTTCCATGTATGTCCAACTTTTGGCTAGGATTACTAGTACCAATACCTACATTGCCGTTGGCCTTGACAAAAAATGAATCTTGTACGTTCAATACAGATACAAATTGATTGTTCGAGCCCGAGCATTCCAGTCGCACGGCAGTACCTAAGTTACCACTATTTAAAGAAATGTCATTAACGTGTAAATTAGAACTAGGATCCGTAGTACCAATACCTACGTTGCCGCCGTTAAACCAAGAATTTCCGTCAGAATTAAATCTAACTCTATCCTGATTATTAGTTTCATTAGTAACTAAAGCAAAGACTGGTTGATTTACAGTTGTAGTTGCTCCTACAGCAAACGAACAAAGAGTTAATCCTCCATTGGGAACTAGGAACCGCCCCACTCCATCAACATCAAGTTTTGCACCAGGATCCGTAGTACCAATACCTACGTTGCCGCCGTTGTAATAAATATCAAAACCATTAACAGCTTTAGTCCACTCGCCTCCTAGGCCGCCTTGAGTAACAGTATTTGCTATAACATCTTCGATACCAGAGCCTTTTAAAAACAG
>UPTG01000241.1_pt1 | contig 47314 bp, 32 predicted proteins | sample 2160121 | NCBI WGS metagenome assembly UPTG01 (sample SAMN06266255, study PRJEB28933) | marine metagenome | isolation source: Columbia River Estuary | place: USA:Columbia River Estuary, USA | collected 2014-07-27 | reverse complement strand
GCTCCGGTATATGTATGTACATATATGTATGTATATGTACATGTATATGTATATGTATATGTATCAAGGCCCGGCCGGTGAATTTGTCACCGCCCGGCGCCTGTAAGAGAAACCCTACTGGAATTAAACAGTCGCTCACATATAAGGAGCATTGACACAAACACAAACATGAAGCCTGCTTATGATAGCATGATTGACGTACTAGATAACAAAACACCTGCTATCTTTGAAAAGCCTAATTTACAAATGATATGGCAAAGTGCCTTAGATGTAGACTTTAGTAAACTAGACTACGACTTTGTACTTACATCGCCACCTTATGTAAACTTAGAGATATACGAACACATGGAACCATGGGAATCAGATGAAAAGTTTTATACAGAATTCTTTATTCCGTTATGGCAGAAGTGTATTGATAACATCAAACAAGGCGGCACTATATGTTTTAATATATCACCTAAGATGTATGATGATGCTGTTTCCTTTGGTCTTCCTGTATGCGAGGACGAAGAAGATCTTAAACAGCAATTAGGTCAGCAAACAGGCAAAAAGAAACAAGACAAAATTTTGCTTCTGAATTAGACGAAGTAATTAAAGAGGCACAAGCGTTAAACACACAGGGAATTATTAAAACTCTAGATGGATTAAAAACCCGCCCAAATCGTCAACACCTTCTTCAATCAAATATTTCTATTTCATTTGTTTCAGGGAATTTAGATGAAGCAATTCCGATGAAAACATTGAAAACTCAACATTCAGCGAAAGCTGTTAAGAAAGTTTGGCGAACCGAAAACGGCCACATGGGTCATATTGAAGACAGAGACTTTTGCTTGATCGCAATTCAAAAATTCATGGCATAAAAAATCCCGCAAAAGCGGGATTTTAAATTTTCTGATTTGTTTTGATTAGCTACTAGCTGCTTGGTATAAGGCTACTATATAAATCACTGATTGTTTCGGTAACAAAAATGAAGTAACTAACCGAATTACAAAATACCTCTTTTAGGGTATTTTTAAATAATGCCTTTCCTAATGCAATCTGCTATAAGTTTAGTAGAATTTGGAGCTCCAGATTTCTTCAATATATTTTTCTTATGAGCCTTAACCGTATGCGGGCTTATGTTTAGTTCTTCCGCAATTTCATTTGAGCTATTTCCAAGGGAGATCAATTCAATGATATTCACCTCTTGCTTGGTATAAGGATGAGGTGATTCAAGAAGATCAAAAGTCAGTTCCTTGGGGTTTGTAGAATAATAAGATGGTTTTCCATTTAAACCGATAAAAGATACTTTGTCGTCTGTTGGAATATTCAAATATGTGACATCGGTGTGCACAGCAATAGATTGTTGAATTTTACCGTCTTTCGAAACACTTATCGTTTTAGCTTGATGCAATATTTTTCGGAATTCCCCTTTCTCATTTGCTATTCTAAGACAGTTTATAATTTTATAATCCAACACATCCGAAGAGTCAATTTTGTTCAACAAGAATTCAAAAGTTGCCGTCTCTTTATGAACCATCCGCGCTAGATCCTCAGGATGAATTCTAGAAAGAAGTGTATCGCGGTTGAAATCTTCTGGCTTTATACCAATGACTTGTTCGATTGCGGGGTGGACAAAGTCCATATCAAGTGTTTCAAAGTTAAAAATGAAATAGTAAAAGGAGCCTGGAGCAAATGTAGAAGCAATTTGATCAATGACTTTCGTGAAATCTGCTTGTTTTCCAGGCAAACTAATTTCGTTCGTTTTCCAAACTTCTAATAGCTTGGACGTATTGTCCTTCAAATCACGATCCTTATCTTTCATTTCCAACCTTCTAAGATGGACGCTAATATAACCTCCAACTTAATTCAATCGTTAACCTTTTTCAATGTTAAATAACAAAAAACCCCAACTGGTGTGTTGGGGTTTTGTATTGATTTTTAAAGACTAGCAATGCTCTTCAAAGGCACCTTTTAAATTCTCAGCAATCATGTCTGCTGTTCTACCTTCAATGTGATGACGCTCGATCATATGAACTAGCTCACCATCTTTGAATAAAGCCATTGCAGGAGATGATGGAGGAAATGGTGCCATCATTTCTCTCGCTTTGTTCACTGCCTCAACATCGTTACCCGCAAAAACGGTAATCATTCTGTCTGGCTTTCTGTCACCTGAAATTGCCATTCTTGCCGCTGGACGTGCACTACCTGCTGCACAGCCGCAAACAGAATTCACGACTACTAATGTTGTGCCTTCTTTGTTTATATTTTGCTCTACATCTTCAGCTGTTCTTGTAGCTTCAAAACCTACTTGAGACAACTCTTCGCGCATCGGAGCGATTAAATCTTCTGGATACATGTCTTAAAATTTTTTACAAAAATAATTCAAACCCTGTTACTTATCACATTATTATCTTAACAGATTTTAATACAACTATTTTCTTTTTGTCTTAAAGTATGATACTAATATATCGCGACATTCAGCATTCCTTACATCAGTAACCAACTCTGTTTTAGGATGAAGCTTCCCACCGTTTACAGCATACCCTCTTTTTTCATCTTTTGAGCCAAATACTACTTTTCCAAATCGTGCCCAATATATAGCCCCAACACACATTGTGCATGGCTCTAGTGTAACATAAAGGGTGCAGTCATTTAAAAACTTTGTGTCTAAATAATTACTTGCCGCTGTAATCGCTTGCATTTCAGCATGTGCGGTAACATCATTCAGGCGTTCGGTTAAATTATGTGCTCTAGCAATAACTCTAGTATTGTTTACAACTACCGCACCTACAGGAACTTCATCCAAATCCATGGCTTTGGTGGCTTCTTTCAAAGCCTCTCCCATAAAATATTCGTCACTGTATAAGTCTATCATCTAAAATGGCACATCTGTTAAATCGGCTAATATATTCTCTTATTGTTCTTGTCAAAAAGACATTGATTTTCTGTGTTTTATAAAGTTCTGATAACCACGCATTAATCTAACTTACTTTGTAATTTCGCAGCCCTAAAATTTCTAAGAAATGTATCGTACGCATACTTGTGGTGAACTAAGAATTGAACATGTTGGAACGACCGTAACCTTGAGTGGTTGGGTTCAAAAAAGCCGGGACCTAGGCGGGATGACTTTTGCCGATTTACGTGATCGTTATGGCATTTCTCAATTGGCTTTTAATGAAGAGTGGAATGCAGAATTACTTGCAGAGGCGAGAAAACTAGGGCGTGAGTTTGTAATCTCAGTTTCTGGTGAAGTCATAGAGCGAACAAGTAAAAACAAACAAATTCCTACAGGGGAAATAGAAATTAAAGCCACAAGTCTAAAAGTTCTGAATGCTTCAGTTACGCCTCCTTTTACCATTGAAGATGAAACCGATGGCGGAGAAGAGCTGCGCATGAAATACCGCTACTTAGACATCAGAAGAAATCCTGTAAGAGAAAAGCTCTTACTTAGAAGTAAAGTAAACCTTGAGGTAAGAAAGTACTTGACCAATCTTGGGTTTGCTGATGTAGAAACTCCTTTTCTTATTAAATCCACTCCAGAGGGCGCGCGTGATTTTGTTGTGCCAAGCCGCATGAACGAAGGCGAATTCTATGCCTTGCCACAATCTCCTCAAACCTTTAAACAGTTGTTGATGATTGGGGGAATGGACAAGTATTTTCAAATTGTGAAATGCTTTAGAGATGAAGATTTAAGAGCTGACCGTCAACCAGAATTTACGCAAATAGATTGCGAAATGGCCTTCGTAGAACAAGAAGACATTCTTCAAACTTTCGAAGGTTTGTTAAAACACCTTTTAAAAGAAGTAAAAGGTATTGAGGTAAATGACATACCTCGCATGACTTACGATGCAGCTATGGAAAAATACGGAAACGACAAACCAGACATTCGCTTTGGTATGGAATTTTTAAACATGAATAACTTGGTTCAAAACAAGGGGTTTAAAGTATTTGATGAAGCTGAATCTGTTTTAGCAATTTCGGTTCCAGGTTGTGCGAGTTATACACGCAAGCAACTCGATAAATTAACGGACTGGGTGCGCAGACCTCAAATTGGAATGAAGGGCCTAGTCTACTGTAAATACAATGAAGATGGTTCTACAAAATCGTCTATCGATAAATTTTACAACGAAGAACAACGTGAAGAGTGGATGTCAATTGCAGGTGCTAAAAAAGGAGACCTCCTTTTAATTCTTGCAGGCGATGACAAAATCACACGTAAAGCGATGAGCGAATTGCGCTTAAATATGGGCGAAACTTTAGGGTTGCGAAATCCAGAAGTGTTTGCTCCTCTTTGGGTTTTAGATTTTCCTCTATTAGAGTGGGATGATGAAAGCGAAAGATACCATGCTATGCACCATCCATTCACATCTCCTAAGCCGGAAGACATGGACAAGTTGGAAAACGATCCTGGCAATGTAAAGGCGAATGCATACGATTTAGTCATGAATGGTAATGAAATTGGCGGTGGGTCAATCAGAATTCACGATCGTGATTTGCAAAAACGCATGTTCAACCTACTTGGTTTTAGTGATGAAGAAGCGCAAAAGCAATTTGGCTTTTTAATGAGTGCTTTCGAATATGGTGCACCTCCGCATGGTGGTGTTGCGTTCGGATTCGACAGATTGGTTGCGCTTTTAGGTGGAGATGAAGTCATTCGAGATTACATCGCTTTCCCGAAAAACAATTCAGGCCGAGATGTAATGATCGATTCTCCTGCAAGTATTTCGAGTGAGCAATTAGATGAATTAAACTTAGCGGTTACCTTAGCCTAAAATGGAGCAACGGGTAAACAGGCTGCTACGGAAATTTTTGGTTTGGCGTATCAGGCATATGTCACAGCAAACGTTTGTTTATTTGCTCAGTATTGTGGTTGGATTTGTTACAGGTCTTGCAGCGGTAACTTTGAAAAATGTCACACATCTCATTCAACACCTAGTTACCACAAGCAACTACCACAGCTACTTTTATTTTGCTTTTCCAGTAATTGGTATTGTAATCACAGTGCTCATAAAACGAGCATTTTCAGCGCCTGTTGGCGAGGGTATACCTTCTACCCTGCATGCAATTTCTAAACGCAACGGAATTTTAGCCCGTTATAAAATGTATGCGTCCATGATTACCTCAGCAATCACCGTAGGCTTCGGTGGCTCTGTTGGGCTAGAGGGCCCTGCCGTTTCTACCGGTTCAGCAATAGGCTCGAACTTAGGTAAGGTGATGCACCTCGATTATAAGACACGTATTTTGCTTATTTCTTGTGCTACAGCTGGTGCAATTGCAACCATCTTTAACGCCCCTATTGCAGCAATAATTTTTACCATCGAAATTTTCAGCTTAGATCTTACAATTGCTTCTCTTATTCCTTTGTTATTAGCTTCGGTGTCTGGATCAATTACCTCTATTTTTATAGAAAACAGACAAGAGTATTTACTTAATTATAAATTAACTGAAGCATTTTCAATCAATGAGTTACCCGCCTACATATTGCTAGGTGTGATCTGTGCACTCATTTCAGTGTACTTCACAAAAATGTATTTCCAAATTGAAGGGTTATTTAGCAGAGTAAAGAAGCCTTTGTATCAAACAATTTTAGGTGGTTTAGTTCTCGGTTTTCTCATCTTTCTAATCCCTCCGCTTTATGGAGAAGGCTACACCACTATCAATGCTATACTTAAAGGAGATTTAGATTCTGTCTTTCAAAATAGCTTGTTCGAATACCTTTCTGAAAATCAATTTGTCATCATTGTTTTATTTGCTGGACTTGTCATTTTTAAGGTATTTGCAACAGCTATTACAATTGGTGCCGGTGGTGTCGGTGGTGTTTTTGCACCAAGTTTATTTATGGGAAGCTCGGTTGGTTTTATTGTTGCCCGTGGATTAAACATGCTAGGTTTAAACGTAAACGAAAGCAATTTTGCGTTAGCAGGAATGGCTGGCTTAATGGCAGGAGTAATGCACGCACCTTTAACGGCAATTTTTATGATTGCTGAAATAACAGGAGGCTACGGTTTAATTATTCCACTAATGATAACGGCATCTTTGTCCTTTATTTTTACGAGACAATTTTTACCACACACGATTTACACAAAACAATTAGCCAGGCGTGGAGAATTGATAACTCACGATAAAGACCGTGCAATCTTGACTTTAATGAACATGAAAGAAGTTGTAGAAAACAACTTTATCGCTGTTCAAAGAGAAGACTCACTTGGTGATTTAGTCGACATTTTCAAGCGTAGCAATCGAAACTTATTTCCTGTTCTCGACAAAGAAGGTCAATTGACTGGCGTATTAACTTTAGACGATTTTAAGCAACTGCTTTTTGATTCTAAGCAATACGACAAGGTAAAAGTTAGTGAGCTAATGTACAGCCCTCCTGCTGTAGTCAGCGCATACGACACCATGGAAGTTGTGATGAATAAATTTAAACACAGTAACGCTTGGAATCTTCCGGTAACGAAAGATGGAAAATACATTGGGTTTATTTCTAAGTCAAAATTGTTCTCGGTTTATCGAAGAAAACTCAAACTCGTTTCTCGCGAATAAAACTGACAAATTTTATCATCTTTAACTCAAATATTAAGATCCTATGTACTTTCGTGTTTTTGCTCTTTTATTAAGTGCGTCATTCCTTTTCATTCAATGTGCTAGTCAGAAAAACAATTCTAGCGCGTGGCAAAAAAGCATAGAAGAGTCTTATTACAACATCTGGTCTACGGGCGCTGCTCCGGCAGGAACAGGAGCTAATTTTTTCGTGAAGCTGAACAAAACTGATTTGATTACAGTAGAATCTTTTATGGTAAATGGAGAGGAGCTCGAATTTGAATTAAAGCAAACTGAAAGCGCAACTTTAATCATCGGTAGAAAATATACTGGTCCAAATTTTGAAAAAGAAAATCAAGAAATGCCAACATTTTACAAGCAAAAAGAATTCACAGGAACAATCACCTTTTCAAATTTCGATCAGCAGGTGGATATTCTCATTTCTTCATTTGAACGCAGAGAGTTAGAGCAAAAGTATATGTAAGGATTCGTCCAATTTTACTTCCAAATTATCTATTAAGTATTTAATTATTATTGCCAACCTTTTCAATATGAAAAGCGTTAATTATTAAACTCTGTTGCGAATGAAATTGTTTAAAGTTCTCGCTTCCACCGCTTTATTAGTGGCCATAGGCGTCTATTTTGTTAAAACCAACCAACCTACTGAACGAGAAACTTTTGAGGCATTTTTGGCCGAGCACCCTTACAATAACATCAGTCTTACAGACAAAGAAATCGAAAACCTTCCGAAAAAAGACAGACCTGATTTGGCTTTTCTTCAAGATTTTATGCGAACGCTTGACCCAGAAATAGGTCGCCCTACGCCCGAAAGATTGTTCCCAACCCTCGAAAAGCTTAACGCTTCCAATAATAGTTATGCGAGTAAAACGTCAACAGTGACTTGGGTCGAACGAGGACCAACGAACGTGGGTGGACGGACTAGAGGACTAATGTTTGACCCAAATGATAACACTGGTAAAAAAGTTTGGGCTGGTGGTGTAGCAGGTGGTCTATGGTACAATGATGACATCTCCTTGTTCAGCTCTAGCTGGATGAAAGTAGATGACTTCTGGGCGAATATGGCCGTTTCTGCAATTGCGCATGACGCATCAAACACCCAAATTTTTTATGTCGGTACCGGAGAAGGCTACGGCAACATTGACGCTGTGAGAGGTGGTGGAGTTTGGAAATCTATAGATGGTGGAACGAACTGGACACAACTCGCTTCTACGGCAAACAGTTCAGACTTTAGAGCCGTGTTCGATATTGATGTTAACCCTGTAAATGGTGACGTTTATGCAGCAACCAATACAAGTGGTTTACAAAGGTCTCAAGATGGAGGTTTAACTTGGTCAAAGGTTTTAGGTTCAAACGTAGGAACTGGCGACAACCGAGTATACAAGACAGAAATTACAGAAACTGGAACCGTTTGGGCTTCCGTGCGAAGTAACGGTATTTACAAATCTTTTACTGGAGATGCGAATTCATTTACGAAACTCAATTCCACAGGAAATGGATTTAGCCCAAATCCTCAATCGAGGACAGAATTAGCAGTTTCTAAAAGCGATACAAATATTTGCTACGTTCTTTCTTTGGCTTCAGGAACACCAAGAATTTTTAGAACAAACAATGGCGGAAGTTCATGGATCACTTTGAACTTGCCTAATGACGCAGATTTCGGTATTCCATCCAATGATTTTACAAGAAGTCAAAGTTGGTATGACTACACTATTGCAGTTAACCCTGCAGACACAAACCATATTATCGTTGGTGGTGTGGATTTATTCGAGTCTAGAGATGGCGGAAATTCATGGAATCAATTAACCCACTGGTATGGAGGTTTTGGATATCAATATGTACATGCCGACCAACACAATATTGTGTTTAGAGACGATACAAGTAATGTGGCGATTTTCTCTAACGATGGAGGGATTGCATACTCACCAAATTCCAAATCAACGCCAACACCCGTTATTGTGACTCGTATTAAAGACTACAATACCACACAGTTTTATGGTTGCGCTATTCACCCCGATGCTGGTTCTAATTATTTCCTTGCTGGTGCGCAAGACAATGGAACACAGCAATTTTCTCAGCCTGGTGTAGCATCTACTGTAGAAGCAACAGGTGGAGATGGTGCTTTTTGTTATATCGATCAAGACAATCCAAATTGGCAACTGACTTCTTATGTCAGAAACAACCACTTCTTCAGTGCAGATGGTGGAATAACTTTTGGAGGCTTAAATTCATCAGACAATACTGGTTCTTTTATCAATCCCGGAGATTATGATGATGCTTTGAATATTCTATTTACGAGAGGCTCAGGTAGCTCGATCAAGAGAACTTTTATAAACGGGAATTTAAACCCCAACGCTGATGTCATTCAACCAGGTATAAACGGAACGCCAACACATTTCAAGGTTTCGCCATATACGCAAGGCTCCTCCACACTATTTGTTGGCACGAGTTCAGGAAGGGTCTATAAAATAACAGGAGCAAACGGGTTGTCTCCTTCATCTGTAAACTTAACAACAAGCAGCTTGCCTTCAGGAAGTGTTTCTTGTGTGGCTATTGGAGCAAACGAAAACCATCTTTTAGCAACGTATTCTAATTACGGTATAAATTCTGTTTGGTATTCTAGTGATGGCGGAAGCACATGGGCTTCTGTAGAAGGAAACCTACCAGATATGCCAGTAAGATGGGCTTTGTTTAACCCAAACAATTATAAAGATGTTATTATCGCAACAGAACTGGGTGTTTGGCAATGTTTAGACATTACTGCCACTAATCCAATATGGAATGCTGAAAACAATGGCTTGGCGAATGTGCGTGTAGATATGTTACAAATGAGAGAATCTGATGGAACAGTCGCGGCTGCTACCCACGCACGTGGATTGTTCAGTTCAGGTTTATTTTACAATCCTAACCCGGTTGCTAAAATCGCTGTACATAGAGAGGTTTTATGTGTTGATGAAACGCTTCTCATTACGAATCAAAGTATCAATGCCATGGGTTACCAGTGGTCGGTTACACCCAGTACTTTCAATTTTGTAAATGGATCTAGTGCGACAAGTACAAACCCAGAAATAGAGTTTACGGCAAATGGTAATTATACAATTCAACTTATTGCCACAAGTGCAACTGGTTCTGATACATCTCTAACGACAGCTGTTGTTGGAAACTTGCCTATTCCGTTTAATGAAGATTTTTCAGGATCGAATTTTATAAATCGATGGAAAATCGTCAATGTAGATATGGACATTACTTGGGAGCTAAGACAGTTGAATACTAGCGCTGCTGTAACGATGCAGAACAACGGTTATGTTGGCGCAAGTATATTGGGTCAAGTAGATGACCTCATTTCTCCTCCTTTAGATTTTACAGGAATCTCTAATCCTATTTTGAATTTCAATTATTCATATACAGACCGAAGCACAAAATCTGATTCTTTAGGAATTTTCTTTTCTGATGATTGTGGTGAAACTTGGAAGCATATTCATACTTATTCCGATTATGGCCAAAAACAATACCGAACTACTGTTCCAAGGAATAATTCTTTCACACCTACTTTTCCTGCGCAATGGTGTGGTTCTGGTTCATTCGCGCCATGTGGTTTTGTTGATTTAACTCCAAATGTGGCTCAAAAAGACAATGTGAGGCTGATGTTCAGGAACTATTCTCACCAAGGAAACAACTTATACATTGGTGAAATAAATATTACGGAATCTTCAATTGGAATCGAAGAGAATTCAAAAGCTTCAATTGCGGTATACCCTAACCCTACGAGCGGCTTGGCTACACTTCAGTTTGACGCGCAAATTACGAATGATGTAAATCTTGTAATTTCATCAGTAGAAGGCAAATTGATTGAGCGTCTGCGCTTTAACGGTCAAAACTCAAACACCTTAAAAATAGACTTGACCAGCTATAGTCAAGGAGTGTATATCGTGACTGGCATCGTAAACTCGGAAATAGTAAGAGCTCGAATTATCAAGCAGTAATTGTTTAATTAAAATTATCAAAAAGGGAGGTGCTTTCGCAACTTCCCTTTTTAAGTTTAAAACATAAGAATGAAGATTAAAATACTTTCTCTATTTGTAATTTTAGGATTGGTGACTAACGCTCAAAATTGGGTGGAAGGCATGCAAGACCACAGTGTGAATTTCTATACTGTTCAGCAACAGTTTAATGACCATTGGAAAGGAAAAGACACGGACCAAAAAGGAAATGGCTACAAACAATTTAAACGTTGGGAATATTTCACTGAACAACGTGTTGCCCCAGATGGAATCAGACCAAACCCAGGCGTTTGGTACAATACAATAAAAACAAGCTACAAAACTTCTACTGCAAATAACGACTTAGGCACATGGCAACCTATTGGTCCGTTCGATGCACTTGATGATGCTTATGACGGGATCGGAAGAATTAATACAATTGAGTTTCACCCAACAAATGCCAATACATATTGGATCGGGTCACCTTCTGGAGGAGTGTGGAAAACCATAAACAATGGTGTGTCATGGACCACCTCAAGCGATGAGCTTACCAATTTAGGCGTAAGTGATATTGCTGTAGATCCACAAAGACCTAATGTTCTTTATTTGGCCACAGGAGATAGAGATGGTGGAGACACATATAGCTATGGCTTGCTCAAATCTACCGATGGTGGAGACACTTGGAATACAACCGGTTTAAGTTGGAATGTAACATCACAAAGGAGAATTGGAAGGGTTATTGTACACCCTACAGACACAAATATAGTTGTAGTCGCCACGAGAATTGGTATTTATAGATCTACCGATGCAGGTGTAACATTTACTCAAGAACAAATTGGGGGTTTCAATACTATAATAGTTTCACCTGCTGCCCCTGACACAATGTTTGCCGGTACAACAAGTAACGGCAATGCGAGAATTTACAGATCAATAGATGGCGGTGCCAACTGGGCGCAGTTAACTTCTGGGCTTCCTAATGCAAACACGCGTAGAGTAGAAATCGCAATGAGTCATCAGGATCCAAATTATATCTATGCCGTTTATTCAGATCCCACGCAAGCTCTAGAGGGTGTTTACCAAAGTACAGATGGGGGCGACACTTGGTCGCTTAAGACCAACACACCTAATATATTAGGTTTTGGAAATACACCAGGTCAAAGCTGGTATGACTTATGTATTTCCGTTTCAAGCACAAATAAAAATCAAATTTTTGTTGGGGGAATAAATTTATGGCGTTCTAACAATCAAGGTACCACCTGGACATACATTGGTGGCTATCAATTTCCGCGTGTACATCCGGACATGCATTACATGAAATTCAAGCCGGGAACGAGCACCTTGTATGTTGGCCATGATGGCGGAATCTCAACAACAAGTAATTCTGGTTCTTCTTGGAATCACATCTCTGATGGTTTTAATATTACTCAGTATTATAAAATGTCAACTTCACAGCAGCGTCCAGATTTAGTTATTGGCGGCTCTCAAGACAACAGCACGCATATTATGCGCGGCAGCGTCTGGGAAGTTCCTTTTGGTGGAGATGGCATGGATTGTGAAATTAATCCGCTAAACGACCAATACATGTATGGCTCAAGTCAGTATGGTAACTTTAGACGTTCTTCAAACTACGGAAACAACTTTCAATACATTGGTGGCGGTCTTCCGAATGGAAGTGGGGGCTGGGTTACGCCTATGGCTTTAGACCCGGTAACGCCAAGTACTGTTTACATTGGCTACACGAAGCTTTATAAGTCTACTAACAATGGCATCTCTTGGGCTCCAACATCAACGCAGTCCTTTACTCAGCTTACAGAAATCGAAGTATCTGAAGCTAATCCAAGCGTTATTTACATTGCTTCAAATGCGCTTCTCAACAGATCAACTGACGGTGGAGTAACTTGGAGCAATATTTCTAGCGGTATATCTGGCCAGAGAACAATTACAGATATTGCCGTTTCAACAACAAATGCAGATCACCTTTGGGTGACCAAGTCTGGTTACTCAAGCGGAGTTAAGGTTTTTGAATCTTTGGATGGCGGCCAAAATTGGGTGAATATTTCCGGAAATCTTCCAAACCTACCAGCAAATACTGTTGAATATGAGCCAGGTACAAATGATGGAGTTTATGTTGGAACAGACATCGGTGTATATTACAAAGACAACAATTTAACAGACTGGGTTTCATTTGGAAAGGACTTGCCGAATGTTACCGTAGTTGATTTAGAAATATACAGAGCAGGTAAAAAAGTTAGAATAGCGACATACGGACGTGGTATGTGGGAATCTGATTTATACTCAGAATTGGTTGGTAAACCTGAAGTTTCATTTTATTCTACACCAGGGGCGAGCTGTTCTCTTGGAGACACAGTTAAACTCTTTGATGAAAGCAAGTTTTTTCCAACTTCATGGAAATGGACTATTTCTCCAAACACATTTCAATATGTGAACGGAACTTCAGATACAAGCCAAAATCCAATAGTAACGTTTAATGGCTATGGCCAATACACGGTTACTTTAAAGGCGAGTAATGCTATTGGCACTTCTTCCAAAACTGAGCTCAACTACCTAGGTGTTGGGGGGTATCAATTGCCATTTATGGAAGATTTTGAAAACGAATCTTCTTTTAACAACTGGACTATTTTAAATCCAGACAATGGAAATACATGGGCATTAGCAACGGCCAACACTGGTTCACCTGGTGGTAGGGTAGCCAAAATGAATTTTTACAATTACTCCTCTAACGGACAAAAAGATGAATTCATATCCCCGGCATTAAACTTTGCAAATAAGTCTTCAGCTAATCTTAGTTTCGATTATGCTTACAGAAGATATAATGCAAACAGAACAGATACACTCCAGGTTTTTATAAGTACGGATTGCGGCAGCAGTTGGACGCTCATCGCGACCTACGCAGAAGACGGAACAGGAAACTTCTCCACAGGAACAATTTCTCAAAGCTCAAATTTCACTCCTTCTGGCTCTAGTGACTGGTGTGGCTCACCAAACGTAAATTGTAAGTCCATAGATTTAACAAGTTACGTGGGAAACTATGGCACCCATATCAAGTTTGTTGCTGCGAATGCAAACGGTAACAACTTGTATTTAGACAACATTAATGTTTCTGGAGTTTCTTCTATTCAGCCTACTGCAGACTTTATTTCGGATACAATTACTTGTTCAAATACAACTGTAGACTTTTATGACATTTCGCAAGACATGCCATCTTCATGGGAATGGACATTTACCGGTGGTACGCCTTTGACAAGCACTATGCAAAACCCGTCTATTTCTTACAATGCGCCCGGTACCTATCCAGTAAAATTAAAAGCAACAAATTCCATTGGGAGCGACTCTATTGTCAAAACGGCTTACATTACCATTGAGCCTATAAAGCCTGTGAGTATAAGTATTACTGCAAACAACTCTAACATATGTTTTGGCGACACCGCAGAATTCATCGCTACGGCTGCTAATCAAGGTCCTTTTCCTGCCTACCAATGGAGATTAAATGGAAACAATGTTGGTGGGAACTCCCCGAGTTTGCAACTCTTAAACTTATTATCAACAGATACTATTTCGTGCGTTTTAATGTCTAATGAAAATTGTGCTTCTGACAGCGCTGTTGTATCAAATTCTGCTTCAATTACTGTTTTGCCATTACCTTCTGTTTCTATACCGGGGTTTCCATCTGTGTGTGCAAATGACAGCCCATTGCCGCTCGTGGGTGGATTACCAGCAGGTGGTTTTTATTCAGGTGCCGGAGTAAACAATGGTGTTTTTGACCCATCAATCGCAGGAAATGGTAGCCACTGGATTTCTTATACCTACACAAATGCTGCAGGGTGCGCGAACACCGATTCAAAATCTGTTTATGTGTTCAATGCACCAGTTAAACCTATTGTTATTGCGCCAATAACAAATACATTAAAATGTTCTCAGAACTTTAATAACTACCAATGGATGGATGGTTCAGGAAATGACATTCCCGGAGAAACGAATCAAACCTATAATCCAACAAGCAACGGAATCTATTCTGTGCGCATAACAGATGGCAACGGTTGTGTGAATACTTCAGATAGTTATTTGGTAGGCAACATTAGCATTGAGGAATACTTAAGGAATTCAATCAAAGTATTTCCAAACCCAACTTCAGGTATTGTGAACATATCACTCAAAACAACCGCACATGAAAATTGTCGTTTAGATATGTATAATGCCATTGGTGAACTTGTGTATTCCAACAGATTGGAAATAGAGCAAGGGGAAAACGCATTCCAATTTGATGTGTCTTCCTTTTCATCAGGTGTCTACTCTCTTCGAATAACAGTAGATGACATTCAAGTTCTGAAACAATTAATAAAACTTTAGATAAAAAAGGGAAGCTTCGAGCTTCCCTTTTTTTTGCTCTTCTTTTTCGCAATAGGTTAATTTTGAAGAATATTTAATCCGAATGAAATTACGTTTCACATTTATTATTTTTTGTTTCAGTTTACTTTCGGTAAACGGACAAACTGGATTTTTAACCAATCCAAAGATTGTAACCCAAATTTTAGAGGCTATTGAGGCAAATAAAACCGCTGCTAGCTTTACGCCAGCACAAAGTGTAGGCGCTGATGCACTTTGGGCTAACGGTTATGAAGGTGCAGGTTTATATGCCGGAATGTGGGAGGCATATACCAATGGTAAAGTTAATGAAAATCTAAGTGACCTTCAAGGTACCTCAAGCAGTCGAGTAACTATTCAAGAGGGAAGTGCAATTCAATCCCATTCCAATGGAGTTGCACGCGTTTTAGCAAGTGACGGCACAGCTTCAGGCATTGACAAAGGTGTTGCCCCAAAAGCTCTTATTCTTTCTTACATGGCATCAGGTGATGAGTTTTGGCCAGAAATGGATGCCGTTTCTTATCCAAAAGGGACTGGCAATGACATATTGGTTGCCAACCATTCTTTTGCCGCAAATGCAGGTTGGAATGCAAATGGATCAACGTATTGGCATGGAGTTTTTCAAATTGACGAACGAGAAGATCATAAGTTTGGAAGATACAGTGGCGAAGAGTATCTACGGGACAATCTTTATGATCAAACCATTGTAAACAATCCATTTTTAAGTATTGTTAAATCCGCAGGAAATGACCGTGGTCAATCAGGTGTTACCAGCATTGGAACACCATACACCCAATGGAATTATGATATTGGCACCAATACATGGTCTAGAATAAGTGCAACATTAACAGATCCTGATAAACCTAACGATGATGGAGGCGCAAACAGCTTCGATTGTATACCAAACGGGGCAACGGGAAAAAACATTATTACAGTTGGCGCTTGTCAAAGTCTCATGGCTGAATACACCAACAAGTCTCAAATCATCCTTCAACCTGTTTCTACATTCGGTCCGACCGATGATGGAAGAATAAAACCCGATTTAGTTGCACCTAGCGGTAACAATACATCTAATGCTGCTCCAGTGGTTAGCGGTTCTGTTCTTTTAGTTCAAGAAGTGTATTTGGATCAAGCGAGCAATTCAGAATTTATGAAAGCCTCAACAGTAAAAGCCCTTTTGTGCCATACTGCTTTTGAAGCCGAAAATGATGGCCCGGATTACAAAACGGGTTGGGGTATGGTAAATGTTGAGGCTGCAGGCCTGTTGATTGAATCGGACGAGGCTAACAATGGTGAATACATTCGTGAACAGTCTCTAGCCAATAGTGGAATAGACAAGTTCTTTTATTACATCGATGCAAATGCAACTGAAGCGAAAATCACATTAGCCTGGACAGATCCTGAAGGCACACCTAACCCACTAACTTATACAAGTACTGACTTAAATAACCCGGCTTCTATGCTAGTGAACGATTTGGATGTTCGTCTGAAACAAATTTGTGCAGGAACAGAATTTCAACCTTATGTTCTTGATCCAGCAAACCCATCAGTTGCGGCAACAACTGGCGACAATGTTCGTGACAACATCGAACAAATACATCAGCAAAGTCTAGATGCAGGGTGGTACGTTATCGAAGTTTCACATAAAGGAACATTAGCTTCAACGCAAGACTACAGCCTAATCGTTGAAGGTTTTGAAACGCCAAACCGATGGACTGGTTCTTGGAGTAAACTCACTGCGCCTACCTCAACTGACGTGGTTTCTGTAGAAAGTAACTTACCCGTTGGAGCTACAAAAATTGAGGCCAATCACGTTTTTATTGTTGATGGAGTTGCAATCACTGCAAATACATCTGAAGAATTGGAAATAAGTGGAAATCTTACCACAGATGGTTCGGCAACTTTTTCAGGTGACGGTAATTTAAAATTGATCAATGACAATGCATTGGTTTGTGGAAACTTCACAGTAAGTAATCTCGTTTTGGCTAAAGGGGCTAACACTGCAACTATTGAAGCGGCCAATTCACTACTTGAAATAACAGAACTACTTACCGCAGAATCTGGAACGTTGACCACAAATGGTAACTTAACTTTAAAAGCAACTGACAATTTTAACCAAGAAGGCTATGCTCAAGTTTTAGATTTAGGGGGTACTATATCGGGAGACGTAAATGCACAAGCCTTTATTGTTAACGGAGGTAATGATTGGCGCCACTTATCGAGCCCAGTAACAACTACTTTGAATAATTTCTTACAAGACTATGACACCTACTATTTAAATACGAATGCAAGTGTTTATAAATGGGACAACACTATAAGTAAATGGGGTTATGTATCTAGTGCTGGTGAGGTTGTAAACTCGACAACAGCATTTAGCCTTTGGTTTGGAACTTCAGGGGGTACTAAATACACAGACCTACCACATTTAATTGAACTTACTGGCCCTTTGACAACAAGCACCGTAGCAAATGCTAGTAGTTTAAATTATCATATTGGCGATGCAGCCGATTTCATTGGTGGTATTTCTGATGGTTGGAACATGATTGCCAACCCTTATTCATCGGGTCTAGATTGGAGCATTGTAGAAGCTGGATTTGGCTCAAACATTAGCTCTTTCTACTATATATATGATGCAGCAAACGACAACTATTTCAGCTCCAACTCTGGCGTAATTGCCCCATTTCAAGCTTTTTTTGTAAAGCTTGAAGACAACACAGCGAATGGCAGTACAGTTTTAGACTTTGAAAATTCAGATAGGACAATTACTAAAACTAAATTTCTAAAAAAGGAAGTCCCTCAAATTAGCTTGAAAGTAAAAAGCGGTAATTCTAAATTTGATTTAATCTCTATTCGGTTTAACGAATTAGCGACTGACGAATTCGATTTAAAATTCGATGCTTACAAACTAAACTCCCCAGACACAAAAGTTCCTAGATTCTATTCAACTATTGTAAAAGACAAAGGTTTTATTAAATCGTGCATTAACACAACGCCTCTACCAACTGATAAATCTGTAATTCCAATAGGATTTGAATCTAGCATTGGTGGAAGTCAAACCATAAGTTTAGACAGCTTTTATTTAGATAACCCTTTAGACATTTGGCTTCTGGACAATTTGACAAAATCGAGAACCAACTTGCTTGAGTCTTCATATCAGTTTGCTCATAATCCCGCAAATGAAGCAGGCCGCTTTACGTTATTTCTAGGACCAGAACTAAGTGAAGACGAAATAGCAATAAGTGATGACCCTTTGATTTATGTAAAAAATGAAAGTCTAATCATTTCTGGTTTTGAAACCTCGCAACGTGTTGACATATCTGTTTTCAACATGTTAGGTCAAACCGTTTTCGATGGCGTCTATATGGGTTCAGAATCCATTTCAATTCCATTAGAAAACATTCAAGCAACAGGTGCTGTAATTGTTAGTTATGAAAGTAGAAAAACTATAGTCAGAAAAAAACTAATCTTACCGAATTAGAATTTTAAGCTTCTTGGTAAACGCTAAATGCGTTAAATCATGTTGCGCGTAAAGCTCTTGCATCGTGCCGTGTTCTATAAAAGTATCCGGTAAACCTGAATGAAAGTATTGGCCTTGATAGCCGAGTTCAAATAATTGCTGCGCCAAATATTCTCCTACCCCTCCTCTTTTTTGACTGTCTTCTATCAACCAAACAACTTTATGTTTAGCTATCTGTTTTAAGTCAATCTCTGACAGGCTTTTTGCGAAACGGACGTTGAACAAACTCACGCTGTCTATAGCAATTTCTTTTAAGCTTTCCTGTATTTCTCCCAAAAGGAAACCAAAATTTAAAACGGCAATTTCACCGTTGCCAATAGTTAATTGCTCCATTCGATTGGCATGAATTTCCTTTGGTATATGTAAAGCAGGCAAAGCCCCGCCAGTCCTTGGAAACCGAATAATAATTGGGCCGTTTTGATCAATCGCCCATTCTAACATTACTGATAGTTCAGCTGCCGAAGCTGGAGCCAAAATTTGCAAATTAGGAATTCCCGATAGCATGGCCACATCAAAAACCCCGTGGTGTGTTGCTCCGTCACTTCCAACTAGTCCAGCACGGTCGAGCATAAAAATAACATGCAAGTTTTGAAGCGCCACATCATGAATGATTTGATCCATTCCGCGTTGCGAGAATGTGGAATACAAATGACAAATTGGAGTCTTTCCTGCTTTAGCTAAGCCTGCAGACATTGTGACCGCATGTTGTTCTGCTATCCCAACATCGAAACAGCGCTTTGGAAACTCATTTTTGAAAACATCTAATCCTGAGCCACTGAGCATAGCAGGTGAAACAGCAACTATATTTTCATTCGCACGCGCAAGTTCAGAGAGTTTATCGATAAACGATTTTGTGTACCCTTTAAGTTGTGATGATGAATCCGAAAATGGAACTTTTACACCTTGAGTAATGACCCGCAATACACGAGCGCCTTTCTCATCAATGGCTGTTTTCAAATTCGGCACCAAGTGCATCATGTTCTGGCCATTGGTTTCGCCTAAATAGTTTAACCCTAGGCTCTTAAAATAATCACGATAGTTAGCGTGAGCAGATAAACCGCCAACATTTTTATCGATAGCGCTGTTATTGTCATTCAAGATAATCAACACATCCTCGTTGTGCTCACCCAAATAATTAAGGGCTTCAAAGGCCATTCCGCCTGTTAACGCACCATCGCCAATTACGGCAACATGCTTTGCAGCGTTCCCGCTAAGACGATTGGCAATAGCAATCCCGGCAACGGCACTTATAGAGGTTGAAGAGTGGCCTGTTGTAAAAAGATCGTACTCACTCTCTTCAATGTGTGGAAAACCACTTAAGCCATTTTTATTTCGATTGGTATAAAATTGACTCTTTCTGCCAGTCAGGATTTTATGAATATAAGCTTGATGCCCCACATCCCAAAACAAGGCATCACGCGGTGTATCGAGAAGGTAATGCAGTGCAACGGTCAATTCCGTTACTGTCAAAGAAGATTCAATGTGCCCTTTTTTAACCGATGTTTTCTCCATCACAAAGTCTTTTAGTTCTTGCGACAGGCCTATCAGTTCATTCAAATCAAGATGTTTTAAATCTTGAGGAATGTTGATGTTTTTCAAAATTTCCACTGCCGCCAAAGATAATTGTAAAGCCTTCGGTTTCGTTTTCAATTATTTGTGTTTCTTTCCTTTTTAACGCAACGAATAAAGTGCTTTATAAATATTAGCTTTGAGGGACAACCTTTTTATGAATCAATCTTGAAAAGATGCCGAAACTCTACTTTCATAGAACAAGCGAATATTCGAATAATGCTAGAAACGTTGCTGTTTTTGTAGATGGTGAAAAAGTACTCACCGTGCCAAACGGTGGTAGTAACGTTTTTGAAACATCAGCAGGTGAACATGAAATTTATGCCAAAATTGATTGGTGCTACAGCCCAACTTTAAAACTTAACTTAAAAGAAACCGACAAGCAAAAGCTAGAAATAAGTAGTTTTAAAATGGCAAAATGGATGATTCCATTAGCTTTATTTTGTGTCTTAGTTTATTTTGCTGGCAGCTACTTTTTTCATGTGAATTTGAGTTTTCTTTTCATTGTTGTTGTCCCTATATTTCTTTATCAAATCTATTATCTCACTTTTGGGAGGCGCAAATATTTACAAATAACACTCCTTGACTAACCCCTATTTATCTATGAAAAATTTAATTGTATTGATAAGTGTCGCTTTAATTTCATCAGCTTTTGTATTCAGCGCCTCAGAGGGTAAGCCCGATAAAATTGTTGTAATCATAGATGCTGGCCATGGAGGCAAAGACCCCGGTAACAAAACAGATACCCTGTCTGAAGCTCAAATTAACCTACAGGTTGCAAATCAAATCCTGGAAATCAAAAAGAAAGAACGCAAAAACATAGAATTCATCTTTACAAGAAAAGGAGATGATTTTTTAGAACTGAAGGATAGAATTGCACTAATCGACAAGCATAAAGCTGATTTGTTTATTTCAATTCATTGCGACAATTACACAGATGAAATCATTAATGGTTTTGAAATATTCCATCCCATCAAAGGAGACCAGATTGTTGGTTCAAAAAAATATGCACGTTTGTTAGAGGAAGCACTCTTGAAAAAGAAAACGCCAATGGATCATAAATCTACAAAGCCCGGAGAAATGTTTGTTATAACTCGAGCGCATTGCCCTGCTGTTATCGTGAACTTTGGTTTTCTTTCAAACCCTAATGATCTTGAAACAGTGCTCAATCCTGAATATCAAATGGCTTTTGCTAAAGCGATGGTTGAAAGCATTAATGAATACGCAGAAAAAATTGCGGAAAAATAACTTTTAGAAACACCTTATTAAGCCCGAATTCTAAAGCCGTCTTCGGGCTTATTTTTTAGGTTCGCAAAACAAACTGAAGACTATATATGAACGATCAAATTTTAGATTCAGACTTATACCACAATGAATTACAATTCATTCAAGCCTCTAAAGACAAGCGTTTTGTTAATTTCTTGATTGACTACATTATCGCAATCGTGCTGACTGTTTTACTTTTTTATTTTACAGACGAGCTCGGTTTAAATTTTGTTTCAGACGGAATTATCGGCAATTTATTTTCGCTTTTTTTGTTTGCACTATACTACCTAATTTGTGAAGGAAGCTTAAAAGGTAAAACCTTTGGCAAGTACTTGACTAAAACAAGAGCTGTGAATACAGACGGCAGTGGCATGGACATGAGCACTGTTGTAAAGCGCTCATTTAGTAGAATTGTTCCATTAGAACAATTTAGCTTTCTTGGAAGCCAACCGACAGGCTGGCACGACCGTTGGTCAAATACTATGGTAATTGATGAAACAAAGTCTCCACAGCAGATAAACTATTAAAATGAAAAAGCTCTTCAAAATATTAGGAATTATTCTCGTTTCAATATTCCTTTTGCTCCTCATTACTCCCTACTTTTTCAAGGATAAAATTTTCAATCTCATACAAGAAGAGGCCAATAAAACACTCAAAGGTGATTTAGTCATTCAAGACTTTGGCTTGAGTTTTATTTCTGATTTTCCGAATTTATCGATGAATCTGGAAGGGCTCTCCTATATTGGTTCTGACGTTTTTAAGGACGAAAAGCTTTTTTCCATTGGCGACATATCTTTAGAAATTGATCTGTTCAGTGTTATTTCTGGCGACCAATATGAAATAAAGTCTATTGTAGTTTCTGAGTCTGACATCAATATAAAAGTTTTAAAAGATGGTTCTACCAACTACGACATTATGGTGGAGTCAGCCGGAGAAGAAATCATAGAAGAGGAAATCAACGAAGAAGCAGAACCATTCAATTTAAAATTGAACCATTTTCAATTAACCGATTTCAATCTTTCATATACAGACCAGGTATCCAACATGGCATTTTCGGTAATTCATTTAAATCATACGTTAAATGGAAACTTTGGCGATGACATAGTTAACATTTTCACCAAAACAGATTGGGAGGAAATGACCACAACGATGGGGAGCATTAACTATTTGAACAAGGTTCATGGTGATGCAAAACTCGACATGTTGTATAAAGCTTCTGAAGAGCGCATAGAATTTGGAGAGAACACTATAAACCTCAACAATTTAGTCTTGGGCTTCGCTGGGCAAATGGCCTTTATTGAAAATGGCTACGACCTCGATATTTCGTACCAGTCAAAAGAAAGTACTTTCAAAAACCTAATGTCTCTTATACCCGCAGTTTACAAATCAGAAATGGCTGGAGTTGAAACCAAAGGCGACTTTTCATTAGGCGGTTTTGTAAAAGGACAGTATTTAGATACCTCAGACGACTTGCCAAGTTTTCAGTTAAAATTGAATGTGAGAGACGGTTCATTCGCCTATCCTGATTTGCCGTCTTCACTAGAAAATGTAGCTGTAGATTTAAAGATTGTCCACCCGGGAGGCGACATGAATAATCTAGAAATAGACTTGCGAAACCTATATTTCGAGGGTGCAAAAGATCCTTTCAGCGCTAAGCTTAAGCTGAAGAACACAATGACTGACCCTTTTGTAGACGGTATGATAAAAGGAGAGCTTAATCTTGAAAAGTGGAATGCCATTATTCCTATGGACGAACCTTTAGCAGGAAAGATATTGGCTAATACCGTTTTTACAGGAAAGCAATCTGATTTTGAGAACAGCAATCTTGGCAATGTCAAAGCAGAAGGAGACATTTCTCTTTACAATTTTTACTATCACTATGCGGATTATAACCTACCTGTAACCATCGACTCGGTCCGGGTCATTCTTGATCCAAATAAATTTGATTTGCCCTTTTTACAAATGAAAACCGGGAATTCAGACTACAGTGCAAGAGGAAAAATAAACAATGCCTTTTCTTGGTATTTATCTGATGCTCCTCTTTCTGGTTCATTTACAATGAACTCAAAAAAAATAGACCTCAACGAGTTCATGGGTGACGATGTCGTTTCTGCGAATGAAGAAGATTCTACAACCATAAATGAAGAAGCTTACGAGGTTATACGTGTTCCTGAGAACATCGATTTTGTTATCCGCATGACGGTTGATGAAATGTTATATGAAAACATGATTCTAAAAAATGTGTCTGGAAAAGCTATAGTCGACAAAGGTGTAGTTACACTCGACCCCTTGAACATGGATTTTATGGAAGGTGAGTTCGCGTTAAAAGGAGATTACGATGCTACGGAAGAAATCCCTAAAACACGTTTTGTCTTTCAGGTAAAACAACTGCCAATGCCTTCCGCAATGGAACTCAGTATGGTCTCTGCTTACCTCCCTATCGCAAAAAATATTGTTGGCAATTTGAATACGAGCCTTTCCATAACCACATCTCTTGACAACGCGATGATGCCTATCCTTAATTCTATAAACGGAAATGGTGTTTTAAAGACAAACGGTCTGTCTTATTCATCAGATGCATTGCGCCAAATAGACAAATTCTTTAATACAAAGAATTTAACGAAAATTAGTTTCGATGAACCTAATTTGAGTTTTTCCATAGAAGATGGCAAACTCATTGTAAAACCGGTGAATCTAAAACTGGGAAGTCAAAAGTTTCGCCTTTCTGGTTCTCACAGCTTAGAACAAGAATTAAATTATGAGCTTCAAACAAAAGTTAAAGTCTCTGACATGAAATTGCCGGCAGAATTGAGCTTATTAAACTTGGCAGGAAACGCATCAGTAGATGTTAAACTTCATGTTACCGGAACAATGGATAATCCTAAAATTACTCCAAAGTTTGGAGACATAGAAATCGTTGATTTGGGAAAGGAACTGATTGAGCAAGCGAAAGATTCTGTAATAACGATTATTAAAGACATGAGCCGTGAAGAAGCCGATAAGCTTCTCGCTGAAGCAAAAAAACAAGCAGATGCCTTAGTTGTTGAGGCAAAAAAGCAAGCTGCTATTGTAAAAGCCGAAGCAAAAAAACAAGCTGATGCTGCAAAAAAGGAAGCTCAAAAGCAAGCGGATCAATTAATAGCAGAAGCTAAAGATCCTCTCGCGAAATTTGCTGCAAAAACCGCTGCTGATCAGGTCATTAAACAGGCTAACAAAGAAATTGACAAACTGAAAGTTGAAGCGGATAAACAAGCTGATGCTCTTGTTTTTGAAGCGCAAAAACAAGCCGATGCAATATTGAAAATAGCGAATGAACAAGCCGATGCACTTATTAATGGCAATTAGCCTTCAAAGTTTTTTGTTAGATTGCAACGCGCTATGAAAAAATTACTGAAGATCTTTCTGATTGTCGTAACCTCTCTTGTTATAATAGCAAAGGGGCTTGAATGGTGGCTTGAATCCTCCTTCGAGTCTGTTATAAATAACAATCCAGATCGTGCCTATAACATTACATACGATGATTTTGATTTGCACACTTTCTTCAAAGGCATAACCTTAGATGAAGTGAGAATCCAACCCCTAAAATCAGATAGCGGAACAACAATTCTTGGTAAGGTTGATTATGCAACCATCAACGGGTTTTTGTGGATTGATGTCCTTGTCAATAAAAATTTACACATTGATGAAATTGCTTTTGTTAATCCTATTTTTGAAATCACGATAGGTCCCCGCAAAGCGAAAAAATCTGGAGAAAACAGTATTCAAAATCTATTTCAAGATATTCTAACGCGTGGTGATTTGTCAAATTTTAGGATTGAGAATGGCTCTATGGTTTTGATCGATAGAGCAACCGAAAAGACATTTGGCAACGTATCGAATATCAATGTGAGAGCTTTAAACCTCAAAACTGATTCAGTCCAACTGAAACATATTATTCCGTTTAAAATGGATGATTTACATGTCTCCATAGACAGTTTAGAATACCAATTACCTGGCGATCAATTGTTTCTTTTAAGCGGCATGCGTTACAACTTAAGGGAAAAAGAACTGCTTTTTAACGGACTTTCTTTAAAGTATACCAAAGACTGGGTCAGGGTTAGCCAACAAATAAAAGTTCAAAAAGATATGATTGAACTTGAACTCAAAGAACTAAAAATTGAAAATTTAGAACCATCAAGTAGTTTTTATAGTCAGCTAGATATTAATGCAGAAAAGGTGACTATTAATGAATTGCAAATCGCTTTTAGAAAAAACAAAAATTTCGATCGCCCTCCAGACGAATACAAACCAACATTTAGAGGAATGATTAATTCTATTCCTATTGAATTAAATATTGATTCTATCCTCATCCAAAATTCAGCCATTACCTATTCTGAATTAGGTGTGAACAAAAGTAAAAGCGGCTCTATAGACATTACTGATATAAATGCTTCCATTGCTGGGGTCACAAATATGCCACAGCAGCAACAGCGTGTTGGCAAAGCTCTAATGAAAATGGAAGCGCTACTTGTGGGGCAATCTAGGCTTACAACAATGCTTTCTATACCCTACGATAAAGATGCCTTTAGCATGTCTGTAAATACAACTGCAATGGATTTGGTAAAGCTTAATCCGACTACAAAACCTTTGGCAGGAGTAGATATAATATCTGGTCAATTGCATAAAATTGACTTTCAAATGGAAGGCTCAGAGAATAGAGCTAACAACACTTTGATATTCGATTACCAAAACTTGGACTTAAAAATTATTTCAGATAAAGGAGAAAAGAAAGGCAGAAAAAAGGTTGTGCTTACCGCCTTGGCTAATGCTGCTATTCACCAAGATAACATGCCGCAAGACGAAAAGTATTTAACTACTAGCTACCAGACAGAGCGCAATATTTACCGTTCACCAATTGTATTCATTATCAAAAGTCTTACCGAAGGAGTAACCTATATCGCTCCAGGAAAAGGAGTTCAGAAGTTTCTCCACAAAAAGAAAAAGAAGTAAGCCCAGCCTTTGAATAGCAAGTTTATCTAGAAATAAATTCGAAATTATACAGCTACAGCGCCCTTAATATGTGGGTGTGCTTCGTAGTTTATCAATTCAAAATCTTCGTACTTAAAGTCGAAAATGTCTTTGACGTTTGGATTCATTTTTAGAGTTGGTAATGATTTAGGCGCACGTGTTAACTGTTCTTGTACTTGGTCGAAATGATTGCTATAAATATGAGCATCGCCTAAGGTGTGAACAAAATCACCACATTCTAAACCGCAAACTTGCGCCATCATCATAGTCAAAATTGCGTAACTCGCAATATTGAAAGGAACGCCCAAAAAGATGTCTGCGCTTCTTTGGTACAATTGGCAAGACAATTTTCCATCTGCAACGTAAAATTGAAAAAAGGCATGGCACGGAGGCAAGGCCATTTGATCTATTTGTCCAACATTCCAAGCGCTCACAATAATGCGTCTAGAATCTGGGTTGCTCTTTAATTGCTCAACAACATTTTTTATTTGATCGATATGCTCTCCAGAAGGTGTTGGCCAATTTCTCCATTGATAACCATAAACAGGTCCAAGCTTTCCCCATTCTTCGGCAAATGTTTTATCAGTAGAAACTTTATCAGCAAACTCACGAATAGTTTCCCCTTTATACGAATCACTCTTTTTATAAATCGCAAAAGGCCAATCATCCCAAATGCGGACTTTGTTTTGAGTTAGGTATTCAATGTTTGTCTCGCCTTGAAGAAACCACAGCAGCTCATGCAATATAGATTTGAGGTGTGTTTTCTTGGTCGTCACCATTGGGAACCCCTCAGATAAATTGAAACGCATTTGATATCCGAACACACTTTTCGTGCCTGTTCCCGTTCTGTCTTCCTTCACCACTCCATTATCCATCACATGCGATAGAAGATCTAAATACTGTTTCATTTTGTTTCAATTGAGATGCTAACAAATTTAAAAATGAATCAAAAAAATAGCCGCTCTTCAAGCGGCAATTATCAAGGTTTTATAAACAAAGTAATGCCTAAAGAATTCTATTGAGTTCTTGGTTCAGCTCACTTTTAAACTGAGAGTATTTCTTTATCTCTCGTAACACCCCATCTTTTTCTTCATCAGATAATACAGACTTCAAAACAGACACAGAATCTTTAATCAGGTTGTCAACTTTTACTGTTTTAAAACGGAGGATGGCTTCACTTGTAAAACGAGGAATGGAATCGGTTTTAGGCTTTATAATAATTTCACGTCTTGACCAATCTGACAGCGCGTATTTCTCGGCCATAAGATCTGAAACCAAGCGTGCTATTTTTTGATCTTCTTGTCTTGTAAAGTGTTCGGCCTTTAATAATTTACCCTCATTAAAATTGTCGATGTATTCTTTAAAAACCAGTTGAAAATCTGGATTTGCAAACGATAGACCATCTTCGATAATCTCTTCCATTATCATCTGCGCTACGCTAACCTCATTCACCTTTAGCTCTTCCGTTTCTTTGCCCTCGTCATCGTTCTCAGCGTCTTCTTCCTCTTCAATCATTTCGGCACCATAATTCAGCATTAACCAAATCAGCGCTTTCTCCTGCTCAAAATTTAACGAGTTCTCAGCTAGAGTAATGAAGTCTTCTTCTATTTCAGGAGACTTTACGACTTCCATCCTTTTTGAGACGGACTGCTTTGCTTCTTCCCGACCAGCCTTGGCAATAATCATTTGAAGCTCGCTCGCAAGAACATGCTCGTCCATATCCATAATTCCAGAGCACTGTTTTATATAAATGTCTCTAGAAATTGGATCTGGAATTTGCGCGATACTTAGCACCACTTCTTTAATGATGCCCGCTTTTTTAATAGGATCGTTATCCGTCTCTTTGGTTAAGATATTTGTCTTGAAGCTTACAAAATCCTGTCGGTTGTTTTCAAGATAATCATGCAGTTCATCCTTAGACTTTGTCTTTGCAAACGAGTCAGGGTCTTCACCGTCAGGGAAAAGAATAACACGCACGTTCATGCCTTCTGATAGAATCAAGTCAATCCCTCTAAAAGAGGCTTTAATCCCAGCTGCATCTCCATCATAGAGAATCGTAAGATTAGGCGTAAGACGCTTTACAAGGTTTATTTGATCTTTCGTAAGTGCTGTCCCAGAACTTGCAACAACGTTCTTAATGCCTGCTTGATAAAGCGAAACCACATCTGTATACCCTTCTACTAAATAGCAATGGTCTTGCTTGGCTATTTCACTTTTAGCTTGAAACAAACCATACAAGATTTTACTCTTATGGTAAATGTCACTTTCGGGGGAGTTTAAATATTTAGCCGCTTTAACATCGTTGCGAAGTATGCGTCCTCCAAACCCCAAAACACGACCACTCATGCTCTGGATAGGGAAAATAACGCGTCCTGCAAAGCGATCGAAAACGTAATTGTTTTTGTTAATCGTTAGGCCTGTTTTTTCAAGGTATTGAAGCGTATATCCTTCTTTTTGCCCCTTTTGGCTAAAGGCGTCCTTTTCACCTAAACTGTAACCGAGCGCAAATTTCTTTATCGTCTCTTCAGAAAACCCGCGCTCCTTAAAATAGCTCAGTCCAATGTTTCGGCCTTCCTGATTTTTCCAAAGTATTTCTTCAAAATACTTCTTGGCAAATTCATTTACCAGATAAAGGCTTTCTCTTTCGTTTGCAACCTTCTTCTGTTCTTCGCTTTGTTCCTCTTCTTCGTACTCAATATTATACTTCTTAGCAAGCCATTTTAACGCTTCGGGGTAAGTAAACTGTTCATGGTCCATTAAAAAACTAACCACGTTACCACCCTTACTTGAACTAAAGTCTTTAAAGATTTGCTTTGCAGGCGAAACCATAAACGAAGGTGTCTTCTCGTTTACAAACGGGCTTAGTCCTTTAAAGTTAGAACCCGCCTTTTTGAGCGTAATAAATTCTCCAATTACTTCTTCAATTCTAGAAGTTTCGAAGATTTCATCAATAATATTACTCGGAATTCTACCCAATTTAGGTCTCTGTTTTTACGTATTCAATCTGTCAACGAAGGTGCTAATAATTAATAAAACATCAAATAATTAAAGAAAAGAGACTTGTATCGATTTCTCCTTTAATTTTACCTTTCAATAATCTTGAATTATGAGAGCAATTTATCTTTTTGCCATTGGTTTGTTTTTTCTTCAATCATGCAGCATGTCCAAGACAGCTGGAGAAGAGAGTGCTTCAAATGAAGAGACAACAGAAAAACCGATGGAAAAAAAGGCTGAGCCAACCACTTTTATTATTGGTGAAGGTGGTGGATTTACTGGAAAGTACATCATGTACAGACTTTCGTCTACGGGTAAAACAGAACTCTATGATGAAGAAAATGACACTTACCAAGAAATAGGTAACGTTGACAAAGCTAAAACCAAAGAGATTTTCGAAGAACTTACTGCGTTAAATCTCTTAGACTACGACTACTATATGCCTGGTAATATGAATTACCGTATAACACTATCGGGCGAAGACCGTACCAATAATATTACTTGGAGTGACAGCCGTTCGCCCGATGATAAGGTATTGTTCTTTTACAAAAAAGTGATGAATGAAATCCGCTCGCTTAACTAAGCATTTGGTTTCATGTGCACATCCACTTGTGGGAATGGTATTGTAATTCCCGCTTCGTCCAACGCAATTTTTCCTGCTTCATATACATCAAAGTATACATCCCAATAATCGTTTGGGTGCGTATATGGACGTACTGCAAAATTCACAGAGCTATCCGCTAAAGCAGAAACCCCGACAAATGGTGCTGGCTCTTTCAACGTTTTAGGATGGTTCTGTAGAATAGTCAAAAGCACTTCTTTTGTTTTCTTTATATCGCTGTCATAGCTCACCCCAAAAGTCATGTCCACACGAATAACACCTTCTACAGTATAATTCGTAATGTTTCCGTTAGAAATCGCTCCGTTAGGAATAATCACCGTTTTGTTTTCAGGTGTATTGATGATTGTTACAAAAATTTGAATCTCTTTCACGTTTCCTTTTTCGCCTTGCGCTTCGATTAAATCGCCAACTCTAAAAGGCTTGAAGATGAGAATGAGAACACCACCTGCAAAATTTGCTAGTGTTCCTTGCAGAGCCAGGCCAACAGCTAGTCCTGCGGCACCAAGAATCGCTACAAACGAAGTTGTAGGGAAACCAAGCACCCCCGCCAAAGAAATAATCAATAACACCTTCAACGAAATGTCTAACATCGTAACCACAAAAGGAATCAAGCTCGGGTCTAGATTTCTTCTGGTCATTATCTTTCGCAAGCCAGACTCAATTCGCTTTATAATCCATAACCCGACTACGAGAAGTACAATTACCATGAGAACCCTTGGGCCATGGTTCATTACAACATCATAACCTGTATCTTTTATTGTTGTAAAGATATCTGCTGCTTGATCAACGTGTTCGTCCAATTCTTCCATAAAATTTTAAAGTGTATTTAGTTACGGTTTGTGAACGTGTACATCCATTTGTGGATATGGAATGCTCAAGCCTGCCTTATCAAATTCTTGATAAACTTTTTTGTTCATGTCAAAATAAACACCCCAATAATCACCAGCATTTACCCACGCACGGGTGGCAAAATTTACTGAGCTGTCCCCTAATTCTGAAAGTTCACAGAAAATTTCTGGGTCTTTTAAAACTCTAGAATCTTGAGCCAATAGACCCTTTATTACTTCTTGTGCTTTGTCTGCATCGTCTCCATAGCCGATTCCAAAAGTCCAATCTACTCTTCGTGTTGCTTCTGTAGAGAAGTTTACCATAGAACCTGTAGATAAACCTCCATTAGGAATGATGATCGTTTTATTATCTGGAGTTTTTAAAATAGTATTGAAAATTTGAATCTCACTTACTGTTCCCATATAGCCTTGCGCATCTATAAAGTCTCCAGCTTTAAAAGGTTTAAAAATTAAAATCATGGCGCCACCTGCAAAGTTCTGTAGCGTCCCAGATAAGGCCATCCCAACAGCCAAACCCGCTGCACCGAGTATTGCAATAAAAGAAGTCGTTTCAACACCTAATTGACTTATTACGGCAATAATCACCATAATCTTTAAAGCCATTCCTGTCAATGACAAAGTAAAACCGGCTAATGAAGGATCCGTTCCGCTTTTTTCAAGTGCTTTTCTAATACCACTCTGAATAATTTTTACAACCCAAAAACCTACAATGAGAATTACAATCGCTATAATGATTTGCACACCGTACTCGATTATCACAGGTTTGATACTCTCCATACTGAAGTCTTCCATATTACTTAATTTTCGATTAGTTACTTCTTCCGTTCAATAACATACTCTACTAAACTCTCCATTGAATCTCGAATTTCAGTTTTTTCGAATGTCATTAAAATTTCTAAAGCTTTGGACTGGAACTCTTTCATTCTCTTTTCGGCATATTCTAACCCTCCACTTGTTTGCACGTATTTCACAACTTCTGCCACTCGCGCAGGGTTATCATGATGGTTTTTTACAGTATTGACAATCCGCTTTTTGTCAGACCTGTTAGCCTTGTTTAAAGCGTAAATCAAAGGCAAAGTCATCTTTTGCTCTTTAATATCAATTCCAGAAGGTTTACCTGTTTGGTTGGTTAATTGATAATCGAAAAGATCATCTTTTATTTGAAATGCGATTCCGAGCAAATTACCAAACACTTTTAATTTTTCAATTATTTCTTCGTTTGAAGACACCGATGCTGCGCCAACTCCACAACATGATGAAATTAGACTCGCTGTTTTTTGACGGATGATTTCAAAATAGATCTCTTCATCAATATCTAAACGCCTAGCCTTCTCTATTTGCAGAAGCTCCCCTTCGCTCATTTCTCTTACGGCCGTTGCAACAATTTCTAATAATTGATGCTCTTTGTTCTCTACCGCCATGAGTAAAACTTTGCTTAATAGGAAGTCTCCAACTAAGATCGCAACCTTATTTTTCCATAACGCGTTTATAGAAAAGAAGCCTCGCCTCAAGTTCGCATCATCTACAACATCATCATGAACTAGCGTTGCTGTATGCATTAACTCTACCAATGACGCTCCGCGATACGTGCTTTCATTGACTTCTCCGACAAGTTTGGCAGACAAAAAAACCAACATTGGTCTTAGCTGTTTTCCTTTTCTTTTTACAATGTAGTGGGTAATTCTATCGAGTAGTGGAACAGTGCTTGCCAAAGCCTTTTTAAACTTTGGTTCAAAGGCTTCCATTTCTTTCAGAATGGGACGCTTGATTTCGTTAATTCTCGACATAAAATAGTGCTTAAAAATAACCAATACTCCTGATTATAAAGCTGAATGAGCTACATTAATTGGGTGCTACCTTATGCCGCGTTCTTTACAAATACGCTCATAGGCCTCCTGAACTTTCAAAAACTTTTCTTCGGCCGCTTTTTTTACGTCAAGCCCCATATCAAGCAACTTATCAGGGTGGTACTTCTTTGCCATTTTACGATATGCTTTCTTCACCTCATCGTCAGAAGCAGTCTCTTGTATTTCCAATATGGTATAGTAATCTTTCTTCGTTGCTTTTTTGGCAAACATTGAATGTATAGATTCAAAGTCTCCAGATCGCACGTATAAATACGAAGCTATTGTTCTAATAGATGCTAACTCTGTTTGATGCAAATGACCGTCAGCTTCACCAATTTGGAATAGAAAATGCACCAACTGTAGACGCATTGCGTGTGTTGTTGCATGTCTTATTTGCTCGCAAATGTCTTTGGTTTTTATATCCTGCTTAACAACAGAATTAAAGATTTTAAAGCTCTGGTTCGCTTTGTCCTTGCCAAACATTTTTACAAAGGCAGCACGGACAAATTCAAGTTCTTTTGGATCTACCTTGCCATCTGCTTTTATAACGATCGCAGAAAGCACCAAAACACTTAAATGGTAATCTGCTGGTGTAGCGGCTTGATTTCCAGATCCGCTATATCTTCTATTTCCTGTTCCATCAGAAATGAGTGTGTCATCATTACCGGCCAACTTTGCTGCAAAACCCCCAAGAGCTATGCCCAAAATAGCACCTAATGGTCCGCCAAGTGTAAACCCTAGGGCGCCACCAAAAATTCTATATATCGTTTTCAAAATTTATTGATTTTCTTGTTCTTCGTTTTCTTCTAACGCTCGTCTTTGCTGTCTGCGATCGTAGGCGTAAAATAAGAATAAGGGAACCCAAAGAAATGTTAAAATGGCAAGAGCCATACTAATGCCGTTTTTGAAGATAAATACTTCGGAAGAGCGGAAGGCAATTCCTCCCGCCAAAAGGATAAAGATAATGGCAGAAACAACAATTAAAAATTGTTTCATATTTAAAGTCGGTTCTTAAATTACTGTAGCTGTAACGCTCACGACTACAGCTATCGCAAAAAGAACACTTGCTATGGCTATTTTTTCTTTCATCACTCAGTTTTGTTAATTAGTCAAATTTAACAGAACTATGAGGCTCAAAAAGCCAGTTGTAACTATCTTATAAACATTGAAAAGTGAATTATTTTATGCCGTAGATATAACTCGCCACAAAGATAATGAGCAGAATGACCACTACAATTGCAATCATTAGAATCTCACCTTTTGAAGCTTTCTTCGTTTTTTGGTTTTTCTTTATCGCAGCGGCTCTTCTTTTAATTTGTTCAGGTGTGTACTTTCTATGTGCTCTTTTATCTAAAGTCATAAATCTTTACAATACATTGAGTTAAGTATCTTCACAATTTAAACAGATTTATTGAATTTTAAAAAAAAGAAATATGAACAATCTTTAACTAATTGGATTTAAAACAATTGAATAAAGGGTGATGGAGTTCGGGTCTCTTCCAAAGAATAGTTTGTCTATTGCGTCAAGCATGTTTTTTGCTCTAAAGTATGATGTTTGCAGCTCATTTTCGCCTTTTAGCGTCCATTGAATTGTAAAAGAATTGCTCTTTTCTTTATAGCTTTTCACATAGCCTAAAGCTACTCTCAGAGCTTCCATTTTACTGTCTTCAATTGTTGAAAAAAACAAAAATGACTGTTTGTGTTTTGGGTTAATCGTCACGACATTCATTCGAACGCCACGATCTTCTAGATTGTATTCGAAAATTACAGAGGTATCTCCAAGGCTTAAATAGCTCTCGATTTCTTTTTGGTATTTGGCAATTTCTAAGTTTTGATTTTCAATAATCATGTTTTGGAATGTTTTATTATTGATTCCAAAGTTACGACTAATCGTATGAAAAGTATGACTTTGACTTCGTGAAAAACAAGCGTAATGCATCCATTTGTAGAACCATATAGTTGTGATCTAACAAACGAATTTCAGCCTTCATGGTTTTACCATTTATAGCTGTCATTGTCAACTTATTCTTTTCAAGTTGATACTTTCCTTTGATATGCAGCCCGATTTTGTGTGTATCGTTAGGGTCAATTAATTTCATCTCAAAAGTAAGGTCATCATTAAAAGTGTAAAGATCGCCAACAGCCTCGCTCAATGCTGCCACCTGTTTTCTTGCACCCAACTCCCAATAAGCTAATGCTTCCCATTCCGCTCCAACCAATAGTTTTTTGGGATGTGCTCCTATATTTATTTCTTCTGTTGTTAGAGCATCAAGCAATTGGTAAACTGCCGAGTCTTGAGATTGACCAAAAGTTAAACTGAAAGAAAAAACAAAAATAACAAGAGTTTGAAAAACCTTCTTTTTCATGTCCGAAAGGTAAAACAGAAATGCTTAGAAATTAAAAACCCTGAGCCAAGGCTCAGGGTTTTTCGCAACCAATCTAAAAATAACTCAAGAGCCACACGCTTCACAGTCATCTGGATTGTCTATGGAGCAAGTAATCGCCTCTTGGTCAGAGTAGATTTTTCCTTCTTTAGTGAGTTTTACCTCAACATCATCAGTTATTGAAACTGGTATCACTGCCTGTGGCTCTTCAACTTTATTTTCTGCCTGTGGCATTACAGGCTCGTTGTAAGTTTTAACTTGTTTTTCAGTTGAAGTTACAGGTGTAATTTCACTTTTCGCATTCTTTGTTACGGTAAACTTAATGGCACTAGAGGCCGCCTTAGATCTCAAGTAATACATCCCTGTTTTTAACCCTTTCTTCCAAGCATAGAAATGCATAGAAGTCAATTTACCAATATTTGGATCTTCAACAAATAAGTTCAACGATTGAGATTGATCAATAAACTGACCACGGTCAGCAGACATGTCAATGATGTCTCTCATGCTCATTTCCCAAACTGTCTTGTACAATTCTTTAATATTATCTGGAATAGCATTGATATGTTGAATCGAGCCATTGGCTTTCATCATTTCATTTTTTACATCATCATTCCAAAGACCAAGGCTTACAAGGTCCATTAGCAAGTGTTTGTTTACCACGATAAACTCACCACTTAATACCCTTCTTGTATAAATGTTAGACGTATATGGTTCGAAACATTCGTTGTTTCCTAATATTTGAGACGTAGATGCTGTTGGCATTGGCGCTAACAACAATGAGTTTCTTACACCAGAAACTTTTATCTCTTCTCTCAATTCATTCCAATCCCAATTGCCACTTAATTGGTCTTCCTGAACACCCCACATGTTAAATTGAAAAATACCTTGTGAGATTGGTGAGCCTTCGTAAGTTTCGTAAGGGCCGTCTTTCTTGGCTAAATCTTTAGATGCCTTAAGCGATGCGTAATAAATCGTCTCGAAAATATCCTTGTTCATCTGCTTAGCTTCATCTGAAGTAAACGGAAAACGCATTTTGATAAACGTATCAGCTAAGCCTTGCACTCCAATACCAATTGGTCTGTGACGCATGTTTGATTTGCGTGCTTCAGCAACTGGATAATAGTTACGGTCTATAATTACGTTTAGATTCTTCGTAATCTTATACGTGATATCGTACAGCAATTTGTGGTCCATCTTGCCGTCTTCAGTGATAAATTGAGGAAGAGCAATTGAAGCCAAATTACAAACGGCTACTTCGTCTGGAGCTGTGTACTCCATAATTTCAGTACATAAGTTTGAAGAGCGGATCGTACCTAAATTCTTTTGGTTAGATTTCTCATTTGCAGCATCCTTGTACAACATATACGGTGTGCCCGTTTCAATCTGAGATTCTAATATTCTATGCCAAAGCTCTCTTGCTTTGATTGTCTTTCTTCCTTTTCCTGCAGCTTCGTAGCTGATGTATAATTTCTCGAATTCTTCGCCATAAACATCTTCCATGCCGCGGCACTCATTCGGATCCATTAGCGTCCAGTCTCCATCTGCTTCAACTCTCTTCATAAAAAGATCATTGATCCACATGGCATAAAATAAATCACGTGCACGCATTTCTTCTTTTCCGGTGTTCTTTTTCAATTCCAAGAACTCGAAAATATCTGCATGCCATGGTTCTAAGTAAATCGCAAAAGATCCTTTTCTTTTACCCCCGCCCTGGTCTACGTAACGCGCTGTATCGTTAAAAACTTTTAGCATTGGAACTATTCCGTTAGAGGCACCGTTTGTACCACGGATATAAGAACCTGTGGCTCTTACATTATGAATAGAAAGTCCTATGCCTCCTGCCGATTGCGAAATCTTAGCACAGTTTTTCAACGTGTCATAAATCCCATCAATGCTGTCATCTTTCATTGTTAACAAGAAACATGAAGACATTTGAGGCTTTGGCGTACCCGCATTAAATAACGTTGGCGTAGCGTGTGTGAAATAGCGCTTCGACATCAAGTCGTATGTTTCTAACGCTCCTTCGATATCATCTTTATGAATGCCAATCGCAACGCGCAAAACCATGTGTTGTGGACGTTCAGCAATAGCACCGTTCAATCTTAACAAATAAGAACGTTCAAGTGTTTTAAACCCAAAATAATCGTAGCCAAAGTCTCTATCGTAAATAACAGTAGAGTCTAATAATTCTGCATTCTTTTGGATGACTTCATAAACATCGTCTGCAAGAAGTGGTGCTTTTTCGTTTGTCTCTGGGTTTACGTATTCGTATAAATCTTTCATCGTTTCACTGAAAGATTTCTTTGTGTTTTTATGTAAGTTAGAGATGGCAATTCTAGCGGCAAGCTGCGCATATTCCGGGTGTCTTACCGTCATAGACGCTGCAACTTCTGCAGCAAGATTGTCTAATTCAGATGTGGTTACACCGTCATACAGACCATTAATTACTTTCATCGCAACGCTAACAGGATCAACGTGGTTGCTAAGACCGTAACATAACTTTTGCACACGAGCAGTGATTTTATCAAATTTCACAAGCTCTTTGTGTCCGTCTCTTTTTAATACATACATAGTGAAAATGTCTTTTTGTTGGGGTTAGTCAATTTAAAAATCTGCGTCAAAACTTATGGCAGATTCCTCATTACTACCTGTATTTTGTTTAACGCCCGCTTTCTGATATTCTGATACTCTCTTTTCGAAAAAGTTTGTTTTCCCTTCAAGAGAAATCATATCCATAAAATCGAATGGATTCTCTGAGCCGTATACTTTTTCACAATTCAACTCTGTTAATAAACGGTCTGTTACAAACTCAAGATATTGAGTCATTAACTTTGAATTCATTCCAATTAAATCTACCGGAAGTGATTCTGTTACAAACTCTCTTTCAATCTCTAAAGCCTCAACAATAATTTGCTTGATTCTTTCTTTTGGAACTTGATTGATCAAGTGGTTGTTATGCAAATGCACAGCAAAATCGCAGTGCAAACCTTCGTCTCTGCTAATGAACTCGTTAGACGTTGCAAGACCGGGCAACAAGCCTCTTTTCTTTAACCAGAAAATTGAACAGAAAGATCCGCTAAAGAAAATTCCTTCTACAGCTGCAAAAGCCACCAACCGTTCTGCAAAAGATGGAGAGTCAATCCATTTGATAGCCCAATCCGCTTTCTTCTTTATCGCAGGGAAATTCTCCAACGCATGAAAAAGCTTGTTCTTATCTTCTTCGTCTTTAATTAAAGTATCAATCAACAACGAGTACATTTCAGAGTGAATGTTCTCCATCATGATTTGGAAGCCGTAGAAAAACTTCGCTTCTGTATATTGAACTTCGTTTACAAAGTTCTCCGCTAAATTTTCATTTACGATTCCATCGCTAGCGGCAAAAAAAGCAAGAATGTGTTTAATGAAATATTGTTCGTCCGGACTTAGCTTGGTATTCCAATCTTTAACATCCGCTTCAAGGTCAATTTCTTCTACTGTCCAAAAACTTGCTTCCTGTTTTTTATACCATTCCCAAATATCTTGGTGTTTGATAGGAAATAAAACAAATCTGTTTTTGTTTTCTTTTAAAATCGGTTCATTCTGATCCATACTTAAACTCGTCATTTTTAACTAGTAAGCACTGTTTCCAGACTAACATTCCTTACTAATGTGTTGATAAACAATTGGTTGCTGAAAAGACTTCTCGCGATAACTAAATGGTGAGCGTCATAATCATTTCAAATATTCAATTAAATATGGGCAGTACCTACCTCTAGATATTCACAATCTGGCGGAGTTATCAACAGGTTTTTATGAACTCAAATTTGAAATGTGCGGTCTCATTGACTTTTGATAAAACCAATTTTTTAAGGTCATTTTTTTATTAAAGAAATACACATGCAATGTTAACAACCTCAGGAGGCAAATTAACCGTTAAATAATTCTCCATCACCGTTTCCACTGAGAAGCAATTTCTTCTAACTGTTTATACCAATTTTCACCGTAATTTCTGGTAAGAGGCTCCTTTAAAAACTTATAAATAGGCAATCCAACTTCCTTACCTAAATCACATGCATCGCTGCATATTTCCCACTTCTCGTAATTAACCGCCTCAAAACTAGAGTATTTCGTAATTCGGATTGGATACAGGTGACAGCTGATGGGCTTCTTGAAATCCACTTTGCCCTCCGTGTGTGCATGTTCAATAGCACATTTTGCAACATCGCCATCAAAGACAACAAAGGCGCATTCCGCATTATTTACAAGAGGTGTAACCCATTCGCCATGTTCAAAAACATGTGTCCCTTGCTTCTCAACAGCAGCTATTCCTTCTGGACGCATAAATGGCTTTACATCATTATAAATGTCATCCAAAATTTTGTTTTCTTCCTCATTTAGAGGAGCTCCAACATCGCCACCAACACAACAAGCCCCTTTGCATTTAGAAAGGTTACATAAAAATTCCTTTTCTAAAATGTCTTCAGATACAAGCTTGTTATCGATTTCAATCATGTCGCAAAAATAAGGTAGACAACCCTTATAATAATGCTGATTGCAGCCTTTGTGATAAGAGTTTCTGCACAGAATAATTGTAAGCGCTATTGGTTACTTTTGACGGCACAAATTTTTCGATTATGGAATTCGATTTAAAAGAGTTTATTTCAGCGACCATGGTGCTATTCGCTGTAATAGATATACTTGGAAGTATACCTATTATCGTGTCATTAAGAGAACGTGTTGGCCACATTCAGTCAGAAAAAGCGACTATCGTTTCTACTTTAATTATGGTCTCCTTTTTGTTTGTTGGTAAAGCAATCTTGAGCCTCCTTGGTGTAGATGTTAATTCTTTCGCTATTGCTGGTGCTATTGTTATTTTCTTTTTAGCCTTAGAAATGATTTTAGGGGTGCGGATTTACAAAGAAGAAACGCCACAAACTGCGTCCATTGTGCCAATTGCTTTTCCGCTTATTGCGGGAGCAGGAACACTCACAACGCTTATCTCTATTAAAGCTGAGTATGCCACGATCAATATCCTTTTAGCCATTATCGTGAATATGATTTTAGTTTATATCGTGCTCAAATCATCGAATAAAATTTCTAAAGCCTTGGGTCCTGGTGGCCTAAGTGTTCTCCGAAAAGTATTCGGAATTATATTAATGGCCATAGCCGTTAAATTATTTTTTACAAATCTCTCTAACTTAATATAGTATATGTCTCAAGAAGATAAATTCAAAAAAGTAATTGCCCATGCCAAAGAATATGGTTTTGTTTTCCAGAGTTCTGAAATATATGATGGCCTAAGCGCTGTTTACGATTATGGACAAAATGGGGTTCAATTAAAAAAGAATATTAGAGAGTACTGGTGGAAAGCAATGGTGCAAATGAATGAAAACATTGTAGGTCTTGACTCTTCAATCTTCATGCACCCAACCACATGGAAAGCTTCTGGTCATGTTGACGCTTTTAACGACCCGTTAATAGACAATAAAGATTCTAAAAAACGCTACCGCGCGGATGTGTTGATAGAAGATCATGTTGAAAAACTTAGACAAAAGATTGAGAAAGAAGTAAACAAAGCCGCCAAGCGTTTTGGAGAAACTTTTGATGCGGAAATGTTCAAGAAAACAAATCCTCGTGTTGTTGCCAATCAAGAAAAAATAGCCTCTATTAATAAGCGTTTTGCTGATGCCTTTGGGTCAAATGATTTAGAAGAAGCCCGCAATATTATAGTCGACTTAGGTATTGTTTGTCCTGTTTCAGGTTCTAAAAACTGGACAGAAGTGAGACAATTTAATTTAATGTTTGGAACTCAAATGGGTTCTGTGGCAGAGGGTGCAACCGAGCTTTATCTTCGCCCAGAAACAGCTCAAGGTATTTTCGTGAATTTTCTAAATGTCCAAAAAACTGGACGAATGAAGATTCCTTTTGGTATTGCCCAAACAGGAAAGGCTTTTAGAAACGAAATCGTTGCAAGACAATTTATTTTTAGAATGCGCGAGTTTGAGCAAATGGAAATGCAGTTTTTTGTTCGGCCTGGCACGGAGATGGAATGGTACAACACTTGGAAAGAAACAAGAATGAAATGGCACAAATCATTAGGGTTTTCTGACGAGCATTACCGTTTTCACGATCACGAAAAAATGGCACATTATGCGAATGCTGCGGCTGATATAGAATTTAAGTTTCCTTTTGGATTTAAAGAATTAGAAGGCATTCACTCTAGAACTGACTTTGATTTAAAACAACATCAAGAGTTTTCAGGTAAAAAACTTCAATACTTCGATCCAGAAATTAATGAGAATTACGTGCCTTATGTTGTTGAAACTTCGATTGGTCTAGACCGTATGTTCTTGGCAATTCTCTCTACAGCCTTGGAAGATGAAACTTTAGAGGATGGTTCAACTCGCGTAGTTTTAAGACTTCCGCATGTGCTCGCTCCGGTTAAAGCGGCCATTTTACCTCTAATTAAAAAAGGGGGGCTTCCAGAAATGGCAAGAGAAATATTAAAAGACTTGCAACTCGACTATAACGTTCAATACGATGAGAAAGACGCTATTGGTAAACGTTACAGAAGAATGGATGCCGTTGGAACACCACTTTGTATTACAATAGATCATCAAAGCTTAGAAGATAAAACCGTGACTATTCGTCACAGAGACAGCATGAAACAAGAACGTGTCAACGCATCTGATCTCAAAGCAATCTTAGATAAGAGTGTAAACATGTCAACTCTATTAAAAACTCTTTAAGCAATATTTTGAATCCTTGTGTAATTTGATACTTTTGTAAGCCTTGGCTTAACTATAAATTATTTAAAATGAAAAAGATCAATCTTTTTTTAGCTGGCTTAACAGTCTTCGCTTTCGTTGCTTGTGGTAACGGTGAAACTGCTGATGCAGAAGCTAACGTAGAAACTGAAGTTGAAGTTGTTGAAGAAACTGCTACAATGGAAGAAGCTGTAGTTGAAGAAACTATGGAAACTGCTGACAGCATGGCGACTGAAGTTGCCGAAGAAGTAGAAGCTGCTGCTGAAGAAGTAATGGAAGAAGGCCACGAAGGTCACGACCACGCTGAAGGAGAGTCTCACTAAGCACTTCTTTTCTACTAAGAAAAGTTAAACCGCACATGTTGCGGTTTTTTTTGTGCTAATAATCTGCGAATGTCATTACATAAAAAAGCCCCGACTTACTAGGTCGGGGCTTTGATTGTTAGTGTTTATTAAAATTACTGAATTGTAACTCTACGGTTAATTGTACCGCTCGATGTTTCAATTTGTAATACATACATACCTTTTGCTTTCGCTGATAAGTCGATGCTACCATCATATCTATCAACAGAGCCTAAGCTTTCTGTGAAAACAATCTGACCAGCTGCGTTCAGTATTCTCAATTCTACTTTTTCGTTTGCATCTAACTCGAAGCTTACGTTAAAGTTTCCATCATTCGGATTAGGGAAGACGTTGAGTGATCTTCCTAGAGAAGTTTCTTCTATGCTAATTCCCTGAACAACTACTGTGAAGGTAGAATCTACAGATCCACAACCGTTTGTTACTGTTAACGTAACAGGGAAAGAACCATTCGCTGCGTATACGAAGCTAGCAGTATCACCTGTGGCCATACTTCCACCACCAAAGTCCCAAGTATATGTATCGCCATCAGTTGTACCTGATGCATCAAACTTAACAGTGGCTGTACTAGCCGTTGTGCTTGTTTGATTGTAGGTAACTGCAATTGTTGGCAATGGAGCAGTTGCTGTTGTAAACGTAAACATCGTTGCAGCAATTCCTGTTGAGCAACTATCTGCTACCCAAACATCATAAGTCGTTCCAGGTAACAAGCCTGTTAATGTTGCAGGGCTCGTAGGGTTGATTAACAATGTTCCTCCAGTTGCTGGATTAAACCCTGTTGTGTCAAATCTTACAAAAGTCAATTGTGTACCTGCATCAGAAGTCCAACTTAGGTCTGCATCCGCACACGTCACGTTGTTTGTTGCTAAGCCCGTTGGAGCGATACAACCACTCCCTCCTAGATCAACAACTGAGAATTCATCCAAAGCCATATCTCCTGTAAAGCTTGTACCTCTAATACCACGCATTCTAAATTTAAATGCAGGAGTACCAGCGAAAGTATTCAACGCTATAGTTGTGTCATTCCATGGGTCAGTCAAACTCGTTTGTTGTTGACCTATTATAGAATCAAGTACAGTCCATGTTGTTCCATCGTAGCCATCAATATACATTCTATCGATAGTCGCTCCAAAGAAGTGATACTTAAACGATAATGCAGGTGCAACGGTTCCAGTTAAATCTAGTTCTGGTGAAACGAGTTCACTTATACTTCCAATTGATCCACTAGAAGCTTCTGTATAAATATAGTTTCCTGTTCCAGAAGCATCTCCAGATGGCCCTGTAGCAGTAGAGCCGGTCTGGCCACTATTTACTGTCCATGAGTAACCTGTAGCTGGAGTTCTTGACCAACATTGGTTTATACCTGGGTTCCAAGAACCTCCGTCCATATTTTCTGTGTATGGTAAAGCAACTGGTGCACAAGCCGTACAGAATGTATAAGGTCCAGCCCAAACACTCACATCGCCAGCACCACAACTGTCTTGAACATAATAGTCATAACACGTACTTGGGCTTAAGCCCGCTAAAGAATAAGGGTTACTTGCATTGGTAACTACCGTACCCGTTCCAGGTACAAAGCCTGATACTCCATATTCAACGTTCCAATTTGCAGCACCACCTGTTGTCCAACCTAAATCAGCAGCAGAAGCTGTGATATTGGTAGCAGTAAGTGCTGTTGGAGCAGGACAAGAAGGCACATCCGTAATAACTACATTATCAACTGCCCAGTACCAAGCCCAAACGCCTCCATCATCGTAACGGAATCTAACCTTTAAGGCTGCGTTCGCGTATGCAGAAATGTCAATCGTCTGGTGGTTAGGCGCTGCCCAAGATCCTGAATTGGCAGTTTGTTTAAGAACATTCACCCATTGGGTTCCGTCCCAAACATCAACCATTGCACTGTCATTTAAGTTATTGTAAAACTGATCGAAATCTAACGTTAATGGCAAGTTCAATGTTCCAGAAGCATCTATAGTCGGAGTAATTAACTCTTCTTGTAAAAGTCCTGCACCACTACCTGCAGCATCAGAATCTACATGTGCAAACGGTGTACCGTCTAATGAACTGTTAGCAAAACCGTAGCCTGTTATGCCTTGCCATGTATCATTCGTTGCTCCTCCATTTACAACACCCCAACAGCCTAAGCCAAAGTTGAAGCTTTCTATAAAGGGTAATGATTGTGTTAAGGCTTCTGTAGTGAAGTTATAAGGACCTGTCCAAGTAGAAACATCTCCAAGGCCACAACTGTCTCGTACCCAGAAAGAATAAGGTGTGCAATCTGTTAATCCTGATAAAGATAATTCTGGTGCTCCAGCAACGTTGGCTAATGTTCCAGCTCCTGCAGCTGTTCCAGCTGTTCCCCAAGAAATATTCCAATTTGAAGCACCTCCAGAGTTCCATTTAATAATTGCAGTTGTCGTAGTCTTAGCAGAATCTCTAACATTATTAGGTGCCGGGCAAGTCACTGTCGTACAGAACAAGAAAGGTCCAACCCATGCGCTAGTTCCGACAGTACCACAATTCGTCTGAACATAAATATCATAGCATGTAACTGGGGTCAATCCCATTACATTATATGAATTTGTAGTAGTTGAATCTATAGTGCCACCACCTGTTCCTTGCACAAAACCTACAGGGCCATACTCTACCTTGTAGCCATTCGTTCCTGCAGAAACTGCAGTCCACCCAATATTTGCTGAAGTCCCTTGGGCTAATATTAAAGCAATTTGAGTTGGATCCGGACAGTTTGGAGCTTCTTCAATGGTAACATCATCAATCGCCATGTCTCCTGTGAAGCTGGTCCCTCGTACTCCTCGGAATCTAATTTGAACAGTATTATTTCCTGTCGACAAAAGATTCAATCTCTTTAAGTAAGGATCCGTACCCGCGGTTTGTTGTTGACCAACAATAGAATCTATTTCTACCCATGCACCACCATCGTAACTTGCAGATATTATTAGTTTACCCATAGATACACCATACATGTGATAGAAAAATTCTAACTGTGGTTGTGTTAGTGAAGACACGTCAATCAAAGGGGTTTCTAGATCACCAAAATCTCCAGTACTGCCACCAGACGTTTCTAAATAAGTAAAGTTGGCTAAACCTGTTGTGTTATCAGTGTTTGGACCAGTACTTCCTGATCCTGTTGGAATAGTTCTCACTCTCCAGCTTGGTGTTGTCTGAGTATTTGGTGTTGAATTCCAACATGGGTCAAAAACACTGTTCGCAGACGCAAAATTTACATCATCTGCTAACCAGCCGCCACCGTCTAAATTGTCTGTCCAAGGTGCCGTTTTAGCACTACAAAGCGTGCAGAATGTAACAGGTCCAACCCATGGGCTCAAACCATTGGCACCACAATCTGTCTGGAAGTAAACGTCATAACATGTATTCGAAACTAGGTTCGTTAATGTATCTGTTGTTGCGGTAATACCACTAACCACAGTGCCTGTTCCCTGACCGAAACCTGTTGGACCGTATTCAACATTTATAGTTCCCGTTCCACCCATCATCCAGCTTAAAACTGCTTGATTGCTTGTTACTCCTGAAGCCGCCATGCCCGTAGGAGGTAAACAACTTGGAATTGGCTCTACGAAGAAGTCATCAAAGTAGAAATTTGAAAACAAATTATTAGCATTTGTGTGAACGAATACCACATTTTTATGTCCTGCAGTCACATTGTCCAATAGTAATGTGTATTCGGTCCAAACAGCATTTGCCGGAGTCAAAGTATCAATGATCACAAACCCTGCAGTGTCGCCTGCATTTGGCACAGTACCCACCAACAAATTCATAGTTGCAGCAGAACCCGCGTCATGACCAAGTTGGAAACGTATTTGTGTTGAATCCCCATCTAAACCAAATAGTTCTGGCGTAATTAATGCTGAATAGTCCGCATCTCCAATATACAATCTAGTAACATTTGGAGATGAATTCGCTTGTAATTGGCTAAATGTAAACGGTGCATAGGTCTGTCCTGTTCCTGGGGTAAAACCAGAAGTAAAGGTAACATGGCTCCAACATGGATCCAAATCTGGCACTGTCAACGCATCAAAGTTATTTGAGTATCCTTGATTTTGAGCAGCACACAATGTTCTGAAAGTAAATGGGCCGGCCCATGTAGACAATCCTTTGGCGGAATCTGTACAATCGTTTTGTAAGTAAACATCTATTAATGTGTTCGCTGGCATACCACCGATAAAATCACCAGACATCGTTATAGTATCTGTAGCTCCAGTACCTTGACCGAAACCACTTATTCCCCATTCTGCTGGGAAACTGTGGCCACCAGAAATAAAGGTAAATGAAGCTCCCGAAGAGGTAATACCAGTAACATTAACACCTGTAGGTTTTAGACATGGAGGTGCTTCTTCTACTGTTAGTTCATCGATACCCATGTCCATGTTGCCAAAGAATTTAACCCCAACAAATCTAAATTGTGTATTGCTCGATTTTACTGGAGTCGCGTCTAAAATTTCTTCCAACCATGGGTCTGAGCTTGCTGTTTGCTTAGAGCCACTTAGTGTGCCAAGTGTAACCCAAGTAACACCATTGGTAGAACCTTGAACAAGAATGTCTCCAACAGGATTCGTGTTAGTGGTAAACATGTGGTAATAGAAACTAAACAAAGGTGTATTCAAAGAGGTTAAATCGAACGCCCCTGTGTAAAGTGCAACTGAATCCGTTCCACCAAAGTTATTTCCTTTAGCCACAACGTAATTTCCTGCACCTGACTTATCTGCAGATGGTCCGGTATTAAAGCCGCCAGATGCCCCTGACATAACAACCCATTGAAATTGATTGTTTGCATTTGCACTTCCTTTAGACCAACATCCATCTAGAGTGTCTCCAGTATATGGCCAGTTTGATATAGCTGGCACCCACGGTGCGTTATCAAAGCTCTCAGTATAAGGATATGTTGAAACAGCAACGCAAGCTGTTGTAAAAGTCAATTTTGCAGACCAAGCGCTTGTTCCGTTTCCAGCGGCAGAACAATTGTTTTGAACATATACATCATAACCTGTGTTGGCAGACAAGCCCGAAATAGCAACAGAATCAGCCGTAGAAGTAATTGTTGTTCCTGTTCCTGGAGTGAAACCTAACGGACCATACTCTATATTGAAGGCTGTTCCGTTTGAGGACCAATTTACTTGCGCAGATGTAGCCGTAAGGTTACTGGCAAATAAGAAAATTGGAGCCGGACATGGTGGCGGTAACGTAATATTTACCATATAATCTTCTGCCTCTCC
>UPTG01000239.1_pt1 | contig 47451 bp, 59 predicted proteins | sample 2160121 | NCBI WGS metagenome assembly UPTG01 (sample SAMN06266255, study PRJEB28933) | marine metagenome | isolation source: Columbia River Estuary | place: USA:Columbia River Estuary, USA | collected 2014-07-27 | reverse complement strand
AATACACCTATTGCTGGAGTACAGCCACGTTCAGCAGTTGGATATACTGAAGATAATAAACTTATATTGATAGTTGTTGATGGGAGACAACCAGAAAGCCGTGGTGTCTATTTAGAGGAATTAGCAGTAATGCTTAAGGATTTTAATTGTTATGAAGCAATTAATCTAGATGGAGGTGGCTCAAGTGCAATTGTTGCTGATACTCGTTTGTTAAATCGACCTTCAGGTCTATCCTCTCAAAGAGAAATAATGTCTGCAATAGGAATTTTTTACAAAAAGGTGTAATATGAAAATTTTAAGAAAATTATATGATTGGATTCTCACTTGGGCCGATAAACCATCAGGTGCTAAAATTTTAGGTTTTATGTCAACCGCAGAAGCGTCTTTTTTCCCGATTCCACCAGATGTCCTTTTGATTCCTTTGGCACTGGGTAATAGAAAAAAAGCTCTTTATTACGCTTTTATTTGCAGTATCTGCTCAGTTTTGGGTGCAATTATTGGTTATTCAATAGGCAAATGGCTCTGGTATACTGAAATAGGTGTATTTTCTAAATTTGCTGAATTTTTTTTTAATAATATTCCAGGTTTTTCTCATGATGCCTTTAGCAAAATCAAAGGTCTATATGATGAGTATAATTTTTTATACACGAGGGTTGAGGTTGAATTAATTTCAGGAAGTTCAACCTGTTATATCAGAGAGGTTCATAGCGCTTAATTCACATGGGTAATATGCGCCCATTTAGCCTTCTTGGCAAGACTTCGGTTTATAGAACTCAGCTGTACCCCGAAATAAAGCTGAAAAATTTTCAAAATCGCTGGACCCCAGAAGAAGCTTCAATATTTGCGTGGTACGACGCAAGCGACATATCCACTATAACGGAATCTGCTGGAATCGTGTCTCAAGTTGACGATAAGTCAGACAATGGATTCCACTTAAATGTATTAACCGCCAATAAAGTTGCACCCAAGACGGGCGTAGAGACACTTAATAATTTAAACGTACTAACCTGGGACTTACCTGCTCAGGTGCTTGAGAATAATTCTTTTGCATACGATCAAAACTCCAATGGGTTATACCTTGCCGTAATTTTCAAATGCAATATAAATAACCAGCAGGATTTCATTATTGCTGGCACTGAAAATAGTGGGCCTGGTAATAGAATGTCGGTAAGGAGGAATGGTAACTTGAGTTCAATTCAAATATTAGGGGGCAGTGGAGCAGGTTCAAATAACAGCCTCACCACACCCCAAAACACCGCCAATGAGGGAGAGGATCTTTTACTTGTTGTCAAATTTAACGGAAGTAATTCTACCATCAGGATTGATGGAGAAATTGAAAATTCAGGGAACATTGGCACCAATCCATTTTCATCACTTAATGTTGGAGCTAATGAGTCAGAGCTTGCCCCAATAAATGGATACATTGCCGAGCTCGTATTCTTTGAAGACTCTTCAGTCCAAGAAAAGATGGAAGGATATTTAGCTCACAAGTGGGGCACGTCTAGTAAACTGCCACAAGGGCATCCATACAAGTTTGTGACACCACAAGCTTAAGATATTAAGCTTATAAGTATCTTGGCGTCTTTGACTGAGATGTCGTCCCAGTCTTTCCAGGATTCTATATTTTTATTTTGGTAGATTCCTTCTTTTTTTTCTTGCCAGCATTTTTTGATAAAAGGCTTAAACTCTTCAAACGATTCAACGGAAAGAATGCTTTTCACCCTATTCTTCAATGTGGTTACAGGACTAAATGGGTCACTTTTTTTAGAAGAATCTTGATGGGAAGGTCCATTTGGGTTTGATTTGTCAATCTCGTCGTCTCCAACAATATGTACATTTAGGAAGTTTCTAACGCATCTGACAAAAGACCTGTTGCACGCTATAGTCTCTAGAAATTTGGTAGCAAAACTACTTGTGTTTTTTGTACTTGCATTTGCCATGTCTTGAAATGAAACTGGATCGTTTCCTGTTTCGTAATTGGGTATAAAAACAGTACTACAAGTAACTGCAACATGATCATCTTCACACTTATCCATAGAGTAGGATATGCTTGAGAACCCCCTTAGCCTGGCAAGCTCTTTGATTCCGCTAAGTTTTATTAAAAGTTGGTTATCTTTTAAACCTTCTATTGATCTTGGCATGTCTTTATTTCTAGCCTGAAACCAAAGTTTGTTTGGGAATAAATGTTCTTCTTTTATCATCGCTCTCCAGTTAACGGAGCCATCTTCGTTAAAGACGTATTGTATGTTTTTTAGTAAACCGTTTTCGTCCCTGTTGAATAACGAAGGCCCTATGGAGTTGTCTATCTCAGACTCTGTTTCGATTTTTTTTGCTTTTACCATGATTATATATGTTGAAATGTTCTACTTCTTCCCAAAAGTCATCAGTGTCGATGATTTTTGATTTTTCTTTATTGTTTGTAATTCCAGCTTTCCAGTGCGCTTTGCTTGCGTATTCTTTACTATCGCATATAAGTACTTTATTGCTTTCATAGAACGTATTATCACATATTTCTTCACAGAAGTCAAGATCTTTTTTTAGGGTCAGTTTGTATTCCTCAACAGTCCAATCAAAGAACTTGAATCTAAGTTCTGATAGTTTGGATGAGTCCCTGCATATTAAGGAGTATTTAACACCCAGAGAGTTTAAATAATTTAGATACTCTTTGTCGAAGTTTCCATCCTCCAGGAATAAAGTCATCGCAACGATATTGGATTTGTTGATGTGATCCAATGTAATCTTTGTTGAAGTCATTAAATTAGACCTGTAGTTTAGCCAAGAAGAAAGTCCTTCGTTATTCGCCCCATAGTCACACCTTAAATTAATCAAGGACGACTGTTTGAATCCTTCTGGCGCAATAGTGTTTGGCACGGCCTCAACTACACGACTATGGAAATGCCTGCCTATATTTAATGTATATAGGTTATTTAAATCATGCTTGATATTTAATAAATCTAAAACTGCGCAACCTATTTCTTCAGGCTTAACTTCGTTTACTCTTTTTACAGATTCATGGTTTGAGAGAGATGGTTTTATCTCGGAAAAATCAGGAGAAATTAATTTTACTTGTGATTTCTTATTCCATATTGGACCAGAGCATTCTGGGAAAAGGTTCGAGTAGAGGCATACTATTTTTTTATCAAAGCAGCTCGCTATATGGACGGGAAGACTATCTATACCAAAATGCAGTAACGACTTACTGGATACGTAGGTCATTTGTTTGAATGAACAATTTAGTAAATTAAAATCGCAATCATTTAGTACGACATCATCTTTTCCGCCTATTTGTATTATATCTATTCCTTCTTTTTTTAAGAAGGGTTTAATCATTTGTATAGTTACGGCCCAATAATCATAATGTCTTGCTGGAGATTTAGTGTTGTTAGTGTGGAACGTTATAAATTTCTCAGAAGGTATTGGGTAGAAGTGACCAATGATTTCAGGTTGACCTATTTTAACACCAAGTGATTTTGCGTATTCTTCAGCGATATGACTCATTTTTCTGCGGTATAATATTTTTGTTCTTTAATTTTTGAATTAGTTAAATTATTAATTTCATTTTTAATATTAAATCTTTTATCATTCTCTCTGTATACTGATATAGATATGTTTATAAACTCTTGATCTAATTCTTTATTCTTTTCTTTATTTCTTTGGTGCTCTAGTATGTCCCATAGGTTTTCGTTGACGTCTGTTATATCTGAGAGTAATGACTTTAGTTCTGGTTTTATTGAAATACGTTCCTCGCATAGGGGGAGTAGTAATTCGTATTCATTATTCACGTGAGAAAGCTTTTCTGGATCGTTAATCTTTATTCTTTTAACTTCTAATACAGAAATTCTATCAAACAATTCACCTACTGATATAGGCACTGATAAGATGCTTTCATCCTTTGGGTTCATGGCAATAAATCTAGTTGACTTTTGTCTCTGCCGTTGTGTATATAGTTATATATTTTTTGAGTTCCGATATGGGGAAGGTAGGCTACGTCAAAGTATCCTTTGTGTTCGCCCACACCCTCCAGGAAGGTCAAGGAATCGATCCGATCACTATATGGTATTAATTTATGCACGCAAGGATTGTCTTCAATAAAGGGATAAAACTTTGGGTCTGTTATAAAATATATATTATGGGATGGATAGAGAGACTTTAGATTAGATATCAGTGAATTAACCCACAATACATCGCCGCCGCTTCCAGGCATAACTACAGCAATCCTGTTCTCTGCGCCTTCGTCGTCAAGAAATTTCTCAAAATCAAAAGAAGATGGAATTGAAGAATTTTCTTTATTGGCAACATCTTTAAAGAATTGAAGAACTTCGTCTCTTGTTTTCCCTTTTGAGATTTCACCCATCCAGTACTTGTGGCCTTCGTCAGTCTTTGCATCCACGTCCATGATTAGGATATTTTTATAAATGTCAACCAACCATTCTGAGTCGCAAGTTATATTTCGTGGGATGTAATTAGGATTTCTTGGCTTATCCTTGAAGTCGAAATCAAAATTATGGTCAGGCATTGAATCAAATATATCTTCTAGTTGGGCGCCTATTACTTCTGGGGAGAAATTATCTATAACGAACTTTCTTCCAGTTTTGCCCATCTTAGCCTTCTTGTTGGCTTTCATTTTGAAAACTTTTGTCAACTGCTTGGCGATGCTGGATGGATAGGTGCTAGCTTTTATAAATTGAGTTCCAGGCTCCCTGTATTCAGCCCACTCAAGCGGGAAGGATCCGCTCTCTGTAGTTGAGGTGTCCTCGCCGCAGCTATAGTTTGTGACAAGGGTTACAAGCTCGGTAAGCTTAGCTTCTTGAATTGGTATTTCTTGACCGCCGGAAGTGAACGGATGACAGTATACATCCATTAGGTTGTATATTTCATTCAGTTGATTTTCAGAAACCCCAGCCTGTACGTTTGTGGTGTTTTGGCTTTTTTTGGATCTGCAGTATTTGCAATCAAGTTCTTGGCCTGAGAATGGTTTAATTTCGTACTGCTTGCATTTCTTGCAATAATACGTTGTGAGTATTCTTGAGTTCTCTATACCCTTTTCCTTTATCAACCTGACTATATCCCAGCCTTCGCCCCAGTGCGTGTGGAGTAATAGTTTGGCGTTTGAGTCAGGATTATCCCTAAGGAATGACGAGAACCCATCCATTAAATTAGGCACACTCTTTCTTAGTTGGTTTCTGAAAACAAAGCCAATTACAAAAGAATTTGAGTCTATTAGGAATTTTTTTCTTAAATGTTCTTTGTGTTTGGTTGGAATTTTAAAGAAGCTCTCTGTCTTGACTACGCCTCTTAGGGTTTTAACGTGTTCGTGTCCTAGTTTATTTAATTCTCTTTCAGCAAAACTAGCCCAAACATAAAAGTTTTTAACAAATGGAGCAGCTTCAAGCGCTAGTGGCAATATAGGTTCAGAGTCTAATGTCGTCCATATGATGGAGTTTATCTTGTCCCACCATTTCCTTTTCCAGTATCCATTAAAGCCCCAAATGTCTTCGGCGCCAATATATATATCAGGCTTGAATTCTTTTATTAAGTCGTCTATTGTTTCTCCACCATAGCTGGCGATCCTTGCGGTATTTGGATCTTTCTGTAATTGTTGCAGTTTTCTTTGGTCGTCCGGCAATGTGCCAACGCACTTCCAGGGCATCTTGGATAAAGCTGGATGAGACTTTGGCATCCCATTGCAGGCTTCTATAATTTCATATTTTCCGGTAGAATACAGGTAGGATAATACGTTCTTGCAATTCTTTCCGAAGCCAGTAAATGCTTTACTGTGATTGCTATGAAATAATATCTTCTTCATTAAATCGGGCAGTCTTCTTCAGGGTTAGAGTATTTGGATTTAGAAAATGACTCAATATTTTTCTCTATGCGAAAGTTGTATATTCTGGTTAAAATAGTTTCAAGAAATCTAGATAAGCATTCTGCCTCTCCAGCTTCTAAGGAGCATTTGAATGTACTGCTTCCGTTTTTGATAATTGTTAATCCGAAGTTTGGTAGTATTTGAATTTCTTCTTTGTAGCTTTTTGTTTTTGGGTCAAACTTAGAAACTTTAGATTCCTTATCCCATGGAGTAAATTTTATAGTAGTTTTTTTACCTTCGAATTGATGGAAGGTGTCGTATGCAAATCTATTCTTTACTGCGTTGATTATTGAGCCACACTCAAACTCATTAAATTTCAAGGTAATGTTTTTCTCTGGGTCTTCTTTGTTTTTGATGAAGGTTCCTCGTCTAGCTTTCTCATCCCAGCTGTACTGCATAATAGCTGACACAAATAAGATAGGCTCGCCGCTATTCTTGTCGTGACCCATTGAGAAACTGAAACCGAATCCAGAGTTGTATTTATTTGGTTTGTATAATTGTAAGCTCATAATTAATCGAAGTCTATTTTAACGTTTTTACTTTCATATGTTTTAGTTTTTTCCATATGATGTTTTGTTCCTCCTCTTTCCTTAGAGTAGTTTTCAAAGTATTTTTTCTTTAGTGGATCTACGCCATCATTCTTTTCGGCGCGCATAGATGAAAGTTCGGCGCTCTTATCCATCATGTCACCAATACTACCCTTCATGTTTGCAGTAGAGTTTACAAAGCTAGCATTATCCCAGGGGTCAATAGAACCTTCTGTGTTTAATTGGGATGACGTAAAGATTCTTTTCCATTCTAATCCTTTCTCATCTACATACTTCTTCTCATCATTCATGTGGAAGAACACTTCTGTTTCCTCTTCGGTCTCAGGGTTTTGAAAGATATACATTGGCATAGTGTTAGATTATACCAGATATCTACTATATTGTCAACTATTTTTTATCTAACTTATTACAGCTTAATTGTATTAAATCCAATAGAGAATCAAATAACCAACAACAAGCACTAGAACATAAAGGAAATAACAAATATAAAATATTACTTTCTTTAAAATAATACATTAATAAACCAATCAATAAACCACACCAAAAACCTAAACATAAACTACAATTAAATAATTCCTTTAATAAATTAGAATATTTAAAAATAAAATTCCTCGGACGACTTAATATGGACCCATACCTGAGGATCCACATTAAGCCGACACAGGAGATTAATTCAATTGCCATTTAGCGACTCTAGCGCTTCTTTAATAACTAGAAGTTGCTCTTGAGTCAAGGATACTTCCCCGCCGAAATCATCGGTGAGGGTGTAGTGATCTGTTTTTTCTTTAGATTTTTTAAGCACTGGGCATCTTCCTTTACCGCAGCAAAGAAGGACTCCACCATCTTGTTTTTTGATGTTCATTTGTTTATTAAGTTTAAGATTTTTTCAACTGTATTATCATAAGTAAATACTTCTTTTATTTCAACACCTTTTTCGTTTCTTTCTCCATATTTATCTATAGCTTTATCTAGCGCTTTGTAGAACGATTGGTCTGAGAATGTATTTAGGTTGCCTTGGTTGAATGGTTGACCTTTTTGGAAGAAAGCTCCGTCATAAATTTCTTCTTTACCCTCTGGTTCAACTAATATTGAGTTATCTTTTGTGGCCCAATCTTTGTGAGATGTGGCATTCAATACAACGCTCCATTTTCCTAGGCAGGTAGAATTAAATGCAGGCAGGTTCCATCCTTCCGCTCCGCTTAAACCACTTAGGTTAATGTCAATAGAGTTGTAGAGCTCATTCATTTCTGAGTTGGTCTTCAGATGAGGTAAAAAGTTTATATTACTAAATCTTTTTCCATTGGTAGCTTTAGTTAAAACTTGACCCATTTGCTCGGGCTTAAAGAATGGATTATTAATGCAGCATGTTAACTGATAATCATTATTATTGCCATATCTATCTGCCCAAAGTTTGATTATCCTTTCGGTGTGTTTTCTTTTTTCGAACTTGCCTACGATGCCAAAATTAATCCTTCCTTCTAAATATGTCTTATTAGTTTCAAAGAAGTCTGTGTCAAATCCGATTGGGATATATTCAGTATTCTCTACTCCAGATTTATCGAAACAATCTCTAGCATGAGAACTACTAAAGATGCATTTATCCTGTATCTTGCAGATGTTGGTTTCAGTATCTGTAGGTTCATCCGTCTCATAGAAAGTATATAAATATTGAGTTGATCCAACTCTTGACTCGGCGCCATTTATATGCCACATTTTTAGAGATACAGAATCTTTTGATAGATTTGAGAATCTATTATTGTAGGAACTATCTATCCAAGACTTGAAGTCACTGTCAACTTTATCGTAAGCGCTAAAATCTAGAGAGCTACCCATAGGGAAGAATGATATATCTACACTTTTACTGTGCAGGGATTTTAGCATATTATAAGTAACGTTGCCGAAACTCAAGGAATTGATTGGTCCGCTGAAGTTTATTTTGTTCATAATTTAAAATGGCATTTCTTCTTCTTCTACTATTGATTGTATAGTAGGGCTGGGTTGTGGATTTTCAACAGCAACAGTGTTTGACTCTTTCTTTCCGCTAGGTAGGAATCTTACTAGGTCAGCACCAAGGTAGAACTTCTGTCTTGAATTTCCATTCTTATCTTCCCATTTGCTGACTTTGATTTTGCCCTCAACGTAAACACAAGACCCTTTTGATAAAAACTTCTTGCAGTTATCTGCAGTTTTATTCCAGCATTCGGTGTCCATAAATAGCACTTCGTCTTTGGAGCTGTTTATTGCTAGTGAAAATGAGCACTTAGTGTTGCTACTCTCGAATGATTTAGTCTCTGGGTCTTTTGTTAGGTGACCTATTCCTATAAATTTATTTATCATAATTCGTTCTTTAGTTCTCTTTTTATTTTAGTGATTGCTTTGTCGTGGATATTTATACATCCTTGTATGCTAAGCTTTAGCGGCTTGCATATTTTATTCCACGGCATTACGTTGTTTCTCTGCCCTTCTATGTATCTCATTCTGAATATTTTTGAAACCCTAGTGTCAGGATCTTTATTTATTAAATTCATGATCTTACTTAAAACCTCTAGGTCTACTTTTTTATCCTCAGGTTGAGTCTCTGACCTTTTACCAATGTCGGCATAATCCATGTGAACTTCTTTCGAGTTCTTATTTTTATTATATAGGTTTAAGCACAACCACCTCGTCTCATTACCCAGATGGGTTGAAAATTTAGTATTTCTGGAATCATCATATTTTAGCGCCGCTTTATATATGTAGTAATTCCTATCCTTTAGTAGGTCAACTCTATCAGACACTATCCCGGAAGTACTAGTGGGGGAGTAATTATTCACCATTGTTATGAATATACCACTATGACGTTGAACCAATTCACCCAAGCTTTGCTCGGGCTCTACACCAACCTGCAAATTGCAGACCAGCTCATTATCGGATAAGGAGTTTATTTCCATTTTTTATTTAGAATAAATGATAGACTAACATATAATCATAGTAATGTCAAGCAAAAATAAAGAAAAAAATCGCGCGCGCTTGGTCTTCGTAAGATATGAGGTCTCCGTAAGAATTACTAATTGATTAGACTAACGTGAGACAAATAAGATTAACATGAGAATAGCTTCAATAGCTAAAGCTTTTGAAGCATTATAACATAAATTAAGAAAATGTCAAGTGAAAAAATATTAATTGTGAATTTTGGCGGAATGGGTGACATCCTCAACACGACGCCGATTGCTACACACTACAAAAAAGCATCAAAAGACAACCATGTGTCCTTCTTAACTAAAGGAAAATACAGGCATATTATTGAAAACAACTCAAAGATTGATTCGGTGCTTACTTTAAACGAAGGCCTAAATGACTACCCACCATTTCCTTTATCTCGACTCTTTAAGGGTCAAATCAACAGTGGCGTATTGAATATTGAGGATTTTAGTCAAATAATTTTTCCAGCTCCATACATGTGGTCGGAATATGATGGAACGCCCAAGGATCGACTGCTTAGGATTATTAAGGATAAATCTAGCGGGATAAAGGATTGGAATTGCGATTTTATACCACATGTAGAGTTATCCACTAGAGAGAAGAGTGAAGCAAAATCTTTTCTAGATAAATTACCAAATAGGCCGATAATTATGCTTGAGTATGAATTCCTTTCTCAGCAAAGCTTCATGAATCTAGATTGCATCTTAATGATCTTGAAATTCTACAAAGGAACTGGTTTTAATATTATTTTTTCAGGTAAAAATAAACCCAAATACTTGGATACTGTCGACCTGGAGCTTGGTTTAAATTTATTTCATTATTCCGGCTCATTCATGTCTAATGCCGAGATGTACAATTCTGTGGATTTATTCATTAGCTGCTCTTCTGGAATAACTTGCTTAACTTCAAGCGATTATTGCGACTCAAATATACCAAGGATAGAGTTAGTTAAAGGGGAACATTGGTCTACAAAAGATTTTACCCACCATAAGAATAAAACAATAATATATAAAGCCGACAATCTAGATTTAGCGCTAAGCAGATACCCACTTAAATAATACAATGAAAAAGAGGGCGTTAATACTACTTGGCCACCAACAAGCAATGGTTAACTTCTGTGCTTTATTTAAGAGCATCGGGGTGGATACTTTTGCTCCACCTTTCATCAGCGATGAAGAAAAAAATTACGAATCAACCTACAGAGAACACTCCACCATCTTAAACGAAGAATTAACTAATAGATATAATTTATTCAATAAAAACATGTCTAAAGAAGGCGCTGACGCAATATGCAATATTATTGCTTCAATGAACTTTGATTTTATAATTTCTTATTTTTTTGTACCAGAAAAGCTAAACTTAAGACTAATGGACCTTAATTGCCCTAAATACTTCCTAATATGGGGGGACGGGGTCTTACCCTCAGAAACGGGGTACGAAGGATTAGCTCAATTCAATACTAAATTTATCAACTCTAATAGCTCTAGGTATATTTTTTGCCACAAACACTTACTTCCAATCGCCACTAAAAACCTACCAACGAATAAGTTCGCTCAACTTAATATACCAATTAAAGATATGTGCGAACTAGAAAACTCTTGGGCTTGTAGTGATGAATCAAACAACAAGGTTTTAATAGTGTGTAGTAGAGTTTTCTCAAGACAACAAACGTGCATAAAAGTGTTAGCAAGCTGCAGGGACTGGTTGTTATCCTTATGCAAAGCCAATCCTGATATTGAGTTTGTTCTGGTTGGAAAAGATAACTCAAATATTCCAAACGGCATGGTTCCAGAGAATCTATCTGTACATGAATGTGGTCATATTAACGAGGTGTTTTCATTTATGCAAAGATGTAAACTAATGTTCAATTTTCATCCAATACTACTAGGGGTGTCTAATGGTTTAGTAATACAATATTCTCAAATCGAAGCTTCCTGCATAGGTATACCAATACTTCATTGCTCAACAACAAGAATAACCGACCATATTGGTTTTAATTCGGAGTTTATATTTGAATTTAAAAACCACCCTCATCTATACTTCGACCATCAATCTGCATCAATAAAATTACAGAATCTTTTAACAAAGAGTAGGGTTAAGCTTAAACAATTATCTTCTTACCAATCATCTTTATATAATAATTATAAAATCTCTAATATAAAACACAAATACTTGAGTTCCTTTTTCTAGCTCTTAACTTGATATGATTTGCATAACCCAAGACCTAGCATCACTACAGACATATGCTCACGAAACTTTATCTATTTTTTCTAGATGCGGAATAGGGGATCTATTAATCTTAAGAGATTACGTGATGCCAACACATAAATCTAACCCACTTAAAAAATGCGAGCATTGGGCTAGTTTTGTCGGTGGCGGCGATACCCCCCTATTCATAGGTGGGAAAAAATTCTTGCATCTACGTTTTTTAAAACGACCATTTGAACAAAGATGTCAACAGATACCTGATTATCTTAACTCCGTCTTGGTCCCTTTTATTAAAAAAATATTTCCATCTGACGCGAATATCTTTATATCTTTGGCATTAAACCCCAATGGACCAATAGGAGGTAATTTTTTTGGTGATGAATTGTACTTTCAGGGTTTTGCCGGAACCCAGGACGTTTTAGCCTCACAAGTTTTTCCCGACCTACCTCATCAAAACTTATCAAATGAATTATTCGAAGGGATTAATATAACCACAGAGATGGCTCACTTCTCTAAAACTAAATATATCTGCATCCACACCAGGAACAGAAGCCTAAACCCCCCGGATAAACAATTTCTACATAGTTTATTGTTTGGCGTGATAGGTTCTTCTAACTATAAAGTTTGCCTCGTTGGTGAAAGGACTGATATGTGTAACTTTAGTTCTATATACGGGATTTGTAGAAGTTTAATACCAGCAGAATCGCTAGTTGACTTCACTAGTGCTGGGTTTACCTTAAACAACTTAGCCATTGACTCTTTTCTATCATCGCGCTCCAGTCTTTGTATAGCTTTCGGTATAGGTGGTAATGTGGTTATGAACTCTTACGCTAAAACTACCACACATACTTTTGTGGACCTTGGGTCGGATCATCCATTTTTTAACGCAAAAAACCCCACATTAATTTACGACAATAAATCTTCTTTTTTATTAAAAATAGGGCAAGCGTTAAATTCTCTATGATTTTTTATGAACTTCACGCATGTAGACACCAGGGACACTTCTTTATTAAAAATTTTTATATCCAAACTGGGTGCTTCTTCTAACACGTTTCGTTACTTTGAGTCTAGGGATTTAGATTCTTGCTTACCAAATCATGAGAAAACCATTTTATTGGTTGATCACTCGAAGCCCATAGGTTACGGTCATTTAGACAGAGACCGATCTGATAAAAAAATATGGTTAGGAATTGCATTACTTAAAGATTTCACCGGAAAGGGTTTTGGAAAAAAAATAATGAGAGAACTCCTAGAAGATTCATCTGAGGATATATATCTATCGGTTGACACAGCTAATATAGCGGGGCAAAAATTATATTTAAAATTTGGATTTGAAATTATTAAATCTAATTCTATTATTATTTATATGAAGAAAAGTTATGCATAAAATCTACGAGCCCTATCTACCCAGGAAAAGCTTAGAGTACGCCAAAGAAGCTATTGATAGCGGTTGGATTTCTTCCCTAGGTGATTATCCAGAAAAAAGCTCAAGACTTTTAGGCGAAAAACTTGGAGTAAAATATGCACTCCCTGTAAACAGTGGAACCTCAGCTACTCACCTTACCGCTATATCTTTAAAGAAATTTTTCCCAAATATTGATGAGGTTTTAGTTCCAAGCGCTTGTTATATCGCAGCATACAATTCTTTAATCTATGAAGGTTACAAAAACATTGTTGCCATCGACCTAGACATTGACACATGGAATATGTCAATTGATAAAATAAAATTAAATAAAAATTCAGCAATCATGGCCGTTCATAATCTCGGGGGGATTATAAATGTTCCAAAGTTATTAAAAAATCACAATTCTCCGATTATTGAAGATAATTGCGAAGGTTTTTTTGGTAAATATGAAGGTAACCCTTCTGGATCAAAGAGTTTTTGCTCGTCTCTTTCGTTTTTTGGAAATAAAAATATAACTAGCGGAGAAGGAGGAGCATTCTTAACTAACGAGAAGGATGTTTATGAATTTGCCCTCAAGATTCATGGTCAAGGCCAAACATCAACCAGATACATCCATGACGAATTAGGCTATAACTACAGAATGACCAACATTCAAGCTGGTTTACTACTAGGCCAACTAGAAGAATATGAATACATATATAGCGAAAAGAAAAGGGTATTTGATCGTTATTCGCAAAACTTAAAAAATCAAACCTTCCTATCGCTGCAATCGGCGGAAGATGGCTGCGATCATTCAATGTGGATGATTGGGGTTAGGTTTCATTGCGCTAAATCATTTGCTAAATCTAGTCATTTTTTTAAATCTAACAATATTGAGACTAGACCTATGTTTTATTCTTACGATAAACACACACACTTATCCCTAAAGGGTTCCCACACTAATTCAGATATATTGCAAAATCAAATTGCCGTATTCCCTTCTCATATTTTTTTAAAAAACGAAGAGATTGATGAAATTTGTGATAGAATTATTGCATACAATTCTTTAGTTTTCCAAAACTGGGCAGATAAAAACGATTTAATCTAATAACTCAACAACAACTATGTCAGATACACTAGGATCATTAATAGATAAACTCTCCACGGTTGATTTAAAAATGTGGAATAACCAAGAATTACTTTATGAAATTAGGCGCATGTCCTTTGATGAGTACAAGGAAAAATACTTCGACAATAAAGAAGGCGCAGAGAACTTATGGCAATCTTTAAAGAAGTGCTGCGACCTGAATGTTCAAAGAAATCAGCTAATAGATGAAGTTGACGAAAAAATCATTGAAATAATTCATTCGTATATGGCGGGAGAAGAATTAGATTCAGTAAAATTCATACAAAGAAAGCACAAAACATATTAATTTATGAAAAAAATAATTATAACAGGAGTAACAGGTCAAGACGGAAGTCACATGGCTGACTATTTATTAAAGAACACTGATCATAAAATTTATGGTTCGGTACGTAGGCTGAGCGTTAAAAACCACGAGAATATCTTGCACCTAGAAGACAATCCTAGATTTGAGCTAATCAATATGGACCTCAATGATGCGCACAGCATTCGGGATGTAATACTAGACATTAAGCCAGACTATTTTATTAATTTTGCAGCTCAATCTTTCGTAGCTGGAAGCTGGGATTACCCAATCCAGACATGGGATACTGATGCTGATGCGGTTCTGCATATCATGGAATCCATAAGAAGATTTGCTCCGGAATGCAGATTTTATAATGCTGGATCATCTGAAGAATTCGGAGATGTAGTGTGTGTTCCTCAAGATGAGAACCACCCACTAAGACCACAATCTCCCTATGGTGCCGCCAAGTGCGCGGCCAGGCACATTGTCAGGGTCTACAGGGAGTCTTACAATTTATACGCAGTACAGGGTTGGCTATTTAATCATGAAGGCACTCGTCGAGGCCTTGACTTTGTAACCAGAAAAATCAGCCACAGTATAGCAAAAATTAAAATTGCTCTAGAAAATGGAAAAGATATACCTATTCTTCAACTAGGCAACCTTGACGCCAAGAGAGACTGGAGTGATGCCGAAGATTTTATGTCTGGAGTGTGGATCATGCTCAACCAAGACAAGCCTAAGAATTACGTATTGGGTAGCGGGGAAATGCACACTGTAAGAGAATTCCTAACCAAGACTTTAGAGTTCGCAGAAATAGATTTCTACTCTGAGGGCCAAGATGATAATGAAAAATTTTACACAAAAAAGGGTAAGTTATTCTTTGAGGTTAGCTCAAAATACTACAGGCCAGCTGAAGTCCACAAGCTTTGCGGAGACTGCTCTCTTGCTGAAAAGGAACTTGGCTGGGTCAGGAAAGTAGACTTCTTTGGGCTTGTCTCTAAGATGTACCATAACGATTATTCGTTATTGTCTAAGTGAAGCAAGAAAAAATATTCATAGCTGGCCATCGCGGAATGGTCGGTTCTTCTATACTTGGCAAGCTTCAACGCTCAAACTATTCCAATATTGTAACAAGAACCAGGCAAGAGATGAACCTAATGAATAAACATAAGGTTTTGGACTTCTTTAGGGATGAAAAAATTGACACAGTAATTCTTTGCGCGGCTAAAGTTGGCGGAATTCTGGCCAACAATACATACAGAGCAGACTTCCTTTATGATAATTTACAAATTTCATCAACAATAATAAAGGCTGCGCAAAAGTTCGGAGTCAGGAAGTTAATCAACTTAGGTTCTTCATGCATATATCCAAAGCATGCAGACATACCAATTAAAGAAGAATACTTGTTAACCGGTCCACTCGAACATACCAATGAGCCCTATGCTATAGCTAAAATAGCGGCGCTCAAAATGTGCGAAAGCTTCTACGATCAATATGGTTGCAACTTTTACTCGGTAATGCCGTGCAATCTATACGGCCCTAGGGATAATTTTGATCTAAAGAGTTCGCATGTCCTGCCTGCTTTAATAAACAAAATACATTGCGCAAAAGAAAAAGGCGATAAATCAATAGAAGTATGGGGATCTGGCAAGCCCCTACGTGAATTTTTATATGTCGAAGATTTGGCTGATGGCGTTATCCATTGCATGGAGAACATAAACGCAGAGGACATATATAGCGATGGCGTTTCCCATATAAATTGTGGATCAGAACACGAGGTTACGATATTAGAATTAGTGCATTTGATCAAAGACGCAATCGGCTATGATGGAGAAATAGTATTTGACAGCTCTAAGCCGGACGGAACTTTTAGAAAAAAAATGGACAACACAAGAATTAAATCAAAAGGATTTTCGCCAAAAGTCACATTAAAGGATGGGATAGTTAAAACATACAAATGGTATCTAGAAAATTTAAATATTGACTGCGATCAAGTGTAACATTAATTATGTCAAAGAAAAAATGTTTAGTTACAGGTGGTGCCGGATTTATTGGCGGCCATCTTGTTGAAAGATTACTTAAAGCCGGACACGATGTTATCGTGGTTGATGATGAATCCTCCACAGCAAATTCTAATTTCACATGGAGAGATGATTGCGAAAACCACAAAGTAGATATCTGTGATTTTGAGAAACTTAATCCACTCTTCAAGGGTGTTGACTTGGTTTTTCATTTAGCTGCTAGGTCCAGGATACAAATTTGCGTACAGGATCCAGCTGATGCTGTCAAGAACAACTCACTAGGAACCTGCAACGTTCTTCAGGCCGCAAGATTAAATGATTGCAAAAAAGTAATGTTCGCAGGAACATCTTCTTGCTATGGGCTCAAAAACCCAATTCCCCTAAGAGAGGATATGCCGAATGATTGCTTAAACCCATATTCTGTAAGCAAGTCTAACTGTGAAGAGCTTTGCAAAATGTATACAAAACTTTTTGGGCTACAAACTGTTCTATTTAGATTCTTTAACGTCTATGGCGAGCGTCAGCCTTTAGCTGGAGATTACGCGCCAGTTGTCGGCTTATTCTTTAGGCAAAAAGAATCGGGCGAAGCAATGACTGTTGTCGGAGATGGCCTTCAAACTAGAGACTACACTCATGTCAAAGACATAGTCGAGGCGATGTTTCTGGCTGGAGAATCGCATGACAAGAAAATCGTGGGAGAGCTTTTCAACCTCGGAACTGGCACAAATCATTCAGTCTTAGACTTGGTTAAATTAACTGGAGGTGAGCACGTTCATATCCCGGCAAGACCAGGAGAGTCAAGAGAAACTCTTGCAGACAACACTAAGGCTAAAACTATGCTCGGATGGAATCCATCTCGTAAAATAGAAGATTGGATTGAAAAGAACAGACCAAATTAAAATCGGAGTTATAGGGAATGGCTTCGTTGGTTCTGCAGTCGCCAACGGATTTTCGTCCGAAGAAGTAAAGGTGTATGATAAAAATCCAAACTCCTCGACTCACTCGCTTAGAGATGTAATACTTCAGGACTTTGTTTTCATATGCGTCCCAACACCAATGAGGGATGTTATGGGAGATGACTGCAATCTATCAATTATAGAATCCTGCTTTAGCGAAATTAAATCTATTGGATCTAACGCCACCTTCATAATAAAATCAACTGTTCCAATTGGGACAACCGACAGCCTACAGGAAGCGCATCCGGAATTACATATAATCCATTCCCCAGAATTTCTTACCGCTAAATTAGCAAAAGAAGATTTCATTAATGCAGATAGGCACATAATAGGCTACACTAAATACCAGCACGTCGCACAGGAAGCTGCTGGCTTATTCAAATACAATTTCCCTGATGTGCCATGCCTTATAATGAAAAGCGTTGAGTCTGAATCTGTAAAGTATATCGCTAATTGTTTCTTTGCTACCAAGGTTAGTTTTTTCAATGAGATACACTTGCTGATTGATAAACTTGGATTAGATTGGGACTCTATTATTAATGGAGTTATTAGCGACAAAAGAATAGGTGAGTCCCACTATCAAGTTCCCGGTCACGACGGAGACAAAGGTTTTGGCGGCACATGCTTTCCAAAAGACATTAATGCATTAATATCCACCTTTGAGAAAAATGGGTTAGATGCGAAACTTTTAAAATCAGCATGGTCAGTTAATCTAGACGTAAGAAAAGACCTGGACTGGGGAAACTCAACTTCTGCCGTAGACAATAGCGATTCATAAATTTAACAATAAGCACACTAGGGATTCCCACATTCATCCTTGGTTCTCTTATTGTTAATAAATTATTTTCGTTTTTACTTGATCTACACGTTTTTTTATGTTAGTATGTTTTCTTTAGCAAAACTTACATTTTTTATAAAACAACACAACCCCTTAGTGTAAAAACAATTTCATGAATATTAAAGTTAAGAAAAGAAACGGCCGCCTAGAAGAATTTGAAGTAGATAAAATAAACGCCAGCGCATTAAGAGCGTGCAGTGACATAGACAACGTTTCTCCAAGCGAGATAGTACTAGATGCACAGTTGCAATTATTTGATAAAATAACTACTATCGAAATAGACAAAGCTTTGGTTTTATCTGCTAGAGAAAAAATAGAAAAAGAGCCAAACTATTCTTACGCTGCTGCAGGTTTACTATTAAACTGCTTATACAAAGAAGTATTCAAAGAGGGGGTTGACTCAGAAGCTTTCCAGTCACAATATAGAAAAAGCTTCATACAGAACATTAAAAAATTAGTAAAGCAGGAAATGCTAGACGAAAGATTACTTGGATTTGATTTTGCTAAACTCTCAGAGGCGCTAAAGATAGACAGAGACAAGAAGTTTAAATACTTAGGAATCCAGATACTATTTGATCGTTACTTCATAAGAAGTGAAAAGAAAATAATGGAAACTCCTCAAGCTTTCTGGATGAGAGTTGCAATGGGTCTAGCCATCAACGAAGAAGATAAAAACGAAAAAGCAATAGAGTTCTACAATCTGTTCAGTCAATTTTTATACACAGCCTCTACTCCCACACTATTCAACAGCGGTACAACACACTCACAGCTTAGCTCTTGTTACCTTAATACTTTTGATGATAGTATTGATGGTATATTTGATGGGGCCTGGCAAGAAGCTAGAAAATCCAAGTTTGCTGGTGGTTTAGGTTTTGATGTAACTCCATTTAGGTCTTCAGGCTCCCACATCAAGGGAACAAATGGAACTTCTGGAGGTTTAATTCCATGGTTGAAAATTTACAACGACTTGCTGGTTGCCGTAAACCAAGGCGGAAAGCGCCCAGGTGCAGGTTGCGCATACCTAGAACCTTGGCATTTAGACTTTGAGGACTTCTTAAACTTAAGAAGAAATACTGGTGACGATAGACTTAGGTGTCACGATATGAATACTGCTTCATGGATTCCAGATATCTTTATGAGGAAAGTTGAAGCTAATGAAGATTGGTATTTCTTTGACCCAAACGAAAAGCTCATTGATAGTGAAGTAAGTCTACATGATTCCTTCGGCGAAGACTTTGACAATAAGTATAACGCAATGTGCCAATCAGCAGAAGACGGAAATGTTAAAAACTTCAGAAAAACCCCAGCAAAAGAGTTGTGGAAAAAAATGCTCAAGGTATTATTTGAGACATCACATCCTTGGTGTACCTTCAAGGATCCGTGCAATATAAGATACACCAATCAGCATGAAGGAGTTGTCCATAGTAGTAATCTATGCACAGAAATAACACTCCACACTAAAGCCTCTAAATATAAATCCGGCGAGAAGACTGAAATTGGAGAGACTGCTGTATGCAACTTAGGATCAATAAATCTACTCAACCATGTGGAGGAGAAGTCCACGCACGGCAAGTCTGGTTATTTTGTTAATTACGATAAACTGAAATCAACAATACATACAGCTGTAAGAATGCTTGATAATGTTATTGATATCAACTTTTATCCAACAAAGGAAGCTGCTAACTCAAATCTGAAAAATCGCCCTATAGGTCTAGGCATGATGGCGATACACGACGTGCTTCATAAATTAAATATTAATATTGATAGCGATGAATCTATTAAATTCAATGATGAATTGTTTGAGTTTTATTCTTGCCAATCCATATACGCTAGCTCCATACTGGCTAAGGAAAGAGGATCCTATGAAACTTATGAAGGCTCACTATGGAGTCAAAATATTTTCCCAATTGATTCCTACAATAACCTAATGTCCTACAAGGGCCAAACGCCATCTGGTAATGGTGAAACCAAGAAAGACGAGTGGGAGATCTCAAGGCGACATGTTTCTGAATTCGGTATGAGAAACTCTAATGTTATGGCTATTGCGCCAACTGCAACCATAGGTTATATTAACGGAGTAGAGCAAAGCATTGAGCCCAACTTTTCCGTACTCTTTGTTTATGAAAATAAAAGCGGCAACTTCTTTATCACTAACCAGCATTTTATTGATGACATGAAAGACGAAGGCTTGTGGAGTCCCGAGGTGGCAAAGCTAGTCAAGGATGTTGATGGAGATCTTTCTTTACTTAATGGCGATATCCCACAGTGGATAAAGGAAAAATACAAAACCGCCTTTGACAGGGATATGTTCAAGTTAATAGAATGCAACGCAGCTAGGCAAAAATGGCTCGACCAAGCAATTAGCTTTAATTTATACAACAACTCAACGTCCTTGAAGTACTTAAATGACATTTATATGGAGTGCTGGAAATCAGGACTAAAGACAACGTACTATTTAAGGAATAGGGCCGCCAGTAAGGTAGAGAAGTCGACCTCCGAAGATTCAAATTCTTCTAGCTCTCAAACCGCCTGCAGTATTGAAGCGATGAAGAATGGTGGAGAATGTGAAAGCTGCCAATAGAAGAGCTTCTGGCGTTGCTGTACTATTTGAAAATTCGGTACTATTAGCCAAGAGGTCAGAAAAGTGCTATGTTACCGGAAAGTCATATCCTTACGGAGGTTACTGGTCTGTGTTCGGTGGATCAATAGATGAAGGCGAAACTCCAATTGAGTGCGCTGGAAGAGAATTACTGGAAGAGTCAAAAATATTTGTAGACTTTAAATTTATTGAGTTTATCGATGTAATAAGAGATGAATATTGTGATTTTTACTTTCATATACATAGGTCCAATAAAATAGTGGTTCCACAGTTATGCCAAGAACATAGTGAGTTTGGTTGGTTTAAAATCAACGAGCTAGTAAACTTCCAAGACTTGATAGATCCCAACATAGTTAACCTCTTAGATGGTATATAATTGCACTTTAATGTGTATTTATATACATGAGAAAAAAACTAATACAATCGATAGCGTCCTTATTACTAGACAATCCAGTATCTAAATACGTTAAAAAGAATAAATTTTCAGAAAAAAAATTAAATGTTTCTGAACATCCTGCAGATAAAAGAGATTGGGTTCACGTCTCTGAGTATTTAAAATCCGAAAGTGTCAACAGTAAGGAATTCTCCAGAAGATCACTATGCGTAAGCGTCGCTAACCAAGGGTCAATAGGTTCATGCGTGGGCCACAGCGGAAGGGTTGTTCTTGGTTCGGCTAGTGCGTTCAAGAACGAAGAGCCAAGCCCTATGTGGATATACAAGACCGCTAAAAAATACGACCCATGGGCCGGTGAAGATTACTCAGGAACATCAATCAGGGGTGCTGCTAACGCATTAATAAACGAAGGTTGCTGCTTTGAAAGCTTTTGGCCATATATAGATAGCGAATCCAGTAACCCCAAAGAAGGAGCAAAAGAAGACGCTGGACTCAAAAAGATTAGCTCCTACCACGTTATACCCTGCTCTGAAACAGAAGAGATTAAAAGGATGGTGATTGACCGGCCACTTTGGTATGCATTCAAAGTCAGGGATTACTTTTTTTCCATTGGCTATGACGGCATTGTTGATACAGAAAAATACCTAGCATCAGAGGTTGCAGGTGGCCATGCGGTATGCCTCATTGGTTGGAAGTATATAAACGACAAGCTTTACTGGGAATTTCAAAACAGTTGGGGTTTATTTTTTGGAAACTCTGGCTACTTTTTTATGGAGGATTCCTTATTTAAGTCCTCTATCATGAACTCTATTGGCCCTTACTATGTAGAGTTTTCGGATGGGTTTGTTAACCCAAAACCAATTGACCCCGAACCAGAACCAGAGCCTGTTGAACCAGAGCCTGTTGAACCAGAGCCCATAGAACCAGAGCCAGAGCCTGTTGAACCAGAGCCTGTTGAACCAGAGCCTGTTGAACCAGAACCCAAGAAAAGCAAAAACATACCATTGATAATTTGCGCAATAGTTGTGATTCTGGCATTGATCATATCCTCTAGTTAATGAATTTAATCATAGATTCAACTCTATCCGAACCACCCAGCGAGATATCCTGTTTCAGGGACGTGACTATGTATAGTAAAGTGTTTCATTTTGAAAACGTACTGCTTTCCTGCAAGATGGGTACAAGATCTATGTACTGGAATTGGTTGAAGAATAACGGCGCTCATGATTTCATCTCCTATGTTCTCCACGAGGGGGAGCTGGAGTCTGGCGCATTAATCCATCCCAAAAAAGGAGATATAGTTGTAGATAGAATAAATGCACTAAACCTAAACTACATAATAACTAGACTCAAAAAAATATCAGACAATTTATAAATGAAAAAATATCTATTAATTTTAATTATCCCTTTTTTGCTTAATTGTTCTACATTTAAAAAAAGTAAAAACACAAATAACCCGACAAGCATACAACAAGTTATACCAAGTATTAATGATTTCAATAAAGCTGATATAAATAAAGACCAAGTTATAGATAAAAATGAATCAATTAAATTTTTTAATAAAAACAATTCAATAGACTACGATACTCCTTTTGCAGTTTTCTCTATACTGTCAACTATTGTTATGGTTATTTGTTTTTGGCCGATAGTTTATTCTTATTTAACGTCGTTAATTAAAAGATTTAAGAATCGTTCTTGATTTTTTTTTGCTTGACCTTTCTTGTTTTTTGTTGTATAGTTGTGTGATCTAATTATTAATCGCATTCGTTATACTATACATGAAAGATAAAACAGGAGAACTTTTAACAGACAATATCGCCGGGGTAAACAGAATATTGCCCCATAAACATAAATATGCATGGGACTTATTCCTTAAAAGCTGTGCAAATAACTGGATGCCCACTGAAATATCTATGCAAAACGATATAGCTCAATGGAAAAACAATGAAATTACAGAAGATGAAAAATTACTTGTCAAACGATGTCTTGGATTTTTTGCAGGAAGTGAGTCTTTGGTTGGCAATAATTTGCTTTTGTCCGCTTTTCGTTATATTACAGACGCTGAGTGTCGCCAGTATATATTGCGTCAAGCTTTTGAAGAAAGTCTTCACAACCTAACTGTTGTATACATATGCGATAGTCTTGATTTAGAAATTGACGAGGTCTATGCGGCCTATCAAAATGTTCCAAGCATTAAAGCTAAGGATGACTTCTTGATGCAGATTACTGACGATATTAGTTCTAATGACTTCAACTCAACTAGCATTGAGGGCAAGCAGGCTATATTAAGAAACTTCTTGACCTACTGGATTATATGCGAAGGTACTTTTTTCTTTAGTGGATTTGCTATGCTTCTTGCGCTTGGTCGTCAAAATAAATTACAGGGTGTTTCTGATCAGATTAAATATACATTGAGGGACGAAAGCTCTCACATTGCATTTGGAACTTATCTCATCAATACTTTAATTGATCAAAACCCCTCTATTTGGACTAAAGAAATTCAAGAGGAATTCATTGAACACATTAAAAAAGCAGTTGACCTTGAAATTGCTTATGCAAAAGATGTTCTTCCCACCGGAATACTTGGGTTGAATGCAGACATGTTCGTGGACTATATGCATTACATTGGTAATAGACGCTTAGAAGCTATAGGATTAGACTACAGGTTCCCTAGCGATAAAAACCCATTCCCTTGGCTAGGAGAGGTTGTTGATGTGCAGGCGATGGGTAATTTCTTCGAAAGAAGAGTCCGCGAGTATCAACAAAGCGGCTCACTAGAAGACGACTTTTAAATTCTAAAAAGCGCCCTGGAGATTCACCCTATCATCTTGTTTGATCAAGATTCTGATATTCATCTTCAAGGCGCTTAATTCTTACGTGTAATATATATTATGGCAAAAGTTCCATTATACACATTAAGCAATACTAGCGGCGAAAGCGGAATCTTCCAGAACCTAGACAGTGATGTGTCTGACCTAGGTCAGGTTTCCGCATCATCTATTTCTAGCTCAAGTATTTCTTCGATTTCTGCCAGCTTGGGGTATTTGATTCTTGACTATGATAATATTCCTACTGTTGACCCCTTGGTAAGGGGGGCTGTATGGAGAGATGGCTCTGATTTCTTGAAAATTAGTAGTGGGTAAATATCAATATTATTTTATAATATTGTATATTGGACGATTATAAATCAAAACTACTAAGAAAGCTAAAGGCTAAATGTTCTGAACTCAATAACGAGTTATCGGAAGTTAACTCTATATACGAAGAGTCAGTGCCTATATTTTGTTCTGAGGTTTGTGATTATTGCAGTAGAAACGACCTACAAAACCCACTAGAAAAACTCAAAGAAGATAAAGAAAAGAAGGGTGAGCCTGAAGTTGCGCCTGAATTTAAATCCTTATACAGAAAGATAGCAATCGAAACTCACCCAGATAAAGTCGCCAATAATGATAAAAAACTAGACGCATACCAAGAAGCAACAGAGGCAAAAAAAGAAAATAAGATTGATAAACTAGTCTCAATAGCTAAAGATTTAAAAATAGACTTGAATAAAATGAAGTTCTCAGACATTAAATTCATAGAAGCAAGCATAATTAAAACCGAAAAGACCATATCTGACATTAGAAACAGCTATGTATGGCTATGGGCCTTCTCCTCCAAAAAAGAAAGGGGAGATATTATAGTAAAATTTATACTCAATAATGTGTAATCTAACTAACGATGCTCTGTACGATTTCAACTATTTTTTATTTTTCTCTATTTCTTTGGGATTTTAAATTAATTAATAATTCATAATTGACTGTGCTTAATTTACTTTATGGATTACAATGGCATTTTTAATTATAAAAAAAACCGCTAAATTAATAGTCAAAAAACTATCAAAACTGGTAGTCAATAAGGTTGACCTCCCTCCAGCTCCACCAACTTAATGATATCTTATTTTAAAAAAAAACTAAATAAAGCTAAAACAGCATACGAAAATAAAAGCCTTCAAATATTAAAATACCTAGATAGAGAATTAAACTACGAACAATCACTTAAATACTACACTGAACAACACAAAATAAAAGAACTAACAATGGAATACAAATCTTACAAATTTGAAAACGAAATTCATAGCCTTAGCTCTATGCCAGAAACAGCTATCGAAGAAATAATAAGAATCAATAAAAGGATTACTGAGCATACTTGGGGAGTTATTCTCGAGGCCGACAAAGTTAGTGACATTAATGTTTATATCGCGCAAATGAATAAAGTTCAAATCAATGCGAGAAAGGCTAATTTCTTTGTGGTCACCGACTCGGAAGATATTCTTTTAAAATTAAATGATGCGTTTAACTGGATGAATAAGATTTTTTACATAGTTCCAAATACATACAATCACAACATAGATAAACAATACAGAAATAGTATAAATTTTCACTGCTTAAAGCATCTTGAAAAGCACGTATCCACTCCAGGATCTATGCACATGAACATGTTAAAAGAAATTGGAGGTATACAAGTTACAGTGCCTAATCAAAATCGCGTTTTCTGTTTTAACTCTAAAAGATTAGTCCCAGGATCATGAAAAGAATATCTTACGTATTAGTTTCTAGAAATGATAATTATAATGGTGATTCGGTTGGCCGTTGTGTCAACACAGTTAATCATGCCTGTGAAATCATTGCAAAGAATAATGTTGTTGATCAATCCGAAGTCCTACTGGTTGATTGGTGCTCTCGTAGCGGCTCTTTAAGGGAGTCCATATCCTCTAGATTAGTCCCAGAAGCTAAAGGTCTACTTAAAATAGTTACCGTGTCACCTGAGATAGCTGACAGGCACCAGGGAGACTCTCCATTCTCAGAGGTTCACGCAATGAATGTTGGATTCAGAAACATGGAGGGCAAACATTTTGCGAGAATCGATCAAGACACCTTGATAGGTCAAAGGTTTATGGACTGGTTCTACCATGAGTATGAAGTTAAAGATTATGGTTGGAGCTGGCCAAGGGCGGCGTTTTGTAGTCGTAGAAATTTAAGTGAAGATCAATCTCATCACTCTGTTTTTAGGGATTATATATATGATCAACAATTATCCAGGAAGGTTGATATTTGTCACGAGCATAATCACTATAGCCGATTGATGCCAAACGGCGAAGTTTTTCCTTTTTATGGCGGTGCAGTTGGTGTTATGATGGTTGACAGAGAATGCTACCTTGAGAACAAAGGGTTTAATGAAAAGCTGGTTTACATGAATAGCATGGATACAGAGTTCCTTAATCGTATTGCCGCAAAAGAAGATATATATAATTTATGTTTATCAATTGACGCTGATTTTTACCATCAAAATCATGACAGATCTGAAGGAGCATCTAACGATACCACGCAGCCTCACGCGCAACAAGAAGGGGAGCGCAAGACTAACGACCTGGACATCAGAAACAAAATGATAGACAACCCGAACCCAGACAACTGGGGCTTGATTGACGAAGATTTAGAAATAACCATGATATGAGTAACGTAATATATATTATTAACAACCTACCCTCTGATACGGATTTTGCAAATCCAGGCTATCAAGATGTAGCGTGGGTGCCACACTGCTTAAAGTCCCTAGAGAGATACGCATCAAAGATAAATTGCGACCTCAAGATTATCTCAATGAATGATTTCCCAGCATTCAAAGAAATAGATGATTACAACTTTAGCTTCTACCAGAAGAGCACCTTTATTAAGATTTTATTCTTGCATGAATTCATGAAGACTAGCTATGATAAGTTTGCGCTTCTTGATCTTGATATGGTTGTCAGTAAAGACGCTACAGATATTTTTGAAGCCTACAAGGAAAACGATTTTGTTATGGGATACGGATTCCACCCAGCAGTTGTGCAGAAGAATGAAATTTTCCTAAAGAAATACTTAAAAAGCATACCGGAAGATGAAAATGTATACTGGCATAATGAAAAAACAAACAGAGATATACCAAAATACAATTTAAATTTAGGTTGTTATGTCATGGGTAGAGAAGTTGTAAGAAAAATGACCAAGGTATTACCAGATCAATATAACTTCGTTGACTTTTTAAAGAGCCATGGACTTATAGATAATCCAGTCTTAGAAGTATTGGGGGAGAGAAAAGATTTCATCGATCAAGATCTGTACGGATACGCATATACAAAAACAGACATACTTCAAGAACATAAACCTCTAGACTGGATCTGGAACGCGAACTATCAAGCCTGCTTTCAAAAAGGAGAAGACAATAAAGCGTTCAATCTATGTCACCTTTGCGGGGAAGACGGAAAGCAGTTCCTTTTAGATAATCTAGAAAATCCAGAAGTAATGGATCGTATCGATGTATAGTCACGAACATAAATTTATATACGTTCACATACCCAAGTCTGCAGGAACTTTTGTAAAGCATTATTTGCTTTCTAACATAGAGTCAGATTATGCAAAGAACCAAAACCAGCAGGATTATGATGACAAATATCACGTGACCTGCGAAAGAGCTCTTAATGCTATCGCGCAAGACGTGCCAGATTACGAAGATTACTTCAAGTTCACAGTTGTTCGTAATCCATTTGATAGAGTCGTATCAATGTTTTCTTATCTTGGTGGATGGAAGTTTGATTATTTTGTTGAAAACAATATAGAATCACCAATGATGCCTTATGTTCAGAAATTTCACCAGTATTATATGTCTGATGACTTTGATGGTTTTATCAAATACGCCTACGAAGAAAAAGCTATTCTAAAATTCCACGCTGGATATTACGAAAACTATGTTGACCGCATAAAAATTAATGGAGATATTGCTATTGATAAGTTTTATAAAATGGAAAACATAGAGGGATGCCTTTATGCATTAAAAGATGTTTTTGGGTTTAGTAGCTCCTCCGGGTTCGATGACTGGCGAAAAAATAGCAGTTCCGAATATAAAAAGAAAAAGAGCTACAGAGATTACTACTCTGATTACAGTCGTGAATATATAGAAGATCATTTCGTTCGTGATTTAGATTACTTTGGTTATGGATTCTAAATTTGTTATATTTGGTCAGGAACGGGCTGGAACAACTAGTCTGATTTCTGCGCTCAACAAAAACGATAGAATTGTGCACGAGCCACTTTCTTCGTTGACTGGAGATCTTGATCACAACCCTAGGTATGCTGAAATTATCAAGCAACACAAAATGATTCCAGACAACTTGCCTGCCTCCAAAAACATACCATACTTTAATAAGTTTAACAACATTGCAGAAGATAACGATAAACTGTGGGATTTCCTAGACTCATTATTTTGCACATTTGACGGGGTCAAGCATGTGTGGTGTACTTCTTCGGAAGAGGGGAACGAAAACTTTATCTGCTACTGCCAAGCTCATGGAATAAAAATAATCTTCCAGTACAGGGAGAGCGCATTCTACCCCGCTATTTCCTGGCAGCTTGCCAATCAAGTTCAAGTGTGGCAGCTTGGAGAAAACAAAGAGAACAAGGGTTTAGTCGATTCATTTAACTATACCTCCCTAGAGGAGGCTCCAATCAAAAGAAGAGTAGCGTGGTATCAAAAATACCTACCCCACTACCACGAATTGCTTCCTCCCGAAAGTATCGTCTCCAAATACGAAGATCTTTATGGCTTATCAACCTACGAGGAAAGATTAGTTCAGTTCGACAAGATCGTAAACTACCTAGACATAGAAATAGATCAAAACAACGTAGAGAACTTCCTATCTACAGACAGAAGAGTATTCGGCAAAAAAGCCTATGGTAAAATACCAAATTATCAAGAAATGTTTAATAAATATGGCAGTGAGAAAATCATATTATGAGCAAGTATTATTATTTCTCCTGGGATGCTGGCTGGGGCGACACCATATGGCACTTAACTAATGCATTAATTCATTGCGAGAATTCAAAGCAAGATATGCTTATAGATTTGCGGGGCCACTGGTCTAGCAAAGGTGAAAAAAACCTATTTAATGAATACTTCTGCTCTATAGATACCGATATAAACATTATAACTAATGAAGAATCTATAGATCAATTAAAAAAAGATTCAGAAAAACATACAAATAAAACTGTAAAAATCAAAAACCCCTTAAAATCAAAAGAGGATACCGTGTTATTCTACAACACGTTTTCTCGAATTAAGCCCAGTGAATCAGTAACTAATACCGTCAAGGATATAGTGCGGGAAAAATTCAAAGGTAATTACATGGTTGGGGTTCACGCCAGAATGTCCAACGGGGAAGTTAAAAGTCGATTTGAAGGCGCTCGCCCAATGAAGGATGCCGTATTGTTTTATAAAGAAAAGATCGACGATATACTCTTTAACGCTCCTCGTGCTTTTTTGAAATCCTGCAAGGATTATAAATTTTTTATAGCTTCTGATTCGAGCAAATTCGTGGATATATTCAAGGATCAATTTCCAAATACTATTTCAATAGATAGGTATTTTGCCCCTCCGGGTTGCGGCACCGGCCACGAAATAGGAGAAGGCTCAACGGAGGAGCAGTTAAAATTAGAAGAAGTTTACGGTAAGACAAAAATAGCCAAAGAAGCTCTTGTTGATTTCTATTTACTACAGGAGACTAATTTTCTATTCAAGAACTTTAGTCGATTTAATGAGTTCTGCGTATACAAAGGCATGCCAAATTTTCATATAAATTTTCAGGAGAAGTGTTATTAAATGATTAGCCACAGGTATAAATGCATTTTCCTTCATATCCCTAAAGCTGCTGGCACTTCAATTGAGAGACTTTTGTCCGGAGCTGACATAGATATACCCCAAAAAGTTCCAAGAAAACGCGGCTTCTCTCATTTCTTAAACGAGCACCCCGACTATTATGTATTCTCTGTTGTTCGTAACCCGTATGACCGTTTCGTATCTGCATGGAAATGGGGCGAGTTGAAATTTGAAAAAGAAGGCGGCTTACCATTTTACAATAAAGAAAGATCAGTACCATTTGAGGAATATGTTTCGCTAACTACCAATCTCGATTATCGCAACAAGAATAAAAACTTATGGAGCGAATATGATGAATACCACACTTTACCACAGTTTGAATTTTTTCCTCATTTAAATGGCGGTCATTATTTCACAGACACAATAAAGCCTGAATTCACTTGTGATTTTATTGGTCGCTTTGAAAACCTCCACGAAGACCTCAATAAGGCTTGGTCTAGTATTGGCATAAATCAGTTTGACCTACCCCATGCATATAATTCAAAGACGTTCAAAAAAGAAGCCATGTGGTCGAGTGAGTTAAAAGATAAGATGTATAATTATTACAAAAAAGATTTTGAATTATTTAATTACGACAAATGAAATTTTGCATATTCACTCATTTGTTCTTCAGGCCTAATCTTTTTCATTTTGAGGAATGGTTGAAGTATCATATTGATTTCGGCGTAGATCATTTTTATTTTTATGAAAGCTCCCATGCAGGGATTCCCTGCTTACAAAGGGATACTAAACGAGAGATAGACATCCCTATCGTCGGAGACATACCTTACAAAGAAATCTACCGATACTACGACAAAATAAGGGAAAGGTATAAGGATTACTGCACTTTTATTAAATGGCTGCCTAAGAATAAAAACGGAAATTACTTAGAGCATCATCAGATTAATGCTCACGAGCAAGCCACCGCTCTCAATCACTTTTATAAAAATTATGCTAAAAAATACGATAGAGTATCAACCATAGATTGTGATGAATTTTATTATAGCGACAAACACGACAACATTACAAGTTTTTTAGATAAAAACAAACAAGATATTTCGTTATTAGGTTGTAAGTTTTTTGAATCTGTGTTTATTCATGTCGGCGACTTGGTGGCGCAGAAGACAAAATGCTTAGATGAATTCTCAAGGGTTGGCCCTAAATATATATTCAATGCTCAAAACGCAAACTTGATATACAAAAACTCGCCCCACTTCCCTCCCAGTAAAAACAAAACTAGTGTAAATATAAGTCAAGAAGAACTTTGCTTCTATCATTATAAAGTTAATAAAAATGCAAAAATTTCAATAGAACACCACGGCAAACAAAAAATGGAATACACAGAAGACAAATCAATGGCTGAAAAGACCCAGTATTTAAAAGATTATGATTTTATAGCAAAGCCGCAAACAAAACAAAACTTCATCGATTCAGAAGAAGATATATTAGGTTTAGATTTATTTACATGGGACGAAAGATGAACCTTAAAATTATATCATTTTGCAATTACCCTTATAGGGAAATAGCTCTAAATTGGGTCAAACATTTAGAAGCTTTATCTATAGATAATTATGAAGTTTTATGTCTTGACGCTGAATCCGATGAATACTTGAAATTTCATGGTTGTCACTCAAGAGTTCTAGATGAATTTAATGATGATTGGATTTCTGGCTGCAAGCATACCATGCGCCGTATTTTGATATTTAAAAAGTACCTAGAAGAAGGTTATGACATTATTCATTCAGATACTGATGCGCTTTGGCTCAAAAACCCTATACCTAATTTAATAGAGGCCAACAATCAAGACATCATAATGTCAACCGTTAGGCATAGCGGAGCATTCCCCCCTGAAGTTGCAGAAGCTTTTGGGTTCACATGCTGCATGGGCTGGATATTCTTTCGAAGCAATAATGAAACAGTTAATTACCTTGACAGGTTTCTAAACACAAGAGAAATCAAAGGGTCAGATCAAAAAAACTTCAATGAATTCTTATTGAGTAATAATCCATCAATTAGCCCGCTCGACAATGGAGATGAGCTAATCATTACCAATGACTTAAACGTCTCATTGCTTGGGCTATCAAAGCCTCTAGTTAAGCGCGGCCCAATAGAAGAAGAAACATACGTCTGGCATCCAAACACAAGAAAAGAAGCTGAGCATAAAAAACAATCATTTATAGATAGAGGACTATGGAAAATTTAATCTCACATCTTGAAGGCCCGAATAAGCATATTATTAATTTAATAAAGCTTTATAGCGGTGAAGTTGTCAATTCAACAAGTAAATGGTTAAGTGATCGTTGGTTTTTGCGCAAAACAAACTTTGCAAAACATTTGACATGTGTCGAAATTAGCCCATTCAAAAACACAAAAGACTCAAACGTATTTGTTGGGGAAAAGTATTTGGGGCATAAAGTTTACAAATCTCTATGCGATTCATCAACATCTATTGACTTCTTATCAATACTTGACCCTGACATCTCGCTTGAAGTTTTAGAGTCTATCGATTTTTCCAAGTATACAATCAAACATTTCTGTATAGCTATCAACCCAGTTAAAACAAAAGACTTTAAACAAAACAAAAAAGACATAGAATTATTCATGAAGGATAAAGCTAAACTTATAAAACAAAACAGAACAGAACTTCTATATAGTGTATAATATATCATGGAACAAATAAAAATACAAACAGGAGCAAACCTTAGTCGCTTGCTTCAATCAACAGTAAACATACCTCAAGCCTTTACTGAGCTTGTAAAAAACTCGATACAAAATTTCTCTACATTTTGCCGTATTGATTTTAACGATACATGCGCAACTATAATCGACGACGGCCAAGGGTTTGATCATGAAAAAGATGAAAACGGCATGAGCGGTTTTGAGAAATACTTTGTCTTTGGAAATTCCTACGACATGACTGGTGGTAAAGGCGTGAAGCTTGGTCAAATGGGAATAGGTGGTAAACTCGCAAACGACAAACTCTCCAACGAGATTGATATACATTGGATCATTGAAACAAAGAATATCCACGGCAAATGCTTTATTGTTGAATACAAGCCTTCTGGCGTCGAATTTTTGAACGATTACTCTCCTGAGCTTACTGAAATAAGCCCAGAAGAATGCTCTATACTCACAGAGTCTGGAACAAAGATAACTATTGCAACCCTAAAAGACCATATACAAAAAGAGGGCTGGCCTTCTGGTCAAATTAAAAATGAGCTTTGCACTTTCTTTGGCTTTCTTTTGCCGCAGCTTGAAAAAGAAGGTAAGAAATTCGACCTAATCCTTAATGGGGAAAGTTTAGACTTTTCATACAAACTTCCTGGCTCTAATGTTCCTATTATTAGGCGTGAATTTGAATACGACTACTACGGAGAAAAGCGCACCAGTAATATCGAATTTAGATTATCATTAATTTATAATCGTGGCTTAATTAAAAACCACCCACTCAAAAACATTGAAATAATATCAAAGGTTAAAATCTGCTCGCTTAACTTGTCCGACCAAGACTTACTAGAATCAACACTAGAATGGTTGGAAGAAAAAAACAAAGAAGAAATAAAAGATAAGGATAAAATTTATGATGTGTTTAATAAGTTGATTGGTTTTATTTCTTGCGACGACCTCTCTGAAGTTATGGATAGTACTGGAATGCCAGCCAAAGATCTCTCTCATCATGGGTTAAGGAGTGACCACCCCATAACCAACCCTTTTTACGAAAGAGTTTATAAAGTTCTACTCGAGTGGATCGTTGAATATATTAAATTGAACTCCGAAGAAAAAATGAATATCCTTGACGCTCTTGCTAACGAGGTATCAAGCATGCTTGCTGAATATTTTGAAGACGAAGACTTTTCTGATTTATGGGACACTGAAGAAGAGGAGGATGACGAAGAACCAGAAGAGCTTACTGAGGAAGAAAAGAAAGAAGAAGAAGAAAGAAAAGAGTTAGAGAAATTTGCAGAGCTCACAATTGATAAAGAATGGGTTTTTGAGCCAGAACCAGAAGAAGAGCTCGAACCAGAACCAGAAGAAGATGAGGAGCCTAAGCCCGAAGACAACGTCCCTCCACTGTGGAACAAGTATAAAAACCAAAAATTAAAACAATCAAAAAGACTAAGATATAGAATTATTGATTTTGGAGAGGAAGAATCTAAATCAATGTCCAAGGTTGATGATATATCTGATTTTACCATATTAATCAACAACGGCAACCCTAAATTCAAGAGATTCTACGAAGAAAATTCCCCATTTTTATTGTCTCTTCATATTTCCGAACTACTTATTAGAGAGATATCAATGTACAAGAATCCTTTGGCTAAGCCTGCCGATCTAGACGAAGCTATTAGTGACTTCTATTCTAATAAATACGCTCAAATAAAGAAGAAGAGTGAATGATAAAGGAGTAATTTACGTTGCTGTAGACCCTAACACCTCACCCTCTCCAGCTAAGTTTAACAGTTCAAAAAAATCAATTTTAGCCGACGTTCTTCGCTCTATAAATTCGTTACGTCGCTCTAATCCGGAACTACCAATAACCGTCTTCTCCGACTACAAAGAAATCATTTCCTCACCGGAGGGCTACGAGGTGATCGAGATCAATAACGATTATGGTTTCTTGCCTAAAGTTCTTGGCATGCTTAATTCTCCATACGACAAAACTCTCTTCCTGGATTGCGATACTTATGTCTCTCAAGATATTTCGGAATTATTCTTAAGGCTTGATTCTTTCGACATATGCGTTAGTAGTGAATTCCTTAACCCTGAAACACGCAATACTGGCGTAATTGCTTTTAATGGAAAATCTACCAGCGTTAATAAATTCGTGAAAGAGTGGTATGAATCCATGAGCAAGACTAAATATAAAGCGATTCATTCCGGCAGCTCCCCGCACAACAAAACCCCAGACGACCAAGGACACTTTAATAATCTCTATAGGTTGTTGTATAAACCTGCAGATGGCAAACCAAAAAGAATTGTAGATTTAATAAATTTATCCAAGTCAGTGTCGTTCGACATACTTGACTCGAGGATATGGAACTGCCGCAACGCTCAATATCAATCACTAAAAGATGACAACTGGGACTTTTCAAAAACTAAAATTTTCCACATGAGGGGTTTTAATCCGTGACTATTCTTAATTCCTACTGGAAGGGCTTTTACTCCTGCAAGGATGTTTACTCTTATAGTTTAATAGATCATCATAAGGGTGGTTTTTTTGCATGTACTTTTTCGGCATTAAATAGTATAGTTTTGGCTTATAATTCATGCAAGATATTACCATACTCCGTGAATATAGACGACGGCATATCAATGTCCTGCGAAGAGTCCAAAGATTTATACGATATGTTTTTTTGCATTAATGAATCTATAAATGTCCACGAACTCCTATCCGTGTACTCTGATCCAGGATTAAACCGATTTAAGGTTCCTATAATTTTTGCCTCCAGACCTTATAGAGAGCAAAACTTCGAAGCAATACGCCCTTTGTGGGAAAAATACTTTTCTCCCAGTTTTGAGATTAAATCCTTAACATTTAGTTTAATTGAAAAATACAAAATAGATGTTAAAAACACCCTAGGCGTTTACTACAGGGGCACTGACAAAGCAAAAGAAGAGCAACTACCATCACACAAAGAATATATCGAAAAAACCCTTGAGGCTCTCGCAAAAGGAGAATACAGCAAAGTGCTCCTGCAAACAGACGACCCAGACTTCAAGGATCTTTTTTTAGCTTCCATCAATAATTCAGTAATGATACAAGAACTTCAAGTTAGCAGAACAGGAGATGGCGTACATAAAGAGCTTCGCCTTTCCAACACAGGTCAAACCGAAAATTCTAAATATATGCTTTCTGTTGTTTGCTTGTTTTCTCAATTGAAAAGTATTATAATTAACACGTCTCACGTTTCTCATGCAATGTGTCTATATAGGGGTGGGGTCACAGAAGTCTTACAATATCGTAGGGGAGAATGGATTAAATAATACTGATAATGTATAACTTATATATATTAACTACCGCAATTGATAGGCCTGATTTACACAATCAAACGCTGCCGCCTTTTTTAAAAATATTGGAAGATCAGGGTGTCAGTTATAAATGGTTTATTAACTTAGATTCTCCGTTTAAAAAAACAGAAGAAGCCACAAATAACTTAAAATCTTTCAATGGGGGCTCCCAAGACTTGCATATTTCAGACAAAGCCTGTTTTTATTCGGCGGCAAAACGCGTGATCAGTTCTGCGCATAATGAACTAGACAATCTTGATGGTTACGTAATGTGGCTTGAAGATGATTGGGATCTACTTATTCCATTTAACATGCGCGAATTAATAGATAGTGATTATGAATATATTGGCTTTCACTTTCATCACTTTTTTGAATTCTCATTTAACCCAACTATGTGGAGCAAAGATTTCTTTGTAAAAAACGTATACGAACCTTTTGCTGCTTCAGAGACTTCAATTGATCCAGAGCAGCTGTTGATTAATCACCACAAAAAAACTAGATCAGAAGATTCGAGCCACCTAAAGGATGTAAACCGAATTAACTTCAACGGCGTATTCGAAGATGCTGGCAGAAAATGGGGCGAGCAATATAATTTAAAGAAATGGAATAAAAATAAAACAGGGGAAAGTGTTAGTTATGCTTAAAGCCTCAATCATCTTGTCTTCTTACAATAACCTATCCGCACTCGAGTTAAGCATTGAAAGCCTGCGCCATCAAACAGAAAAAGACTTTGAGATTATTATAGCAGATGATGGCTCAACAGATGGCACCATAGAATATTTAGAAAAAGAAGGAATACAATATTTTAGCCGCCCCAATGAAGGCTATAGGCTTGCATATATTTGGAATCGCGGTGCCGAATTAGCTACAGGAGATAGATTCATTTTTGGCAATTCAGATATTATATCTCACCCCAAAAGAATAGAGGAGCATTCAAAATTTAATAACTATTTAATTGCTGGCAGTTACCCATCAATACCAATTGATTATGTAAAATCTATAACAAAAGAAAAAATACGGCACAACTTTTGGTCGATAGATTTAATAGCGACAGAGGATAGAAGAAAGGATTATATTTCTGGGCTCAAAAAACCACAATTACATCACGGCAAAAAGATACCTCCGCGATACATGTATGGCGGCAACTGGTCTTGCCCTGCTGATATTTTTAAAAAACTCGGAGGGCTAGATGAAGAGTTTAAAGGTTGGGGCGGAGAGGATTTTGATTTTGCCCGACGAGCTCAACTAGATGGGCATGATACCATCCTTAATACTAATTGTATTGGGTATCATCTTGATCATGAGACGATCAATAGAGACGAAACCCGGTCAATAGGTAAAAGTTATTTCAACCAAAAATGGTCATGAAGCCTCAGGTTATAGATGCTTTTATGTTTAACAATGAGCTCGATGTTCTTAATTTTAGGCTGCATGAATTAAATGATTATGTAGATAAGTTTGTGATTTACGAAAACTGCTGGACATTTAGCGGCAATAAAAAACCACTTTACTTTGAGGAGAACAAACAAATGTTTTCTAAATTTTCCGACAAGATTGTTCATGTAAAAAGCGACACCAGGGGGAAAGACAATTGGAGTAGGGAATATACTCAAAGATATGAGGTATTACTAAAAGGAGTCTCATTGCTAAACTTAAACGACGACGATATCGTTTCTTTTTGTGATCTAGATGAAATTATAGACACAGAATTAATCACTAACTACAAAAACGAGTTACCCAAAGACACAGTCTTGCTTGTCCAGCCTCATTGGTTTAACGTATCCTGGGATTGCTACCTAGGAGCATGGCAACATCACAGTATTATTTTCTCCTACTGGAGGGAGCTTCAAAAAAGAATGCCCCACTGGAGGGGTATGCAATGCGGTTGGCGATGGGATCATCCTAAATTCTCCCAGCCGATCAAGAAACAGGAATTATCTGGCTGGCATGCGTCTTGGTTCATGAAACCTGAAGATTTAATCGTTAAATTAAAAAGCTTCGCCCACAATGGAGAAGAATGGGTTGACGAATTGTTACAAAATATCGATATTGTTAAGTTTAGAATTAAATCAGGGCTTGACATTCAAGGCGAAAAGCAATCAGAAAAATTCGATAAAAATTATCCTGTCTTTAAAAATTATATCACCTATGACTAATTTAAAATTAATTTCTGTAATTAGTTCGGGAGACAATAGATACAAATCTATTCGTGATAATTTCTTAGCCAACACATCTTCTTTTGATTCAATTATTTCCAGTGTTGAGGTTATAAATGTTGAGACAAAATCGGGGGACTGGCAAAGTCAAGGCTTCCTGGATACCGTATACAAAAAATTAGATCACACCCATCAGTTATTAAAACAAGGTTACACTGTTTTTTGCACCGACTTAGATATTTTCTACCTAAAAGATCCCACAGAATACATGTATGGATTACTTGATAATTTCGATATTGTTGGGCAAAATGATTTTGATAGGCTCTGCACGGGTTTTTATATGGTCAAATCTTCTGATTTAACAGTAGATCTTTTTGACACAACCGAGAAATTTGTTTTAGATGGTGAGCAAAGCGATCAAAATTATATCCATACTAAATTACAATCAGACAAATACTCTAGCCTAAAAGTCCACAAGCTTGATCAAGACTCTTTCCCCAATGGATATCGCTGGTACAAATGGAATAAAAGATTAAATCCATCTATTGTTCATTATAATAGTGTAGATTCCATAGAAGGCAAAGTACAAAAGATGAAACAATTCAACCACTGGTTATTGTGAAAAAAATATTTAAAATTTTCGTCTGTTGTCACAAATATATTCATAGAGTTGAAGACATAAAGGCTCGTGTTAATGAGTGGGGTCTTGGGGACTATTTAATCTTTACTGGTGGCAAAGAAGAAAAACAGATAGAAGAAAATGTCATCCAATTAAAATGCCGCGATCTCTATGAAGATCTGCCAGAGAAAATGTTTGCCATCTATGGATATTTGGCAGATAACGGATACGCTGACAGCTATGATTACTTCTGGAAGATAGATGATGATGTTGATTTCATGCGCTGGAATATTGAGCGTGAAGAATCACTAACCGAGTCCCTTGAAGGCCTAGATTACGCTGGATTCAAGCTCAAAAGCGGCGACGGAAAGCGCGGCTGGCACATTGGAAGAGTAAGAGAAGATTCACCTTGGTTCAACAAAAGATATAGCGGCAGGTACCCCGACTGGATAGACGGCGGAACAACATACTTCCTTAGTTCCAAGTCTTTGAATAAATGGAAAAACTTTTACAAACTTTCAGAGATTAGAAACTACGATATATACGAAGACCTTGCGGTAGCTAAATATCTAGAGAAATGCAACATACTGCCAGTAGAAATAAACCCATGGCAAGATAAGCCTGTACTAAAATTTAATATTAATAAATGAAAGTCTTCAACGAAAGCGAGGAGGGTTTGTTTGGCTCATCCTTAAACTGGATTAATTCAAGGCTGCCTTATTTATATAAAAATAAGATATACCCTCATTGGGATATTAGAAACGTAAACCATGGAAACCCTTCGGACCAAGATAGGATTACCCCCCATATCATCAAACCAAAAAAACAAACAACAAATTCAGATACAAGAGTAGATCTATTAAGTATAGAAAGATACCAGTATACCAATTTCAAAGAGGCAAACTTTTATTTCAATGAATATTTTGAATTTTGTCCAAGCATTACAGATCAACTTGATATAGATTTTATACCAGAAAAATGCTTAGGTATTCATTTTCGAGGTACAGATAAATTAACCAACAATAAAGATTGCAAGATTATTAATTTGACTGCTTTTTTATTAAAATTAGAATCCTTCCTGAAGGATCGTTGCTTTGAGTCAGTTTTTGTTATATCAGATGAGGCAGATAGCAAACAAACTATCATAAGCTTTGTTAAAAATTTAGGGGTTACAGTTTTGTCAACCCACTTACCTCCACATTTTCATAAGACCTTAGCTTCTAATCCCGACAAGCTTTCTATTACGAAAAACTCTATCTTAGAAATGCTACTTCTATCAAAGTGTGGATGTGTTATAAAATCTCACTCTGCCTTTTCTAGTTGGGCGAAGATAATTAACCCTAGTCTTGAAATGTATCGGGTTAATGAGTGCAAGAATAATTGGTTTCCTGACCACTACTTGCCTGAGTTTTAAATGAAAGCTATTTGTTTTACTTTTGATCGAAACATGCCGATCATGGAGTACGTCCTGCACACATATTTTAAATGCTGGCCTGGTAATCCTTTTGTTTTTTACGTTCCGTGGAACAAAATCAAGCCCAACCATTTAGTAGATAAATACGGCGCCGATAAAATCAAACTATTACAGACCGATAGCGCGGTTAAGCCAACCATCCGGACTTTACTTTCTGTGGTTAATCCTGACGAATTTGTATGGTGGGCGCAAGATGACAAATACATATTGGATTTTAAAAACAAACAAATAATAAAAGACCTTTATCAATTCAACGCTCCGAATATTGGCGGCTTTATGTTTACAAAAAATGCAGACGCCCACAAAAGCCATCTAAAAGGCACAACAAACATCGGCGGCCACAATTTAATCAAAAAGAAAAATCACCATCAGATATTTCAACCCCAACTAATCAAAAAAGAAGTGATCGAATATTTGTACCTGAACGAAAGATTAGAAGAGCACTACCCACTATTAAAGCTTTATCCGATAATGAACTTCAAGCCAGTCAAAGATCTATACGCCACCAGTAGTAATCAAATCAACATGGCTGAATCTCTGGATGCCGGCAAAATGACAAAAAATTTAGTGTATAATATGAGGAAGGATGGTTTTAAAATACCAAAACTACCTGAATGTGAAAAAACAATAATATATAAGGACTAAAAATGAGCTTAGGAAACAAAGGAGTATTGCAATTTATTAAAAACGACGCAGTTTGTGTGGAGGTTGGAGTTTGGAAGGGTGATTTGTCTAGGCATATCGCTCAGCTTCCAATTTCTGAGCTTTACTTAATTGACCCTTGGCAAACTATCAACGATGTAGAAGGTCGCCTTCATAATACTGAGCAAAAAAACTTAGATGATATTTACAACACGGTAAAAAGAAGGTTCTTCTTCAACAAAAAGGTTAAGTTAATACGAAAATTTTCCGTTGATGCAATGGCTGATATTAAAGATGGTTCTGTGGATTGGATTTATATTGACGGCAATCACAGCTATGAATTTGTAAAAGAAGACCTTAATGGCTGGTGGCCAAAGCTTAAGAGTGGAGGTTATTTGTGCGGCGATGATTATATCGAAGGAAAATATCAAGTTGAAGAATTGCAATTCGGGATTGTGCAGGCTGTTGACGAGTTCAGGCAAGAGCGCGAATCTGAAATTAATCATTCGGAATTAATTAAAGATCAATTTGTTTTCCAGAAGAAATGAATCATGATGGCTCGACCAAAGTCGCTGTAGTTGGCAACTGTCAAGCTCAAGCTTTATGCTGGTACCTAGGGAAATTAAATTTCCTATCCTCCTGCAAGTATATATGTCCCGATTGCATTCTCGGGGAGCGTCCCCTACCAATGTTTCGTGACAAAAACATATGGGGAGATCAGCTCAGCAATAGTATATATAATAATTTAGAATCCATTGACTTTCTGGAGTCTGCTACACATATCATCTACCAACCCATAAAAGAAGAGACCTCAAAGATACACAATTACAAAAAAATACAATCCTACGAAACTAAAGCCTGCCAAGTAATCAGTTTCAGCGATTACTTTTATGACCCAAAAGACGAATCTAAACTTATGGGAATGAAAGATAGGTCAAGGAAATATAATATCAACATTTGCGGTTACAACATAATCTTAAAAAATAAAGATAAAATTCATGGTCAAACAAAAATTTTGAAAGATGGATATAAAGTTCATCCAAATTCTTTTTATTTTCTTGAAGTTATCTTGGGTCTATGCAAATTAACCGGATGGGATTATTTCTCCAAAAAAGATTACAAAACATACCTTAACTCTGGGTACCCATTCGACCAATAAAATAATGATTTCAGAAAAGTTGAAGTGCGTATTCGTGCATATTCCTAAGTGTGCTGGTAGTTCAATTAATCTTGACTTAAAATTAACTTCTGTGGGTTTCTCTGGGCATAGTCCAGCTTCTTGTCATTTTGATTACATCAGCCAAGGATATTTTTCTTTTACGTTTATTCGAAATCCATACGATAGGGTTGCTTCTGCTTATAGGTATTTTCAAAAATTAGTTCCGGGCCATAGATGGTACAAAAGAAACAGTATTATAGCTGACCTGGCTAACAAACTAGACTTCAGCGGTTTTGTTAATCACATAGGCGACTTCAAGCAACTAATGAAAAGAGAAGATGGCTCCTATGAGTCTGGGATTCACTTTCAACCGTTCTCTTATTTCTTAGATGAGCCTGTTGATTTTATTGGTCGGCACGAGAACATACAGCATGATTACTTCAGTATTCGCTCTCGCTTAAACCTCCCAATGAAGAACCTACCAAAAACAAACTCAACAAACAATAAAGACTATAGAGAATTATACATAGAAGATAGCAAGAATATTGTGTATAATATATATAAACAAGACATAAAGCAATATAATTATAAATTTTAAACAAAATGCCATTACCATACAAATTTGAACTAGACGACTCAAGACTCTCTCTATTGGAAAAAATAAAGCCCGGCGATAAATGCGCAGAAATAGGTGTTTTTAGGGGAGATTTTTCTGAGTTTATTATAAAAATGGAACCATCAGCGCTTTATTTGGTTGACCCATGGGTTAGCATAATGGATATTCCAGCTAGATGGCATGCTATTCCTCAAGAAGAAATAGACGTCATCAAGCAAGAAGTGAAGGATAAATTTTACACTGATTCAAGAGTTAATGTCATAGAAAAATATTCGATTGATGCTCTTTATGATTTCGCAGACGAATCGCTTGACTGGATCTACCTAGATGCCAACCATTCATATTCTTTTGCTCAAAAAGATTTAGAGAACTGGTGGCGCAAATTAAAACCCGGCGGATTTCTATGCGGAAATGCCTACCAAGACGATGACGCTCAAATTAAACTGCTTGATTTCGGGATCATACCAGCGGTAGATACATTTTTGGAATGTTATTTTGATGAAATAGAAAATTTTGAAATCTTTAAATTTCAATATTCATTAACAAAAAAATGAAAATATTAGTAGGAGGAGCAGGCGGCTTTATTGCCGGTTATTTAGTTAAAGATTTGCTAGCTCAAGGGCACGAAGTTATTGCTGCCGATATTAAACCATCAGAAGAGTGGTATCAAACTTTTGATGCTGCTGAAAATCATTTTGACTGTGATCTTGGGGAAAAGCACCATTGCTATAATCTATCAAAAGGTGTTGAGCGAATCTACAATCTTGCCTGCAACATGGGTGGCATGGGTTTCATTCAAAATAATCATGCTCTTTGTATGGAATCAGTTTTAATTCAGGCGCATATGCTTATGGCGGCTAGAGACAATGGAGTAAAAGAAATACTCTATAGCTCCTCTGCCTGCATTTACCCTCAAGAGATTCAGTCCGACATTAGAGATGCGGCCTCCCAGGGCTTAAAAGAGCACACTGCATACCCGGCAAATCCGGAAGATGGATATGGCTGGGAGAAACTCTTTAGCGAGATCTTAACTTCTTACTACGGCAAAGACTTTAATATTGACTCTAGGGTCTGTCGATACCACAATGTTTATGGCCCTTATGGCACATGGCGCGGAGGCCGCGAAAAAGCTCCAGCAGCTATTTGCCGCAAAGTTATTGACGCTAAGATGAGCGGCAATCATGAAATTGAAATCTGGGGCGATGGCGAACAAACTCGTTCTTTTATGTATATCGACGATTGCATAACCGGAATGGACTTGATGTGGAAAAAAGGCGACACTCGTCCATTGAATTTAGGCAGCGACGAAATGGTTTCAATCAATCAGCTGGTTGATATAGCCGAAGGCATTGGAGGCATTAAATTAAAAAGAAACTACAATCTTGATGCGCCACAAGGAGTTCGTGGTCGAAATAGCGACAATGAAATGATCAAAGAGGTTCTTGGATGGGCTCCATCAATCAGCCTACAAGATGGACTCGAGAAAACTTATGCTTGGATTTACGATCAGATGCAAAATTGCAGCGATTCATCAGGGTATTAAGTGTAAATACTTTTACTATGATCGAATTTTATAACGTAAAAAAGAAAAAAAAAGTCTCAGTTGATGAGTCAAGCGTAACAAAACAAGCTTACGAGAAAACAACCAAGACCGGAAAGCAATCGATAAGATATGCCTTAAAAGCGGTAGATGAAGACGGCACCAAGCTGACTAAATTCTGCAGTAAGGCCGACTACGATAAGCTTCCGGACTGATGGGGCCCATATTAAATACAATTCTTGGGGCAGGAATCAAACTGCTTTGTAATTTAATTAATTCTTGGCTTGAACAAAAACGCCAAGACCAACTTTTTATAGCCGCCAAAGATGCAGCTATGTTTGATGCTATTTGCAAAAACCAATCTGCTCAAGCAAGCGATCCTTTTGTGAAAGTCTCAAGACGTATACTTTTTATGTCGATAACCTTTACGATGTGTTATTTGATGATCTATTACGCCCACAATCCAGACATAACTTATGACTTAATAATACCAAAAGGAGAAGGAACTAGATGGGGCTTCTTTAGTTGGGTATTTGGGGCTAAAGATTGGGAGCTAGTTCAAATGACCGGAGGCCTGATGCTCTCGTCTTTCATGGATTTGTGCTTTATGGTTGTTGGATTTTATGCAATTCCTAGTAAAAGGCGCTAAAAAAAGTGTATACCTTTATGAGATAAAAAAATTATGAGCACAATACCTACACGCACATACGATAATCCTCTTTTTAGTGGAAGCAGTCAAGCATCACATTCTCCAGATGTAAATTTACAATACATATGGGACCAAGGAATTAATTCTGAGGTTGGCGGCTGGAGACCTTTAAATACTGGAGACTTACTGACTGTAAACATAGAAGATGCGCAGATCAACGTAAATTTAGACAAAGACGAAGACTCCGTAAACATTTATACCAGTGAAAATCAATCTATTAATATTGAATCTACCGATCTAGATATTAGAAATTTGACCAGCGACACAGATTTTGTTAGCGCCAATCTACAGGTGGGCGACGTAGATGTATCTGACACTAATCCAGTTCCAACCGTCAACCCAAAGACCTACGTCAGTATTGAAGCTAATAAAAACTTAAGCAGCTCCAGTCTTGGCGAGTCTAGCGATTCTATCGACCTCCACCCAGCCGAATCGCCCTCTTACATTAAGCACGGTTATATAGCTCATTGCTATACTGGTGCCAATAATACCTTTACCGGTAATTTTATATTTGAAGCTAGTATGGATGAAATCAACTGGACGCCAATAGAAACAAGAACAATCGAGTCCTCCGCCGATACAACTTTTAGCTATTACGATGAATTCAATTTCAGGTACAGCAGGGTTACCTTCACAGGTGATTCTAATTTTACAGGAACTTGCTTGTTGCAGGAAAAGCATGATTTGTAATGGGAGAAATATCAAGCTTCAGGCTCATCGGTAAAACTTCCGCATACCAGACTAAATTTTACCCCAACACTGAGCTTAAAAATTTTCAAAATCGCTGGACCCCAGAAGAAGCTTCAATATTTGCGTGGTACGACGCAAGCGACATATCCACTATAACGGAATCTGCTGGAATCGTGTCTCAAGTTGACGATAAGTCAGACAATGGATTCCACTTAAATGTATTAACCGCCAATAAAGTTGCACCCAAGACGGGCGTAGAGACACTTAATAATTTAAACGTACTAACCTGGGACTTACCTGCTCAGGTGCTTGAGAATAATTCTTTTGCATACGATCAAAACTCCAATGGGTTATACCTTGCCGTAATTTTCAAATGCAATATAAATAACCAGCAGGATTTCATTATTGCTGGCACTGAAAATAGTGGGCCTGGTAATAGAATGTCGGTAAGGAGGAATGGTAACTTGAGTTCAATTCAAATATTAGGGGGCAGTGGAGCAGGTTCAAATAACAGCCTCACCACACCCCAAAACACCGCCAATGAGGGAGAGGATCTTTTACTTGTTGTCAAATTTAACGGAAGTAATTCTACCATCAGGATTGATGGAGAAATTGAAAATTCAGGGAACATTGGCACCAATCCATTTTCATCACTTAATGTTGGAGCTAATGAGTCAGAGCTTGCCCCAATAAATGGATACATTGCCGAGCTCGTATTCTTTGAAGACTCTTCAGTCCAAGAAAAGATGGAAGGATATTTAGCTCACAAGTGGGGTACTTCAAATAATCTCCCAGTGTCACACCCCTACAAATACCAGCCAAGATACTTCATTTAATTCCTTGACTTTTTTTATCGTTTGTGCTATTATTAATAGGTGACTCAAACTGAAAAGAAGAAAGTAATCGAAAAGTTAATAGAACAACCCAAGACTCAAAAGAGATTGTTTTGGGGAAGGGAAATAAAATCCCTAAACATATTAATTGAATCCTACCCTATTGATGGGTTCTGGAAAGGTTTATCGTTCCCAAAGAAGCTTGACAGTATAATTGTATTGCGCTCTGGTTACTACGCAGATCAACTCAAAAAGAAATACAATAGATACACATACAACATACCTCCTAATAAACAAATAGATATAAAAGAAAAAACAGGAGAAGATTATATAAAACAAAATAAACCAAAAAACATTAAAGAATTTCTATCATGAGTAAAAAAACAGAAACAGAAACTGGATCAATAGATTCACTCAAAAGCTTTTTAAAACAAAACGAAGAGCACCACTACAACTACGAAGAAGATATAGATTATAAAGTGTCTTGCGGCAGCTTAAAAGTTGACTTTGAGTTAGGTGGAGGGCTTGGACCTGGGCTCCATAGGTTTGTTGGTATAAACGAAGGGGGCAAGACCTCTGAAGCCTTAGAGGTTGCTAAGAACTTTTTGAAAATGCCAAAAGCAAAGGCTGTTTATATAAAAGCGGAGGGCAGATTGTCGGGAGAGGTAAGAGAGAGGTCTGGAATAAAGTTCGTATCCAAAGAGGACGAGTGGGAGCAAGGTAGTTGTTTTGTTTTTGAGTCCAATATATATGAAACTGTATTAGATTTGATGAGAGTTCTTATTGCGCGAACTCCTGAGGCAATAAAATATTGTTTTGTGCTAGACTCCTTGGATGGATTAATAATGAAAGATGACCTCAAGAAAAACTTTGAAGACTCTCACAAGGTTGCTGGTGGCGCGCTGCTAGGCGCAAAGTTTATGCAAAAGATGAGTATCGCCCTTGCTAAAAGAGGCCACATGGCTATATTCATATCCCAAGTTCGCGCAGACATCAAGCTTGACCCATACAGCAAGGCTCCTGTTCGTCAAACTACTGCTACAGGAGGTAATGCGCTTCTTCACTTTGCTAATTACATACTTGAATTTGA
>UPTG01000237.1_pt1 | contig 47805 bp, 28 predicted proteins | sample 2160121 | NCBI WGS metagenome assembly UPTG01 (sample SAMN06266255, study PRJEB28933) | marine metagenome | isolation source: Columbia River Estuary | place: USA:Columbia River Estuary, USA | collected 2014-07-27 | reverse complement strand
GAGGAGTTTGCTCAAAAGTACGAGCATGACAAGCAAACAATGGTGGAAGCTATTGACAAGTTGCTTGAGGAACGTCTAGCTGAAGAAATTTCAGAATTTGCAGAAGATCGTCAGCAGTTAGCTGAAGCAAAAGCGAAGTATGCTATTGCTATGCGTGAAAACGCAGACCTTATGCAAGGTTTTGTTATGGAACAGCTTAAAACAGAAGTTTCCGAACTACACGAAGAACGCAAAGCAATGGCTGTACAGCATGCTAAACTTGAAGATTTTGTTGTTGAAGCATTATCTAAAGAAATTGCAGAGTTCCACGAAGATAAACAAGACTTAGCTGAAACGAAAGTACGATTAGTACGTGAAGCTAAGGAACACTTCGCTAAGGTCAAAACAGACTTTATCGAAAGAAGTGCAATAGCAGTATCAGAAACAGTTGACAAAGCTCTACGTAGCGAAATACATCAACTTAAAGAAGATATTGATGAAGCAAGACAGAACGACTTTGGTCGTAAGTTATTTGAAGCATTCGCAAGTGAATACACAAGTAGCTATCTAAACGAAAACTCAGAAACATCTAAACTTTTAAAAGTTGTCGATGCAAAGAACAAGCAGATTAGTGAAGCAAAAGTTGCTGCTAAGAAAGCTATTGAAATTGCAGAAGCACAGCAAAATAAAAATAAAGTACTTTCTGAATCAGTTCGCAGAGAGAAAATTATGACAGATCTAGTTGCTCCTTTATCAAAGGATCAGCGCGATATCATGACAGACTTACTGGAAAGTGTACAAACTGACAGATTAAATAAATCTTTCAATAAGTACCTACCATCAGTTATTGACGGCAACGGACCAGCGAAGCGCAAGGCAGTCTTATCAGAGGCAAAAGAAATTACAGGCAACAGAACACAAGAAAAAACTATGACACCAAAAGCAGACGATTCTAATGTATTAGACTTACGCCGTCTTGCTGGATTAAATTAAGGAGATTATGATGTCAGAACTATTAGAAAGTCGCTGGACAGACACAAAGACTGCTCTTCTTGAAGGCCTAGACGGTAACAAGAAGTCAGTAATGGCTGCCACACTAGAAAACACTCGCAAGTATCTTTCAGAAGCTGCAACAGCGGGTGCAACAAGCGCAGGTAACGTAGCAACACTTAACCGTGTTATCCTACCAGTTATCAGACGTGTTATGCCAACTGTTATTGCCAACGAATTAGTTGGTGTACAACCAATGACTGGCCCAGTCGGTCAGATTCACACGTTACGTGTACGTTACGCAGATGCTTTTGATAGCACAAACGGAACAGACACAACAGCTGGTGAAGAGGCATTAAGCCCATTTAAGATTGCTGAAGGCTATTCAGGCGCAGCGGACGATAAAGCAGCTCAAACAGCAGCTTTAGAAGGCCAAGCTGGACGTAAGTTAAGCATTCAAATCTTAAAGCAAACTGTAGAAGCAAAGTCAAGAAAGCTATCAGCTAGATGGACTTTTGAAGCTGCACAGGATGCACAATCAATGCACGGTATTGACGTTGAAGCAGAAATTATGGCTGCTTTAGCACAAGAAATTACCGCTGAGATTGATCAAGAAGTTTTAGCAAGCCTTAACAGCCTAGCTGGTAATGCCGCTGAAACATATGACCAAGCTGCTGTATCAGGTACAGCTACATTTGTTGGTGACGAGCATGCTGCATTAGCTGTTCAAATCAACCGTGTTGCTAACTTGATTGCACAGCGTACACGTAGAGGCGCAGGTAACTACGCTGTTGTTAGTCCTTTTGCACTAACAATTCTACAAAGTGCAACAACTTCTGCGTTCGCAAGAACAACTGAAGGTACTTTTGAAGCTCCAACTAACACTAAGATGGTTGGTACTTTGAACAATGCAATGAAAGTGTACGTTAACACTTACTCAGCTGATAACGCTGATGTACTTGTTGGTTATAAAGGAGCATCTGAATCAGACGCACCTGCATTCTATTGCCCATACATTCCATTAATGAGTAGTGGTGTTGTATTAGATCCGTCAACATTTGAACCAACTGTGTCATTTATGACACGTTACGGTTATGTTGAACTGTCTAACACAGCTTCGTCACTTGGTAATGCAGCAGATTACTTAGGTAAAGTTGCAATTACTAATGGTAACGTTAGCTTTAGCTAAGTTTTATTAAAACTGAGAAATAGGACCTTCGGGTCCTATTTTTTTGACTTAAAGTCCTTTACTGTTTTAGATTGATAAATACTATTGTCAAATAGTGTGCCGCAAGGCGGACTTATGCTGTACCCACAGCGTAGCTCATAGAACGGGCATAGGACTACTTTTTATAGGAGAAAAAAAATGGGAAGACCACTTAATAAAAGATTTTTTGGACCAGCTACAGCAGATGGTAATGAAATCAAAGTAGACTTTTATAACGGTGCAGCCGTTGTTGAAGGCTATATTGTAAAGCAATTAGGATCTAAAAAGTTTCGTGTAGCGGCTATCGGTACACCAGCAACAACTTACGATCGTGTATTAACAACTGGTAAACTACCAGCTACGCTAACTGGCACAGAGATGTCCATTAGTGTAAAAGGTGATGACGGTGAAACTTATGGAGTAAGCAAAATTGCAGGACGTAAAGTAACACTAGCACAACCAAGTGCAACAGGTGCAAACGCATTAGATGGAACATCTATTTCGTGGAACTTTACAACTAGTGATGGCGATTACGCTGTTGAAGTTGAAGAAGCTGGTGCCGATGATACATTAATCGGAACTGACGATTCAGACTTTACTGAAGACGCATAAGGAATAACTTATGGACAAGTATCTTAGAGTAGCAGACGGCAATTACAGAGTAGTTGTTAAGAGCGGTGGTAGAATTACACTAGACACAGGAACAGAAGTTGGTGATGTTTACATTACTGGCAACTTAACTGTTGAAGGCACGCAAACTACTCTAGATACTGTCAACAGTACAATTGAAGACAACATAATTGAACTAAACAAAGGCGAAACCGGAAATGGCATCACTAGAGATGGCTCTTCCGGTATTCGTGTTGATAGAGGAACAATTGAAGACAGCCAATGGCTGTTTGTCGAAAGTATAAATTGGACAGATACACAGAACAGTGGTACTACAGACTTAGGCGCATGGAGTGTAAGATCTCCAAGTGGAAGAGTAGGCGGTATCGAAACAGTAAGTATTGTAACACCGGGTGTTGATTTAAACCTAATGGGGCAATACAATTTATCAGGTAACGTAACACCTAACCCTGGTATGTTAACTGTAAAAGGTACAGCTAGTTATGAAGCTAGAGTACTAGATGACGATCACATTCCAAATAAGAAATATGTTGACGACACGGTATCAAACTTCTTTGGAACTGTTGTTCCAAACAGAATACAAGTAGGCGACACTAAAGTACATGTATACGATAATTCAGTATCAGGACCAAGTAGAATTGAAACAGAAATAGACGGCACTCTTATACAAGATGTACGTCCAAATTATTCAGATCAATACGGTATTAGGATTGAACAAACTCTATACGGTACTGAAATAAAAACACTTGGCACAAGTCAAGAAGACTTAATTTTAAGTGCAACAGGAACAGGACATGTTGTTGTTGATGATAATTTAAGACTAGGATATACACCGCATGAAGGCGTTGACGGTGTAACAGATCCAGTAGAACCATCAGACGGAATACTATTTTATGCTAAGCCGTCACAAGCTGCAGGAACAGGAATGTATTTCGTTAATGCAGAAAGTCAACGTGATGAAATAATAAGTAAAAATAGAGCATTAATTTTTAGTATGCTTTTTTAAGGAAACAATATGGCAATAGTAAATGAAGCAATAACTGATCAAGGCGGCGGCGACTACAGACACATTATGTTAACTGTGCCTGCAAATAAGTCATATGCTATTACAAATATTTTAATTTGTAACACATACGATCCAAGTGCAGCAAATCCAGAAAATGAAACTTGTGAATTTGATTTACATTTTGTCCCGGCAAACGGATCATACAGTGATACAGTTACTTCAGTAGTTAGAAGATTATCTCTACCTGCAGGAGAAACATTCACATTAGACACAGAAAAAGTTGTGATAGATGCAGGCGACAGTGTACAAGTTAACGGTGGACCTTCAGCAAGTGGTACAGGCAGATTAGCTTGTACAGTGAGTTATTTGGATATTACATAATGAGATTACTCAAGGCACAAAATACAAATAGAAGAACTATCTATGGTAGAGGTGTACAGTTTGATGTAGATGATCAAGTGTATATGGAATCTACTAACAGTATACGTGTGCCTAAAGGTACAACAGCTGAACGCCCTGCTAATCCTGAAAATGGACACTTTAGATATAATACAACAGATGATAGATTTGAAGTATACGAAGCTGGTGTATGGGCAGGCGTTAGAGGAGCAACACCTGTGCTTGTTGGAATTACACAACAAGGTTTAGGCAATGGCGATGCAACTGAAACTGTATTTGGTCCATTAGCAAGCGGAGATCCTGAATTTCCTGTTCCAGTAGCCGCAGAGAATGTTTTAGTATTTGTTGAAAACGTATTTCAAATATCAACTACAAACTATACACTAGAACAAAGTGTAAGCGGTAACTTAACCGGCCCCGGCACACCATATGCCGATGGTTGGTATCTTAAATTTACTTCCCCAGTAGACTTGGGCAAACCAGTAACAGTCCTACATAACTTCGATAAGTAAATCCTATAAATACTACTGTAGGAGAACAGTAATATGTCACAAGTAGGTAGAATATCAGGTCCATTATTATTTGCCAATCTGGAAAGAAATGGCGTTGACCTTGCGTTCGAAACAGACTTAATTTATCTTGATGTTAGTGCCGGCAAGATTGGTATTAATAACTCTTCTCCTAGTAATGATTTACAGATTTTAGATACTACAAGGACAGTATCTTTAATAACTGATACACAAGCAGACATTGCAAACATTAATATTCAAGACACAACTATACAGCCGTTTCCTGGCAATTTGTTTCTTGATGCACGTTATAAAATTACAGCAAGTAATATACAAACAGGCGATGTGTTTATTGATGATAATTATATTTCAACTACAAATAGTAATTCGAACTTAGAACTAAGACCTAACGGAACAGGGCGAGTTGAAGTATATAATAACTTAGAAGTTAACGGAGATATACACGCAGATGGTAATATTACACTTGAAGGTAATATTACATTTGGTGATTCAGTTGCACAAGACACTATAACATTTGAAACTGATATTACAAGTGATATAGATCCTAATACAACAATACCACAATCAATATACGATTTAGGTAAAGCAGACAAACGTTGGTTAGAAGCAAATAATAGACTAACAAACATTTCAAGAATTAATGCTACAGACTTTGCACTAGGCGGCGTTGATCTTACACTATCGCCTGGAAAAACTATTTACGTTGCTAAGAATGGTGATAATGACAGCAGTGGTACAAACATACAAGCACCTTTTGAAACAATAGATTATGCTGTAACACAAGCAACTTCAGGAGATACTATATATGTTCTTCCAGGAGAGTACGAAGAAAGTTGTCCTATAGTTGTTCCTGCAGGAGTAACTGTTATAGGCCACGATGTGAGAAATACAATAATTTCTCCACCAAGCAGTGCAAGTACTACAGACATATTTCATCTTAATGGTGAAACAACTGTCCAAAATTTTACAATTAAAGATTTCTTTTATAATAGTGGCACTGATGTAGGGTATGCATTTAGATTTGCACCTAACGCAACTGTTACATCACGTAGTCCTTACATACAAAATATTACAGTAAGCACACAAGGTACAACTACAAGTGCAAGCGATCCAAGAGGATTTGCAAGTGCTGATGCAGGTAAAGGTGCATTAGTTGACGGTGCAAGTGTACTAAGCACAAGCAATGATGCAAGTATGTTATTCCACGCTGTAACATTTATTACACCAGGTGTTGATGCACTTACAATGACTAATGGTGTAAGAGTCGAATGGTTAAATTCATTTACATACTTTGCTAATAGGGGATTGTATGCTGTCAACGGCACCACAGGACATTTAAGTACAGACGGGTCGACAGTACTTTATGGTGCTGAATTAAGATCAATAGGATCAGCAAACGTATATGGAAACAAAGGTGCTGTAGCAGATGGCGCAGACACATTAATGTATCTTATTCAACACAACTTTGGATACATAGGTGCAGGAAAATTTGTTGACAATGATCCAAGTAGAGCAATACAAGTAAACGAAACTGAAGAATTAAATTCAGGTACAATATACTTTAGTTCAACAGACCACTTAGGAAACTTTAGAGTCGGTGAACAGTTTTTTGTTGATCTAGACACAGGTAATAGTACACTAACTATTGACGAATCAACAGTTGATGCATTAGCCGGACTGAACGTAACTACAAACGGCAACATTGCAATTATCGACGGTACAAAAGTACAAAATCAAAATATCAGATTAAGCGGCAATACAATAGAAAGCCTAAGCGGTGGCATGACTATTGATAGTCCTGTATCTACATTTATTAATTTAAATGGTGATACTAGTCTTACTGGAAACTTAGACATTACAGATAACTTTAGTTTTGATGGTACATTATCTTTAGCAGGCGACCAGCCAACTGATACAGTTACATTTAATACAGAATTTAGTCAAGACTTAGAACCTAATCAACACGATACTTTTACATTAGGTAAGGAAGATAAGCGTTGGAATTTTGCATATGTAAATGATGCAGATTTAAATGGTATAACAATTGAAACAAATTTTATTACTACAACTGATAGTAATGCTGACTTAGAATTAAGACCTAATGGAACTGGCAAAGTAAACATTACCGACGATGTAGGAATTGGCAATGATATTACTGTTGGCGGTACGTCTACATTCCAAAACTTACAAGTTGCTACTATTGATGTTGATGCTGATATTACAGCAACAGACTTTACTATTAGAAACTTTGATATACAAGGTAACCTAGGTCAACTAGGTCGCACTCAATTTGAAAATATAGTAATTGACGATAACTTTATTTCTACTACAGTAAGTAATAGTGATTTAGAATTACGTGCTGCAGGAACAGGTGAAGTTACAACGGAAGAATTTGTAAGAATTAATAATACACTATTTAATGAAAGTACAACTACAACTGGTCCTGTAACCGTTTCAGGACAAACAACATTTACTACGTTAACAACAGATGATATTACAATAAACAGTAATAGTATACAAGTTAATAATACTAATCAAGATCTTAATGTTAGTGCATCAGGTGATGTAAAAGTTAATAACAGTGATGTTTTAATTGAAGAAAATCTTACAGTAGAAAGTAATACTAACTTTGCTGATTTAAATGTTATAGGCAATCTACAACATACTGGTAACAGAACACACACTGGTAATTATAATATTGCAGGTGAAATAAGCAACGGTAATATTTTAATTGAAGATAACTTTATTACAGCAACAGAATCAAACAGTGATTTAGAACTTCGTGCTAATGGCACTGGAGAAATTTACATACCTGATAGTGTAACTGTAAACAATAATTTAGATGCAAACGGAACAAGTACATTTAGTAACTTTACTGTTACAGGAACATTTGCACCAGGATTTTCATACGTTGACGGCGATAGAGGGTTTACAGGCAACTTAACAGTTACACAAAATATTGACGTTACACAACAAGCACAGTTTGAAGAAATATTAATTGATGATAATTTTATTACTACTACGTCAAGTAATGCAGATTTAGAACTTCGTGCTGTAGGCACAGGCGAAGTATTAATACCAAACAACAATGTAGAAATTACAAATGATTTAAGTGTAGCAAATGCACAAGTTGTAAATGTTAATATTGCACAAGACTTAGTGTTAAATGAATTAATTATACCACCTAGCATTATAGAAATAGATGATAATTTTATTAGCACAAGAATATCAAATGCTGATTTAGATTTACGTGCAGACGGTAATGGAAATATTGTGTTCACTGATAATACAACTATTACTAACGCACTTAATGTTAACACACTAAGCACTTTAGATGATGTTGAAATTACAGGCATTACGAATATTAATGGCAATACAACATTTAATAATGATTATACTGTTACAGGTACACTTACTACAGACGAACTAGTTCTTACTGAAAGCAAACAAGAATTTGAAGGTATTACTATTGATGGCAACGTTATTAAAAGTGTTAACAGTAATAGTGATTTAGAACTACGTGCAAATGGTACAGGTAAAGTTGTTTTTCAAGAAGATGTTGTTTTTGAAAATGATGTAAGCGCAGATAATCTTACAGCATTTAATATTATTGCAGACCAAGATTTTGAAGCAGCACTATTAGATAGTGACGATGTTGAATTTTTTAATAATGTTGTAACAACTACATTAAGCAATAGTAATTTAGAATTACGTGCAAATGGTACAGGTATAATTGATGTACAAAATGATTTAGATATTACAAACAATTTAACTGTTAATGATCTAACAACAATTAATAATGTTGTAAATATCAGCGATCCAGTTACAGTGAATAATAATGTAACAATGACTGGTGATTTACAAACTACTTCCGGTGCTACAATTAATGGTACATTTACATCAGCACACACAACAGGTCCTTTAGAATATGATCGAATTGCAAACTTTTATATTACTAATAATCAAATTATGTTGGATTCAAATGCAAGCGACCTTACATTAAATGCAAGCGGAACTGGAGTTGTATCTTTAACAGATACAATAGTAAGTCAAGATATGTCAGCAAATGCTGCATCGTTTGGTAGTTTACGAATATTAGATAGTGTTGCACTAGAAAACATGGTCAGTTCAACTGATATTGAAATATTTGACAATGTTATAACAACAACAAATAGTAATAGTAATTTAGAATTACGTGCTGCCGGTGATGTAGAAATTGATAATAATTTTGATGTAACAAGCAACGTAGTAGTTGATGGTGCAAATAGTTTACAAGATACTAATATTAATGCAACACTTAATATTAACTCTAATGTTAATCAAAGCGGCGACAGAGATATTACAGGCAATGTTTCGGTAACAAACTTAACTGTAGATAGACAAACCGATTTAGGAAACTTTACGTTTGAAGACAGTACATTAACAAATAATAATGCTGGTGATTTAACATTTACAGCATCAGGAACAGGCAATGTAGTTATCGAACAAGGCGGTGCTAATAATGTTTCTGCAACTAGAGCATTGAGTGATGGGTTTATTATTAACAATGTTGTTACAGCAAATAAATTTGTAACAACGGATGATATAGAAATATTCCAAAATGTAATTACAACTACAAACAGTAATAGTAATTTAGAGTTGCGTACATCAGGCACTGGCACTGTGTTTATTGAAGATTTAGAATTTGATGCCTCTACGTTAACGTCCAATGATGATATTATAATAGCATCTGAAAATGTTATTTTTGATAATGTGCGCTCTATATCACTTCCACAAGGTGATAACTCACAACGTATTGTAGCAACAGGCGGAACGTTTGTACTAGACGGTGGTAACGGAGTTAATGATCCGCATCTATCTACAGTATCAGGCGGAAATGCAACAACTGTGTTTGGCCCAAGTGATGTATTTTATGATGCAGGAACATCATTAGAGCCTAACGGTAATCCGGGTGATTTAAGATTTAATACTGAGTCTAACTTATTTGAAGGATTTAGTCAAGCAAATCAATATTTTGGTGGTGTGTTTAGTGAAGATGCTCGAACTAATGTACAAACTAATAACAACGAAATAGAATTTACAATATCAGATACAAAAGTAGGTAGTGTTGCATATGACGGTGTAACTATTAATACGTCATTACAAACAGCAAGTTTAATTATTGAAAACAATACTATAACAGCACCTGTTAATACATCATTACAATTAACACCAAATGGCGCGGGTACTGTACAATTCTTTGATCATACTAGATTAAACGATAACAAGATACAAAACTTAGCAAACGACGGTCCGTTAACACTAGAATCTACTGATGACGGTTATATTAAGATCAATACTCTTGTAAACGGGTTTGTAGTTCCAGTTGGTGATGATACAAATAGAGGATTAACACCTGTAGTTGGCGAATTGCGCTACAATACTACCGCCGGTGATAATGGCGGCTCTGAAGTTTATAATGGTACTGAATGGGTATCTGTTGCAGGTGATAACAGTCAAGCAGACGCACTAGTTATCGGTGAAGCTATTGATGAATGGACTCTTATACTAGGGTAAGTCAACCCTTTTCTCTTTAATTGATAAATACTATTAATGCAAAGTACGACCATACTTGCAGGGTCAAACTGTGGTTAGCCAGCAAAGAGCGAAAGCTGAAAATTTAGGCTAGAGGGACAGGATCCCCGTGCAAAGGAGAGAATATGGCTGTAGGTCGCATATCGGGTCCGCTCTTGAAGTCGAATCTAATTCGTAATGGAATAGATTTAGCTTTTGAGACTGACTTATTATATTTAGATGTCAACAATCAGCGTATTGGGATTAACACCAATGCTCCTTCACACGATTTACACGTAAACGGTACAACACGCACAACAAACTTAATAGTAGATAATATTGCAGAAATTGCAGATATTACTATTTCTGGTAACACAATACAAAGTGCTAACACACTTAATCTTCTTACTACGGGCGCAGATAGCGTTGTATATCAAAGACAGTTAGACATTCAAAGCATATCAATTTTTGATAATGTTATCAACACCAACGACTCAAATGCAAACTTAGAATTAAGACCAAATGGAACTGGACAAGTTGAAGTATTTTCAAACTTAGAAGTTAATGGTGATATCCATGCAACCGGTAATATTAGTGCAGACGGTAATATTACACTTGGTGATGCAGATACTGACAATGTTACATTCAACGCAGAAGTAGCAAGTGATATTATACCTGATGTTACTGATACATATAGATTAGGTAACTCAACTAAGCGTTGGGATCAAGTTTGGGCAAACACTGTAAACGCAGACACTGTAAACGCAGACAGTTTAGTACTAGATGGTATAGACATGACATTGCGTCAAGGCAACATTTTTTATGTTGCTAAAAATGGCGACGATGCTAGAACAGGAACACATCCACAAGATCCATTCCTTACTATTGGGCAAGCAATAACAGCTGCATCAACTGGCGACACAATTTACATTTACCCAGGTGCTTACGAAGAGATATTTCCACTTACAATTCCGGTAGGAGTAACAGTAAAAGGCCACTCATTAAGAAGTGTTACAATTACACCTACATCCGGTACAAATACAAATGATGCATTTTTACTTAACGGTGAAACAACTGTTGAAGATGTAACAATAAAAGATTTTTATAGCCCAGGCTATGCATTTAAATATGCAAACAATATGCTTGTTTCAAGCAGAAGTCCATACATAAGAAACGTAACGGTTATTACAAAAGGTAGTGTATTAACAGCAGAAGATCCAAGAGGCTTTAATCAAGGCGATGCAGGTGCAGGTGCATACTTAGATGGCAGTGTTGTTAACGCAAGTTCAAAAGAAGCAAGTTGCTTATTTCATGCTGTAACATTTATTACACCAGGCGTTGATACATTAATAGCAACAAATGGTGTTAGAATAGAATGGCTAAACTCATTTACATACTTTGCTAACAAAGGCTTGTACGCATTAGACGGAACAGCAGGAAAGTATAACGATGGTAAAACTAAAGTTAGACTTGGCGGCATAGCTGGAGGGTCGTTCGGCGCAGGCGACACAATTACATTTACATCAACAGATACTTCGACAACTATTGTTGTTACAGCAGAAAGTGTTGACAACGACATTATTGTAATTGATGGCAAAAATATACAATTTATAGATTTTGATACAACGCCACAAAGTATTTCAAATGGTGCAGGCGTAACAGCAACAACAATTTTAAATCATGATGTAAGAGACTTTGGTGCTGAAATACGTATGATTGGTAGTGCTAGTGTTTATGGCAACTACGGTTTATATGGTGACGGCCCAGGTGTTATAGTTTACGCTATCGGACAAAACTTAGCGTACATTGGTAATGGTAAAGAAGTTACTAATGATGCAGGTACTGTATTACAAGACAACGAAGTAATAGAATTAAATGATGCTAAGATAAGATTTAACACAGTTGACCACAAAGGTGATTTTAGAGTAGGTGATCTATTTTACGTAAACCAAGATGACGGTACTGTAAACTTTGTTGCAAATGCACTTAATGTAGACTTAACACAAGGAGTTACATTTACAAGTGGCGGCAACTCAACGTTTGTAAGCGGTGATAGAATTGACACTGGTAACTTGCGTATTAGCGGAAATACTATTGAAAGTTTAGCTGGTAATATTAATATTAATCCACTTACACAAACATTAAACTTAAACAGTGACGTAAATGTTGCAGGTAGTTTAGATGTAACTGGTAATGTTACAATCGGCGGAAACATTACAATAGGTGACGAAGCAAGTGATACAATACAAATTATAGCAGGCATTGACAGTGATCTAATACCAAACATTGATACAGCATACAACTTAGGTGCTGATAATAAAATGTGGAAGTGGTTGTATGCAAATGGCGCTGACATGGGCGACATTAGAATTACAAACAACTTTATAGAAACTACAGTTTCAAATGCAGATTTAGAATTACGTGCTAGTGGAACAGGTAGAGTTTTAGTTCCTAGTGCAGACGTAGAAATATCAGGTGAGCTTTCAGTAGGCGGCGACAGTGTTTTACAAGATGTAGACATCCAAGGCGACCTAACTATTACAGGTAACATTGTACAAACAGGTGACCAAACAGTTATTGGTGATGTTAACGTAGGTGCTGATCTTACTGTTACTGGACAAGCACAATTTGAAGAAATATTAATTAACGATAACTTTATTACAACTACTTCAAGTAATACAGATTTAGAACTTCGTACTAATGGCACAGGCGAAATATTAATACCAAATGATAATTTTAGAATTAGCAATAATTTATTTGCTAACGCTATAGAAGCAAACACATTAATTGGAACTACAATTGATGCGACAAACTTTACAAATAGCACAATTGATATTAATAACAATAATATTACTGTATTAACACCAAATACAGATCTTAATATTGATGCGGCTGGCTCCGGTGATGTTAAAATTAATGGCAGTGATGTTGTTATAGAACAAAACTTAACAGTCAACGGCACAACTAATTTAAAAGATACAACTGTTAACGGTAGCATTACGCATGTTGGAAATGTTACACAAACAGGCAATTTTAATATTGCAGGCGAAATAAGCAACGGCAATATTTTAATTGAAGACAATTTTATAACAACCACTGACAGTAACAGTCCATTAGAACTACGTGCAAACGGAACAGGAGAAATACTTGTTCCTAATAACAACGTACAGATTAATAATGACCTTACAGTAAGTGGCGACACTGATTTGCAAGATACTGTAGTAAACGGAACATTTACACTAACAGGTGATTTTAATCAAACTGGTGACAGTAATATTACTGGTGATGTTAATATTACACAAAACTTAGATGTGTCGGGCCAAGCACAGTTTGAAGAAATATTAATTGATGATAATTTTATCACAACAACTACTTCAAACACTGATTTAGAATTACGTGCTGTAGGAACTGGCAAAGTTCTTGTACCAAATAATGATGTAGAGATTACTAATGATGTAACTGTAGGCGGCACACTAACTGTTAATGATATTACAAGTACAGGTACAATTACAGCAAATAGATTTACTACTGGTGATATATTAATTGATGATAATTTTATTACCACAACACAAAGTAATAGCAATTTAGAATTACGTGCAAACGGTACAGGCGAAATAATTGTACCTAGCAATGATGTAACATTTAATAATAACATAGATGTTATAGGTTTGTCAACACTTGCTGACACAACTATCAATGGAACACTACAAGTAACTGGCAATGTAACACACACTGGTAATATACAAGTACTTGGCACATCAACACTTGATAGTATTATTGTTAATCAAAAATTACAACTTGAAGAAATATTAATTGACGATAACTTTATTACAACTACTACTTCAAATGCAGATTTAGAACTACGTGCAGCTGGCACTGGTAAAGTTATTGTTCCAAATGACAACGTAGAAATTACAAACGATCTTGATGTTAACGGAACATTTACTGTTAACAATATTACAAGTACAGGAACAATTGTAGCAAATAGTTATTCAACTGGTGACTTACTAGTAGATGATAACTTTATTACTACAACTTTAAGTAACAGTAATTTAGAACTTCGTGCTAATGGCACTGGAGATGTTTTAATACCAAATAATGATGTTACAATAGATAATACCTTAAATGTTGACGGTATAACAACTCTTGCAGCAACTACAATTAACGGAGTAGTTACAGCCTCTAGCGATGTAGATGTAAACGGAGACTTTACAGTTAATGGTAACCATTCTATTACAGGTGGCACATTTATTAACGGTACAGCACAATTTGAAGATATACAAATAGCTGGCAATGTTATCCAAACAACTGAAAGTAACAGTGATTTAGAAATTAGAACACAATCTGGTCAAGATATTTTAATACCAAATAGTGATGTAAGCGTAACTGGTAACTTAACTGTTAGCGGACAACTTACTGTTGGTGATATTCAAAGCACAGGTACTATTGAAGCAAATAACTTTACTACTGGCGATGTATTAATTGACGATAACTTTATTACAACTACAACGTCTAACAGCGACTTAGAGCTACGTGCTAATGGAACTGGTAAAGTAGTAGTACAAGACAATTTACAAGCAACACAAGACCTTACAGTAAGCGGAACGACTACTTTAAACAGTACTGTAGGCATAAACGGAACGCTTACACATGTAGGCAATACTGTACAAACAGGAAACTTTACACAAACAGGTACAACTGATGTTACTGGTAACTTAACTGTTACTGGGGATGCTGATTTTGAAGGCATAGCAATATCAGGTAACACTATTAGTGGCACACAATCAAATGCAGACTTAGAAATAAAAACGTCTGGTACTGGAGATATATTATTTCCAAATAATGATTTACAAGTTACAAATGACTTTGTAGTTGGCGGCACACTAACTATTGGCAATTTAACAGCATCAGGAACAATTGAAGCACAAAAGTTTTCAACTGGTGATATATGTATCGACGATAACTTTATTACAACTACATTAAGTAATAGTAACTTAGAGTTACGCACAGCAGGAACAGGCGCTGTCCTTATTGATGACTTTGATATTAATGGAAGCACACTATCAACAAGTAGTACTTTAACTATAAGTCCTGATACTGGTTATACAAATTTTACTGGTACTGGCGCAATTAATATTCCAGTTGGTACAACTTTACAAAGACCAGCAAGCGTTACACTTGGCCAAATTAGATATAACCAAGATTTAAATAGATTTGAAGGGTATAACGGAACTAATTGGATTATACTACAAGGTGTTGAAGATTTAGACGGCGATACAAAAGTTACAGCAGAACTAGTTGAAGGCCAAAATGATAATATTATTAGATTCTATACACAAGATACTGTAAGAGCTAATATTGATTCAAATAGATTTTATGCAGATAGATTTGCTGTTGATGATGTACAAATTGAGCAAAATACAATTAGTACAATTACAACAGATCAAGATTTAATATTAAGTGCGGCTGGAACTGGTAGAGTTGTAATAGAGAATTTTGCCTTCGATGGCAACAGGATAATAAATACAGTATCGAATAGTATAACTCAATTTGAAAATACAAATAACGGTTATGTCAAGTTTGCTGGAACAGGCGGACTTGTTATACCAAGTGGTACTAGTGCAGAAAGACCTGCGGTGGCTTACAGAGAAGTAGGCATGACCAGGTTTAACACTGAAGACGACAGAGTTGAAGTATTTGATGGCATAAACTGGGCATCTTCAGCTGGTGCGGGTTCAGGTATTAATCCTGCCGACGCAGCAGATTTAGCAATTGAAACAGTTTTATACTTAGGATAATAAATGGCAACGATATTTAAAAATAAGGTTATAAAAGATGTAGGTACTAAACCTATCGACATCATTGAAACCAATTCATCAACTCGTGTAACAGTAATAGGATTAAGTTTAACAAATCTTACAGACAGTTTTGTTTATGTAAGTGTGTTAATCAAAGACGATACAAGTATATCGGGTTATTATATAAAAGACTCTTTATTACCAGCAAACACAAGTTTGCGGGTAGTAGCAACAGGCGAAAAATTAATTGTTGCACCTGATAACTGCGTACAAGTAGTTTCTAGTGTAGACGATGCTGTTGATGCAATAGCAAGTTTTGTGGAGATAGTGTAATGAGTCATTATATAGGAAGCAATCCAACAGACGTAGCAAACGGATTTATCAAAAGATATTTTTACGGTTTACGTAGAAATGACGATGGCGAACTGTTTTTAGTTAGAGTTGACCAACTTGCAGGCGGAGATACAAATAGTATTACAATTAACGATTTAGGTATATCAGAAGAAAACTTCTTAGACTTTGAAGAAGGCATTGATTACTTAGACGGCATTAATGAAAGTAAAGATATTGTTTATCCAAATTTACGCTATCCACAACTACGTTGGGACGGCAGAAGTTTAACATATTATATCGAAGATGGCACAGGACATTTTGTACAGGCTGTAAGTGAAAAAGTAACTTTTGAAAATAATATTTCGTCTCCAGCATACGGTGATGGAAATGATAATCAGGTATTAATTCCTGGACAAACCGGTGGACCAGGACCAGGATACTAGAGGAAAAATAAATGGCAGAATTTAAACTAGAACGCTTCAAATATACATGGAAAGGTGAATGGATCGCAGGCACCGTATATAAGCGTGATGACATTGTAAGAGTTGGCGGTAAATCATATGTATGTTTAGAAGGACATACAGCTGATGCTAAATTCAAAACTGACTTACTTGCAGTATTAGAAGGAAGTAATCCACCACAAGCGGCACCAAGATGGCGCTTAATGACAGATGGTAGATCTTATAAAGGTCAATGGGCTACAGCAACAACATATGCAATTAGTGATATTGTTGAAAAAGATGGCTCGCTTTGGGTTTGTGTTAACGAACATGATTCTACAAATTTTGTTACAAACAAAGATGATTGGGCATTACTAGTATCACATATAAAATATACAACTGAATGGGCAACAGCAACTGATTACGGTCCTGGTGCATTAGTAAAATATAACGGTATAGTTTATAAGTGTATTGAGCCGCATGTATCAGGTTTATTCTTAGAAGATAACTTAGTAACAACACCAACAAATGTTAATGTTACTGTTGTAAGAAACGCAGAAGATACAGAAAACGTATACGCACTTAACGGAATACCACAAGCAGAGCTTACCCTTGCTAAAGGTAAAACATATGTGTTTGATCAAAGTCCTCCAGAAGACGGAGACGATACAAACTTATTTTTCGGCGGCGGTGTAGATGCTAGTAACAATCCTATTCAAAATCCACATCCATTTTTATTAAGTTTAACCGAAAACGGTTTACATAATAGTGGCGTAGTTTACAATGAAGGTGTAAAATATTACCTAAACGGTAACGAAGTTACACAATCATTATATGTTTCGAACTTTGCAATTGCTACAACACGACAAGTACATTTTAGTGTGCCTTACACAGCACCTACGCCAGTGTATTACTTTTGCAGATATCATGCACCAATGGGCGCAGCATTTACAATTGATACATCGGCAGATATTGCATGGGAAGTTTTCCATAGCGGCATTGAGTATGCAGGTGCATGGGCAAGAGAAACATTATATAGAAAAAATGATTTAGTATTATACGGTGGTAGTATTTGGAAATGTACAGAAACACACCAATCTGCAGCTGTAGGGCTTTTAGATGAAAATGGTAAATTAGCAGATCAGTTAGATACTACAAAATTTAATATAGAACTTCCAGGCTTTCAATACGAGTCAGAATGGTCTGATACAGCAGAATATCAACCAGGTGACGTTGTGCGTTATGGCGGTTACTTATACTTTGCTTCTAAGTACAATAGAGACGAACAACCAGCGCAATCGCAGGATAGTACAAAGAGTTGGGTAGAATTACAATACGGATACAATTTTGTAGGTGATTGGACAGAAGGCGCAGAATACAATCCAGGTGATATGGTATTACGCGGTGGCGAGCTATATATGGCTAGAGTGTCTATTGGTGCTAGTGAAGAAGACGGAAGTACATCAGACTATTTACAAACTGAAAAATGGGAATTAGTTATTCCAAGTAAAACTTGGGGAGAAGCTTGGATAACAGGTAGAAGATACTTTGTAGGCGAAGTAGTTTATCACTTTGGTGATGCATATGTATGTAATCAATATCATGTTGGTTCAAATGACAACTTCCCAGGCGATAACGGTAGTGGATATTTTTATTGGGATTTATTAATACAAGCAGGTCAAGTATCAGGTTTATCAGCAAAAAGTGATTTACTTACATTTAACCTAAGCAGAACTAACGTTGGTGACGGAAGTACTATAGGACCAACATCAGTACCAATTGGCAGACCAGATCAACTGTTATCAGTAGACGGCGAAGACAATGTATTTTGGAAAGATTACTTACGTACAGCAGGCGAAATATTTGTAGGTACTCACGGTATGGATACAAGAGGATATGGACTATCACCAGATAAGCCATTTAGATCTGTTAGATTTGCTGCTGAATATGTTGAAGCAACATTCCCTGCACTAACACCAATTAAAATTAAAGTTAATACAGGGAGATATGTCGAAATAGGGCCTATTAGTATTCCAGCAGGCGCTGTTGTAATGGGCGATGAATTACGTTCAACAACCATTGTTGCTAATCCTCCACTCGATGATTACCAAAATGAAACAATACAACTTGAAGGAATGTGGGATTATTTTGCTAGTACACTGTTAAGTTTATTATCAAATGTAGATGTTCCTGCATTGCCTGGCAACAACGAAATACAAAAGAAAGATGCAACAATTTTAGGTCTTTCAGAAAACAACATAATATTAGGGTTAACTGATATTATTAAACAAAAAATCGAATTCAATGCAGGAAGTGGCTCTATTGATCCAGTAATAACATCAACTAATATAATATCAGCTGATAGTCAAAGAAGACAAGCTGCATCAAAATTAGAACTTGTAGGACCATTTTTATCACAACAAGTTGATGCATGGGCTAGACAAACATACCCAGACAAAGTATATAGAACAAACAGAGTAGCTGAAGACTTTGCACATTTTATTGCTGCTATAGTATATGATTTACGATACGAAGGTACTTATAAATCAGTATTATCAGGAGAACGTTATGCAGCAGCAATTACTGGTAGTAACTTATTAGACTTATTTAGATGTAGAGATACAACTGGTGTACGTAATACAACACTAGAAGGTTTAGACGGTTCTCTTAATCCTCCGGGCGTGTTTGACTTATACCAGCGTCCAACGTCGGGTGCATTTACAGCACTTGATCCAGGCTGGGGTCCAGCAGACGAACGTACATGGATTATGAAACGTTCACCTTACATACAAGGCAATACTACAATTGGAGCTGCGTGTACAGGTATGCGAGTAGACGGTTTATTACATAATGGTGGTAACAAGTCTATGACAGCAAATGATTATACACAAGTACTAAGTGACGGTATTGGTGCATGGATATCAGATAATGGCAGAGCAGAGCTTGTGTCAGTGTTTACATACTACAACCAAGTTGGATACTTAGCAGAACGTGGCGGAGTTATTCGTGCAACAAACGGTAACAACTCATATGGTGCATATGGTTCAATTGCAGATGGAATTGATCCTAACGAAGTACCATTAGTTGCAGAAGTATTTAATAGAGATAACGAAGCAACTGTTTCAGGAGTTTATGCTGGAGCGTTTGGTGATGAGATCTTTGTATATGAATATGAAAACGCAGGCGAAGGATACACAACAGCATCTAGTACAATAGTTGGCGCAGGTGCAAATGCAGCTGTAATACATGAAGATATACGCCATGGATCACTATTCCAATCAAGAATTGTTAATCCTGCAGACAGTGGATCAGTAGGCGGCGTAGGTTATACTAACGTTCAGAATCAAGCAACACAGGGCGATACAACATCAATTACATTAAATCCAAACGAAACGTCAACAGCCGCTGAGCTTGTAGGACAAGCAATATATATTATTTCAGGTACTGGTACAGGACAGTATGGTTACATACAAGCATACAATGAACTAAACAGTACAGCAACAATTTACAAAGAAAGCGTACCTAACACTCCAGGATGGGATCATGTATTAGCAGGAACAGCAATAGAAGCTACTCTAGAATCTAATACAAGATATCAAATCGAACCCAGAATAACATCATCTAAGCCTGACTTTACAGCAAACAATTATAACGTTTCGTCTGGTAGAGACATTATTGATATTGCATTTAGTAATACAACATTTGAGTTTACTGATATTCCAGGAACACCAGGAAGTGGTATTGTTGAACAGCAAGACGGACTAGCGCCTGCAAACGCAGTGTTTGATATTACTAAGAATGGACTAGTGTACGAAGTAACTGTAACTGATGGCGGCTTAGGTTATGCCGTTGGTGACTCAATTGATATTTTAGGTAGTGTATTAGGTGGCGAAGATATTACTAACGACTGTCATATTAAAGTTGCTAGTGTTACTGACGATAGTTCAAACTCAATTGTAACTATTGTTGTCACAGGTAAAGGCCGTAGTGGTAAATTTGTTGCAATTGCAAAACCAAACTTTGTACTAGAAAGTGATACAGGACAAGGATGGAACGAAGTATTGTTACCGAACCAAGGAGCAATTGACTGGATTAAAGTAAGAGCAGGCAACAATAGATTTGTTGCTATTGCAAAAGGAACCGACGAAGCTGCTTACAGTTTAAACGGAACTACTTGGACATCAGTTACATTACCATTCGATGAGGAATGGGTAGATTTAGAATTTGGCGAAGGACGATTTGTTGCTATTGCAGAAAACTCTACTACAGTAATTCAGTCATCAGACGGTATTACTTGGACATCAAGCAATATGCCTAATGATGCTGTTGGCGATAGTGCTTCAGCAGAATGGCAAGCAATGACATATGGCAAAGGCAAATTTGTTGCTGTTGCAGGCAATGACGGCACTGTAGGACACAGTACAGACGGCACATCATGGACATTTGATAGTGGCTTTGTAGCAACAGAAAATTTACAAGTTGCAGGTTTAGCATATGGTAATAATAGATATCTTGCACTATTAGAAACAGGTGAAACATACTATAGCTTCGACGGATCAGTTTGGACACAAGGTACAGATGTTCCTTCACAAGATGGTTCAACAGTTATGCGTTGGAACGATATTAAATTTGCAGAAGGCGTATTCATGGCAATATGTGATGCAAACAATCAATTAGTAGGCGGCGACCTTAACGGCAACGACACAAACTTTGCTGCAACAACTGAAGACGGTATAGTATGGCAAGGCAGAACATTAGCTTCAACTAAGCCGTATTATGGTATAGGATTTGGTGTAGTTAATGATATAGGTAGTTGGATTATAGGTACAAAGAATATTCAAATTGGTGCAATTGCTAAAGTTGAAACAGGTGCTCAAGTTAAAGTAAGAGCAAGACTAGGAAGTGGCGGACTAATACAAACTATTAAAATACTAGATCCAGGTAGTGGATACACACAAGCAAATCCTCCAGTATTTACAATTACAGATAATAAGTTTACAGTAGGCATTGGTTGGGAAAATAGAGTAGGCTCAGGTGTACTTGCACAGCCAAGTTGGGTAAACAGAGGTATTGGATATAGATCAAGTACTACTAAAGTTACTGTAACAGGTGACGGTTATGCAGATAATATACCAGATACAAATATTATTAAGATATCAGGATTGCCTCGTGTACCAACAATTGGTAGTCAATTACTGTTTCCAATAATTGAAGATGATAACACTGAAGATCCAAATGATTTAAAGAGTTATCGTGTAGCTATAGCAACTGACTTAGGCGACGACGGCACAGGTAATGGTACAAGACTTGTACAATTCCAAATTAGTCCACGTATGCGTAATGAAAATGATTTAGTTCACGGAACGTCAGTTACTATTAATGAAAACTTTAGTCAGTGTCGTATTACAGGACATGACTTCTTAGACATTGGTACTGGTAACTTCTTAGAAACAAACTATCCAGACATATACGCAGGCGGTAATTACTTTATAAGTGCTCCTGAAAACGAAGTATATGAAACAGCTGGTGGACGTATATTCTATGTAAGTACAGACCAAGATGGTAACTTTAGAGCAGGTGAATTGTTTAGTGTGCAACAGGCAACTGGTGTTGTTACAATTAGTGCTGAGTTCTTTGACTTAGATGGTCTATCAGAATTATCACTAGGTGGTGTTAGACTTGGTGGTTCAGGCGCTGTTGTTAGAGAGTTTAGTACAGACCCAACGTTTGCTGAAGACTCAAACCAAGTTATTCCAACACAAAGAGCTATTGCTACATTCTTAGCAGATAGACTAAGTGTTGGTGGATCTGACTTAGAGCTTAACGCTTTCCAAGCAGGGCAAATATATGTTGGCGGACCAGAAAACCAAATAGACAACATACAAAATAAAATAATAAACGTAGCTGTTCCAGTATATGTACCAGGAGCAGACGCATTAGGAAACCCAGCAGGATTAAGCGGATCATATGTTGGACAGATGTTATTACTTCGTAACTTTGACGAGAGCATGAAGTAATTTATAAGGACTAGAAAAAATGTATAAATACAATAACGGAGCATTACAAAATGGCAGAATTTAAACTAGGTAGAATCAGGTTTGTGTGGAAAGACGCATGGACTTCTGCCAACACATATTATAAAGACGATGTTGTAAGGTTCGGGGGCAAAGTATATATTTGTGTGATTGGTCATACAAGTGCTTCGGAATTCTTTACAGACTTTGAAATAGTACCACCTAAGTGGAACTTAGTGAGTGACGGTCAAACGTGGAAAGGTAGCTGGACAATAAGTACAGGTTACGTATACGGTGACATAGTTCAATACGGTGCTAGACTATACATTTGTTCAGTAGTACATACATCACAAGCAACAGTAGCAGCTGGATTAGAAGCTGATATTTCAAATTGGGAAATATATGCTGAAGGGCTAGAATGGAAAGGCGACTGGACAGTAGATACAAAATATCTTATTAACGATTTAGTAAAATATGGTGGACAAACTTATGTTTGTAAAGTTTACCATACATCTGCAGCAACACTAGCCGACGGGTTAGAACTTAACCAATCTAATTGGGATGTCTTTAATGCTGGCATCGAATACAAAAGTTCATGGTCCGCTGGTACAAGATATAAAGTAAATGATGTAGCACAATATGGTGCAGCTCTTTGGATTTGTACAGCAGAACATACAGCGGCAACATTGTTTAGTACAAACAACGCAAATTGGGAACAATTTGTAAGAGGCTTCCAGTTTGAAGCAGATTGGGAAGCATTAAGAAATTATCAAAAGGGTGATATTGTAAGATACGGTGGTAACCAATATATTGCTCTAACTAATCATGCAGAAAAGAATCCAGTAGTTGAAACAACAGACTGGCAACTATTTACACAGGGTTTAAGATTCTTAGGCGACTGGCAAGATGATAGTACTCTACAAGATTATAGAGTTGGTGAAGTTGTAAGATACGGTGGCTACACTTATTTGTGTATAGCAGATCATCAAAATGAAACACCAACAAACACAACATACTGGCAACGACTAAACACTGGTTTACGTTGGAGAGGCGCATGGGTAGATGATGTAGAATACTTACAAGGTGACGTTGCACGTTATGGTGATAACTCATATGTTTGTGTATTAGGTCACTTCTCAGAAGGCGATGACTTTTCGACTATTCAAGTTGGCGCAGGCGGTGGTGGTAATCAAAACTCACGTCCAGACTTAGATGTAAACGGCACTTACTGGCAAGTAATTGCTATTGGTAATGAAGCAAGTGTACTAACTACAAAAGGTGATTTAGTATACTATGCAGGAAGTGGTCCTGCAAGATTACCAGTTGGCGCTGAAGGACAATTTTTACAAGTAAGTTCAAACAATACTCCGGAATGGGCATATTCAGGTGTAGCAGATGATATTTATTATGTTGCAACACACGGTACTGATGCTCCGAGTCCTACTAACGGACGCTCGCTTGATAAGCCTTGGAAAACAATTAGATATGCAGCAGAGCAAGTTGGTGCAGGTGCAAAAAATCCTAATGCTAAATCTATTTTAGAACTTAATAGATATTTCATACAACGTGAAATGGTTGAATGGACAGATGCACAAATTACAGGTAATATAACACCATTTACTACAGGCTTTGACTATGATAGTGCAAAGTGTGAAAGAGATATGGGTTACATTGTTGATGCACTTATCCACGATATCACACATGGCGGAAATGTTAAATCAAGAGAAGCTGCTTTATCGTATGTAAATGACACAGTAGGATCTCCGTACTTAACACAAAAAACTCAAACAGTAGCAACTATAAATCACGGATTGACAGTTATACAAGCAGTACTTGCACAAACAGCACCAGCTGTAAACTATCAAGTTAACAATGGTGATAATTCAACAGCAGTTGTTGCACAATACTTTAATGCAACCTTAACAGCAGAAAGTGTGTATGCTGAAATAACCGGCCTTACAAAAATTATCACAGATGCTATTACAGCAGGCGTTGCTACAGACATTCCAGCTAGATTAATTAGAAATACATTAATTAAAGTTTCAACAGGAAAGTATTACGAAGTACTTCCAATTATTGTTCCAGCAGAATGTTGTATTATAGGCGACGAACTTCGTGCAACACAAGTGCAACCAAGAAAATCAAATAATTCAACACTTACAACAGCTGAAGATTACTTGTATAGTAATACAGCAATTGAAAGAGTAGAAGCAATTATTGGTGACATTGTTGAAGGTGTTTCAGTAACAGCAACAACAGGAAATGCACAATCACAAAGTGCTTTGTATCCGTTAACAAACAACGAAACTGGTTATGTAAGATCAGCTGTTGAACAGTTAGCAAGACTATATAGACGTAGAACAGATTGGTCATTGGGCAGAAAAGAAGAAGCTATTGCTACATTTACATTAGCAGACGAAATGACTGATCCAGCAGATGGATATGCAAGAAACTTATTAATTGCTAACAGAGATTTTTTAAGAGCAGAATTAGTTGGATATATTACAGAAAACTATCCAGATCTAAAATATAGTAAAACAGCATGTAAGAAAGATGTTGGGTACTTAGTTGATGCTGTGTCATATGACTTAACATACGGTGGTAACTGGCAAACAGTTAATGCTGGTGAAGCATATCATGTTGGTGCAAGTTCAAACTTACCAGCTGCACAGAAAGCGGCAACACTAGCAGCTTACGGTTACTTAAAAGGTATTATGCAAACTGTAGGTAGAAACATTACAGTTACTCCAGGTACACAGTCTGCATTTTCACAGATACCAGGTACAGCAGGAGACGCTGGAAGTGCAACTGCAATTGGCGCACTACTAGATGACTTTATTAACATAGTTGATAACGGTACTGGAAGTGAAACAATTACATATCCAAGTATTACTGGTGCAGCGGCAGGACTACAAACTGACCATTCACTATTAGGATCAGCAGCTTCAACAGTTAAAACAGCTACAACAAACTGGATCACAGCAAACTTTCCAAACTTAACTTACGATAGTGCAAAGTGTGAAAGAGATGTTGGATACTTATTAGATGCAGCAAGATACGATTGGTGTTTAGGTACAACATTTGCATCAACTGTAGCGGCAATAAGTTACTTAAGAAAGCCAAGTGCTAAAGTAACAGGTGTACAAAAAGATGCTACACTAGGAAGTTACGAGTTTGCAAGAAATGCAGCAAGAGCTGAAGTTTCAGAAGCAATAAGTTTAGCACAGATTAACAATACATTTGTTACAACTAATGATATAATATTAGGTGGAAGTAACGAAGGTACTAACCGTGCTACTGATCAACAAGATGTGTATGCAGGTATACAACAATTAGAACTTAACAAAGAGTTTATAGCAAAAGAAGCTGTTGCATATGTAAATGATTATTATGCAGATACAGTTACAGCAACAACAGCATCAAGCGGTGCATTAACAATTACAACTACAGGATGGTTGAGACAAAATAGACCAATTAAATTTACTGGAGTTGGCACAGAAGTCGGCGGACTAGCATTAGACACTACTTACTATGTTAAAAACATTCTAAGCTCAACAACATTCACTATTAGTGCAACTATTGGTGGAGCAGATATTGTTGTAACTGACGATACAGGTGCAATGAGTGTTGAAAAAGATTACGAATATAATGTAGCACTTTGTGAAAGAGATATTAAATCAATTCTAAGTGCTATGCAATGGGATCTAAAATTTGCTCCTAATTATAGAAGAACATATACAGGCGGGATTAGTTTAACTATTCCGGCAACATATAAAACTAGATATGCTTCTAGATATTATGTAAATGCTGTAATAGGGTCACAAGAAGAAGATTTCTACTACTTACGTAACGGTACAGGTTTAAGATTACAAACAATGGAAGGCCTAAACGGTGACATGACTGCAGAAACAACTGCAGGTACAAGTAGAATGACAGCTGGTGCTTATGCATCACTAGATCCAGGTTGGGGTCCAGATGATACTAGAGTTTGGATTACAGCACGTTCGCCATACGTACAGAACTGTACAACATTTGGTAACGGTGCAACTGGTCAACGTATTGATGGTAACTTACATAATGGCGGCAACGATTCAATTGTTAGTAATGACTTTACACAAGTTATTAGTAACGGTATCGGCGCACACATTCTTAACAACGGTAGAGCAGAACTTGTATCAGTGTTTACATATTACGCACACATAGGTTATCTAGCAGAAACAGGTGGGCGTGTACGTGCAACAAACGGTAACAACTCATACGGTGACTTTGGTTCAGTAGCAGAAGGCGTTGATCCAGATGAAACACCAACAAGTGGTATTGTTGATAACAAAACACAATACAATGCTACAATAGCATCAGCTATTACTGACCAAGATAAAATACTCACAGCAGAATTTACACATACTGGTAACGATTATACAGATGTTAACTTTAACGTGTTTGGCCCAGGTACAGGCGAAGAAGTAATTGGTGATGAATTTAGAGACGAAGCACTAATACAAGCTCGTGTTATTGATGATGCTGTAGACGGTGATGCAGGTGGTACTGGTTACTTAACAGCTGGTAATACAGCACAGGACGGTAACGCAACAAGTATTACACTTTCAGCAACAGACGGCAACTTAAACACTTCATATCCAGGTATGAAAGTACTTGTTGTTGGTGGCGCAGGTGCAGGATTATATGCTTTAATTAATACATATGATGCAGGTACAAAAGTAGCAACAGTAGTTAAAGAATCAGACGGTACAGCAGGTTGGGACCATTTTGTTCCAGGCACAACACTTGTTACACCAAACGCTTCGTCAACTTATGAAATTGAGCCAGCTGTATCATTTAGCGCACCAACAAAAACTACAACAGATGCTTCAATAGGATCAAACGTTTATGAAGACTTTGGATTCTTTGAAACATCACAACAAGTTAACAACCAAGCAGCTACTACATATACAGGTGCAGGTTCAAACGCTACATTTAATGTTGATAGAGTTGGATCTAAGTACTATGTAGCACTTAATAGTGCAGGTGCTGACTATGTAAGATTAGAAACTATTACTATAGCAGGTACATCGTTAGGCGGAGTAAGTCCTGCTAACGATCTAGTAATTACACTTACTTCAATAGGAGCAACTGGTAATGTTATTGATTTTGACTTTACAGGTATTGGTCGCAAGGGTGCTTATGTAGCATTAAGCGATGATACATCAGCAGCTTTAAGTTATGATTCATCAACATGGTCTAATGCAACACTACCACAACAGAGTGATAGATTTTCATCAGGACTATTAGATGACGGAAGTTCATTATATAAATCAAGTGCATTTGTTGCTGTAGCAACAGGATCAAGTACAGCGGTGCTAAGTGAAGACTTAGCAACATTTAGTACATCAGCTTTACCAGGAGGGTTAGACACTTCAACTGGTGTTGATGTACAATACGGATACTTAGGTGCAGGTACAAACAGATTTGTTGTAATTGGACAAAACGATACAGACATTGCTTATTCAGACAATGCTGGATCAAGTTGGACAATAACAAGTTCTGCTTTACCTAACACAGGATTTACTAGTATTACTAACGGTATGGGACTATTTGTTGCTGTACGTACAGGATCTAATCAAGCAGCTTACAGTGCAGACGGTATTGCTTGGACAGCAACTACATTGCCAGCAAGTTTAAACTGGAGCAAAGTTGTTTGGGGTAATGGTAGATTTATTGCAATAGCAAATAATAGTGTTAATGCAGCTTATAGCTTAGACGGCATTAACTGGACAGCAACTACAATTGCTACTGAAAGTTCAGCACTACCAACAGACATTGCATACGGACAAGGTATGTTTGTAGTAACAAGTGCAGATACTAATAGTGTATGCTATAGTGAATATGGTCTAGTATGGAATAACTTAACTGTTACAGCAAACGTAAGTGGCTACAAGTTAGCAGCGTTTGGTAATCCAGATAGAGAACCGTTGTTCTGTACAATAGCAGATGGTACAACAACACAAGTTGCTGTAAGCAAAATTGGTGCTAGAGCACGTGGTAGAGTAAACGTTGCAAGTGAAAAGATATTTGAAGTTAAACTTGCAGAAGCAGGAAGCGGATACGGCGCAACTCCTCCAACAATTACAATTGGCGATCCAAACAACATTGATGATGTTGTGTTCCAAAATAGATTAGGCAATGGCGCATTAGGCAATCCTAGTTTTGCAAATAGAGGAACAGGATTTAGTGCAGCAAGTATGGAAGTTGACGGACCAACATCAAATGGTAATGCAGACTTCTTACAAAATGGTAACTTTGTTGCTGTAAGAAGATTAACAGAAAGACCAGTAGCTGGTTCAAACATTACGTTTGCTAGTTTACCTGGACAGTTCTTTAAGTTGGTTACTGTTGTTAGTTTCCTTGGTACAAACCCAGGATCACATACAGCGTTCTTACAAATTAGTCCAAGCATGACAATAGGAGATGCTCCTACAGACGGTGACGGCGTAGTGTCAAGAATTAGATACTCGCAAGTACGTTTAACAGGACACGACTTCCTAGATATTGGTACAGGTGGATTTGTAACTACTAACTATCCAGGACTACCATTAGAAACTCCAGACCAAACCAAAGAAACACTTGATGTTAACGGGGGACGAGTGTTCTTTACATCAACTGACCAAGATGGTAACTTTAGAGTTGGTGACTTGTTCCAAATTGAACAGGCAACTGGTGTTGCAAACTTGAATGCAGAAGCATTTAACATTGCAGGTCTACAGGAACTTACATTAGGTGAAGTTACACTAGGTGGTAACTCAGCAAGTGTAAGTGAGTTTAGTACTGACCCATTCTTTACAGCCAACAGCGATACAGTAGTGCCAACCCAACGTGCGATTAAAGCGTACATTGAGGCACAAATTGGTGGCGGTGGTGCCGCGTTGAACGTGAATAGTGTTACAGCTGGTGACATTTTTATTAGTTCAAACATAATTACAACGGCAAGTGGAGAGTTGATAAATATTACAGCAAATATGAACTTTACTGGACCAGTTACAGGATATCCTTTAGCGTATCAGTACTTTTTAAGATAATGGAGAAAAAATAAAATGGCAAACGGAAGATTAGGAGTAGCTGATTTATCAGCTGCAACAAATACAACAGTATACGAAGTCCCCGCAGATAACTTTGCTGTAGTTACTTTAAGCATTTGTAATAGAGATGCAGGAAGTAGAACAATCAGAGTAGCGATGGCAAGTGCAGACACACCAACAGGCGGTGAATGGATAGAGTACGATACAACATTAGTTGGCAACGGTACACTAGAAAGATCAGGCATTGTGTTGGATGCAGGCAAAAAGCTAGTTGTGTATAGCAACAGTTTAAGTGTTTCAGCTGTAGTTTACGGTTTAGAAACATCAACAGTATAAGGAAGATACAATATGCGTAAAATAGGAATAGGAACAGCAGGCGATCCAGTATTAGGTAAATCACTAATACTTGACAACACTGTAACAACTTTGGAACCAGACGCCGATTTGATACTAGATCCTAATGGCGCAGGTGAAACTAAAGTAACTGGCCATATACAGGTCAATTCGGGATCAACACTAAAACTTGGTGACGATGACAACAGTCATTGGGTAGCATTAAAAAGTCCAGCAACAGTAACAAGCGATTTAACACTTACTTTACCAAATAGTTATGGTAGTAGTAACCAAGTATTAACATCGAATGGCTCAGGCGCACTAAGTTGGTCAACACCGGGTATTACTGTAACAAATGATGTTAGTACAGCAAATAATAATAACTACTTGCTGTTTTCAACAAGTAACAGTGGTACTATTACTGGAGCAAATGTTAGTGATACTAAACTTGCTTATCAACCTAGTACAGGTAATTTATTTGTAAGTACAGTATCAGGTGGTGAAGGTAACGGTAACAGTTTAGTATTGTATAGTACAAGTGCAGGAACAAAAGGTCAAGTATATGTACCTGAAACAACAGCAAGCTCAAGTACAACAACTGGTGCATTTAGAGTAGCAGGTGGTGTAGGTATTGGCGGAGCATTATATTGTGGCGGTTCGTTTACAGCACAGTCAATAACAGAGACATCAAGTATTGCTCTTAAAGAAAATGTGCAACCAATTGAAAACGCACTAGAAAAAATTGTACAACTAGCAGGCGTTATATATGATAGAAAAGATGGTTCAAGTACAAGTGAACCAGGATTAATTGCAGAAGATGTTAAGAAAGTTATTCCAGAGTTAGTTACAGATAATTCTGAAAGTGTGTATTACACTAAGATTGGCGCATACTTAATTGAAGCAATTAAATCCTTAAAAGAAGATATTGACACAGTAAAACAGAAATTAGGATAAAATATGGCGCTTCTTAAAAATACAGTCATAAACGATGTTGGTGCAATTACATTACCTAGAGGTACAACAGCACAACGTCCAACGACTCCTCCAGAAGGTTCATTAAGATATAATAGTGATTTAGGTTATACTGAATGCTATTATCAGGGTTTTTGGTTTGATATATCTACTGGTAGAGGGTTACCAAAAGGAAGTGAAGATCATGTTATACTATTAGATGCTAGTTTAGCTGCTAGTACAAATGGTACCACATCAGCAAGATGGCTTAGTTTAGCGGAAAATCGCTATACAGGTAGACACTTTGATTTTTATGGATCACCTACATATACTAGTGACGGACTTAAAAGTTATTGGAGATTTGATACGTCAGATCATGCAGCATGCGAAAATACTTGTAACGATCTAGACTACAATAGTGTAGAAGTTGTATTTAGAAGATATACTAACAGTGGTAACATTCTTTATAATAAAGAAAGTTGCTGGGAAGTACAAACAAGTAGTAATGATTTTCAATGGGCATGGCAAACAACAGACAGAAGTTGGTATTGGTCAAGCACCGGCGGCATCAACACAAGTGATTTTTATCATAGTGTAGTAACGTATGATGGCAATAGAGTAAGAGCATATGTTAATGGTAGATTGCGTCAAACAGATAGTAATTATAATAACGGTACATTGCAGGATCAGCCTAGCAACTACCCAAAAATAAATGGACGTGATAATCCAAGAACAACGGCTACATCAACAGGAAGTCATGATGTTGCATACTTTGCTGTGTATGATAGACCGTTAGATGATATGGAAGTCCTTCATAATTACCAAGCATGCGCTGAAAGATTTGAACTTCCATACAACCCGTATAATTAGGAAAAGAATAAATGGCAATACTTAAAAGCACAATAATAGACGATATAGGGTACCTATCATTACCTGTGGGCACAGAAGCTCAAAGACTTGCAACAGCTGCAGGTACACTAGTTTATTTTACTAGTTTAGGCGGAACATCATGGACAGTGCCAAGTGGTGTTGACAGTATTGAAATATTAGTAGTTGGAGGCGGCGGAGGCGGCGGCTCTGACATGGGCGGCGGCGGCGGAGCTGGCGGCGTTATATATGACGGCAATTATCCAACAGTACCAGGACAAAGTATTTCACTTTCAATTGGCGGTGGTGGTGTAGGCGCATCAGCAGGTGTAGGACAAGCAAGAGGTAGTAACGGCGGTGACACTACATTTGGAACTATCACAGCACATGGTGGTGGTGGTGGTGCAAGTGCTCACGATAGATCAACTTCACCAGCAGGTGATGGAGCATCAGGCGGCGGAGCTGCAGGTGGTGCTGTTCCTCCGAGTGGTGGTGCAAACGGTACTATTAACGATAACGGACTTATTGGTAACGGCGGCTATGGCGGCGGTGCAAGAGGTAGATCAATATATCCAGACGAAGGACATGATGGCTCGTGGGGTTCAGGTTATTGGTATCCAGGTGGTGGCGGCGGTGCCGGCGAACCAGGGTTTTCTTATCCAAGACCACATGGCGGCAAAGGTGCAGAAATTAAAATCACTGGAGAAACTATTTTCTTTGGTGGAGGCGGAGGTGGCTCAGGCTACTCAAACATCGGCGGCGATGGCGGCCTAGGCGGCGGAGGTGGCGGTGCAGTTGGAACAACATTCGGCGGCGTAGGATACAATAACGGAGCCAATGGACCGGGCGGTGGCACAAGTACTTGGGCTAACGTACCAGGCGGTAATGCTGGCGCAAACAGTGGTGGCGGAGGTGGTGGCGGAGCTCACTATAACTCTAACAACTACGGCGGTAACGGCGGGTCGGGTATTATTATTTTAAAATACAACACAACTAACCCAACAGAAGAAACAGCACAAGGTGCATTAAGAATAAACAGCAGCACTGGCGAACCAGAATTTTATAGTTCAACAGCAGAATGGCAAAGTTTAGCAATACCGTTTAAAGAAAGATCGCACATTACAACTAACTACATGTTGGGCGGATACAAAAGTTCAAGTGCATGGAACAACGTTAATAGATGTGCTATATCAACAGACACAACAGTTAATTTAGGCGATAATTCATTAGAACGTTCATTTAACTATCAGTCAGGTGCATGTAGTAAAAACGTAGCATGGGTATTTGGTGCAGGTAACGGACACGCTGTAACATCAAATTATGTTATAGGATTTAACATGCGTACTGATCAACAGTACACTGGTACATTTGATAGAAACCTAAGTGGCGGCAAATTGCAAGACGGTACTGTGTGGAAAGAACATTATATGGCATGGACGTCTGGAAGTGCAGAACTTGACAGATATAACATGCTTACTGAAACACAATCAACTGTAGGCATTGGTGCTCCTGGCGGATCTACTTCGCAAGCATGGGGTATGAGTTGGGAAAATGAAGGAATGTTTACTAGAAATAACGATGGTACATTGTTTGATTTTACTACTGAAACATATGGTACATGGAGTGGAACTTATCCAAGTAATCATCACCAACAAAAATCAATGAATAGTAAACTTAACTATTGCTGGGCAGGTAACGAAGGTGGGTATGCAAGTGGAGCAAACTTCCGTAGAACTAACTGGACTACTAGGTCAACAGCAAGCACTTACGCTAAACCAGTAAACGGTGGTGAAGAAAACTTTACAATGGGTCAAGACCATGCTTACCAGCTAGGTTGCTTTAATGGTGCTCAAAATAATTTAAGTTTCCGTTGGAACTATTATACAGAGTCAGGCTTCCAAGGCGGAACATCTATGGAGCCAAAAGGAAAAGCAGGATCAAGTTCGGGATTAGGAGCATGGAGAGATAACTAATGGCTACATTTAAAAATACAAATATTGACGATACTGGGCACTTAACACTGCCAGGAACTGGTGACGGCGATGCACCGCAGAACGGAGATATACGTTATAATGGTAACTTTGGCAGAGTAGAAGTATATCATGACAAAGACGGTGCGCAATGGACTAACATGGCTATACCTTTCCTTACTAGACAAATTTTAACAGTAGGATATATACACGGCGGCTATGCAGCTAGTGTTGTTTGGGATGAAACGAATAAAACATTATTTGCTACAGACACAACACTTGATCTAGCTGGCAAACAAGAAAAAGGCCACAACTACAAAGACAGTATGCACAACAGAGATTTGTGTTGGACTGTAGGTGGTGCTGCTAATGCTCACTGTGCAAGTTCAAACGGTATTACTTGTTACAATCACAGAACAGAAAATAACTTAACAAGTGGATACACTAGAACACACACTTGGAGTACCAACAACATTGGTATTATCCAGCAAGGATTAGAAACAGCATGGATAACAGGTGGCGGTAGTAGTCAAATTAGACGTTTTAATATGATTACACAAACACTTGGCGCACAACAAGGTAATTCAAATACATCAGGAGGTATTTGGGGCTTACAACACGAAAATTACGGTATTTGGTGTACTAATAACCAAGGCTTTAAATGGGCATCTGAACAACCTTATACACGTTCAGCAACAGCACCACAAGGTGATAAACACCAACATTGTTTAATGTTCAAACATGCTAACATGGTAGGCGGACGTGAAGGCAACCCAAGTTCAAACTGGAGAGAAACAAACTTTTATAGTGATACAACGCAAGACGTTATTGGTTCAAAAGGTTACTATGGCGGCGAAGAAAATATGCTCGCAGGTCAGGATTGGGGCTATGCTGTAGGTTGGTATCAAGGGTCACACGTTGTAAGTAGTGCAAAGTTTGTATATGCAACAAGATCAAGTGCCACTGGTGGCGCAAGTCTTAATGCTAAAGGAGTTAATGGTCAAAGTTCAGCAACGATGAGCTGGAGAGATTAACTTGGTAAATATATACGTATATAACAACCAAGGAGTTTAATATGACACAAGACGTACAAAATATTGACCGTAGAAAACAGTACATGTCTGATCACAGATATCACAGTAAAGTTAATACTGATGTGTCTATGTTAGGTGATACTGAAAAAGATGCAATCAGTTACGCAATTAATAAAGAATGGACTAATCCAAAGTTCAAGTTGAGATGGTTTGTAGGTCAAGCTCAAATTACACCTTATAGTAAATTAAGACAGTATTTGCTTGAAATCAAATCTAAAGAAGAATCAATTGAAAACATTGAGTATGAAATTGCAAAATATGATGTAGAAGTTAGACGTTTTAAGCGTATGGCTGAAGAAGCGCATGATGAATTAGATAGAGAACTAGCTTCAGTAGAATCATGGAATGCTGAACGTAATCACATTATGTCAAAACGTAGACTACAAGATTGGTATTTAGAAAGACAACACTTGCTTGATCTATTGCAAGAGTTTATTGAAAGCGATGAAGCACAATTACCAGATGGTAGCGGCCGCACATATATGGACATTCTAAATACAGACGAAGAAGATATTTACGAAGCAGACTATTGGACCAACAGACTTGCAAAGCAAGCTGCAACTGATATGATCTTTTATGGTCGTATAGGTACAGGTAATATGGATGCTATTTTAAGTGTAGGTTCAGAACAACAAGCTGAGATATTAGCACTGACAATGAATTATAGTACACAATTACAAAGTTATAATTTACAGTTACAATCAGCAGCTGAAGAAAATTTAAAACTAAACGGCAAGGTAGATCAACACAAAGATCTTTTAGCACCTACTGATAAATACAGTAAGATAGAACAACCGACATCAACAAATGGAGGCCCTGAGGAGACAATAAATGACGTATATAATGTTTGAAACAGTAGCAGGCAATGATCCTAGACTTGTACCAGAGATAGAAATGATAGGCAATGACTGGCACTTTACTTTTGCTAGAGTTACAGGCACTCCTGTAATTGATTGGTTAAACCCTACAACAATTACAAAAGAAATGTTTGATGCAAGAAACTTTACTAACGCACTTGAGGGTGAAGTTGGTATTATGAGATCAGTAACTGACCCTGCAGACATTATACAGCCAACAAGTTTTGGTGATAACGATTATGAAAAAGTTGCATACAGACTTAATTCAATTGATGAATCAAACACTGTAGCATTGTTAAAAGCTCAAATGTTAAATTGGGCAGAAAATAACTTTGATGATGATTCAGGTCGTATCCAAATTAGAGCGCAAGTTCCGGGGCTAAGAACATTAAAAGAAACACAAATGTATATGGCTACGTATTTTGAATGGGAGTGTGCATACACACATCAACAAGATAAAGCGCCTCAATTTGAGACTAAGAAATTTTCTCAAACATTATACGATTAATCACTTTACTTTTTAATTAAAAGGTGCTATACTAAGTATAAAGTATAGTGCCTTTTTTTACGGAAAGAAATAGATGAGAAAAATTTTTAGTATACCTCTAAATCCTAAGTTATCAAATGAACAGTATGTTGAGTTTGTTAATTTTATTGGAGAATACAAAGATCACATTAAAGATGTGTATTTTACATGCAGGATTGCTCCATTTGCACAAGATGCTATGGGCGATATTTTTGTACAAGATGATGATTATCAACTTGCTATAGAACAAGCACTGTTTGTACAAAAACAAACAGGTGTTCCAGTAAGTGCTACATTTAATAATATTCAGGTTCCTCCTAGTCAAAAAAATCTAGATACTTTTATAAAGAGCTTTAAACCTGTTTACGATGCAGGAGTGCGTGTTGCTACTATACCGCATACACATTGGATGGCAACAGGACAAATACAAAAAGCATTTCCTGAATTATACATAAAAAATACTATATTACGAGATGTAAGAATAGCATCAGAAATTGTAAGTTTAGCAAATTACGGGTTTGACTATATAAACCTTGATAGAGATCTTATGCGTGATAGAGATACGCTATTACGTCTTAAAGAAGCAAAGGTGTGGATTAAAGAAAACTACGGCAAGGACATACACTACAGTCTTTTAGCAAATGAAGGTTGTAAAGGTAGTTGCCCAATGATGGTCGAACATTTCGAATACAATAATACTAGAGCAGGACAAGAAGCACAATATTTTAATAATCCTATTAGTAGAGTAAGTTGTCCTAAATGGGACGTTGACGATCCTAGTATACATTTAAAGACAGCTAATATAACTCCATGGAGAGAAGATTGGGAAGAATACCTTGATGAATTAGGTATTGATGTATTTAAAATGCACGGACGCGAAGCGGTTAGTAGACTATACGAAACTATGGATATTGTAAAACGCTGGGCAAATGGCGAAGCATTACTGTATGATAACTTTGAACAATATTTAGAAAGCACAAACTTAAAAGATAAGCCCATTGATGCATGGCGTAAAAAAATTAAAAACTGTAAGTTTGATTGTTGGGAATGTCATTTTTGTGATGATATTTACAAGATTAAATCTAAAATTGAACATACTGATAAAGTTAAACATGTAGCAGAGAGCATACTAATAAGTGGTGTACCAACAGTAAACACTCGTATACCTGGGCTTACAAGTCCGCGAGTTCAAACAGTATTAAATCATATTGCAAGTGGTTCTACACATTACATGGAAGTAGGCGTAGCACAAGGAGCAACGTTCTGTGGTGCAATTAAAGACAACAATTTAAATGCTGTAGCAATTGACAACTGGCAGGAAAACATACAACCTGCTGATCCAAATGCACCTAAGTTACCGCATAATGAAAAACAAAACTTTTTAAATAATTTAGAATCTTATAAGCAGGATAATACTGTTGATGTAATTGATAATGATTTATTTGAAGCTGATGTATCACAGTACAACGGTAAAATAGACATGTTCTTTTATGACGGGCCTCATGATGCAACAAGTACAGAACAAGCCGTACTACATTATAAAGATGTATTTGCACAAGAAGCTGTATTAATATTTGATGATGCAAATTGGCAAGGAGTTGTCGAAGGCGCACGTAACGGAATAAACAAAGCAGGATTTGAAGTTGCATATGAAAAAATGCTGTTATGTGATGTAGAAGATTTAGAAAGTTGGTGGAATGGATTGTACATAGTTGTACTTTCTAAACCTAAAGAAGAATTAATATCAATTGAGGAAATAACAGAATGGTAAAAAAGATAGTAATATTTGGCGGTGGAACTAGTGGCTGGCTAACAGCGGCATACCTAACTAATAACTTAATTGATCCTGTTGAAATACAACTAATTGAAGATGCATCAAAAGGACCAATTGGAGTTGGAGAAGGCACACAGCCTCTCACAGCCTCTTTTTTATATAAATGTGGAATAGAAGCAAAAGACTGGATGAAACCTAGTAATGCTTCATTTAAGTATGGGGTAGAATTAACAGGCTGGAACGATGAGCCGTATTTTGTAGATAATGATGTTGTTGACAATGTTCTGCCTGCGCCGCATTTACCCGTAAGTAAATATTTTGTAGACAAGCCTTACAGTGAATTTGCAAAATGGCACCCAGCATATAGACTAGCAAAAAATAATACAGCAACTAAGATTGATGACGAAACTGATATTAATTTCAATGTAGGCCTTGATAGTTACGGTGCTGTACATTTTAGTGCTTATGATATCATTGCTACTATTAAAGACTTAATACTACACAAAATTAATTATGTTAATACTAAAATTACACAAATAGGCAGTGACGTAAATGGTATTACAAAATTAATTGACGAAAACAATAACGAGTATACCGGTGATTTGTATATTGATTGTAGTGGATTTCAATCCTTGCTATTAGGAAAAACATTAAAAGAACCTTTTATAAGTTATGACAAATGGTTAATAAATGATAGTGCTGTTGCAATGCCAACACAATATACTAATCCTGAAGAAGAATGTTTTCCATATACAAAAGCAACTACAATGAAAGCAGGTTGGCGTTGGACTATTCCTACATACCATCGTGTTGGCAATGGATATGTATATAGTAGTAAACATATAACTCCAGAGCAAGCAGAAGCAGAGCTACGTGAAGCCATTGGAGAATATGATGCTCCTGCTAATCATTTAAAAATGCGTATAGGATCACATCAAAATATTGCTGTAAAAAATGTTATTGCTGTTGGACTAAGCGCAGGATTTGTCGAACCGTTAGAAGCAACAGGCATTACATTTACAACAGCATTAGTTAGTTCTTTTACTGACTTAATGAATCGTTCACGTAATGACTGGTCTGAACAACCGCAAGCAATGCTAAATCGAGGCTTCTATGAAATGAATATAGAAATCTTAACATTTATATTTGCACATTATTACTTCAGTAATAGAAATGATACTCCGTATTGGCAAGAGATAAGATCACAAAGTTTAAATGACTTACCTGATGATGCACAAATGATGATGAGTCAATATTATCCTAACATACCAGAATTTGTATTTTTTAGTCCTGGTAGTATGTTTAGTAGTGTACAATGGTGGTCAATGTTGCATGCCGGCGGAGCATATCCAAATGCAAAATCTACTCTTACTGATAAACAAAAAGACTATGTAGAACACTTTATGAAAGTACAGGATTTACGTGTTGAAAGTTCAAAAGAATTATTTGGCAATCATTATAAATTTTTAGATAAGTGGTACAGTGAATGGAAAGAGTAAACCTTTTCCGCTCTGACTTCTTTGTAGGCAGAGTAGGCAATGAAAATCAGATAGCTGATCTTAATAAACAGATGTTAGTATCACAAGAGTCTAATGCTGGTGCAATTGCTAATAGCAACGACGGATGTTGGCGAAGTACAGTTAAGTATGACAACATAGATTGGCTTTTAGATGGAGTTAAGATATTAACAGAGAATGCAATAGACTACTATTCATCTTTAGATTCAACGTTTAAGAACCATATAACTAAGAATCATATTAGTATTGACTACTGGTCAAACATTAATAAACCTGCAAGTAGAAATGTGTTGCATAGTCATGTAGCAGATACTTTTGCCGCTGTTTATTATGTACAAGGTTCTAAGACAGGTCCTTTAAAATTTATAAATCCTGCAAATGTACTAAATGATTGCAATTCAGTAAGTCCGTTTGTACGTGAAGTATTAGTTCATCCACATGATGGAGAATTAATATTATGGCCTGCATGGGTTCCTCATGAAGTCGAAGTAAATAAATCAAACAGAGATAGAATGAATATAGCATTTACAATACAGGTATCTTGATGTTTAAAAAGCAAGAAAAAATAGAATTTTTTAGTAAGATTGACGGGGTAGCAGACGCTTACCCTATTATTCCTGCTAATAAATTTAGGCCAAAATGGATGTCTCGTTGTAAACAAAATTACATTGATAATAAAGATAGAAACTTGCCAAGTCATTTATATCAATGCCCGGGCATATTTGATCTATACAATTATGGATTTATATTACCTTTATGGCACGATGTAATAATTAAGACACAAGGCGGACAGCCAGGATTTCAATATGTTAATCCAAGCGAAACATTATCTAAATTACTTGAAGGTGATCCTGTTACTAGTCAACCACCAGATATATCTAGATGGTTACCAAAAAGACCTCATAGCATTGAAGCTATAGTAAAATTTAATACTCCGTGGCATGTAGTTACTCCTAAGAATGTTAAATTGTTAATTACACCAATTGCATATCCGGATACTTTTGAATTCGAATCTTCTATAGGCGTACTTGATCCTGCAATTAATACAGAATTAAATATACAAGGATTTTGGAATGTTCCAAATGGTGAACGGAAGTTATCGGCAGGAACTCCAATAGCACATATTATACCGTTGACAGAGCAAAAGTATGATCATATAATAAGAGAAATGACTCAAGAAGATTGGAAGTTTTTTAAAAAACGTTTGTTCTGGGGAACACATTCTTTTAAACATAAAAAGTCTTTAATGAAAGACATGTATAAAAAGCATTTTAGGAGAGAATAATGCCGTTAACAGAAACTAATACAAATGAATTTGTAACTTACACTCAAAAACTAAGAGAAGCTAAAGACCAATATACAGAACGTAAAGTACAAAAAGATAGAATAAAACATGTAGGTTGGTTTAATGCTGTATTATCACAAAAAGATATAGTGCTAACATATAAAGAAGATGGCAAGTCTATACAAGTTATTGCATCAAAGAATGGCAATGGTGTTGGCCCGTTACCTCAGCCACCTATTACAATAGAAAATGTATTAGGCGAAGATCGAGAAGAAGTACATCATATTGTGTTTTATACATCACCGCAAGGAGATACTAAAGTTGTACATATAGACGATGTTGAATGTTGGGTAATCACTAACACAATGATGAATCAAATAGACAAAATTTATAAAAGGTCAATAAATGTTTAATTGGTTTAAGAAAAAACCTAAAGTAGAATTTGTCTGTTTATTTCCAGAAATAAAAGAAGTGATGCCTGTTGTTCCAGCAAGTAAAATAAAGTTTAAATGGGTAAAGACAGCAATAGACGACTGGAAGAAAACACAACAAGAAATGAAAGATACTCCTGTTAAGTTAACACATTTTGCTAGATGCCCTGGCATGCACAAAATTATGCGTGAAGGTTGGATATTACGTAGCTGGTGTGACTTTACAGTTAAAACTGACGGTGACGGAAAGACATTTCAATGGGGGTCTCCAGTTTCTCAAAAAAGTATGGATGCAGATCATATTTGGAAATGGGATTATTTGTCGCATCATGCAGAATCTATATTTGGTCAAACAGATAAAAGAAACACCCTAGATACTGTTCTTAAAGTGCAAACGCCTTGGATTGTATATGTTCCAAAAGGGTATTACTTATTATGCATGCCTTGTCCTTACCCAGACAATCATAGCTTTACAGCAGCAACTGGATTCATAGATGGTGACGAAGGACCAAATTTTTTAAATGTACAGTTATACTGGCATGAGTTAGATGGTATAACAAAAATTCCTGCAGGTACTCCTCTAGCACAATATATGCTTGTTAAAAAAGATAGCATTGAAGGCGATGTAAGAAGCGTAACAGACAAAGATATAAAAAATCTACGTTTAAGATCAACTATATTAGACAATCGTTTTATTGTAGATTATAAACCGTTAAAGGAAGTAAAGTGGCATGAGTAGTTTTCATAAAGTTGAAATTTGTACTATGATGGATCGAGACAATAAGATAGGAAATGATGCACACGCTAATTGGCTGCGCTGGTCAGTACAACACAGACGTATGGCAAATTTTAGAATACAACTTAGTCACTGTAAGACATATGTAACTATGAGTGACGGCGAAGCCTTTGAGTATTTTAAAAGACATTGGACATATTACAACCGAATCTTATATTAACATACAGATAAATACTACTGTACAGATTAGGACTTTAATATGGCATCAAATACAGCACCAGTAGTAGACAGAATACGAATTATACCTAGACCCGATGACTTTCTTGATAGAAACGTTGGCTCTAGTGGCGAAGTCTTTTACGATAAGCAAGCAAACACTCTAAGATTATACAGCGGTAAACAAGCAGGTGGGTTTTCATTACTAACAGCAGGAAACTTATCGCAACAACTTGCAGATGCCGGCGTTGCACTACTTGAAAAAACTGTTACTGTAGGCGTTGATACTGAAAACGGTCAAGCATCTGGTGTATTTTATATTGACGGAGTAGAAAAACCTCAACTAGAGTTTGTTAGAGGTTATACATATCTATTTGATCAGTCAGATGAAACAAACAACTCATTTGCTAATCTATGGCATCCTTTAATGTTTGCTACTACTCCAAATGGAGACTTAATAGAGGGCGGCGCACATTACAATCCAGGTATAGTTTATTTACTAGACGACGATCCTGTATCAATGAGATACTATACAGATAATTTTCAATCTGCTACAACAAAAAAAGTTTTATTTACAGTCAAAAGTAGCGCACCAGACACATTATACTACTGGTGTCATTTCCATACAAATCAAGGTAATGAGATTACTGTTTCTGATCCAGGTACTGGTACTGGTACCGGCGGTGGAGCAAGTGTAGAAGTATCAGACACAGCACCAACAGCACCAACACAAGGTACTATATGGTTTGATAGTAGTAACGGTAAAATATTTGTTTACGTTACAGACGAAGATAGTAGTCAATGGGTACAACCTACAGTACCTTTACCGCCAGTTAACACATTTAAAAACATTAGTGTTACCGGTGGATCAACACTAGTAGCAAGTGGTAATGCAGATACAGTAAATTTTGCACCAGGATCAAATATAACATTAAGTGTTAATCCTGCTACAAATACAATCACAATAAACAGTTCAGGCGGCGGTGGATCATCATATGACCAAAACTTAAATACTACAGATGATGTTACGTTTGATGATATTACAGCAACAGGAATATTAACAGCGTCTAGTATAAATGCTGCAGCAATACAAAATACAGGTGTAGGTAATCCTACTTTTACAAGTGCAAGTACTATTGACTTTATTGCACCAGATGGTATACGATTAGAAAACGTATTAAAAACTAACGAAGTTTTAACTAATATAGCAGGAGCAACGGGAACAGTTACATTTAATTATAGTGCTGGGCCAATATTTAATGTTACAACACCAGCGGCAAACTGGACAGCAGATATAACAAATGTTCCAACCACAGACAACAGAGCAACAAACACAGCAATTATTATTACACAAGGAACAACACCATATGTGCCTACTGTAATACAAATAGCAGGAGTAACGCAAACCATAAATTGGATAGATAACGTTGCACCATCCGGCAATGCAAACAAGACCGATGTAATAACTTTATCCATGCTACGTGTAGGAGGTTCTTGGAACGTTTTAGGTAGTTACGTAAATTATGGATAATAGTTATGCCAAGATATAGTTCAGCAAGTTCCCTACAATATTTTCAGCCTATACTTAAACCTTTTAAATTATTAAAATATTTAGAAAATCCAAACGAAGAAGGCATTGCACAATCAGATGCATTTGGTACTACTGTTGCAATAGGACCTAATCATATTGCTGTAGGAGCACCTGGTGAACAAGGCACATCAGGAGTACCATCACAAGGTATTGTTTACATTTACACTTCTACAGGTACATATCTAAGAACAATAGTAAATCCAAATCCAGTAGCACCTATAAATGCAGGTGACGGAGATTTGTTTGGCACAAGTGTTGCTGTTAATACAGGATACGTTATTGTAGGAGCACCGGGCGAAAATGATGCTACTGATAATAACGGTAAAGCATACGTATTTGATATAACTGACGGAAGTTTAGTATATACGTTTAATGATCCAAATCCTAATACAACAGAAATTAATGCAAATGGTGATGCATTTGGTAGTACTGTTGCACTTACTGAAGACTATGCAAGTGTTTGTGCATATAGAGAAAACGCTGTAGGGCTAGGCGACGATACAGGTTGGACATACATCTTTGATTTATCAAACGGAAACTTAGATCACTCTATTGAAAATCCAAACTTAGATGGTGAAGATGAATATCCAGGTGACCAAATTGGTGAAAGGATTAATACACTTGCTATTACTGATACATGGACAATGATAGGCAACTGGAGAGAAAATGAACCGGGTGCATTAGGACAAGGTGATAGTGGTGCATTCTTCCTATTTAATAACTCTACAGGTGCTGCTGATCAATCAATTTATAATCCAAAAGATGATGCACTTGACGGGGATGATAGATTTGCTTATGCTGTAGACTTAAATGAAAATTATGCTGTAGTAGGTTGCCCTGGCGAGGACAGTGAAGCTACAAACAGTGGCAGAGTATATGTATATAATCCAACAAACGGAAGTTTAGTATCTACAATACAAAATCCTAATACATACGGTACCGCAAATAATGATAGGTTTGGTGAATCTATTGCACTAACAGATAATTATCTTGCTGTAGGAGCGTTAGAAGAAGATGACGATAATGGTACAGCAAGTGGCGTTATACATATTTTTAGTACAACGGACTGGAGTTACCTAACTACTATAACTAATCCAAATAAATATACTACTAGCACTAGTGATAGATTTGGCTATACTATAAGAGCAACTAATGATTATCTAGTAACAGGTGTTCCTGCTGAAAATCAAGGTAGTGGTGCTGTTTATATTTTTAAGGCGTAATACATGGAAAAAGAATACATTGTAGTAGTACATAGAGGAATCGACTTAGAGGCATTTGATGCAGAATTATCTGCAAGTTCAGGTGCTGGACCAATACCAAATAGAAGTGTAGATGTAGCAAATCCAAGAGCTGGTTCAAAACGTATGACACACTGGATGCTTACTGAAGAAGAAGCATCAACATTACAAAATGACGAAAGAGTATTATCTGTAGAGATACCGCCAGAACAACGAGACGATATTCAACTAATAAAAAATGCATCGCAAACTGGTGTATTTTATAGAACAATATCAGGAGCAGCACTAACAACACCAAGTTATGTAAATTGGGGACTAAGACGTTGTATAGAAGAAACAAATGTTTATGCCAGCAATAATACTGTTGCAGGTGACTACGACTATGCGTTAGACGGAACAGGCGTAGACGTAGTAATACAAGACAGCGGCATTGATCCTAATCATCCTGAGTGGGAAGATAAAGATGGTGTTAGTAGATTACAACAAATTGACTGGTATACAGAAAGCGGACTATCTGGAGTACAAAGCACAAACTATTATAGAGATGCTGATGGCCACGGAACACATTGCGCAGGTATAGCGGCAGGTAAAACATACGGTTGGGCAAAAGGCGCACACATTTATTCTCAAAAGTTAGCAGGCCTAGAAACATTGTCAGGAAGTGACGGTACTGGTACTTCAATTAGTGATGCGTTTGATGCTATACGATTATGGCACAATGCTAAGACTAACAGCCGTCCTACAGTAGTTAATATGAGTTGGGGCTACGGATCAGATCAAACTACTGATCCAATAAGTGGCACCTATAGAGGTGCGGCATGGACATACGGAGTTGACTACACTGATAGAGGCGGACTATGGGCCGCAACTGGAGTTAGTAGATTGTTTTTTGGTAACAATAGAGTACCAGTAAGAGTGCCATCAGTAGATGCAGAAATAGAAGATATGATAGATGACGGCATACATGTATGCATTGCCGCAGGAAACAATAGATATAAAGCAGACTTACCAACAGGACTTGACTTTGATAATGAAGTAGTGTTTAGTGGCGGGACGTACCAATATCATCGAGGTAGTTCTCCATTTAGTAATGAAGCATTTATGGTGGGTAATATAGATGCACAAGTTAATAGTGGTGTTGATAGAATAGCAGGAAGTTCAACAAGAGGTCCTGCTATAAACATATACGCACCCGGCGACAACATAATGAGTACGTCTAGCATTGCAGCAGACGCTGTATATTCATTGCTAGACTATCCTGGTAACAGTACATATAAAATTATGAGTATTGGCGGCACATCAATGGCATCGCCACAAGTAGCAGGAGTTTGTGCTTTACATTTACAAGTACAACCTGACTTAACACCAGGACAGTTAAAAGATAAAGTTATTAGTGATGCTAAAGAGGTAATAAGTACTACGGGTTCTGATACTGATTATGATGATTACATTAATAGTTTATTAGGTGGTCCAAACAAAATGTTATACAGTAGATACGGATCAGCAAACACCTGGGCTATTACAGGAACGATAAATATTAGTGGAGGCTTATAATGGCACTTAATTTTCCTAGCGCACCTAGCGCAGATGAAACATTTACAGACGGTACAACTACATGGATATGGGACGGCGTTTCTTGGAATGTAGTTTCCGGTGGCGGTATATCTGCCGAACAGCCTGATGCATTTAAGACGTTTACAGCAGACACTGGTACTACTACAGCAGATAACGAAAATGACTCATTTGCTATTAGCGGTGGTACTAGTATTGAAACAACAATAAGCGGCGATGAAGTAACAATAGACTTTAATGGCTCTGTTGGTGATCCTGATCAAAATATCTTTTCTCAAATTGATGCAGATGCAGGATCAATATCGGCCTCTACAACAAGTAGTATATTAACTGTTGAAGGTGGAACTAACGTAACAACACAGATTGTAGGTAACACACTTACAATTAATGGTTCAACACCTACATTAAGCATAAATGATTTAACAGACGTAGATACTACAAATACAACACCTGTTGCAGGTAATGTGTTAAAATGGGACGGTGCAAAATGGTCACCAGGACTTGATGCAACAACAGGCGGAGGCGGCACTGATGCTGACACATTAGACGGTCAAGATAGTACATATTTTTTAAATTATAATAACTTACAAAATACACCAACTGTGCCAGCAGATGTAAGCGACTTAACTGACACTACATCTTTATTATTCAGCGGAGCATTTGCAGACTTAACTACTAAACCAACTACTATAGCAGGTTACGGTATTACTGATGCATTTGACGGATCATTTTTAAACTTATCAAATGTACCTACTACAATATCAGGTTACGGTATTACTGATGCTGTTGTGGACTTTGCAGACTTAGGCACAACTCCAACTACTATATCAGGATACGGAATAACAGATGCACTTAGTACAAGTTCTAATTTATCAGCATTAGCAGACGTAGA
>UPTG01000234.1_pt1 | contig 48357 bp, 41 predicted proteins | sample 2160121 | NCBI WGS metagenome assembly UPTG01 (sample SAMN06266255, study PRJEB28933) | marine metagenome | isolation source: Columbia River Estuary | place: USA:Columbia River Estuary, USA | collected 2014-07-27 | reverse complement strand
ACAATGATGCAGCGCTTCCCTTTTAAGGTCTTCGTCGCTGATATCACAGTCGAAAGAGGCCAGTAGTATCGCCCTAATACCGTCAGCGAGATTTGCATGCGCTTCAGCAAAATTCTCGTCTCGCTGAACCGCCAATCTACCAATGCGCAGCCATTCTCGAGCTTCCTGATTAGTGCGCATTGAGAGTCCCATGCATCTCGCCACAAGACCCCAGGCGTCGAGCTGATCCTCGGGAACATCTTTAAGACGTTCTCTTTCAATTTTAGCGAAACTAAACGCGATAGCAGCAGCGATGTTGCCAGCGAGCTTATCTATCAATATCGAGGTTTCATCACCATCAAACTGGTAAGTTTGTGCCCACATGTGGAGGCCTTCTCTGGCCTCCGACATCACGACAGAGGCGCGGATTCCCTCATCAAGAAGCTGGAGGTCTCCCGTTAATAGATAGTCTGGGTGAAATTGCGCCCCGATCTCCGGATTACGAAGTGTGTTGGCAGGAAAGGCGCTTTGTGAGGTTTGATAAGATAGGGCGGAACTCCATCTACCGATATCCGATGAGAGTTTTCTCGCGTAAAACTGTGCTTGTTTATTATCAGAGGGACAATCGAAAGTGCTGAGAAACAACAATGGAATATGCGTCCTGGTTGCGAAGGCGCGGTCCAAAGTCATGTGCAGCTCCTAATATCTAAAATAGCTAAGACAAGGTTGATTGATAGCACACTTACCTGTGGTGGGTCAAAAAATGAACAGAATTTGCCGACAAGATTTTAATTTTGGACCAAATGCTGTCGGTATTGAAAGCCTGTTCGAATTCAAGTTGATTGCCCCGTGCCTTAAACTTTCTTTATCTTTTTGCGCGCAGTGAGCAAAGCTGTCATCACAGGCGCGCTTGCTTTATCCCGAATTTCCCCTACCTTTACGCTACTCCGTAGCGCCGTGAAGATGCGTGGTCCCGCATCCTCAAAAAAGCCTATAGAAACACTTTATCGGCGGCTGTAAGTTCGGCATCCAATGCTTTGGCGGTTGCTTAGGTCTTACGAAAGGCGTGCTTTGCCTGTGTCCAGTTAGGACCACTTCTGAGTAGCACTTTTCTATATTTGATCTCCTAGTGCTTGTTGTGCTCGCGCGTAAATGGGCACCACAGAATATAAATTTCCGCAATTGACCACCACTGTAGCGAACTGAACTTTAGTTTAGTCAATATAAACCATCGCCCAATTGCTCATATTTTAACCAATAGTTAATGTTTGGAGCTCAGCAGTGGAGCAAAAAGTGATTACTGACGTTACAATAGAGGAGCTTGTGGAGCGAATTAGGCATAACGATGGTGCAGCGGAACAACTATTCTGTCAGCGCTACTATAAGTCGACGCTTTCAAAGATTAAGGCGTTTGTTCGAGAGCCTTCTATATCTGAGGATTTAACGCAGGAAACCGTGTTGGCGGTACTCTTAAAATTACGCAACGGGAAAGTGAAACAACCGGAACTTTTAGGTGGATACGTGACACGAACTGCCCAGTATATAGTTATTGGGTGGTATCGTCGGAAATCTAATCAATCGCACATATCAATCGACGAGGTCCCTTTATATGACTTCAGTCGAGCGGCTGAGGATTTAATCTTTGATCGGGAGCGTCAGAAGATAGTCGCTCGGATGCTTGCGTCAATGCGGGTAGCGAGAGATCGTGAGATCCTCATTCGCCACTACATTGAGGGTGAAGATAAATCGAAGCTTTGTAAAGCAAATAATCTATCAAGCCTGCATTTTGACCGAGTCATCCATCGCGCCCGAAGTCGTTGCCGCAGTATTGCAGAAAAACAAAGCAGTCATCAAATGGTCGCCTTGCTCGAGGGGATGTAGTCGCATGGGTTGCATGGTCTGTCGCGAGTAACGCATGGCGGGCGTTCAAAAAGCAATAGATGACGCTGACGACGCTTTTAAGGACCGGAACAAGACGGCCCAGCATGATACAAAGATACACAGATATTTTGCGCGGGAAAGTATGAATAGGAAGTTGCACCAATTTCCACACGAAAATTCAGCACGTCTAAATATTAAAGTTCCTCAATATTTAGACTCTGTTTGATTTCGCAGATTTGAAGTACGGCAGGTGTACTATCAGACTTCGCCGACGTCTTCTGCTTGAAATCCTTTGTCTGTTTCTGACAGATCGAATTCAACCTTGGCGCCCTGTTTTAGCGTGCGATAACCTTCGCCGCGTATTGAACGGAAGTGGACAAAGACATCTTCGCCATCTTCTCGCTCAATAAAACCGAACCCTTTGGCATCATTGAACCACTTGACCGTACCTAACTGTCTTTCGGCCATAGTCAAACCCTCTTTTTTATTTTTATATAAAGGTTCGATAGATTAAGACAGAAATACTCAGGCCTGTCCAGTGCCGACTTTTACAAAAAAAGAGTAAAAAATGGTTTTGCTGAATTTTTGGGTGTCTTTTATAACGCCGCCACTTTTATTTTCTGGGCTTCCAGTTGCTCAATAGCTGAGTTGAGGTCAACAACCTTGTCTTTCTCTTTCTGAACAACGGCTTCCGGCGCTTTGGCGACAAAGCTGGGGTTGTTGATTTTACCCTCTGCGCGAGCACGATCCTTAATCTTCTTCTCTATTTCCTTGTTCAGCCGGGCAAGCTCGGCGTCTTTGTCAATCAGGCCGCTTAGAGGCACGAGAACCTGCATGTCGCCAACCAGATGTGTGGCAGAAGCAGGTGGTTCTGCATCAGCTTCTAGCCAATCCAATCGCTCGGGCTTTACCAAGAATTCGAGTAAGGATCTGTTGGCTTCCAATCGCGCTTTGTCACTATCGCTACCTTTATAAAAGATGACGGGTATCGGTTTGCCAAAAGATATGTCCATTTCTCCTCGAATATTACGGGTGCCGGTAACGATAGCCTTAAGCCACGCGATATCATTTTCCGCTTCCGTGTCCATGAGCGCCTCTGAGGCCTGAGGGTAAGAAGAGAGAACAATCGTGTCACCGTTGCCTCGAATCGTCGAGGGCACTTGCTGCCATAATTCTTCAGTGATAAATGGTATGAAAGGATGGGCGAGCCGTAATGTCTCTTCGAGCGTCGAAATGAGGGTAAACCTCGTTCCGGCTTTTTGCGCCTCGGTAGCATCTTCACCATTTAGCACGGGTTTGCTTAGCTCAAGATACCAGTCGCAGAGCTGGTCCCATACAAATTCGTAGATCGCTTTAGCCGCTAAATCAAATCGATAGGTTTCCATCGCAAGATCAACAGCCTCTACTGTTTTCTGAAACTCCGAGACGATCCAACGATCAACCACGCTTGGTTCCCTGGATTGACCTTCAGCGAAAGGTTCAATCGCTTCGTCTGTTGTATTCATAAATACGAAGTTGGCAGCGTTCCACAGTTTGTTGCAAAAGTTTCGGTATCCTTCCACGCGGTTCATGTCAAAACGGATACCTCGTGCACTGGAGGCGATTGAGTAAAAGGTAAATCGAAGCGGGTCACTGCCGTAGGCTTTAATACCCTCGGGGTATTCTTTACGCGTTGCTTTCTCTATCTGCGCAGCTTTTTTCGGTTGTAGTAAGTGCCCTGTTCGCTTGGTGACCAAATCCTCGAGGCTAATGCCGTCGATGATGTCCATGGGGTCGAGTCCATTTCCCTTTGATTTGGACATCTTCTGGCCATCTGCATCAGTGACCAGTCCGTGAATATAAACTTTTTTGAATGGCACTTCGTCGATATATTTCAGCGTCATCATGATCATCCTGGAAACCCAGAAACTGATGATGTCGTGACCGGTAACCATCAGGTCAGTGGAATGATAAGTCTCTAGTGCCTCTGTTTTTTCCGGCCACCCCAGAGTGGCAAATGTCCAGAGCGCTGATGAGAACCAGGTGTCTAGTACATCTTCATCGCGGGTGAGTGTCTGATCGGCAGTCAGTCCATACTTTAGACGGACAGCCTGCTCGTCGTGTCCAACATAGACTTGCCCATCATCCGCGTACCATGCTGGGATCTGATGCCCCCACCATTGCTGGCGACTAATGCACCAATCCTGAATATCTCTCATCCACGCGAAATAGGTATTTTCAGCGTTTTTTGGGGTGAATTGGATGCTGCCGTTCTCTACCGCCTCAATAGCCGGATCGGCTAGGGGCTGAATTTTTACATACCACTGGTCACTAAGATAAGGCTCAATGACAACGCCAGATTTCTCACCCCGTGGTACAGCCATCATATGATCTTCTACTTTATCGAGCAGTCCAAGGCTGTCCAAGTCCGCTGTTATGCGTTTGCGCGCTTCATATCTGTCCAGCCCCTGATAGGCTTGGGGCACTTCTCCGTTAAGGGTGGCGTCGTCATTGAATAGGTTGATAACGGGCAGTTCATGACGCTTACCCATGTCGTAGTCGTTAAAGTCATGTCCTGGCGTGATTTTTACGCATCCAGTGCCAAACGCCTGGTCAACATAGCGATCGGCGATAATGGGTATTCGGCGGTCGGTCAGCGGTAGGCTTATTTCCTGACCAACAAGATGTTTATAACGCTCATCGTCTGGGTGAACGGCCACGGCGGTATCACCCAGCATGGTTTCTGGCCGGGTTGTGGCAACAGTAAGAAACGTTTGCGGGTTTTCCGCCAGCGGATATTTGAAATGCCAAAGGTTACCTTTTTCTTCTTCGGACTCTACTTCGAGATCTGAAATAGAGGTTCTTAGTTCCGGGTCCCAATTAACCAATCGCTTACCACGATAGATAAGGCCTTCGTCATACAGCGTCTCAAATACTGTGAGTACAGCTTCGCACATGCCCTCGTCCATGGTGAACCTTTCGGTACTCCAGTCGAGAGACGCGCCAAGCCTACGTAGCTGTTTAGAAATAGTGCCGCCAGACTGCTCTTTCCACTGCCAGGCACGTTCGATAAATTTCTCCCGACCCAATTCCGAGGCCTTAACTCCCTCTGCAGCGAGTTGCTCTGTCACAATTATTTGGGTGGAGATGCCGGCGTGATCGGTACCCATCTGCCAAAGCGTCTTGTCTCCCTTCATGCGTCTGTGGCGAATAACGGAATCCACGAGGCTATGTTGAAAACCATGACCCATATGCAAAGTGCCAGTCACATTAGGTGGTGGAATCATGATGCAAAACGGTGTGCTACCAGAATCCGTCTCGGCGTCACGGGGAGAAAAATAGTCGTTCTCTTCCCATTTCTGGTACCAGCTTTGTTCAATTTCCTGTGGTTGGTATTTCTTCATTTCTGGCTCTTTTCTACTGCGTTTGAGTCAGGATCCAGTCAACCCCGGGCGCCTGCAGGTCTCAGATTCCAAATGTACATTCAGTGATTTAAACGAACCTGCGATTATACACACAGGTCAATTGTCCGAAGAAATAAAAATTAACATTCGAGCGGTCTTATCGGGCAATAATGTAAGGTTTTGTTCGCTGACTTTTCATCGATATGACAATTCGAAGACGTGAGTCTCTGACGCTTGGGTTTGACTACTCATTTGATCAAAAGAGGGTTTGGGCTGCAACGAAAAAAGTAGGCGTGAATTAATGTATTATCACCGCAATTAACCTTTTGGACGACCGCAAAATCATGCAAAAACCAGAAAATCAATCTGGAAACATCAAAGCGACGGGCATCGTTGCCCAACCGGTATCGGTAACGCGCAAGATGGCAGCATCGCTGCCAGGACTCCGAGAGTTGGCGGTGAGTAAAGGTTTGAAAATGCATCACCTGGGCGCGGGTTATCCGCATCCAGAGGTGACGGATCCTCGAAAATTTCTCACGCACAAAACCCGCTACTATCAGCATCTCGCAGACAAAGAAGGTATTAATGACGCTGAGCAGTTACCAGAATATCTGCGCGAATCATATTCCTATACCGATACACTGGGACCGAAAAGCGTGCGCGAAAAATTCAGTCAAGTATATGGGGCTGATTGGAACGTAAAAATGGATCCGGATTTGCTCGTGCCGACGGTTGGTGCGACCGGAGGTATCAGCTTACTATGTTCCCTGTTTGAGCGCTCGGGTGAGCCTCTGGCATTTATTACCGATGCGCCGACTTATGCAGGTTTTTTGGCTCGTGCAAGCCTGGGGCACCAGACTAAAATTTATAGCGTGGAAATGGACGCTGAAGGTCCCTTGATCGCTTCATTGCGATCACAGATAGAACAGGCACGCGCCGACGGTCGATTTGTGCCTTTCTACTACACGGTGCCAGATGGGCACAATCCCGCCGGTTTCAGCTTTAGTCAGGCGCGTCGCGAAGCGATATTGGCCGTGATGCGGGAATACGGGTTATTGGTAGTTGAAGATGCGCCGTATATTTACATAAATTATGCCGAAGAAGCTGAGAGGCCTGAATCTTTCTTGTCGCTGGCGCCCGAGCAATCAGTTCATTTGTTTACAGGCTCAAAAATTGGGTTTCCGGGTCCTCGAGTTGGTTTTCTCTACAGTGAGGCTGTAATGGACATTAGCGGCGGTGAAACAGCCTCTCTCAGGGACTTAGTTGTGACCGAAGCGAGTAGTGACATCCTATTCCAGAATCCAGAGGCGCTCTATGGTTTGGAAGCCCTGTTACACGACGAGAATATGGTATTGCGGGCATCCCTGTGGCCGGTTGCAGAGGACAAGCTGGCCGTTTACCGGGAAAACCGGCAAATCATGCTCGATGGGTTCGAGCGAGAGTTAGGCAAATATCCTGACAAGTTCACATGGACGCATCCTGGCGCTGGGTTTTTCACCGTGTTTTCCTTTCAGGATGGCAGCGTTGTATGCGATGAGAGTTTTGTTAGCGATCTCGCCTCCAACTTCGGCATCGTTGTCATACCGATGTATCCCTTTTATCCCGACGATGCAAAAAGCCGCAACCCAAAAGCTGGACTTAACGAGTTACGTTTATCTTTTTGTTTCAGCGAAAGTCAGGGAGAAGCTCGCCGGAATGATTTGAAAGAATCAGTTCAGGCATTTTGTGATGCAGTAAAGAAGCTCTCTGATATCTATTAATCCCTTTGGGGGGTTGTTGGTACTGACGGGTCGTCTCGTTCTGGCGCAGGTGTTTCTTCGTCAAGGTCACTTAAAACCGAGGTGAGGTCGTCGTGAAGCTGGCGAACGATCTCGAGGGAATACTCCGCCACATCTGAGTTTACGACTTGAGTTGCCTCAGCGTTTAAGGCTTCTTCATTTGTCGGGCTAGCGTTGTCGGGGTTCGGCGCGTAGGAATGAATCGGGTCGCCGAACAAATCTGTTGCCAACGGCTTATCGAGAGGGTCGAGATCCGGTGTGACTGGTTTCTTCCCGCCTCTGCTTTTCTCCGCAAGCGCTGATGGCGTGTTGAGATCGTGAATGGGATCCTCGAGTAACGGTTTTTGTGAGGGTAGCGTGATGGTCCGCTTGACGTTTATTTTCGGGTCTTCACTGTCAGACATTTTTACTCGCCGAATGCTGGCTAATCTTGTTGTATTTTATTTCGTATCCGCGATCTTTATAAAACTTGTAGTTTTCCCTCGCGGCATCCCGGCTGTCGGTGTTGAGGGGTACAACTTCAGCAACGCGCTCGAACCGACTAAAAAAATCTGGCACGGAGCCGGATAGATTGACCAACACTTCTTGATGGGTGTTGGGCTCACTCATTTTGCTGCACCCGATTCTGACCGGCGCCTCTTCATCAATATTGTCGAGCGCGTGGGGAATAAAACTCTCTGGCCTGAAGTGCCACAGCAAAGCATCTATTTCTTTCGCTTGAGCTTCGTTTTCAGTATGAATATGCACCTGGTGACCCAAACGATAGATTTTTGCGACGAGGCGACAGCTGAATAACAGCGGCGCCTCATCACTTTCTATTTGATAAAAATCTATCTTTGTCATGGTTTGACTATTTTGCTTCCTGTGCCCGATCGATGAGGTACTGGGTCAGCAGCGCAACAGGTCGTCCGGTAGACCCATTGGCACTTCCAGCGGCTTTGTAAGCGACCCCCGCAATGTCGAGATGTGCCCATCGATATTTCTTGGTAAATCGAGCGAGAAAGCAAGCGGCGGTAACACTGCCTGCTGGTCGTCCACCGGTATTCGTCATGTCTGCAAATGCACTGTTAAGTTGAGGCTGATACTCATCCCAAAGCGGCATTCGCCAGACTCGGTCCCTCGTGTTCTCGCCTGCTGCATTGATATTGTCCGCCAGTTCATCGTCGTTCGCGTAAAGTGCTGCAGGATGAGAACCTAGGGCCATGACACAGGCACCGGTGAGTGTTGCCACATCAATCACCGTGGCCGGCTTGAACTTATCGACATAGGTTAGTGCGTCGCACAGAACAAGACGGCCCTCTGCATCGGTATTAAGAATTTCAATGGTTTGCCCGGACATGCTCCTCACAATGTCGCCGGGACGCGACGCATTCCCAGAAGGCATGTTTTCCGCGGCGGCCAGCACGCAAATAACATTGATCGGTAGTGCCAGTTCCGCGACCGCGCGCATGGCGCCAAAAACACTGGCTGCGCCACACATATCGTAGGTCATTTCATGCATTCCAGCGGGGGGCTTCAAGCTGATTCCGCCGGTATCAAAGGTGATCCCTTTTCCTACCAGCACATGGGGTGCCTCTTTTTTATTTTTTGCGCCCTTGTGCTCAATGATGATCATCTTGCCGGGCTGGTCACTGCCCTGCGAGACGGAAAGGAAAGAGCCCATGCCAAGCTGCTTCATCTCTTTTTCTTCGAGCACTTTGGTGGTGAGTGTCTGATATTTTTTTGCCAGCAGCTTTGCTTGATCTGCGAGATAAGTGGGGGTGCAGATGTTGGGAGGCATGTTGCCTAGGTCTTTTGCGTTGTCGATCCCGGCGGAGATTGCACTACCTTCAATGATCGCTTTTTTGACTTTGCTGGCCCCAGACTTGGCAATCAAAAAGTCAATTTTTTCTGGTGTCCCTTCTGCTTTTGTTGCCTTGCCACGCATCTCATTAAACGTGTAAACACCCGCGGTACTTTGCTCTACTAGTCGTCTTGCTTTCCAAGCATCGGATTCTGTGCCCGCTTTGGCTTCTAGCAAGCAGCAAAGAGCATTTTTGGCTGAGCTCTTGCTTAACGCGCCTATCATCGCTTTTGCAACCAGCAGGAACTTTGGGCCATCTGCCGTTTCGATATTCCCAAGGCCAACGATAAGTATTCTTGGAGAAGTCACGTTGGGTACGTCATGCAGCATCAACGTTTGCCCAATTTTCCCATTCATGTCACCACGACTCAGTACTTTCTTTATAAAGCCTTTGCTGGCTTTGTCGAGTGAAGTGGCGGAATCGGAAAAGTGATTGTTTTCATAAACACCCACGACGACGCATTGACTGCGGGCTTTTCCCAAGATTCCTGATTTAGTACCGAATTGCATGCTGACTCCTAGAGACATTACTGTAAGTGAAGTGGATAATACAGCTTCCGAGACTGTGGGTCACATTAACGTGGCACATGTTCTGAGCTACTTAGTTATCGTTGCCCTCAGCAGGTTTTGCCTTGATCTTATATCGATATTTTGCCAAAGAAATATTTGTAACAATGTTATCGGTTGCCAGTGTCGTGCTCGTTATTTCGATGGGCTGGCGTTTTAGTGGTTATTTGAATGAAGCAGCGAGGGGCGTCATCAGCAGCGATGTTCTTTTTTTGATCATGGCCTATCGTTTGCCCGGATTCCTCGAGCTGATTGCGCCGATCAGTTTTTTTCTGGCGATTATGCTTTCATACGGTCGCCTGCATGTAGACAGCGAAATGGTGATCTTAGAAACCAGTGGGCTGAGCCCAACAAAACTGGTTGTGATGACGCTGATGTTGTCGCTGGTTGTCATGATAGGCACGGCGTCAGTGACACTTTGGTTTAAACCTCAGGGTGAGAAAAAGGTTGAGACACTGCTCAAGGCCCAACGGGACTTGACGGAATTCGATACGCTGGCGCCAGGTCGATTCCAAACCCTACGATCAGGCAAAAGGGTGACCTATACCGAAAGTCTTTCCGATGAAGGTGAGCTTAGCAATGTGTTCATCAATGAATACAAGGTCTCAAACGCACATGGGCCCAAAGATGTCGTCACAATTGTTGCAGAAAGCGGCGAGAATGTTGTCGATGAAACCGGCAATCGATTTATCTTACTCAAAAACGGTATGCGCTACAGTGGCGTGCCCGGAAGCGCGGATTATCAGGTAATTCGGTACGAAGAATATGGCCAGCTGGTTGCAAAAGCGAAGGCGCCGGCAATGAGTCGACGAAGGGCTGCGATCCCAACCATTGAATTATTTAGTATGGCAACCCTCACCCACGTGAGTGAATTGCATTGGCGTATTTCAATTATTCTGATGATCCCCGTGATTGCCGTGATGGCGATCCCGCTGAGTCGGGTTAGCCCAAGACAGGGGAGGTTTACCCGAATGGTACCGGGACTAATACTGTGCTTTCTCTACGTTATTTGCCTCTCGTCGGGCCGCGCTGCGATTGAAAAGGCGCAGCTACCGAAAGAGGCGGGTCTTTGGTGGATACACGGTATTTTCATCGCCGTTGTTATCAGCTTGTATCACATGGAAAAGGTGAAAGCGCCTTTTCAGGCGTTAGCTGCTCTGTTTAAACCGAAACCCGGCACGAGCGCATGATGAAGCAATTGGACCTGTATGTTGCGAAAACCGTCGGCCTGACGATGCTGTTAGCTGAGCTTGGTTTGTTGGGTATTCTGACGATATTCACTTTTCTAGAGCAGGTCGAGGACATGGAGAATAACTATGCTCTCGTTAACGTGACTGAATTTGTAATCTACAGTATGCCCAGAATGTTTTACGAGGTTATCCCGTATTCAGCCCTGATAGGGTGTCTCACCGGGTTGGGATTGCTGGCGAACAATAGTGAAATTGTTGTGATGCGGGCAGCGGGTGTTTCTACCTGGTCTTTGTCGCTTAGTGCCATGAAACCAACAATTTTGCTGGTGTTGATTGGGCTGCTAGTGGGTGAGTACGTGTTGCCGGATGTTGAAAGAATAGCGCGTAACGAACGTTTAAAAGCGCTGTCATCGGAAAGCCAAATCACGCCGCAATTTGGTTTTTGGTATCGTGAAGGCAACATTTTTATGCATTTTGATGAGGTGGGTCAGGATGGCAGTCTTGACGGGATATCACACTACTATTTTGATGATGATCAGAAAATGACTCGAAGTTTGTTTGCTAAACACGGGACCTTCCACAGCGAGGGTGATGATCAAACCTATTGGCAACTTGAAGACGTCATCGTGACAGACTTTCAGGTGGACAGGACCCAAGCGAATCATATTGATTCTTTGAGATGGGACAGTCGTTTGGCTCCCGAGCTTTTGAGCACCGAGATTCTAGTTCAACCGGACAAAATGTCGATTGGCGAACTCAACGATAAAATTGAATACATGAGAGAGCAGGGGTTAAACAGCGGCAAATTCGAATTGGGATTTTGGAAGAAAGTGCTTCAACCTCTCTCGACAATAGGGCTGGTCTTTGTCGCCATTTCTTTTATTTTTGGCCCATTGCGTGAATCTACCATGGGTATGCGGGTGATCATGGGATTGGTGATCGGCATCTTATTCAAATTTGTACAGGATCTGCTGTCTCCCGCGAGTATGGTGTTTGGTTTCTCACCCATCATTGCCATCATCATTCCGATAGCGATCTGCTTTATCGTCGGCTATCCTTTGATGCGAAGAGCCAGCTAAGGGGCGGAGACTATTCCGGTAGAACCTCATCGCGGCGATCAAGTTTTTCAGATGGGTAAGGCTTTTGACCCAGATAAACCACCTTTGTCCCTGACCAGACATCGTGTAGCGCTAGGTGCTGTTTATTTATCAACGCCCAAAACATGCCGATGCCAAGCGGCATCATCGAAATGGTCGCGCAAAGAAAACGTTTCGCGGCATCTTTCGCGCCCATGATCTCCCCTGCGTTGTTGACGGCGCGAATCTTCCAGACCTGCATGCCCAGAGACTGACCTTTTACAAGCCAGAAATAGAAATAGAAAAGAAAGATTTCGACGTAGCAGATGAGCTGCACCCAGATGGTAGATAGCGGTGCTTGTTCTGGTATACGACGATCCTCGGGCGCGGAGTCTCCGAACACCATCAGCAGTATAGAGCCAGTCACGGCCCAAAGCGCAAACAGTAAAAAGAAATCATAGGTTTGTGCTGCCAGTCTGCGACGAAGGCTTGCGGTTGGATATTCTTGCTCAACTGTCATGTTTTAAACCTGATAATAAATCTTCAGTGTACCAATGATTCCGTCCAAAATTTGCACACAAATTTCGGCCCATCTAAGGTGTGACGGAATCCCGCATTATGGAGTGGGCGGTTTCATAAAACTTGCTTCACATTCAGCAACGACATGATCGTTGTCCTGACGGATCATCTTTCCTTCCATTTGGACCAATCGTCCTCGTTGTTTGAGGCATCGACCTTCAAGCCTGACCGGCGTGCCTGTCGGCAAGTCGTCTTTGTAGCGAATTTCACACTTAGCCGTAAATGCTTTATCACCTTTGAGGTAAATCCAGTTTGCCATGACGTCGTCTAGGGCAGAAAAAATCAAACCGCCGTGTGTGACATTGTCATACCCGCAGTGGTGAGGTAGTGGCGTGAACTCGGATCGGCATACGTCATCCTCTAGCCTAAACTGCAGGCGAAGCCCTATCGGGTTTTCTGGACCACAGACAAAACAGAGATTTGCGTCGCTTCGCAGGCCTTGCACCGATTGTGTATCGGATTCTGAATCAGATTTATTTGTATTCACTCGTTGCACCTCCGGTCATGTTAAAACCCCCAGGGCTGGAATTCTCTGTCAAAGCCCTTGCGGCCTGATATCCGGCACGTTGGATACTAGCGCGAGAGACCAAATAGCTTCAGGAAGAAGCTGTTATTAAACACCTCCCAAAAAGAGGTTTTGTACATCTCGCGGGGAATTTCGTCCTTGATTTTATCGTGTAGCGCCGGCAGTTCTGACCAATGCACGCCTTGTCTGTAGTGGTGTGCCGTATGGTAACCCAAGTTGCCGGTGACGAGATTAAAAACAGGGTTGATGTTGTTAAATGAGGCTTTGAAATGGTCCTCAGTTTCACTCAGTCCTGCATGGTGATCATAGGTGACCCACGCTGTGATAAACAAGCCGACGACCATTGGAATGGTGAATAGCATTGTTGCTTGTAGTGGATGATAAATTGTCAGCGCTAAAACCAATGCAACAGCAAGCGCGGTGTATATCACGTGGGTCCGGTAATGGTGAGGGTGCTTTTTACCCACCAGATAACCTCGGTAATAGGCAGTAAACGCTACGTTCAGCGTGTATTCCCATTCACTCATGAGTGTCCCGTCTTTGCGCTTCCAGCGACTTTCGTCAATCGTTTGATCAAGATAGTTGTGGTGGTGACCAAAGACATGATGAAGCAACCAGAGATTTGTTGTGACGCCTGTATGCAGTGCGTAGACGAGTTCCAGTAGCCGGTTAAGAGGGGTGAAACGAAAGGTTTTGGTGTGTTGATGATGGTGGTTCCAAGAGCAGATGCAACCCTTCGGAACGACAGTCAACGCGAAATAGAATGCAAGGACCCAAAAGTTCTCAACAGTAAAGTAAAGAATGAAGTCCACCAGAGTGAGGGATAAAATTAGAAAGACCGGCAATCGGTCAGCAGTTTTTCGGAACACAGTATTTATCTAGTGGCTACCTGAGTTAAGTTTACCATGGGCGGGGATTTTGCCCGAGTCATAGGAGGCTGAAGTGCATGTTATAAGCGAGTTTAATAAAAGTAAACCACTGGTTTGATTGTGAGGGTATGGGTTAAATTCGCCGTTAACCAGCTGTAAAAGAAGAACAGGAATTGTGCGCCGTGACTGAAGACAAGATCATTACTTTTAATAAGGCCAAAAACTCTGCCAAACATCAGGGCAGTGTCATGAAACAGAAAGATCGAAAACTTGATGCCCTGAAGGCAGCGTTTAAGGCGTCTCGTGACGAGGTGGCCCAACAGCGTAAGAATGAAGCATCTCTGGCTCAGAAACGGAAAAAGAATAAGAAAAAACGAGATGGAAAGAAAGGCAAGTGATCTGTCTCAAGAGCGCAGGCATTAGCCGCTGAGGCTGAACAGTTAAGTCTGTTGCAGGTTAGTTAATATGACTTCTCGGACTTCCGTCGAAAGGTCGCTCAGGCTTTTCAATGCGGGGGCATCGTGCGCGTGCTCTGTAGCCTTGCTTTCAGTCGGGCTGTTTTCCAGCAGATTGGGTTCATTCTTGTGCGACTTGGCGTAGTCAGCGGTCGTCGATGTAACTTCGACCGAAATGGGCTTGCCAATGGTCATTCTCGTGACACCCGGGCGCAAATCTATTGTGTCTGAGGGTAGGATGTGGCGCGTGTTTTGGATGGTTACTGGCAGTATCGGCAGATTCAGTTCTTGGGCCATGCGAAATGCACCTTTTTTGAACGGCTTGAGTTCACCGCTTCGCGACCGAGTACCTTCTGCGAAGAAAATTACCGACATCCCATCTTTGATTCTTTCTCTGGCGCGTTCCATCGAGGCAAGGGCTGATGCAGTATTTGATCGGTCGACGATGACATGCCCCATCATTTCGCAGGCCAGTCCCAATACGGGCACCGCCCTCAATTCCTGTTTCATCACCCATTTGACATCGATGCCCAGGTAGCCGTAGAGAAGATAAATATCAAGCAGACTCTGATGATTCGCCACGATGACGTAAGACTGCCCTTGTTTGATATGTTCTTTGCCGGTTGTTTGAACGCCGATGAGTGCGGCTTTTGTATTTATTTTGGCCCACAGGGTGCCAAAAACTCTTGAGGCGTAGTCTGGCGCACCCAGAAATGACAATACGATGATAAATGAACCGAGTATTGTAGTTGTAAGCACCAAAGTAGGCAGTACGAACACCCATTTGTACGCAGTGTATAGCCCGGTTTTTGGAGTCGGGCGGTTCAGAATTTGTTCGCTACCGTATGTCATATCGTAATTTTGCCTTTCCCCCTAGGTCGCTCGCAAGGAAATAACCAAAGTTTCCCATTTTGGTCCATCCAGTCGATAGCGAGTTCCGCATTTTCATTTATGTCTGAGCAATGGCTGCATGGTGGCTTCCCGCCGCTATTTTGCAGAATCAGCAAGGAGACAGTCAAATCTGCTGTCTAGTGTGATGGATGATTGATCTTATCACAAATATGAATATAATTACGTAACTAGCTACGTAATTAAAAAGGTAACTAAATGCATTCAGATGTCCTAGGAGAATTAGGTGCGCTGGCTTTTGGCACTCGGTTGAAGCGTTTGTCAGATAGAGTCATGCAGGACGGCGCAAAAATGTACCGTGCGACAGGTATCGCTTTCGAGCCAAAATGGTTCCCTGTTTACTACTATCTGAGTGAAATGGGGCCTCGCTCAATCATGGATATTGCAAAGGCGGTGGGAATATCTCACCCGTCTGTTAACCAAGTTGCCCGGGAGATGAAAGTGGCCAACCTCGTGTCTGCTTACAAAGACACGAAGGATAAAAGAAAGCGTGTGTTAGCGCTTACTAGCTACGGAAAGCAGCAAAAAAAGTCTATTGAGGCCGTATGGCAAGTCATAGGCGCTACACTTGAAGATTTACTTAATGAAACGGGCGTCGATTTTTTAGGATACATGGGTACTCTCGAGCGCCTGCTCGATCGGCGCAGTCTTGAACAACGTTTTCTTGATCGTTACAACCCTGCCGCAAGTGCGTTTGAAGTGGTGGGCTTTCGTCCAACACTGGCCAGTTCATTCAGGCTGATTAATGAAGAGTGGATCAACGAAGATTTTTCCATGGAGGAATCGGATCGCGTTGCCCTTTCAGATCCGCTAGGACATATTATTGATCCTGGCGGTGCAATACTCTTCGCCTGCGAAAAAACCACAGGTAAGGCGCTAGGCACTTGTGCGCTTATCAAACAAGGCGATGATATTGGCGAGCTTGCAAAAATGGGCGTCTATAAATCCGGACGCGGGCACGGGCTTGGAAAACTATTGCTGAGCGCCGCGTTAAAGAAAGCAACTGAGATGGGTTTCAGAAAATTATACTTGGAAACCAATTCAAAACTGGCGCCAGCGCTGGGTCTCTATCGCCATTTTGGGTTTGTCCAGATGCGATTTCCTAGGGCGTCTGATTATACGCGTGCGGATGTATATATGGAGGTTGAGCTGAACGCGGTTACGACTGTCGAATAGGTTGCTGACACGGTATTAGGTTGAATAAAATGATCGCGAATCGCAGTTCACATGAGTCACCGGAATCGAATATATGGCGCGCCAATCGGCATCTTCAACATCGCAACACCCTCTAATCGCTAACTGGACACTACATAGATGGATTAACCGGCAAGCCTTGATGCCGGTTGTTTGTCTAAGTTTTTTACTGACATTTGCCAGCACCAATGTGCAAGCTGAGTTACCTGCCAATGCCAATGCGCTCAAGTGGTATAAAGCTGGGCAGTCGTTCGTCAAACAACAAAAGCGATTTACCCGAGGCAAGAAAAGGGCGAAAAATGTCATTCTGTTTGTTGGCGATGGGATGGGTATCACTACTGTTACCGCGAGTAGAATTTATGAAGGGCAAATGAATGGGGCGACCGGTGAAGAAAATATGCTGTCGTTTGAAAACTTTCCGCACGCGGCCCTCTCAAAAACCTATGCGGTCGACCGCCAAGTAGCTGATTCAGCACCGACAGCAACGGCGATGTTAACGGGTGTCAAGACGAAATTCGGAACCCTCGGTGTGGACGGGTCAGCGACCCACGGAGATTGTCAAAACGGCCATCTAAGAACATTGCTTGAAAGTGCTGAAATAAAAGGGCTCTCTACGGGTTTCGTCACAACTACTCGGGCAACGCATGCCACGCCTGCGGCGACCTTTGCGCACGTGATTGAGCGCGATTACGAATCTGAAGGTTATGGATGCGCGGACATCGCGCGGCAGCTGATTGAGTTTCCGTTTGGCGATGGATTGGAAGTTGCGATGGGAGGCGGACGGCAGATGTTTATCCCCGTGTCGGAAGGGGGCAAGCGCAAAGACGGCCGTGACCTTACCGCGGAATGGCAAACGAAGTACAAGAGTGCAACCTACGTGACGGATACCGCGTCGCTTAAATCCGTCGACAAAAATACTGATCATCTCCTGGGATTGTTTTCTGACTCGCATATGAGTTTCTCCGAGCTTCGGGATAAGTCGCCGAAGGGTGAGCCCTCTTTGACAGAAATGACAGGTAAGGCAATTGAGTTGCTTCAAAAAAACCGCAAAGGTTTCTTTTTGATGGTTGAGGGCGGTCGGATTGATCATGGGCATCATGCAGGTATCGCAAAACTCGCGCTCACCGAAACCATTGAATTTAGTAATGCAATTCGACGTGCAACGGAACTTGTTGGCTCAGATACGCTCATCATTGTGACGGCGGATCATAGTCACACGATGACCATGGCGGGTTATCCCCGTCGAGGGAATCCAATACTCGGGTTCGCTGGAAAAGATGCAAATAAACGGCCGTATACCACGTTAAGCTATGCCAACGGCCCGGGCCATCGTGACTTTGCGAAAGAAGGTGTCGAAAGTGATTCGCCAAATACAGACACTGAGGCTTTTGACTTTAAGCAGGCCGCAGCGATACCTTTGCGCGTCGAAACGCACGGCGGGGAGGATGTTGCTATTTACGCTACGGGTCCGGGTAGTCAGTGGGTAAACGGAGTGATGGAGCAAAACGTCATATTTCACGTAATGAATGAAGCGCTTCTTGGTGGAAAGTGATGACTGGCGGCACCCCGTTGCGCCGCGTATAGACCAAAAATTTCCAAGTATTTTCTTTTCTGGCTCCCGAGTGTTTTCGGGCGCTGTGTAAGGTTTCATGACGTCAATCTTTTCTGCCGTCGTGTCGGGGAGTCAACAAACCGAGAACATCAGGAAGACTGACAGCCGAGAAATTCAGAAAAGCAGAGGGGCGACCCGTTTTACTGTTCGCGGTGCCTGAAGCGGCCTGTTTCAATAAAAGTGATACTTTGCCTAATCACCTCCTTGTTGCGCATGATAAAGGTGTGGTTCAACGGCAATTGAATAAAATCTGCCATCCCTTCAACCATCGTGCTTGTCACGCTGACTTTCCCATCGTTTGGTTTTGGTAAGCGCCTTGATAGCAAAGGGTTAATTGACCGGTCTCCGGCGATGATACCAACAGGAAAGTTCACCGGACCCAGTCGAAGCGGGAGGCTTTCCTCATTGGTGCCCAGTTGCATACCGGCGGGCCCGTTCAACAGCTTAAAGCCTGGTGTATTGCCAAAAAAGTCAACGACTTCACTACCCTGATTAGGCGGCGCAATCATGACAGACTGTCCAAGATTCCTGATCTTATGATGGAAAAGGTAGTGTCTCAGTAAAATGCCACCCATTGAGTGAGTGACAAAATGGATTTTTCCTTCCCCTGCTTGAGTTCGTTGTTGCTCTTCAAGTTCGCCAGTGCAGAGATCGAGTGCTGTTGTGAGTACTTTCAGGGAAAGGTTTTCAATCTTGTCTGATCGAGAAGGGTATCCCAAATTTAAAGTGTGATATCCCCTTTTTCTAAAAGCGTCAGCGATCTTGTTCATAGAATTTGCTGTTCTCGCTAATCCGTGAAGCAACACGACATAATCTTTGTTTGATTTCATTGTTTGTCCACGCAGGCTTTCGTTCTCCATTGCTCATGTTGCAGGGAACAGATGCACTCGAAATAGCTATAGAGGCATGAGTTCAAACGAGTTTGCTGTCATTGCTGAATACGCAGATTGTCTTAATTGAATGAACCAACGCGTCGCTGCGTCTTTTATCTTACGTTCAGCGGCCAAAGTACTTTCACGCTCGTGCGGTGTTAGTTTATCAGGCGTTAACTCACTGTCGAAGTTGTATGTTATCGATAAGCCGCACCTGCCCAAGGATTGCCGCCGCATATCTTCTGCCTGCAATTGTTTTGATATAGTCAACTTCGAAACCGTAACCTTTTAGTTGGTGAGCGACAGTGTCATCCGAGGCTTCCTCGCTAATAAGTCGGTGTAGCACGGGAGCAAGCGCTCTGGCTTCATCTTTAAGATGGGTGTTTCTTGAGCTCATTGCCAGCCCATCGGCTTCGCGAATTGTTTCGCAACCAACAATTTCTGCATCAATAAAAAATGCATCGGCCATGTCTTTGATTAGCTGGAATTGCTGGTAGTCCTTCTCGCCAAAATATGCCTTTTCTGCTTTAACGATGTTTAGCAGTTTCATGACAATCGTCAGAACACCGGTGAAATGTCCGTCACGGTGTGCTCCACACAGTTGTTTGCTGAAATTATTTTCATTGACCTGAAACCGAAAGTTGTCCGAATAAATCTCATCGTATTCAGGCAGCAGCACAACATCGACGCCGGCCTGCGCTGCTTTCTCTAGGTCTTCCTGCAGAGTGGTTGGGTAGGTTTTTAGATCGTCAGGATTGTTAAACTGCGTAGGGTTTAGAAATATACTAAGTATCGTCACATCGCATTCAGCGACAGAGCGTTCAAGCAGGGAAATATGACCCTGATGTAGTGCGCCCATTGTCGGCACAAAGCCTAAGTTCGAGGTGCTCAGTGTCTTCCTTATCTGTCGGAACTGTTTGATAGAGGTGACAGTTTTCATTTGTAAGATTCCCTTTGAGATGGATAGCAATGGCTGACAACATCGCGGTGGAAATGATTTACGCCTTCCAGAATAGACCCGTAACTATTTGCATATCTTCGCAAGAACTTTGGTGTAAATTCCGGGTTAACGCCGAGAAGATCTTGAAGCACCAGAACCTGCCCGTTAGTACATGGGCCGGCACCGATGCCGATTGTTGGGATCGTCAGAGAATCTGATATCTGTCGGCCAAGATTGGTAGGTATACACTCCAACACCAAGGAAAAGCAGCCTGCTGCTTCGAGCGCCGCGGCGTCGGTGATGAGTCTCTCCGCATCACCTTCTTTTTTTCCTTGAACTTTGTGCCCACCCATCGTGTGAATTGACTGGGGCGTGAGTCCAAGATGCCCCATGACGGGTACTCCGGCCTCGACGATTTGTTTAATCAGTGGCAGCTGATGAGATGCGCCCTCGATTTTCACCGCATGAGCCCCGGCATGCATCAGCTGCTGCACAGCATCCATCGCCGGTTCAAGGCCCTTGCTGCAGCTCAGAAAAGGCATGTCAGCGATGATAAATTTTTCAGTAGCGCCTCTTGCTACTGCGGCGACATGCATCATCATCATTTCGATGGTTGCGTGTATCGTCGAGTCGAAACCATGCATGACCACTGCGAGTGAATCTCCCACCAGAAGACAATCAATGTCTGATTTGTTGAGAATTTTTGCTGACCAATGGTCGTAGCAGGTGACCATAGAGATACTATGACCTGCCTGTTTATATTGCTGGAAAGAGCTGACGTTCATGTATGTCTCCAGTAGCACTGGACACAGCAGAAGGAGCATACGGCATGAATGCCAATATGTGAAAGGTCGTCGGTACCTGTCCTTCGCTGGATCAAGTCCCACATCAGTTTAACGTTCCGGTCGAACGTTGTTGTTAAAACATTGTGAGTCATCTCCGTCTTCAATAGATCGGAGTGAATTAAAAGCTTAATGGAGGATAAATCCCCTGTCCAGCGTTCTACGGCGAATACTACTGTTGTGTCGTGTGATTGGAGATGAGCCGTTGCCAGTGGTTTTCAAGTATCTCGAGAGAAATCGGCGAGTTTCTGTAGTCTTCTACCAATTCGGTTAGCATCTGGTTCACTGGCGTCTGAACTTTGTGTTTTCTGCCGAGTTTAACGATAGCACCATTGATATGTTGCACCTCCGTCTCGCGCCCCTGCCGAATATCCGTCAGCATCGATGATGTATTTTCACCAGTACGCATGGCGACATAGAGAATGTGCTCGAGATACTCACTGTCACGGCGAATTTGCTCAAGCTCGGCAACGCGTGTGATTTCAGCGGCCACAGCGCTCGCAATGTTGCGCAATAAAGGATGTTCGGCGACCTGCTTGTTCTTCGCGCCGGTGAGAGCGGTGAGTGGGTTTATTGCGGCATTCGCGGCTAGCTTGGCCCACTGTATTGAGCTGATGTCAGATTGCACCCGTAGGTCGAAGCCTCCCAAGCGTAAAAGCGACAATATGCTTGCATACATGGCTTCAGTCTGAGGCGAAAGACTTAGCCAGGTACTACCGGAGCCTTTGTGAAGTATGTCACCGGTTTGATCGAGCGTGACGCCTTCGAACAAAACGCCTGCTGCAATTTTTTTATCGGGGTTAGCCTCCCGCACCAGCCTGTCGCTGCCCATACCGTTTTGAAAGCAGATGACGAGTCCGTGCTGTTTAACTGACCTGTGCACCTCACCGGCAACGCGATCAAGCTGATAAGTCTTGTTAAAGACGAGCGCAATGTCGAGTTCTGGAAGCTGGGGAATATCACTCGTCGCCAGAACATTGAAACAAGTGCGGCGTTTATCGAGGCTGATGAGGTTAATGCCATGTTGATTGATTTGTCTTAGGCGCGGTTGATGGTGTCCGTAAACGGTCAGCTTATGCTGCTCTGCAGAATCCGAGGCATTCAGTGCAGAAGATAGTCGCCAGGCTGCAAAAGATCCCATTGCGCCGGTTCCCCAGATGCCAATGTTCATGTGAGAAATATCATGGCTGTCGCCTTGCTAAATGCGCGGTGTTTTTCTACCGGGCATGTGATTGAGCTGTTTCGATTTTCAATGTTAACCTTTTTGAGTTCAATCTGATGCTTATGGCCCTTTTTCGTTCCGCCATATTGCTGGTTTCGATACTGCTATTTCGAGTTGAAAGCCCTCAAGGACAACAACGGCGTCGAGAGAGGGGCCGTCAATCAAGCATATATTGCAAAGTACGACCTTGATGCTGAAGGCGACTGGGTTGAAACCGGTGAGATTTTCCGTTTTGACCGATGTTTGCGTGTTGTAAGGCCTAACCTAGGCTTGCAATAAGCCAAATTCGCCTCGAAAATCCCGTTTTTGTGCCTTGGAAGAGATTTTTCCGCGTTATTTCGTAAACAATACCCTTATTTGCTAGCGAACAGGGATTTCTCGAGGTATAGTTTAGATACTTACTCATTTTGGGTGAGCAAAAAATAAAGTGCTCTAGTGGCACAAAAACTAGGAGTCTGTTGTATTCGTACTGAATATCTATATACTCCGCCGGGCTTGAAAGTATGACTTGTATTTATTCCTCGTATTTCGAAGTTTTCTTAGAATTTTTCTTAGTAGTGCCTCGTCCTGTAGTTTATAAGTAACAGCCCGATTTCTAGCTCAACACCTTTTTATGGAATCAATTTAATAAAGGTAACAATTACTTCTAAATTTTAGGAACTATTATGTCTAATACAGTAACAGGTACAGTTAAGTGGTTTAACGAAGCCAAAGGTTTTGGTTTTATTGAACAAGAATCAGGTCCAGACGTTTTTGCTCATTTCAGTGCAATTTCAGGATCAGGTTTCAAAACTTTGGCTGAAGGCCAAAAAGTAGAATTCACGATTACTGCTGGTCAGAAAGGACCACAGGCAGAAAATATCGTTGCAGTATAATCTAATCGCTAACGATACCGGGCCAATTTGACTCGGTAATGGTTTGGCATTTAGATGAAAAGGGAGCGCCTTCGGGGGCTCCTTTTTTTTGTGGCTTGTTATTTATTAATGTAAACCATTATAAAAGTGACGGCGCTTATTTTTTATGTCAGTATTATTAGGTCGATCAGCAGGATCTTTGACTTGGGATATTGAGCAATGAAACTTGGAACAAGACTCAGGTCTGCGGGTATGCGCGTGATGAGCTCCGAATCTCTTCTCGAGCTGAGGCGGCGCAAAAGTAGGTTGTTTGATAAGAAGCGGATAGAAACCCCCGCTGTGCACTATTTCCATCAGGTTGATGATCCCTACAGTTTTCTTGCAGTGCAAAAACTTGCAACTCTTCAAACACGTTACAACATTAGTTTCATTCCTCACCTGGTTAGTAGTCCTGCAGCTGAATTCAAGGGTGACGAAACCCGGTATCAGGCCTGTTCAATTTCCGATGCCAGAAGTATCGGAGAATTTTTCGGCGTTTTGCCTCCTATCAGTGATGCCGTGCCGAATCAGCAGCAGGTGGCGCTCGCTAACCAGACGTTAAGTGCTGCGCTCAGTTCAGAAGATCCCGGCGTATTTGCCAACAGCGCTGTTGTTGTTGGCGAAAATCTCTGGCGGCGTGCCTCTGTTGAATACGCGGTCGATCTCTCCAGCCGTGCGGATCTTGCGGTGGGTGACGCTTTGCAAGCGGCACTCGGTCACTACTTCGGTGCAATGTTCTATTACGAAGGTGAGTGGTTTTGGGGCCTTGATAGGCTGCACCTGCTGGAACAACGATTAATTGACGCGGGTTACAGTAAAAACCCACTCGATGAATTATGCGTGCCATTGCCAACTGCGAGAGCTGCTACCGGTGCGCAAGCCTCGGCTGTCACTCTGGAGTACTTTCCCTCATTGCGCAGTCCCTACACTGCGGTTGGGCATAGCAGGGTGGTCGACCTAGTTAACCGCAGCGGCGTTTCTCTCAAGCTTCGCCCGGTCATGCCGATGATGATGCGCGGTATTCCCGCACCCCGTGCAAAGCAGGTTTACATCATGATGGATGCCGCCCGTGAGGCTCGATTTTACGGAGTTCCTTTCGGAAGGTTCGTCGATCCATTTGGTGACCCTGTGCTTTGGGCGTTTAGCCTGTTTCCCGCAGCCATGGCTCAGGGTAAGGGAATGGATTTCGTTGGGGCGTATTTATCCGCATGTTTTGCTGAAGCGATTGATGTTACCGGCACCAGGGGATTTGCCAATATGCTGGGTCGTATTGGTTTAGATCTGGACGAGTTGGAACGACAAAGTACATCCTTTAACTGGCAGGCATTGTTACAAGAAAACATTGAGGCGATGAATGGTGCGGGACTTTGGGGTGTGCCTGGGTTCAGAGTAACCTCTGCTGATGAAGAACCATTTAGCTGTTGGGGGCAGGATCGGATCTGGCGGGTTGAAGCAGAAATAGCTAAGCGATCAAGTGCCCATGCTGCTTAAGCGTCTTGATGTTAAGGATCAGCCCAACCTCCTTCAGATCTCGCAGCTTTCGTGCGAACCCCCGTCTTTTATCGGTTAAATCGACAGATCCTTAAGATTATAGTCCATCAGGTATTTCGCTCGATTTGCCTCGGTATCTTGAAACTTTTCAATTATTTTCAAGAATGGCTGGTACTCGAACCGGCTTTCGTCTTTGTAATGATTTGCCCTCGCATCAATCGCGATAGGAATCACGGCTGAACGATCGAAAATACGTTGTTCGTCATAGGTCTCGTTGTCGGTTTGACTGAGTGCGCCTGTTTGCCCGAGCACCGAAGCTCGCCGGTGAAATCCAAAGGTCAGTGAGACCCTCAGATCTGGCGAGGTGTTGGCAAAAGAGCCATGTAAGGCTTGCCGGTTAACAATCGTCACATCTCCGGCCTTACACATCAACGGTACCGCACCAGGTAGTTGGTCTGACCCGCCATTTTCTGAAACCATCTGCTTGATATCAATTTTGCCTTGTTTGTGAGTACCGGGAACAACCCAGAGGCAGTTTCGGGGCGTGCAATCGTAAAGTTGCACCTGAAAATTGAACCCGTGTATACCTGCGTCCCAATTTGCAGCTTGCCAGTGAGTGACGCCGTCCTGGTGCCAAGAGACAGCCCCACCCAAACCTGGTTGTTTCACGAAGATGGCGTCGTTGTAGGGCACAAAGTCTGCGCCGTTAATCGACGCGGCAATAGACAACAAATCTTTGTGACCATACAGGCGTAAGCCTGCCTCCATAATCTGGCACATCCCGTGCATCAGGAATATGGTTTTCTCAGGCGCGTCATCGACAGGTTTCGGCTCGGCCATTTTGGTCGGATGTCGCCCGCCGAGTAGTTCTGTTCCTCCCCAGGGGTCGGACAAGGGCCGGGCGAATGAATAAGGGTTTCGTTTAAATGCTTTGCCAAAAGCAGGACGACCTTGCGCGTCCAGATATGCCGTTTTATCGACCGGCGCCCTGTCGAACAGGTCTTGCATTTGCGTCCGTAACGTTTGAATTTCTTTGTCGTCGACCAAGCCTTCAAACACATAAAAGCCATGCTGATTAAAAGCGTCTAGAATTTCTGTGGTCAGCATGCCATTCGGTCCGAATTGCGCGGGACCGCGATTGTCTAGCGCTAGCGCGCGGACTTTTCCCCTGGCGACATAATCGTCAAGACTTTTAGCATGTTCTTTGATGCTCAGGGTTTGGTTTTCAGTCACCACTGGCTCCGTTCAGGTCAAATGTTGGATCTACGATATCACATAACTTGCGAAAATTAGGTGATGCTGTTCTGACAGTGACAAGCTAGGCGAATCTCTTAAGCTCTCGGCGCGCAATTACCATTTAGAGCTTGAAGTACTGAAGCTAATGGCGGCCGATGGGCTACTGGTGATTTCTTTGGGGCAAATTAAGGTGCAGGAAAGCGGGCGGCTGCTGATCCGCAACGTCTGTATGGTCTTCGACCGTTATATTTCCTCAGGTGGTACCCAAGCATTTTCCAAAGCAATTTAGTCAATATTTACAATCGTCGATAAATAGTTGGCAATTCATGCTGTAAATTCTCGTATTTTTCATGCTGATTTTCAGTATGCTCAACGACAAACGTACCCGTGAGAACAGAATTATGAGTGAACAAAGAGAAGACCTCGGTTTTGACCCAGATGCCCTGCGGGCAAAGTATCGTGAAGAGCGCGACAAGCGGGTCAGAGAAGATGCGAATGAGCAATATATTGAGGTCAAGGGTGACTTTTCTCACTATATTGATGACCCCTATCTGGATGCTGCGCTTGAAAGGGAACCGTTAACCGACGAGGTTGATGTCGTTGTGATTGGCGGTGGTTTCGGCGGATTGCTCTCGGCGGCGAGATTGCGAGAAGCGGGGGTTGAGCGTTTACGAGTGATCGAGAAGGGTGGTGATTTTGGCGGTACCTGGTATTGGAATCGCTATCCCGGTGCGGCTTGCGATGTTGAGTCCTACATCTATCTGCCCTTGTGCGAAGAGTTGGGTTTTGTGCCAAAAGAAAAATATACCCACGCTCCGGAAATACTGGCGCATAGCCGCGCCATTGCTGAAAAGTACGACCTTTACAGTAATGCCTGTCTGCAAACCGAAGTGACAGGCATGGAGTGGTTGGAAGATGAATCACGTTGGTTAATCACAACAAATAGAAACGATGCGATGAAGTCGCGTTTTGTTGTGATGTCGAACGGACCACTAAACCGACCCAAGCTGCCGGGAATTGAGGGAATAGACAGCTTTAAGGGGCACACATTTCATACCAGTCGCTGGGATTACGATTATACCGGTGGGAGTTCTGAGGGCGGCCTCAAGGGGTTGAAGGACAAGGTGGTTGGTATCATCGGCACAGGCGCAACGGCGGTGCAGTGCGTGCCGCATTTGGGTGAGTCTGCAAAGCAACTTTATGTGTTTCAGCGAACGCCTTCTTCTATTGATGTCAGAGACAATACCCAGACGGACCCAGACTGGGCTAAAGCACTCAAGCCGGGCTGGCAAAAAGCCAGAATGGAAAATTTTAATACGCTCGTATCCGGCGGTCTGGCCGATGAGGACCTGGTAAATGATGGTTGGACAGAAATCATTCGTAACCTGTTGACCATGGTCAATTTCAGCGAGGCGAAGCTGAATCCCCTAGAGATTGCACAAAAGCTGGAACTGGCTGACTTTCAGAAAATGGAAGATATTCGCGCACGCGCTCAGGAAATTGTCGACGACCCGTCAACGGCGGAATCACTAAAACCATATTACCGTCAGTTTTGTAAACGTCCCTGCTTTCACGACGGCTATCTGCCAACGTTTAACCGACCTAGTGTCGAACTCGTCGATACTCAGGGCAAAGGGGTAGACAAGATTACCGAGAAAGGCATTGTCGCCAATGGCAAAGAGTATGAGCTCGACTGCCTGATTTTTGCGACCGGGTTCGAGGTCGGAACGGAGTATACCCGCCGCGCGGGATACGACCTGATAGGTAAGGGCGGCGTGACGCTTTCTGAAAAATGGCAAGACGGAATAAAGACGCTTCACGGTATGCACAGTCGTGGCTTCCCAAATGTTTTTATTATTCAGAATGCACAATCGGCTTTTACTGTTAATTTCCCTCATGCGATGGATGAGCAGGCTAAGCACCTCAGCTATATTGTTGATCAATGCCTAGGGAGTAACATTCAAACCGTAGAAGCGACGGCTGAGGCTGAAGATGCGTGGGTGCAAGAAATAGTAAAGCTAGCCCGACTGGGCGAGCAATTTCAGGAGAGTTGCACCCCGGGTTACTACAACAATGAAGGCAAGCCCAATTTGCGCACGGTGCAAAACGGACCCTATGGCGCAGGTGCCAATGCATTTTTCGCGTTGATCAAAGGTTGGCGTGAAGAGGGCTCGATGGAAGGGTTAGAACTAAACTAAGTTACAACACAACACGATACAACCTAACCCAACGCATTGCCCCAAAAAAACTGGGGCGCCGCCGATTAGTTGCGGCATAACCATCATGCTCAGCGTAAAGTGATGTTGGCGCGATCAATACCCTGTGCTTCAGCGTGTGTGATTATCATCTTTAACTGGCGAAACTAAATGTCAGCACTAGGCTGATAGGGCTGACTGACTTGCCTGATTGTTTTCTTGCCGGTTGTCTTGTTCCAGGCCAAAGAAGTTACGCGCAAGCTGGGCAACCTGATCTGCATATTCAGCTTCGAGGTGAATGTGATGGGGTCCGGGTATACGAACAACCGTCAAGTCAGGGTGATGTTGTTCCGAGACGTTGATCTCACCTTGATACCAGCTATCTCCTTGTTCCGCGACAACCAGAAAACCAGGAGAGGTACACTGTTTGAGCATAATGTTGAGTTGATTTCGCGTGTAGCGATTTGAGGAAGGATAACGGATGCGTGGATCAGTGCGCCACGAGACGCCACCGTCAACTACCTGATGTCCTCTGGCTATCAGAATTTTCGCAGCATCAAGTGTTTGATCAGTCGCCTCGGTCACCCTAAGTGCCATTGCCTCAGTGTTTTCGAATACCTTGGCTGGACGCGTGTGACCGGTCAACATCTTTTCCATTGCCTGTCGGTTTCCGGCGACGCGATCCTCATCCGAATACGTTCCCTCTGCGGCGAACCCGTCAATCATAAACGCTCGATTAACGCGCTCTGGGAACGTGGCCGCGATGACGCTGGAGATTTGTCCGCCCATGGAGTGCCCAATCAAGTTGAATTTTTCCAAGTTCAATCGCTCCACAACTGACATGATATCTAGCATGTAGTCGCTATGGTGATACTGTACGCCGGGAGCACGATGATCAGATTTGCCGTGACCCGCGAGGTCCAGCGCAATGATATTCAGCTCAGTCAACCGCGGTGCAAGACGCTCGAAAGTGTTTGCGTTGTCCAGCCAACCGTGGAGTGCCAGGGTGGGGTATCCATCGGGGTTTCCCCACAGTTTTGCGGCTAATTTACGGCCAAATATTTCAAATTCAGCTTCCTCTCCAAGTCGTTTGGATGGGCGTTCGCTTGGGCCGTCTAAGTCAGTCATAGGGGTTCACTTTTCGAAAACGCAGGAGTATAGCGCCAATCTCGTCAAAATGGTGACGATACAGGGTGCCAAGCGCCAGAAATCAGCGTTGAAATCCTTAACGATTCACCAGTTTGATAGGCCTTATGCCGTGCTCCTATGAAATGCATGAGCGATAATGCATGAGTGATGTAGCCTTGGGAAAGTTTGGATAAATAAAGATACAATTTAGCCGCGTGGTACAAATTTCCAGCGGCGACGAAATCAGGAGCAACGTATTGGAACCCAAAGCTGAAGCGCTTCCAAACTATATTGACAGACCCTCTGCTTGGGTGGGTCGCGAGTTGGCAAACCAGCATGATCAATGGCTGTATACGCTGGCTGATCAAGATGTAGCCGACCTCGAACAGGCGGCGGGCCATTATCTGGATTCAGGTCGAGACATTGGTGAAATGACGAAATCGGATTTCCCCCTTGATCACTTCGGTCATCATCTTGTTAAACTCAGAGAAAAACTGCTTCAGGGAATCGGTGTTGAGTTAATACGCGGGTTGCCCACGGATGGTTACTCCCAAAAGACAGCAGCGGCTATTTTTTGCGGGATTGGTGCTCACTTAGGTAGCGCAAGGTCGCAGAATGCCGGAGGACACATCCTAGGTCATGTGCGTGACATTGGTGCCGATGTCTCTGACCCGAATGCGCGGATTTATCAAACCTCGGCACGTCAGACTTTTCACACCGATTCTACCGATGTGGTGGGTTTGATGTGTCTCAAAAGCGCAAAGTCTGGAGGCCAATCGCTGTTGGTGAGTGCAGAGACTTTGTTCAACGAAATGCAACGAAAACGCCCCGACCTTGTGCCACAGCTGTTTGATATTGTCGCGACTGATCGACGCGGAGAAATTCCGCCCGGTGAAAAGGCTTATTTCGAAATACCGGTGCTTAGCTGGTACCGAGAATTGCTAACAGTGCAGTACCAGCGCCAGTATATTGACAGTGCTCAGCGCTTCTCTGATGCGCCAAAATTGACCAACGAACAAATTGAGGCGCTAGACTATTTCGATGCACTTGCTAATGATCCGGAACTACACATGGTCATGCAGCTTCAACCCGGCGATATGCAATTTGTTTATAACCATTCTCAGCTGCATGACCGAGAAGCGTTTGTTGACTGGCCTGAGCCGGAGAACCGAAGGCACCTGCTAAGGCTGTGGCTGTCTCTTGAAGGTGACAGACCTCTACCCACCTGCTTTCAATCAAGATACGGCTCTGTCGAACCTGGCAATCGGGGCGGCATCATCACCGAGCAAACCCACCTACACGCTCCCCTCGACTAGCCCAAACTCCTTACCGTGCACAATGCTCAAAGATCCGGACATCGACCAAATGCAAGGGTTTCGTCGGCCACTGAACGGTTGGTGGTCGCTGTCGCGGTTATTCAGCGTGATGTCGTGGCTATTTTTGTCCGGTTTTTGATAGAGTAAGCTCAACAAAGATAAAAATTCAGATCCGGGGAAAGAAAATGGAAGGGTTGTTCAAAGGTGTGAAAGTAGTTGATGCCGCATCGTTTCTTGCGGGGCCCTGTGCCGCAACAATCATGGCAGACTACGGTGCAGACGTGATCAAGATAGAGCCTCTGTCGGGCGATGGGCACCGGGGGATTTCAGGTGGTCATCCTTCAGAATGGTCCTGGCAGCTGACCAATAGAAATAAGCGAAGTGTTTCTTTGGACATCAACAAGCCTGAGGGGTATCAGTTGTTGATTCGATTGATTGAATCGGCTGATGTGCTTGTCGTGAATTTCAGCTCGAGCCAATTGGCTAAGTTCAATCTTGAATGGGACACGCTGAAGGCGATTAATCCTCGCCTTGTCTTTGCGCAAATTACTGCTTTTGGCAACAAAGGGGCAGATGCGAATCGCCGAGCATTTGATCTGACCGGTTGGTTCGCTCGAACAGGCATTTTAAATACGATGCGTAATAAAGGTCAGCCACCAACAACACCTGCAGGCGGTGTGGGAGATCATGCAACAGCAATGACCTTATACGCCGGGATTGTCTCCGCGTTGTATCAACGAGACCGAACTGGGGAAGGTTGTATGGTGACAACGTCACTGGCAGCAACAGGAACCTGGGCGAATGGTCTGCATTTGCAGGGCACTGTTGCAGGTGAAGACGCGGCGGAACGCCGCGATAAAGAAGACTGGTCGAATCCACTCTCGAATGTCTACGAAACAAAAGATGGCCGCTACATTTTGCTGGCACTGCAAAATATGAAACGAGACTACCCAAAACTCGTGAAGGTGCTGGAGCACGAAGAGTGGTTAGAAGAACCTGAAATGCGCTCTGTCCGGCCGTTGTTCAAAAATCGAATCATGGCTAGGCAGCGAATTGCATCTGCATTTCTAAAATTTGAAACCAAGGAGATGCTCGCCAGGCTGGATGAAACCGGTATCGTGCATGAATTGATTGCGAAAAACACTGAAGTGATCGAAGACCTGCAGCTCATTGAGAACGAGGTAATCATCCCTTACAACTCGGGTAAACCTCATTGTGATAGAACCTTTGCCACGCCATTCAGGCTCTCTACTGTCTCGCAAAGAACGCCGGTGGGTGCCCCCGAAATTGGTGAACATACCGAGCAGGTGCTTGGCGAACTTGGACTTGATCAGGACGAGATACGCACGTTAAGAGAAGGTGAGGTCGTCCGAAGTTAAAATACCAGTGCCATCTTGAGTGCTGCGCGTCCTTGGCCTGTGACCAGGATTTAAGGCCTGAGTGGTGAGATGTGGCGAGGCTGTGCAGCTCCGGCTTAACGGGATATGGTAGAGTCGTACGAATCTGGCTCATGTGGATAAGCAAATACAAACGGATACAAAATACACTTCGCTAGTCAGGCATGACCGGATAAGAAACAAATTCATCAAAGTCTCTAAAAATTTAGGAATATATTATGGCCAGTCCAGCAGACGTACCGTGGATAGCAGAGCACATCGCGCTCTATCAATCTGACCCCGAAAAGGCGCACATGTGGGACTCGACGCCACTAGGTGGCCCTGGAATATTACCGACGTTGTTACTCACGACCACTGGGCGCAAGTCAGGTGAACCCAGGGCGCTACCACTGATCTATGGTGAGCTCGGGGATAGTCACGTCATTATTGCATCGAAGGGCGGTGCTCCGGTCCATCCAAGCTGGTTCGAAAACCTGATGTCGAATCCTGAATGTCATATTCAGGTGGGTGAAAAGAGCGTGAATGTGCGTGCCCGAATCATCCCCGATGGTGAGGAGCGGGAGAAAATTTGGGACCAGATGGTCGAGATATATTCTCCCTATACTGATTACAAGAAAGCAACTGATCGTCAGATTCCGGTAGTCGTGCTTGATCCAGTGTAGCTGAGCTAAGCTCAGTCACTAACGAGCCCGATAAGTGCCGAATGAGCCTGCAGCAATAGGTTCTGTTGATTAATAACGGAGGCATGAAGATGTTAAGTGCAGCGCAATTTGAGCAATATGAGCGTGACGGATACCTGATTCTGCGCAACCAGTTTAGCGATGCAGAGATGTCAGCGCTTGACGCGGTTGCCGACCGTAACCCGCCATCGGATGATGGCAAGCTTGTGGGTAACTGGCCAGAGCCAGGACGCTACACTCTGGCAAAAAGTTCATGGTCTGATCCTGGCTTTGTTCACTTTGCCGAGCACCCACGGGTTGTAACAGGCGCGAAAGAACTGCTTAAAGACGATGTTCATTTAACCGCTTATGTGATGTACGACAGGACACCGGGCGGTAAAGGCATTCCTGCTCATCACGACTACAAGCGGTGGCGACCTGTAGGGTCCTCGCTGGAATGGCTGTTCACGATTATTCCCATGTGTGACTATGATGAGTCTTGCGGTCAACTTTTTGTCGCGCCGGGATCACATCACCTAGATAGGCAGGTAAACAGAGGCGAAGGCGTGCTTCATATTAATGAAGCAATACGCCCCCGTGAGGAAGACTTTATAGATCCAGAGCTCAAGCGCGGCGATTTGCTATTCATGAACATGCATTTATGGCATCGTGCGGCGGGCAATAATTCCGAGATTCATCGTCGAGGACTATTTAACAAATATGCGGCGAAGCACTATCCGCCTGCCACGGGCTACTATGTCTTCTCTGACGAAGTTTACAATTTGATGTCTGACGCGGGTAAAGAGCTGATTGCTGTGCATAGTAACAAGCCAGTAGGGACAACCCGACTTTTACTCCAGCGGACATTTGACGACAAATTACAATTCTTTTTCGTCAAACACGATAACAAGTTATCGCTGCCCGGCGGCCCAGTCTACTTTGAAGATGCGATACCAGACTGGGACATCGGCAATTACGTTGGCTCACTCCAGACAAATATTCTGAAACAAATCCGTCTCGAAACGCCGTGGGTGAGTTACGTCGGTGATTACGATGAAGGCGAGGTGCTATGCCGGTTGTATGCATACCCAATGAACGCTAATGGTTTCCCCGTTGCCTATCACGAGGGGGAATGGGTTGACGAAGCTGACTTAAGTGAGAAAGTATTCGAGCATACTTACGTTCAGAAAGCCGTGGCAGACTGGCTGGACCCAACGATAGTTCGCGGAAAAGGCCTCTCTCAGGCAAAGAGTCGGATAGATCAATTTGCTTTCTAACGACGAGTAGCCGCTCGGAGAAGTTTTAAGGCAGCCTAGTTTGGGCTGCCAGATATGTCAGGTCTCTTGCTCGCTAGGACTGACGACCCGTTTCGCGAGGTTTGGCGGTGCTCAGATCCATCAAGGTTTCTGCTTCAGCCTGCAAGTCTTCGAACTCCGTACCCACACCCAAGTTTATCGGTTTGTTCACGTACATTTGCGCGCGCGAGTATTTTCCACCCGAAGCGTTAATCACCGTAGCATTAGGTGCGTTTTCGGAGGTCATAAACAATACTGCCGGACTAACAAGACTGGGCGATGATTCGGGAGGAGGATCGTTAGGGTCGATATCGCGGCCGGGAATAGTTGAGATCATTCTGGTGGCGGCGCCAGGTGCCAGCACATTGGTACGAATATTATTTCGCGCACCTTCAAGAGCCAGCACATTCATCAAACCGAGCATGCCCATTTTGGCAGCGCCATAGTTTGCCTGACCAAAATTGCCGTAGATGCCCGACCCGGAGCTGGTCAATACAATTCGCCCATACTTCTGCTCATTCATGATTGGCCAGGCAGCGTGAGTGACATAGGCTGTGCCGTTAAGGTGAACGTTTAATACAATATCCCACTCGTCGAGAGACATTTTCTTGAAGGAGCGATCTCGAAGAATACCGGCGTTGTTCACAAGGATATCGATACGGCCAAAGGCATTCATGCAATCGTCGATGATACTTTTTGCGCCCGCACGGTCTGAAACGGAAGCTTTGTTAGCAATGGCTTCACCACCCATGGCCTTGATTTCGTCAACAACGACGTCAGCTGCATCACCAGCGCCGGTGCCATCTACACTGCCACCTAGGTCATTAACGACAATCTTGGCGCCACGCTTGGCGTATTCGAGCGCATGGGAACGACCTAAACCGCCGCCAGCACCGGTGATGACTGCTACTTTGCCTTGAAACTCGCTATCGTCGTACTTTCCCATTGTTATCTCCATCAATTAAATTGCTGATGAGTTCAGAATAGGGAATTGTGGTGGGTGGAGTAAAGCACTAACTGCACCCTTCACGATTAAAGTCTGCGCTCATATCTCAACCATCGTCCAACGGTGCAGTCCACATTCTCTTCCCACGGCTTTTGACCAAGGAAGATATGCCACAATTATCGTGTCAGATTTGGAGTTGATACAGATGAGTAGCGCAAATACGGATTGCGTGGCGCAACAGCTTTTGGATCGATATTTGTCTAACTCCGAAGGACACGTAGGCATCTGATCGTTGCCCAATGCGCGCAGCGCGAGACAGTGAGGTGAAAAAGTGCAGGATGATTTAGCGCTAAAGCCCTGGTCCAGGCGACATTTTTGAACCGTCATAAAATCGTGACATGCGAAATCGATCAAGGTTGTGCATAGCGCTGTTGCCCATCACCATATTGGCCATGACCTTGCCTGCGCCTGGACCAATACCAAATCCGTGCCCGCTAAACCCCGTTGCAAGAAACAATCCAGGGTAATCAGAGATCTCATCCATCACAGGTACAACATCGGGTGTGACATCAATCATGCCGGCCCAGGCTTCCTCTATCGGTAATGCTGACAGCTGCGGTAGACGTTTTCTGAGTCCTTTTTTCATCAATGCAATCGCTTTTTGCGAGGGTGCCGGGTTGAGTATGCGAGTTTTTTCAAATGGCGTGATCTCGTCGTCACGCCACTTTCGAACGGGTAGTAATCGCTTGATAAGATCATCATGAAATCGCAATTTGACAAAACTGAGACTCGCCGTTAGTGCGGGCAGAAATTTGAAAAAGTGGCGAAAGCTGTCTGCACCTATAAAATGTTCGTTGGTGATACCTGATGCGACGGTGTAGCCGCCGTCCTGACGCCGCCTTATCGCGACTTCGCCAACACTAGCACAGCCTCGATAAATATCCGGCGCGGGTGCTGTGCGCATGACCGTCGCGCGCACCGTCAGTTGTGGTAAATTTATGCCAAGGTTTGCCATAAAAATAGAGGACCAGGCACCACCAGCGCAGACCACCGATTGAGTCTTGACGTAGCCATGCTCGGTCACGACGCCAGCAACAGCGCCGCCTTGCATGTCAATTGAGCGAACCGCACATGCCTCTCGGATTAGGCAGCCTAGTTTGCGCAATCCCCTTGCCAGTGCCGGTACGGCTTTGAATGGCTCGGCACGACCGTCACTTGCGGTGAATAACGCACCTTTCCATTGCCCTGGTTTATCTTTCAACAGGTCATCAACTTCTGCGCTGGATAACATGCGCGTATCGAGCTGGTGCTGGCTTGCTGTATCAAGCCACTGCTCCCGACTGGCAAGGTCCGCATCGGTTGCGGCGACGTTCAACACGCCCTCGCGCGCAAAGCCAATATCCTCGCCGAGTTCCTTCGACAGCGACTCCCAGGTATTGATGCTGTCGATCATGATGGGAAGCTCAGCGGCATCACGGCTCTGTTGTCGCACCCAACCCCAGTTACGACTCGACTGTTCACCCGCGACGCGTCCTTTGTCGCAGACAAGCACAGACACACCGTGTTTTGCCAGAAACCAGGCAGTTGATATACCGATGACACCAGCGCCAATAATGACGACATCAACTGAATCGGGTAGGGAGTCTTGCCACTCGATGGGTGTGCTATCGCTAAAAATCATACTGTTTCCAGTGTAGGTTATCGCAAAATCTGAGTATATCTGTGTGTCTTGATATTGCGCATTGGATAAAGGCACTGTATCTGTTCAAACATTCAGTTGATCTCGCCATTTGTAGTAAAGCACTGATGGCGCAAGAAACCATGGATCGCCGGTATAGAAGGGGCGAGTCTGAAAACGCTGGTCAGCAAAGCTCGTCTCAGCATCACCTTGGCCAGAGATGTTTCGACCCATCTTTGCGCCACAGTAGCTTGCGAGCGAAACCCCGGAACCGCAGTAGCCCATCGCATAGTGAATACCATCGTGTTCGCCGATGTGTGGCAGCGTATCAAAAGTATAAGCAACAAAGCCGTGCCAGGAATGTGAGATGCGAGTAGTGGCAAGCTGGGGGAATATCTTACACATGGCTTTATGTAGCGCGGGGGCGCTGACTGTATCGTCTGTTTCTTTTAACGCCACTCTTCCACCGAACAGCATGCGACGCTTGTCGGGCGAAAGGCGGTAATAAAAAACCAGTTTGCGCGAGTCGCTCATGACGCGCGTTTGTGGAGAAAGCTCGTAGGCCACAGCATCACTAAGGGGTTCAGTGGCAATGATATAACTGCCAATCGGAATAACACGTCGTCGCTGCCATGGGGTTGTTTGACTTGTATAGCCGTTGGTTGCGACGGCAACTTTTGCCGCGCGTACTGAGCCGCGCTCTGTGTGCACAACAAAGGCTGAACCATCGCGTTCGATACGTGTCACAGCGGTATGCCCGCACATGAGTGCGCCTGCTGCAGTTGTTTTTTGCTGTAGCGCGTCGTGGTATTTGCCCGGGTGCAACGCGCCATGATCAGGGTATACAACGCCGCCATGGTAAAAGTCAGAGCCTATTTCGGTTCGTTGCTCAGCGCGAGACACCATGTGCCAATCGACCGCAACTTCCTTAGGCAGCCCCTGCAGAGCGCGGGCGCTCGCTTCGAACGCGGCAGAATTGTGCGCACCGGAAAAGCGTCCTAACCGCGCCCAATCACATTCCAGTTTCTCGTCTCCAATAAATGTGTCTAGGAATTCGAGAGAATTTATACCGTCTTTAAGAATCCGGATCGCTTGTGTATGTCCCCACCGAGCACTAAGTTCGGTATAGCTGCCTTTGATACTGGTAGACACTTGCCCGCCATTTCGACTGCTGCAACCATATCCCAATGCATCTGCGTCAAGCACAAGCGTGCCAAGACCCGCCCTGGCGGTCTGGATCGCAGTATGCAGGCCTGTGTAGCCTGCGCCGACCACAACCACATCAACTTCTGCCGGTAAATCAGAGAGTTGTTTTTCAGGTCTGGGCGCGTCTTCCCACCAAAAAGGTTCACATTTAAAATCTGGCGTGAAGAGATCGGTTTCCATTATGTTTAGCCTGTCTGAGCCGCAAGTTCTGGCGCTTCAACGTCGTGTTTCGACGCCAATGCCAGATACATGCTGGGCAGAATCAAGAGCGTAAACAGGGTGCCTAGCAACATACCTGCAACCAAAATAATGCCAATGCTGTTGCGTGCTTCAGCGCCGGCTCCCGTTACCAACACTAAGGGAAAGTGGCCGATAACGGTGGCGCCGGTCGTCATTAATACGGGTCTTAGTCTGACGCTCGCACCTTGTCGTATTGCTTCAAATTTACTTAAACCGTCTCGTTGCAATTGGTTGGCAAATTCGACGATGAGTATACCGTTTTTGGTCACCAGACCAATCAGTGTGATGAGTCCAATTTGTGAATAGATGTTTAATGTGGTCCACCCCAGAAAAGTGAACATGAGCGCGCCGGCTAGTGCCAGCGGTACAGAACCGAGTAACACCACAAGTGGATCTCTAAACCGATTGAACAAAACGACAAGCACCAGAAATACGAAAGCCAGCGACATGCCTAGCGCACCGAACAAGGTATTACCTTCCTGGCGTATCTGTCGTGATTCTCCCGCATAATCAACCACATAGCCCGGTGGCAAAATTTCTGCGGCAGCTTCCTCAATAGCACTCAAACCCTGCTCCTTGGTATACGCCGGTATCATGCCAGCAAACAAGGTGAATGAGTTGCGCTGCTGGAACTTGGTCAGCACTCTTGGGCCGACCTTTTCTTCCAGCACAGCCAAAGACGAAAAAGGTACCAGTGCGCCACTGGGTGTCTGTATCTTTAAGTCCTGTAGTGCATAGATGTCTAGCCGGTCAGCGTCTTCCAGCATAGGGATTACCCTGTAGGCTTTGCCATTGAGGTCAAACCGATTGATATAGTTACCTGAAAGATAAGTTGAAAGTTGACTACTTACACCGGCAACGGTGAGACCTAGGTCCGCAATTCTGTCTCGGTTGAGTTCGAAGTGCGCCTGAGGAAAGTCAATTTTTAGGTTGGTATCGGCGAATAGGAAGAGGTTCGTGGCATATGCTGCTGAGAGCAATTTCTCTGCATAAGGCTGCATTTCTTCCGGGCTGGCGGCTGCTGTGACGACCATTTCAACTGAAAATCGACCGGCACTGGGTAACGATGGGCTTGAGTTAGGGAACGCCTGCAAACCCGGCACCATCGATAGACGACCGAAGGTCTGCGATATCATGTCCAGAGTTGTAAAGTCACGCTCTCCCGGGTCAACAAATTGTTGACCGCCAATCGCTGACCCTGGGTTGACGATTTGCCACATAAAGGTCGCTTCGGGAAGGCTGTTCATTACCTCAACTACGTCGAACATATGTTCGTGAGTATAGTCGAGAGAGGCTTCCGGCGGTGGTGATGAAATGACAAATATCTCGCTTTGGTCTTCGATCGGTGCCAGCTCCTGCTGGGACATCATCAGAAATGGAATCGATAGTAACGAGAACACAAAGGCAAACGTTAAGATTTGCGGTGTCCAACCCAGACTGTGAGAGAGAAGTTTTTCGTATCTTGTTTGCAAACTGCCAAATCGTGTATTGACCCAGCGTGTCATTGCGCTTTCCTGCCCTCTTGCGGGGCTAGCATAAGCACTCATGATGGGTGACATGGTCAAGGCAACCAAACCTGAAATCAGCACTGCGACGGCTAACGTAAATGCAAACTCCTTGATTAATACGCCGGTTAATCCAGAGAGAAAGCCGATCGGTATATAAACCGCTGCTAACGTAATTGACATGCCGACAATAGGTATCAATAGTTGTCTGGAACTTGCCAGTGCCGCCTGGGTGCGGCCCATGCCTTCGCGCATGAAACGAGAGACGTTCTCGACAACCACAATCGCATCATCTACAACCAGGCCGACGGATAACACGATGGCAAGAACGGTCAACAGGTTGAATGAAAAACCCATGGCCATCATTAACGCCATGGCACCCAGCAAGGAAATAGGAATCGTCACTAGCGGAACTAGCGCCGTGCGAAATGAACCCATGAAGAGTAAGACAACGATGCCGACGAGTAATACGGTCTCGGCTAGCGTGATAAAAATTTCCTTGATGGCATCGCGCATGTAGAGGGTGCCGTCAAAACCAATTTCGACTGCCATACCGTCAGGTAGGGTGAGATTAATATCATCGACCACAGTGTAAAGTTTGTCACCTATCTCTAGCTCGTTAGCGCCGGGTAGGCCGTAAACAGCAAGGAAAAGGTTGTCTCTTTGACTCAAACGGGCAATTTGATCCCCTTCGACTTCTCCCAGTTCAACTCGTGCGACTTCACCCAAGCGAACAATGGCGCCGTCAATATTGCTTATCACTAATTGTTTGAAATCCTCGGCAGTTTTCAAAGTGGCGCTGGTTTGCAGATCAATGCGCTGTTGCAGGTTCTCAACGCGGCCAATCGGCGCGATGACATTGTTTGCATTTAATGCTTCTCGCACTTGTGCTGCGCTGACGTTGAGATAGTTCAATCTTGAAGGGTCGAGCCATATTCTCATAGCTGGATCTCGGCCGCCGGTAACGCGAACACGCTGAACTCCCGCGATCGAAGACAGAATGGGGACCACATTACGCGTCATATAGTCTGCAGTTTCGGAGCGTGAGCGGCCCTCCATAGAAACATCAAGATAGAAAATCGCGGTATTCGCATCGGCGCGATTGACATTGATGGTGGGGTCCTCCGCGCCGGCAGGTAGCTCAAAACGAATTTGCCCTAAACGTGTGTTGAGCTCGGCAAGCGCCAGATTAGCGGGTTCATTGAGCTTCAGCCATGCGGTGACGGTGCTGATACCAGCAGTGGTGCTGGATTCAACATAGTCTACACCTGGTACGGTCGCTGCTGCGCGCTCAATGGGGTCTGTGACAAAACCTTTAACCGTTTCCGCAGAAGCTCCCACGTAGGGCGTCGTAATGACTAGCGAGGAACTTTCGATTTCCGGAAACTCGAGTACCGGCATGACAACAGCTGCGCGTAATCCTAAGAGGATCAGAGCGAGCGATATGACCGCCGCGACCGCCGGACGCTCAATGAAAATATCAAAAAAACTGGGTTTTCCCGTACTGCGACTCACTGCGTTTTCGCTGCCATCTGTGCTTCTTTCGATAAACGTTCAACGACGTGAACAAGTAGCCCTTCCTGCAGTTTGAATGCGCCAAGCGCAGCAACTAGATCGCCGGGTGCCAAACCCTGCGTGATGATCACTTGCTCTCCTTCGGCACGGGAGACACTTACCTGACGGCGTATTGCTCGAAAAGGTGCTGTTGCTTTCGCTTCTGCTTTCTCCAGTATATAGACGAACGCACCAAAGTCGCTGAGTCGAACGGCGGTTGCTGGGAGGCGTATGACGTTATTCATGATGCCGGTTTCGACGGCAACATCGACGACTGCACCGGGCGACAAAGTTGTTTCAGGAAGCGCAAGTAACGCGCGATATCCGCGCGTGCGTGAGTTGACATCAATCTGCGGTTCCGAGGAGATAACCCGTGCAATAAGCGGACTGCCTTTAATGCCAAGACCAGAAAGTGTGACATTCGTCCCAATCTCAATGTTTGACTTGTCTTGGGGAAGGTCAAAGTCAATCCATAGTTCTTCATCATTTCCAGTGAGGCCTGTAATTAACGAATTGGCGCTGACGTACTGGCCAATTTCCAAAGCATGCAAGTTGGTTTTTGCGTCGAAAGGTGCAACCAAATGCAGTTTTTCTATGCGCGCTGTCAGCGCTGCAAGATTTGCCACGAGCACTGCTTTGCTTGCGGCTGCGTTATCATAATCTTCTGGGCTGGCCATTTTGTCTTTACGGAGCTCAATGATGCGCTGCAACTTCAATTCTGCCAGCTTCAATTCTGCCCGGGTTGCATCCAGTTGCGCGGTCTCTTCGCGACTATCTAGTTGAAGTAGTGTTTGCCCAGCAGTCACGCTGTCGCCGCCAATAAAGCCTATCGCGGTTATCCTGCCTTCTACCTCGTTGCGTAATTCGACAAATCTTGTTGCCCTGACTTCTCCGATGGTGCGATAGACCTGCGTCCAGCTTCCAAGCTTGGCCGTGACAGCCGTGACCGTTGCGGAGCGTTCAGGAAATGAAGCGGCAAAGGCAATAGACTCCTGTATTTGTTGATACTTTAGCCCGGCGAGACCCGCAATAAGACCAATGCAAATCAACACAAGGGTGAGCCAGCGTTTCCAGGGTTTAACTGATGAAGGGAGGTCTTCTTTCATAGAGATTGAGCCAGTGATAAAGCAGATGCCAGTATTGGAAATGCACGGGTAGACATAGTAAACCAGATTGCAATACCCCGTCGATTCCTCACTGCATGTCGAATGCAATAAAATCGAAGAACTGGCTTGAAAGCTAGGTTTCTAACGGCTGGCAGCGGCCGCGTTCAGGTAGGTTTTGAGAACGATGCTAGGTTCGAGTTCTGCATCAACAGTGACACCCGCTAAGCAATCGTATGTTTCGGATCGCCGGCTTACTGCTTGGTGCGATACTTTTCCATTCGTGCCGTCACTTTTTTCGCATAATTCCTAGTTTCCTGTCGATTGTGCCGGTTGGTCAGAAACCAATAAAACTCCTCAACTTTCATTTCATTAATGCGGGCAATGGCAGCGCGCTTGCGTCCTGATTTCACCAAACTGGCAAACAGATTCCCTGCACCGCCGTTATAGCTAGCGATGATCGCATACTGCAGCTTTTGTGGATGGTAGATACCTGCGAGATAGTGATCTGCCAAAATGCTCAGATAGCCTGTGCCCACCTCAATATTGTTCTCAGGGTTATAAAGATAAGCAGACGACGGGGTGCGATTGTCGCCATTAATGATAGAAAAGTAGTCGCGACCGGCAGTATCAGCTTTGATTTGCATGAGTCCCAATGCATTTGATCGAGAGCGAGCTAAAGGATTAAACGCACTCTCGGTTTCGATGATAGCCATAATCAGCGGTACCGGTATTCGATGCTTTTCGCTTGCGGCTTTTGCGAATGCCAAATACTTGTTGCCGGCAATTTTCGTATGCTGAACTGTCATCGGGATATTAAGGTGGTTGGGATTATCGCTTTGCTGCTTATCTAACAGGTAGTCGACATATCGATTTGCCCGCCAGACGGAAGCGATAGGTAGACCATCCTGATCGACCACCTGTTCGTGAAAGAATGGTACCTGTGTTTTCGTATTGATCAATCCAAAATCGCTTGCCGTGCTTGCGTCAATGACACCAGGGTCAAATTGGGTGAGCAGGATTTCTATCGCGGCTTGCTTCACACTTGCCGTATCGTCTGCGCTGATCGTGATAATGCCTCGCTCGAAATCAACCAGCGTTTCAGCGAAGCTATTGCCGTGATAAGACATGACGGATGGTTTTGTGCTGTCGGGTAGATTGGAATTCGATCGACGGTGTTGGATTGTTGATTTAACGCCCTGACTGTTCGCATCATAAACAGGGATATCTGCGGCCAAAATCATGGGAAATACGAGTAGGGCGCAAGCAAGGATTGGGATGGTTGTAAACAGGTGTATTCGCAATTTTGGGGCTGTCACTGGCTGGGCATAATGGAATGAGGTATACGCATTCTTGAGTTCAAATTCAACGACAACAAGGTTGAGTTAGGTATTTAATTTTAGGTTTCGCTCGCCTTTTCGAGCTGATGAATCATACAAGGTCCACAATTGAATCAAGGAAATGCCGTGCGGCGCCCTCTCCCAGTTAAGCATTAGAGTGCGATTTTAGCGGTCGCCGGAAGGGCGATGCGGGGCGTCGGTGGGGTAACCGGAAGAAAGCCAAGCCTCGATGCCGCCTTGTAGAGGGAAAACACGTTCGACGCCGATTCTTTTTAACTTGAGGGCTACACGAGCACTCGATGCTTCGTCTGGTCAGTTACAGCAGAGAATAATATCACTGTCTCTCGGTATGCTGTTTTTGTGTTGTTCGATGGCTTCCATCGGCACGCGGAGGGCGTCAGGCAGCAAATGTGGTAAAGCCTCAACATCGTAATCATGGCGCAGGTCGATGATATGAATATCTTCGTCGTTCTTGATGCGTTGATAGACCTCGTCCGGAGTAAGTTTGCGCATGCTAAGCGATTTGACGAATTTTCGGCGGTGATAGATTTTCAACGCAAAATAGCTAAAAACGATAGCGGCAAGCAAAGTGCCCGTGACAAAACCAAGGTCAGCCGCTGCACTGACGACAAGCTCAATTTCTGCATGAAAGAAGAAACCGAGTGAGACAAAAAGACCAGACCACAAAATAGCGCCCAGCGAATCCAAGAGAAGAAAGAGGGAGATGCTCACGCCGGTTAAGCCGGACATGGGAGGCGCGAGGGTTTGCAAGCCAGGCACAAACTTGCCGACAACGAGTGCGAAAGGTCCGAGACGACGGAAAGTATTTTCAGTATTCCTGACGCAGTAATCAGGCTCGAGGGACAAAATACAGAGCAAATGTAGCACCCGTGCACCTCGTAGCCGACCGAGCCAGAACCAAAACAAATCGATCGGTACCGATGCTAAGAGCACAGTGAGTAAGACGAGCAGTAAAGACATCTGACCCATGCCGACAAGTACGCCAGCAGCAAGCATTAGCGGTACGGCAGGCAGCGGCAGACCCGCTTGGTCAAGCGCAACCCACGCGAAGATGACGGCGTAACCGTGTTCGATCAGAAAATTGAGTAATTCAGTCATTGTCTAGTCTGTTGTCCGGCTAGTTGTACGCTCGATAAATAAATTGGATTTCAGTACCGCATTATTACGAATGTTCATGTAAAACAATGCATAGTCGAGGCCGTGGTAAGTGTTCAATTCGTTTGAACCCATAGCGAAAAACTTGGTGCCTGCTTGATCTTTGGCGAATAATGAGCCGCCTCTGCACTGTGCCCATGTTTGGCTTTTTACAGGCGCTGCGAGTTTATCAAAGACTTGACCAATTGCTGAGTCTTCTTTTCTGCCGAAGGTAGCGTTGTAAATCCCCGCTGGTGCTACGGCGCCCGCATTGAGCGTTGCTGGGGCCATTTCTTCGTTGACCTTCCACGTCAGTGGATTGGTACAAAGACTGGGTTCAGGCCGCTCCATTGGGCTAGCGCCCTCGGGCATTGTGTCCCAATGGACAACGCAGTGAAGATCTTCGGCGCTCTCACAGGGTGAGATGTTGGCCATTGCATCAAACCAATTGGGTGAAACGGAAATAATGGTGCTACCGATAATGTAGGCAGCGACCATTCGCTTGTGCAGGTCGGAGCGATCAACGACTTCCTTCAATAAGCGAATGGCATGATGGGTGCCCTGGCTATGGCTAGCGATGATAAATGGGCGACCCTCATTGTAATGTTCTATGAAATACTCGAACGATCTTTTGACATCTTGATAGGCAAAATCGAGCACTGCATCCCGGCTTTTGTTGTCAGCGGAAAAATATACGAAAATGTTTGCTTCGCGATAGCGGGGCGCATAAATATTGCAGCAACCGTTATAGGCGCTTGCCTGGTTGGCCATCATCCACTGGGTGTTTTCTTCAGTGCCAGAATCAGGATTCATCGGCGAAGTCCAACTGCCAGACGTCAGAAAACCCGTAGGATGGATAAAAAAGGTATCTATCGGGCGTTCGCCCTGCGAACCCGCTGCAATGCCTGCAGGTACGAGGTCTGCAGGATCGGCTGTTGTAGGTAGTGCGGCCCAGAATGCTACATTGTTGTAATCCGGAGCGTCCACAGCCTGTTCAGGGTCAAAAACGCCATCCGGTTCTTGATAGTTAAAAAATGCCATGCCCGCAAGATGGGCACCGTACCCCGTCACATAAAGGCAAACACTAAGGAGTAGAAATAAACCGAACAGAATACCGGTGAGTTGAGGTCCTTTCATAAAGTGTGTGATACCAGGTGCTTGGACGGTGAGTTAGATAATCTACAATAGCCTAAACAGAATTCAAATATTACCATCTATTGCTTTGTTGTTGCGGCTCACTCGTTGCGAAATATCAGATGTGATCCAGACAATGTGTTTCATCGTAGGTAGTATATGCTTAGAATTCTATTACTTATTTTGCTGTCGAGTCCCGCAATGGCAATCGAGCAACCAGACTTTAACGTCGTGGCCGAGGACGAGAGCAAGAACTATGAGATCCGCGAATATGATAACCACATTGTAGCGGAGACGCTGGTTCAGGGTGACTTCAACAAGGTAGGGAACACTGCGTTCAAGCGACTTGGCGGGTATATATTTGGCGATAACGAAGCGGATCAAAAAATTTCAATGACCGCACCTGTCACCCAACAAGCGACAGAGCAGGGATACATCGTCCGATTTTATATGCCATCCGAGCATCAACTGAAAGATTTGCCCGAACCGCTGCTGGAAACGGTCGTTGTGCATGAAGTGGCCGGTGGTACTTTCGCCGTCATGAAATATAGAGGCGGCTGGAAAGAAAGCCGTTACAACAAGTTTAAGCAAGAATTGGTCGAAGCGGTGAGAAGCGACCCGAGTTGGGCCATCGCCGGTGAAGCAACCTGGGCGCGCTATGACCCGCCATTTATGCCCTCGTTTCTTCGAAGAAACGAGATCCTTTTACCTGTCACTCGACGCGACTAGGGGTCTTCCTCAAGGGTACGCCTCAAAAGCACGAGGCCGTGAATCTTACCTTAAAAGCCATCAACTTGGTTGGCTGCCCATTTTGATCACGCGCCAGACCACGTGATTCGGTACTAAATAGTTAAACCATCCGCTTGCTCGTCAAATCTACGCGAAAAAAATTGTGTCCTTCGCCGAGTCGCCGCGCGAATATTCTCTCTGATATCTTCGACACAGTAGCGGCGTTCTTACTTATCTATACCGTTAGGTATGCTATCTGCGAGAATCAACAACAATTTTCGTCAAAACGCCATAGCTAGTGTTTTTCTCTAGCGGCTCTAATTCAGCGGTCAGTCGTGCTTCACACTTTTTTACTTTCAGGTCTCCCCATGTAATCTTTCGTCCTGTAGTATTTTGAATCGACAGCAGTACCCTATAGGTAACTCAAAGCAGGATCAGCAATGAAAGTCGAAGTAGAAACGACCGCGAGAAAAACAGAAAACGGTTGGGCGGACCAAGATGGCTTTGTCGGTCCTTTTCGACCTGGCAACGGCCCACGCAACGACCCTCGAGGTGATTTTCCGACGGGACCTGAAGTAGGTGAGAAAATGCCAAACGTGCAATGTCGCGATAGCCGCGGGCAGACTTTCGATTTGCACGCTGATCGCGGTAACACACCTGCCTTGTTTATGTTTTTTCGCTCTGCTGTCTGGTGACCGCCTTGCCGCTCGCAACTCGTGCAGTTGCAAAACAGTATGCAAGCATTCGACGACGCGGGCATTCGGGTCTATGCGTTAAGCTACGATGAGCAAGCGGCGCTGGCAGACTTCGCTGATGCCTACAATATTTCCTACACCTTTTTGTCTGATTCAACATCCAAGGTGATCCGTCAGTTTGGTATTTTGAACACAATCATTGCCGAAGATGATCACCCGTGGTTTGGTATTCCCTATCCGGGCACGTACCTGCTTGATGCCGAGGGCACAATTACCCACAAGTTCTTTGAGAATAACCTCGCTGTTCGAGTAGGTCCCGAACAATTGTTAAGGGCGTTTCGTGGTGAAACCTTTGCTACGCAAAAACACCTCCCTCTTGATAATGTGCCAGCCGAGGTAACGGCAACGGTGTTTCTTGATGGTGAAGCAATGGCCTTAAGTGTACAGCGTGAACTTGTCGCTCAAGTCACGGTGCCGTTAGGCTCGCACGTTTATGCGAGCCCCGCGCCAGAAGGCATAGTGGCGGTTGATATTGAAATAGACGCCAACCCGCTATTGGTGTTGCGGGACATTGTCCGCCCGCCAAGTGAAACGCATTCGCTCAGTGGCACTGCTGAAACGTTTCAAGTGCATCATGGACAACTAGCGCTGAGACTGCCCGTGACGATTAATGGGATGGTGACCGGTGCAGGAAATAACAATGAGATTGCCATTGCGGGCACGGTGCGATGGCAATCCTGCGATGACGAAGTGTGTGATCAGCCAGGCGAACATCGCTTTGAGATCAAAGTGCCAGTCGAGGCGCCGGTGATACCGCAGATAAGAGTGCCTGAGGCTGAGCGAACAATTGAACCAAGGGCGGGAGAGCACTTCCAGCACATGGTTAATCGCCACAAGGAATCGTCGTAGGAGAATAGAAAGTGACCAGTAATAAGCAATACACAATGTATGGCGGGGATATTTCTTGGTACAGCGGCAAGGCGCGCGCATACCTGCGTTTTAAAGATGTGCCCTTTCAAGAATTACCCGCGGATCGAGTAGCGTACAAAAAAGTCATCCTGCCCCGTGTCGGTTGGCCCGTCATTCCTGTTGTGATTACACCAGAGGATGAAGTGCTGCAGGACACAAGCGACATCATTGATGCGCTGGAACGTTGCTTTGAAAAAGCACCCGTGATGCCCCCGGGGCCCAGACAAAAAGTACTGGCCCTGATGTTAGAGGTTTACGGTGATGAGTGGCTTGGGCTTCCCGCCATGCACTATCGCTGGAACCACAACACTGACTGGATCATTCTACAATTCGGCAAACTTACGCAGCCAAACCTTGATGAGACGGCGCAGCGTGAAGCCGGCGAGCGCACGTGCAAGCCGTTTCGCGGCTCCTTGCCTTTTATTGGCGTCAGGCCCGATACCCAAGCCGGTGTTGAGGCAAGCTATGAGGCGTTGCTGACTGATCTTGATGCGCACTTCGCTCAATTCGATTTTCTGTTCGGTTCCCGCCCATCCATCGGTGACTATGGTTTGATAGGGCCGCTCTATGCACACCAGTATAGAGACCCTGCCTCTGGTGCTTTAATGGAGCGCATCGCTCCCAACGTCGCAGCCTGGGTGCGCAGGATGATGACGCCTGCGCCATTGTCAGGTGAGTTTCTGCCTGATGATGAGATCCCACCGACGTTGCTGCCAATTTTGCAGCGCATGGTCGACGAACAGTTACCCGTGATTCATTCGAGCATTGCGGCAATA
>UPTG01000229.1_pt1 | contig 48867 bp, 46 predicted proteins | sample 2160121 | NCBI WGS metagenome assembly UPTG01 (sample SAMN06266255, study PRJEB28933) | marine metagenome | isolation source: Columbia River Estuary | place: USA:Columbia River Estuary, USA | collected 2014-07-27 | reverse complement strand
GGAGTTGTTGCTAATGGAAACACTTTCTTGTGTGATATTGTAATTAGTGGGGCAGATTATAATCATACAGAAAAACTTATTCCAAATCATCTTAAAAATTATTCTGATTCTTATTGGGATAAGAAAACATTTGCTCCCTCCTCACTACTATTTTATATTGGTTTAGATAAGAAAATAGAAAAACTTAGTCATCATAATCTATTTTTTGATGGTGATTTTAGGAAACATGCTTCTGAAATTTACGATAATCCCAAATGGCCTGAATCTCCACTTTTTTATTTAAACTTTCCTTCTTTAACTGACCAAAATATGGCTCCAGAGGGACATGAAAATTGTTTTATACTAATTCCTATTGCACCAGACTTAAAAGATGAAGAAAATATTAGAGATAAATATTTGCAGATAGTACTTAAAAGAATTGAGGAAATTGCTGGAGAGAAAATTAGTGATCACATAATCTATAAAAAATCGTTTTGTGTTAAAGATTTTAAGAGTGACTATAATTCCTATAAGGGCAATGCATATGGACTAGCTAATACATTATTTCAAACTTCAATCTTTAAACCAAAAATTAAAAGTAAAAAAATAAAAGGTCTCTATTTTACAGGACAATTAACTGTTCCTGGTCCTGGTGTTCCTCCTTCTCTAATTTCTGGAAAGATTGTTTCTAGTATTGTTATAGAGGATTTCCCGAATCGATAAATTCAGTTGTTTCGAACATACCCAAAATGACATCTGATAATATGTTTTTAATTTCATCAATTGATAATATTGACTGATTTCTAATAAATTGAAAGGGGGAGTTTCTTTTTTTCAAATAACATATTCCTACTTCTTTAATTTCTTTATTTTGATAAAAACTTGCAGCTAAATATTTATAGAAAAGCAACTGGAGTAGATAGGAGTACTTATAATCTTTTTTAATATTCTCAATATTTTTTAGATCTAACACTCCTTGCTTTACAGATCCAGATTTATAATCAATAATTCTTAATTCTCCATTAAATAAATCAATTCTATCAATAATTCCATTAAGCTTTACATCTTTGTTTTTAACTTTTAGGTTAGTAGATATTTTTTGTTCTAATGATATAATTTTAATCTGTGCTTTTTCATTTTCTAATTGATTTCTTTCATAATCTAAAGTATTATTTATATACTCTTTTAATACTTCAATGAATATTAAGTTCTTTCCTTTCGGTTCTTTTGAGTATAGTTCAGTAAAAGAATTTATTGATTCGTTTACTAATTCCTTTTTCATTAAATCTATATGTTTTACTTCCAGATTTAATCCAATATAGGGTTCATATATTTTTTCAATTACTTTATGAATAAGTGTTCCCTGATCCATATAGTTTAAATATTTTGAATCTTCAAAATCATTAATACCTAGTATTTTTTGCTCATAAAATAAATAAGGATTTTTTATAAACAAGTTTAAAGTAGAAGCTGATATTCCTTTTTTAAGAATAGCATCAAGTCTTTGATTAATTAAATCATCTTTTATAATTACAGCTGATTCATTTTTTTCAATTCTAACTTTTTGTTCAATTACCTTTCTTTCACATATATGAGAATCTGTTTTTAATAATTCTAATTGTTTGATATACCTGCTTTCCTCTCCACTCATAAATGAATTTAGATCTGAATCATAAATTAAGTAAACTTCTTTTGAGTTATCAATTAGTTTGTAAAAAACATTTGACACCATATTTTCTTGATCATATTGAGATAAATTATCAAATTTTTGCTTTTCAGATTTAGATAAAACTCCCTCTTTAATATCACTGAAAGGGAAAAAACCCTCATTCATATTTGTAATTATAAGATGATCATATTTTGATATTTTAGAATCAAAAGGATGATAATTTGATGAAAAATTTAAATTAAGATTGTTGTCATAAAAATTAACAAGCTTTACCAACTTTTCATTTGCAAAAAAAACATAAACTTTTGCAGATTTATCTTTACTGTAGATTTTTGATAGAGTTTCTGATAAATACTTAGCTTGTTTAACATTTTTTGAAGTAGAAATTATATTAATTTTTTTCTTCTTTAAATCAATTGGTATAGGCTTTGTAATGGTTAAATTATTTTTGTTAATTATTTTTTCACCTAATGAGTAATTATCTGAAGTTGATTTATAATCCAGAAATTCTTGAATTAAACCAGAGAATGTCTTAACTCCAGAATTATCTTTTTTTGAAATAATATAAAGTTCATTTTCAGCTCTTGTAAAAGCTACATAAAGTAAATTAATTGAGTCTAATAGATTATTAAGAATACTGCTCTCAAATATTTCTTTTGCAGTATCTCCCATATAAAGAAGATTTTTTGTTTTTCTCATTAAAATCCATTGCAAAATATTTAGCTTTTCAAAAGGTTCGTATAACCAAATTAAATCCTTATTACTGTTTTCATCTAGTCTATCATTATAGACAGGTATAATAACTGCTGGGAATTCTAGTCCTTTTGATTTATGAATTGTAGATATATTTATTGAATTTTGATTATCAGATATACTTAAGTTTATTTTTTCTGATTTTTTATTCCAATAGTTAAGATAGGTTTTGATTGAGTTATCATTACTATCTAGAAATTCGAATACATTATCAATTAAAGCAATTATAAATGGATCATTTATATTTAGGTTGAAAATAGATGAACAGTATTTCAAGGCATCCAAAAGGCCCAAAGATAAAAAGTGCTTAAACTCAAATTTATTTTCTCTTGATATTTTTGAGAAAAAATCTTCTACACTAGCTTTTGAAAGATTTATAAAAAAACATTGATTCAAGCTTTCATAGCTGTTTTCAAAATAACCTTCAGTAAAAAGGAAGTTTATCACTCTTTTTCTTTCAGCATAATCATTTCCTACTAAACTTAATTTAAAAATTGAAATAATAAATTGAACTTTGTCAGAATTATTAATTTGAAGAATATCACTTGAAATTAAATTAAATTTTGAATTATTAATATTTTCGATTAACTCTTTTGCATATCTATTTTTTCTGACTAAAATAATTATATCAGAAGGAGAATAACCTCTATTTAATAAATCTAAGATCTGCTCCTCTATATTTGAATAAAAGGATTCATAATCTGATATATTAACAGATACATATCCATTATTTTTTTTGTACGGTTTTTGTTTAAAATTTAAATCATCTGAATCATATATTCCCAATTCTAATTTATTAGCTAAAAAAGTAAAAAAATCTGAATTGAAATTTATGATTTCTTTACAGCTTCTATAGTTAATATCTGTATTCTCTAAGACTGGATTAAAATGAAAAGGGTTTGTACGATTATATATTAAGTTTACAAATTGATTAAACTTGCCGCCACGCCATCTATAAATTGATTGTTTTGGATCACCAACAATTAGGAGGGATCCCTTTGAACCATCATGAGATTCACTATGAATAGAATTTGAAATTAGAGGAATTAAATTTTGCCATTGAAGTTCAGATGTGTCTTGGAATTCATCAAGAAAAAAATCAACATATCTAGATCCTAGCTTTTCATAAATATATGGTGCCTCATTTAACTTAATAAGTAAATTAAGTTGAATGTTAAATTTACTGATAAGTCTAATTTTATTATCACTTTGAATTTTATCCATCTTTTCCTCAAATCTTGAAATTAGAGCTAAGGATGGGAGAAAAGATAAAGTTGAGTTAATCTTATAAATATCTAAGAGTAGTTTTTTAATTTCTAAGTAGTTAGAGAGAAGATTTGGTCTTATTTTTTCAATACTTTCTGCTTTACTTTTTTCTAAAGAAGTATTATATAAGTTTGATTTCCCTTTTAGAGAATTTTCGATTGATTCCTTTATAGAAAAATTATCTTCATTAACTGATTTTTTTAGATACTTGGTGAAATATCCTCCTCTAAAATCATCATCATCTAAACCATTATGATGAAGTAATTCAATAGTCTTTTCTAATAAATCACGAATAGCTAAGGTGTTTTGATTCTTAATTAGAGTTATTTGACTTTTTATTTGAGAAAATGAACTAAAATTTATTTTCTTAAAATACTTAACCTGTGATCTATTTAATTCTTTATCAATGAATAATCCGAAGTCTTTTAAATCATATGAAATATCCCAACTTTTGTTTATTGTAAGTTTAAACTTAGCAAATTCAGTGAGCAACTCTTTTAATTCATTATCGTGATTTATATCAGTAAATAATTCTTCAATAACTTGATCTAAATAAACTGAACTGTCTAGTTCAATAAGTGAATCATTTTCATTTTCTATACCCTCAGTAACAGTTTTAATAATATTATTTGTAAAACTATCTATAGTAATTACATTGAAGAATGAATAATTATATAAGATTTTTTCTAAAATATTAGAAGCTTTATTTTTTATAGTCCGTTGATCTAAACCTGTTTTATTAGAAATAATTTCCTGAATGATTTTATTTCTTTGATTTGTAAGATCAGACAAGTACAGCAATATTCGATCTTTCATTTCAACTGAAGCTTTATTTGTAAAAGTTAAAGCTAACATTGCCTTAAAATGATCATCATCATTACTCTTTAACAACTTAGATATATACTCAATTGCAAGATTAAAGGTCTTACCAGATCCAGCTGAAGAATTTATTATTTTAAATGAGTAGTCCATATTTAATGGTGAAACTTAATAAAATTATCCTAATTTTATAAAAAAAAATTATGGCATTCGAATTACCAAAATTAAATTATGCTTTTGAAGCATTAGAACCTAACATAGATGCAAAAACTATGGAAATTCATTATGGAAAACATCATAATGGTTATACTAATAATTTAAATAATATTATTTCAGATTCTGAAAATGAAAATAAAAACATTGAAGAGATACTAAATTCACTAGATCTTGATAACAGTGGATTAAGAAATAATGCTGGAGGGTATTATAATCATAATTTATTTTGGGAAATTATGGGTCCTAACTCTGGGGGAGAACCAAAATCAGAGATATCAGAATCTATAAATTCTAATTTTGGATCATTTGAAAATTTCAAAGATGAATTCAGTAAAGCAGCTGCAACGAGATTTGGTTCTGGTTGGGCATGGTTGTGTTCTAAAGAAAATGGAAAACTTGAGATATGCTCTACTGCTAATCAAGATAACCCATTAATGCCTAATGGTTGTGGAGGAAAACCTATTCTATGTCTTGATGTATGGGAACATGCATATTATTTAAACTATCAAAATAGAAGACCTGATTATATAAATGCATTTTTCAATGTGATAAATTGGGATGAAGTAAATAAAAGATTTTTAGAGAAATAAAAAAAAGGGGATAAATCCCCTTTTTTGCCCCAAATCTTACCATGAACTTAACCTACTTATGTTCTGGTTTAATCAATTTAGGATATTTTTTTTATAAATAAAACTTATTTGGAAATTATTTTTTGTTATAATCGCTAGTAAGCTCTAGCTGACTTACCTTCAACAAAATTTATAAAGGCTTGATTTACAACTTTATTTCCACCTGGTGTTGGATAGTTCCCTGTAAAATACCAATCACCTTTATGGTTTTTGCAAGCTTTATGTAAGTTCTCGACTTTCTGAAAAATTATATCTAATTCAACATTAGTGTTTTCATCGACTAACATTTCACACATCTTAAATGAAATCTGTTCTGGAGAAAAATCTTTATAAATATCTTTTACATGATTTTTTTTGTAAGTACCAGACTCATTTGCAGTTTTACATTTAATATATGTCTTCTCAATAACGCTGTCATATGTTCCATTATCTCTGTGAATTTCAATTGCGGCTCTAAATGCTATAAAATCTTCAATTTTAGCCATATCAATTCCATAACAGTCAGGATATCTAATTTGTGGAGCACTTGAAACAACAACTATTTTTTTAGGATTTAATCTGAAAAGCATCTTTAATATACTTTCCCGAAGAGTGGTTCCTCTAACAATACTATCATCAATAATTACAAGAGTATCAGAACTTTCAATTATACCATATGTTATGTCATAAACATGAGCTACTAAATCTTCTCTACCTTTATCTGCAGATATAAAGGTTCTTAATTTTGCATCTTTGATTGCTATTTTTTCTATTCTAGGATTATGCTTTTTAGCTCTTTCTATTAATCCATAAAAAGATGTCTCTGCGGTATTAGGTATAAAAGAAAAAACTGTATTTGAGTAATCTTTTTTTATAGACTTTTCTATTTGAGGTATTAATAAGCTACCTAACATTTTTCTTTCTTTGTATATATCAGCATCTGATCCTCTTGAAAAATAGATTCTTTCAAATGAACAAGATTTATTAAGTTTCGGCTTTAATATTTCTTTAATTGAGGTTTTACCATTTTTTTTAATTATTAAAGCATTTCCTCTTGGGACTTCTTTTATATCAGAATATGATACATCAAAAACTGTTTGAATAGCTGGTCTTTCTGACGCAACCACAACAACTTCATCATCTTCATAAAAATAGGCTGGTCTAATACCATGAGGGTCTCTTAATACAAATGAATCTCCATGACCCATCATTCCTGCGATTGCATAACCACCATCCCACTTTTTTGATGATTTTTTTAAGATTTTTTCAATATTTAAATCTTTTTCTATTAACGGAGGCATTTCAGACTTTAAAACTCCTTTTTTCTTTAATCTATTATATCCAGATATTACTTCAGAATCTAAAAAGTGTCCTATTTTTTCCATTATAGTAATTGTGTCTGATTGTTCTCTAGGATGCTGGCCTAATTTCACTAAACTTTGAAATAGCTCATCAGTATTTGTCATATTAAAGTTACCTGCTAAAATCAAGTTTCTATTCATCCAATTATTTTGTCTCATCATAGGTTGAACATAATCTATAGAATTTTTACCGTATGTTCCATACCTAACATGCCCCAACATAACCTGTCCCAAAAATGGTGTTTGCTCATAGAATAAATCTGAGCCCTTTTTAATTTTTTCAGACTTAAGAAATGAGTTAATTTTTTTATTTATTTTTTTAAAAATTGAGTGAATTGCTTGTTGCTCAAATGATCTTACTCTATAAAAATATTTTTGGCCTGGTTTTAAATTAAACTTAATACTTGCGTATCCGGCACCATCTTGTCCCCTATTTTTTTGTTTCTCCATCATTAAAAACATCTTATCAACCCCATACATATAAGATCCATATTTTTGTTGATAAAAATGTAGTGGCTTTTTTAGATGAACTAAAGCAATTCCACATTCATGTTTTATTTGATCACTCACTTATTTTAATTTATTGACTCTAGTTTGAACATCATTCATTGACAAATTTAATAAGTTTTTAGTTCCCATCTCTTCCACATTAAAAGATGCTAAAGAGGTCCCGTAATCAATTGCTGATTTTATTGATTCAAATGATATTTCGTCAGATTGGGATAAAAAACCTGAAATACCCCCAATAAAACAGTCTCCTGCTCCAGTTGGATCTAAAACCTTCTCTACATCAAATACACCAGTTACATATCTTTTTTCATAATTAAATAATTCTGCACCTTTTTTCCCTTTTTTAATGATTACATATTTAGGTCCCATAGTGTGTAGAATATTTGCAGCTTTATTTAAATCTTTTTGCCCTGTAATCATTTCTGACTCTTCATCATTAATAGATATAATATCAACTTTTGATATAACTTCTTTAACAGTTTCCCAAAAATTTTCTATCCAATAATTCATTGTATCTAAAATTATAGCAGAAGGCTTGTTGTTCAATTGATTAATTGCTGAAAGCTGAATTTCAGGATGAAGATTTCCAAGTAGTAAAATATCTGGTTTTGATTTTTCATTGGGAATTACAGGGTTAAAATTTGCCATGACATTTAACTCTGTTTTTGTTGTAATCCTTTCTTTAAAATTGTCTGTGTAAATACAACTCCAATAAAATGTTTTATCATTTTCTTCAATTTTAATTCCAGATATATCAATTCCACAAGATTCTAAAAGATTCAAATCCTGACTTTTGAAATCATTTCCAACAACAGATATAATTGAGTATTCACTGTTAAAATGTTTAAGAGATAAACATATGTATGTTCCTGCTCCACCTAAAACATTATCTACTTTATTTTCTTTAGTTTCAATTCCATCATATGCTAAAGAGGCAACAATTAAAAGTGATTTTTTCGACATTTCTTTAATTTAAATTATTATTATAACCTATGTCCTCAATTTGTTTTGAATTCTTAGCTGCAAGATTAGCTAAAAAATCACATCTTTCATTATAAAAATCGTTATTATGTCCCTTTACCCAGTGGAATTTTATGTTGTGATCACCGTATATTTTTAAAAACCTTCTCCATAAGTCTGGATTTTTTTTATTTTTAAAATCTTTTTTTACCCATTTAAAAAGCCATCCTTTTTCAACAGCATCCGAAACATATTTAGAATCAGTATAGACATTAACATTAGAGTTTTTAATTTTTATTTTCTCAATAGCTACAATTACAGCAAGGAGCTCCATTCTATTGTTTGTTGTAAGCTTAAAACCTTGACTAAATTCTTTTTTATAGTCTTCTTTATCAATTAACATAACAATACCATATCCACCTGGGCCTGGATTACCTATTGAAGAGCCATCAGTATATATTTTTATTAATCTGCTCATTTAAATTAAAATAGATTCAATAATTTTTGGTAAATATTTATGTTCCAATTTATGTATTTTTTTCTCAATTGTTTTAGCTGTATCATTATCATCTACCCCTATTTTTCTTTGAAATATTATTTCTCCTGAATCATACTGCTCTGAAACATAGTGAATAGTAATTCCAGTTTCTGTTTCATTATTTTCTATTACTTTATCATGAATTCTTGAGCCATACATTCCTTTACCACCATACTTTGGGAGTAGAGATGGATGAATATTAATAATCATTTTTTTAAAGTAATCTAGGTATGATATAGGTATTTTTTTCAAAAAGCCAGCAAGTACAATTAAATCTGGTTTTATATGTTGTAATTCCTCAAAAACTTTTGCATTAAGATCATCATTTTGGAAATATGAAACCTTGATGTTAGAATTCAATTTATGATCGAAAAAAGGAGATGTTTTGTTATTTGAATAAACATGTGAAACAGTTAAGTTTTCAGTTTCACTAAAATAATTTATAATGTTTAAAGCGTTTGATCCTTTACCTGAAATAAAAATGACTATTTGTTTTTTCATAAATAGTGATAGTGCTTCAATATATTTGAAAAAAACTTTTTGTTTTAACAAATAAAGGTATAATTTCGATTTAAAGACGAGTTTTGATAAAAGTTTTTTAATTTTATCATCTGAACTCATAAAAAACATATTATGTCAGATATTTCTTCAAGAGTAAAAGCAATAATAGTAGATAAATTAGGAGTTGATGAGAACGAAGTAGTTCCTCAAGCTAGTTTTACAAACGACCTGGGAGCTGACTCTCTCGACACAGTAGAACTTATTATGGAATTTGAGAAAGAATTCGATATTCAGATACCTGATGATCAAGCTGAGAATATTGTCTCTGTAGGTCAAGCTATTGAGTTTATTGAAAAAGCAAAATAAAAATTTAATTTAATGACATTAAGAAGAGTTGTAGTTACTGGAATGGGAGCTTTAACTCCAATTGGTAATGATCTAAATTCATATTGGAATGGATTGATTAGCGGTACTAATGGATGTGGTAATATTACTCATTTTGATGCATCAGAATTCAAGACTAAATTTGCGTGTGAATTAAAAGGTTTTGACCCTGCTAATCATTTTGAAAAAAAGGAATTCAGAAGGTATGATCCTTTTACTCAATATGGAATTGTAGCTGCTTCAGAATCTATTGAAGACTCTAAGATTTTAGAATCAAATCCAAATTTTGATAGGATTGGAGTAATTTGGGGGTCTGGAATTGGTGGATTGGAAACTTTTCAAAATGAAGTATTGAATTTTTCAGAGGGAAATGGAACTCCAAGGTTTAATCCATTTATGATTCCTAAAATGATTCCAGATATAGCTCCAGGATTAATAGCTATGAAATATGGCTTTCAAGGTCCTAATTATGCAACTGTTTCAGCTTGCGCTTCCTCTTCAAATGCCTTAATTGATGCTCTAACATATATTAGAGTTGGACATGCTGATGTTATTGTAGCTGGCGGCTCTGAAGCTCCTGTTACTATAGCTGGTGTTGGTGGGTTTAATGCAATGCATGCGTTGTCTACAAGAAATGATGACCCTAATACTGCGTCAAGACCATTTGATAGAGATAGGGATGGATTTGTTTTAGGAGAAGGTGCTGGATCATTAATAATAGAGGAATATGAACATGCTGTAAACAGAGGGGCTAAAATTTATGCAGAACTTATTGGCGGAGGTCTATCATGTGACGCTTACCATATGACAGCACCACATCCTGACGGAAGAGGTGCAATAAAAGTAATGAGGAACTGTTTAAATGATGCTAATTTACAAACTAGTGATATTGATCTAATAAATATGCATGGAACCTCTACACCTCTTGGTGATGTTGCAGAGAGCAAAGCTATAACAGAGGTTTTTCGAGATGATGCCTACAAACTAAATATTAATTCGACGAAATCTATGACTGGACATCTTCTCGGTGCTGCTGGGGCTGTAGAAGCAATTTCATGTATTCTAGCGATGAAACATGGGATTATTCCACCTACAATCAATCATTTTAATGATGATGATAATATTGACTCTAAATTAAACTTCACATTTTCCTCTGCTCAAAAAAAATCTGTAGATATAGCTATGTCAAATACATTTGGGTTTGGAGGACATAATGCGTGTGTTATATTTAAAAAGATTGATTAGTTTAAACTCTGAAGTATCAAAAAGGTTTTAAAATTAGACTCAAATATTCAAGAGAAATTCAAGATAGTTGCTATACATTCTAATTTGAAAATCTTCTCTTTAGCCTTTCAAATCAATAAATATTGCTTTACAAATTTTGTTAGATCAAAGAATGATTTAAAAATTGAAAATACATTCTATGTTCCACATTATAATTGGGAAAACAAACAAAAAGGAATTGATTTTGAACTTTTTGTAAATAAGTTAAATATTGAGGTTAAGGAAACTGAACTAACAGATTCTCTTTTTAGTTTCACAAATACAAAAGAGTTATCTTTGATAGAGTCACATAAAAAAGTTGATTTCTTTATTAAACAGAATTGTTATTTTTCAACATCAAATTTGATTGATAAAATGTCGAAAATTCCAAATATCTCCCTAGTCTATAAAGTTCCAAGCGATGAACTTTTAGAAAATTTTAATCTAGATATATGAAAAGGATAAAAAAAACAAAAATTATTGCAACACTTGGTCCATCTACCTCTTCTGCTGATTGCATTGAAAAGCTTATTAAAGAGGGAGTAGATGTTTTAAGAATTAATTTTTCTCACTCAAGTCATAAGCAGGCTGAAGCATTAATTAAGAATATTAGACAAGTTAATACTAAGCTAAAAGCTACTACTTCAATTCTTGCAGATCTTCAAGGTCCTAAACTTAGAATTGGAGATATAAGCCCTAATACAAATCTTAATGATGGTGATGAGATTAAGATTAAAACAGTTAAAAAGTTTATTGGAGATGAAAAAATGATATTTATTGATTATCAAAGTCTTCCTAAAGACATAAATACTGGTGAAAAGATTTTAATTGATGACGGGAAGATAATTTTAAAAGTTACTGAGACAAATAAAAAAGATCAAATTAATGCAGAAGTAATTCAGGGAGGTGCTCTTTTATCAAATAAGGGGTTTAACCTGCCAAATACAAATATATCGCAACCTGCACTTACCAAGAAAGATATTAAAGATGCGGTATTTGCAGCTAAACAGAATGTTGACTGGATTGCTCTTTCATTTGTAAGACATGAATCTGATGTAAAATCTTTGATTGAATTATTAGAAAAGAATACAGATCACAGAATACCGGTAATTGCAAAAATTGAAAAACCTGAAGGGGTAAGGAATATTGATAATATTATGAAATATGCAAGCGGAATAATGGTAGCAAGGGGAGACTTAGGGGTCGAAATTAACGCTTCTGAGGTTCCATTAATTCAAAAAAAGCTTGTCCATAAAGCAAAAAAAGCTAGAATTCCTGTTATAATTGCGACTCAAATGATGGAGAGTATGATGGAAAGTCTAAATCCAAACAGAGCAGAAGTTAATGATGTAGCCAATTCAGTAATGGATGGAGCTGATGCAGTAATGTTATCTGGTGAAACCTCAGTTGGTAAACATCCTATAGAAGTGATTCAGACAATCGCAAATATTATAGGTAAAGTTGAAAATTCAAATTTAATCTCACTTAAGCACAAACATCCAACAGATTATGATTCTGAAAGGTTTATAACAAAATCTGTTTGCTATTATGCAGCAAAAATTGCTAATGACACAAATGCTAAAGCTATAAGCACTCTAACTAATAGTGGTTATACAGCCTATCAAATATCATCCTGGAGACCTAAGACACATGTTTTAGTTTTCACTTCCAATAAAAGAATTTTAACTCAACTAAATCTTCTTTGGGGTGTAAAAGCCTTTTATTATAACAGTACAGAAAGTACTGACAAAACTGTTGAAGAGATAAATAAAATAGCATTTGACAACAACTATCTTCAAAAAGACGATAAGGTAATAAATTTAACATCTATGCCGATTCATCTAAAAGGAATGGTTAACACAGTTAGAGTTTCAAAAATATAAATATGAAAGATTTAGATCAATTATTCAATAAGTATGGGCTTAATAAATTAAGTCATGGATGTTCAACAGGTTCTGAATGGTTTAGTTCAGGAGAAAAAATTGAAAGTTATTCCCCAGTTGATGGAAAGTTAATTGGAGAAATTTCTTCTGGATCAAAAAATGATTTTGATCACATTGTTCAAGTTTCTAAAAAAGCATTTAAAGAATTTCGAGAAATTCCTGCTCCAAAAAGAGGAGAGTTAGTTCGTCAGTTTGGAAATAAACTAAGGGAAGAAAAAGAACTACTTGGAACCCTAGTTTCATATGAAATGGGTAAATCATATCAAGAAGGGCTAGGTGAAGTTCAAGAAATGATTGATATATGTGACTTTGCAGTTGGACTATCAAGACAATTACACGGGTTAACAATGCATTCTGAAAGACCTACTCATAGAATGTATGAACAATATCATCCGCTAGGAATAGTTGGTATAATATCTGCATTTAACTTTCCTGTTGCAGTATGGAGCTGGAATGTTGCATTAGCATGGGTTTGTGGTAATGTTACGATTTGGAAGCCAAGTGAAAAAACTCCACTCTGTAGCATTGTGTGTCAAAAAATTATCGCTGAGGTACTTAAAGAGAATAATATTCCTGAGGGTGTTTCATGTATAATAAATGGTGATTATAAAATTGGGGAAATGCTATCACAAAGTAAAAACATCCCCCTTGTATCTGCAACAGGCTCAACTAGAATGGGTAAAATTGTTGCTGAAAAAGTTGGTGCACGATTAGGAAAAACATTACTTGAGCTTGGAGGAAATAATGCAATAATTGTTACACCTGAAGCTGACTTAAAAATGACAATAATGGGGACAGTTTTTGGTGCAGTTGGAACTTGTGGACAAAGATGTACATCTACTAGAAGATTAATTGTTCATGAAGAAATATATGATAAAGTAAAAGACTCATTAATTAAAGCATATAATCAAATTAAAATTGGAGATCCTCTTGACACAAACAACCATGTTGGACCCCTTATAGATAAACTAGCTGTAGAATCCTATCAGAAAGCGATATCTCTAGTAGATAAACAAGGTGGTCATTGGTTAGTAGAAGGTGAGGTTCTTTCTGGAGAACAATACAATAGTGGTTGCTATGTAAAACCAGCAATTGCTGAAGTAGATCATTCCTTAGAAATTGTTCATCAAGAAACATTTGCTCCTATTTTATATTTAATAAAGTATTCAGGAGAGGTTCAAAATGCTATTGAAATTCAAAATGAAGTAGATCAAGGGCTTTCTTCAGCAATAATGACTAATAATTTAATGGAAGCTGAAACATTCCTATCACCATGGGGAAGTGACTGTGGAATTGCTAACGTCAATATTGGAACATCTGGTGCGGAAATTGGAGGTGCATTTGGTGGTGAAAAAGATACTGGCGGAGGAAGAGAAAGTGGATCTGATGCATGGAAAGTATACATGAGAAGACAAACTAATACTATCAACTTCTCATCTGGATTACCGTTAGCTCAAGGAATAAAATTTGATATAGGTTAGAAATAATTTATTTGAACTGATTTAAGAATCTTATGTCGTTTTCAAAAAAGAGTCTAATATCTGGGATTTGATATATAAGCATAGCTATTCTTTCAAGTCCTAAACCAAAAGCATAACCAGTATATTTTTCAGAATCAATATTACAGTTTTCTAAAACATTTGGGTCTACCATCCCGCAACCCATAATTTCTAGCCATCCTGTCCCTTTTGTAATTCTATAATCAGTTTCAGTCTCCAGACCCCAATAGATATCTACTTCAGCACTTGGCTCAGTAAAGGGAAAGAATGAAGGCCTAAACCTTAACTTTGATTTTCCAAACATAGATTTTGTGAAATAAAGTATCATTTGTTTTAAATCTGCAAACGAAACATTTTCATCAACATAAATTCCCTCGATTTGATGGAAAATACAGTGAGACCTTGATGATATTGCCTCATTCCTATATACTCTTCCAGGAGATATTATTTTAAGTGGAGGTGGATTATCTTCAAGATATCTTACTTGAACTGATGAGGTATGAGTTCTTAAAAGTATATCAGGATCTTGTTGAATGAAAAAAGTATCTTGCATGTCTCTCGCAGGATGATCTTTAGGAAGGTTAAGTGCAGTGAAATTATGCCAATCATCTTCAATTTCAGGACCTTCAGAGAGTTCAAATCCAACTTTAGAGAATATATCAATAATCCTGTTTTTAATTAAAGTAATTGGATGAAGAGTTCCTGAAGTAATTGGAAATCCTGGTTTTGTAAAATCTTCTGCAAATGTTTTACTTGATATTTTAATATTTGACTTTAAGTCATCATATTTTTTTTGTGCTAGAATTTTTAATTCATTTATTTTTTGACCAAATTCTTTTTTTTGATCTGGTGGTACATCTTTGAAACCTGAAAAAAGGTCATTAATTATACCCTTTCTTCCAAGAAACTTAATTTTTAATGATTCTATCTCATTTAAATCTTGTGAATCAAATTTTTTTAAGTCTGAGATATGATTTTTTAGTTTTTCTATCATCTTAATTTTTTCAATAAAATTAAAAGTCTGTAATTATCCTTATGTATATTGCAAATATAAATTAAGTTTTATGAATTTTATTGATTTAATAATAATTGCAATAATAAGTTTTGGAATTATTAGAGGTTATTCAAAAGGATTAATTGTTGAATTATCAAGCTTCTTTGGGATTTTTATATCCTTTTTTATCGCTGGAAATATTGATAATCTTTTGTCTCAACAGATAGTTAAGTACGTAAATTTAAATATAGACATAGTCAACATAATCTCTTTTATAATAATATTTGGACTGAGTTACTCACTAATTATTTTTTTCGCAAAGGGATTCACTAAACTAGCCAAGATTATATATCTAGGTCTTTTGAATAGTTTATTGGGAAGTGTTTTTGGAGGATTAAAACTATTATTAATACTATTGATAGTAACAAAAGTTATCTTTTCTATTAATCTTTTATCATTTACTATTGTTAGTGAGTCATCACTAATGATTCAATTACATATACTATCTGAAATACTTTTTGATTCTTTTGAAATAAGCAGAGAGATTTATCAAGATAGTTTAATCTAGAACTCTTAAACTTGATGATTGAATCCATCCAAGCGTTCCATTCTCAAGTTGAATGTTTACCCAGTCCTCAATGACATCTAACTGTTTGACTTTTGTTCCTTCATGAAGTAAAAACTTTAATTCAGAAATATTATTCGGCTCAGACCAAACTTCAATTTCTTTATCATATACAATAGCGTATTTAATTTCACTTAACTTTTTCTTTTCAAAGTTTATAAATAATGTTAATGAAGATAAAATTATAAACACTATTGATAATGTAAAGTATAGTCTTTTAAATTTTGAATTTTTTGAAATTATATAAAAAATAAACGCAAGACTCATAAACCAGATTAGACTAATTAAAAATATTGACCAGCCTTTTTCAGAGAACAGATTTAAAATTGATAATTTAAAATTTTGCATTTGAGTTATTGGTAATATTTCAATCTTATCAATCCGTAAGTTTTTAGCGAAAATTAAGTTTGTCAATATATCATCATCATTTGGGGAAATTGATTTTGCTTTTTCATAATAGAAATTACTATCTGGTATATTATTTAATTTATAAAATGAGTTTCCGAGATTAAAGTATAGCTCGGCACTTTCAAATCCAGAATCTAATACATCAAGATATCCATTAACTGCATTTTGATAATCTCCGTTTGTATAGTAATCATTTGACTTTTGAAATAAATCATCGATAACCTGATTGCTTGTAAAAACTAAAAAAATAATAAAAAATATCCTCATGATTTAACTTTTAAAATTGCGTATATAGATTTTCTTGCATATTCTAGATCTTTATTCATGATGCTATCTGAAGATTGAGAATACCTAGCCTTTTCACAATTTTCAATTAATCTTATTATTAAGGTTATATCATTTCTTGAAAGCCCCTTTTCTTCTCCTATTTGTTCAATTTTATCCTTATTAAGACTTTCCATTCTAATTGAAAATTTAACGATTAGACTCTTAATTATTGCCTTTTCAATTTTGTCATAAAATAAAATCTTATCACCGATTGAATCTTTAGCTGATTCAATCATTTTATTTATCTGTCTTTCCTCAATTCTGATTAATTCATCAGAAGATTCCTTTCTATTTCTTCTATATATTGTTAATGCAAGTAAGGATAAAAGTATAGCAAATGGTGAAGTTACTAGAGCATAAAATAATTTAGATTCAAAAAAGATGTCATTTTTAATTTCTCTGAGATTTCCTTTTATTTTAATAAATCTAAATGAGTCATCTGATGTTATAATATTTGAATTATCATTAGTAATTGTATTGCTTAAAGCTGGTCCGTCATAAACGTCAATTGTAAGTCTTGGTGATTTTAATATCTTATATTTTTCTGTCTCTGGATTAAAATATGAAAATTCAACTTCTTCAATTGGGAAATTACCCTGGAATCTAGGAATTATAGTAAAGAGTTTTGAAATAGAACCGCTCATACCTGATAGATTAGTATTTATAAGTTCTTCTCTTTCTGGGTCAAATAGCTCCATAGAGTTAGGTACTAAAATATTTGGTAAATCAAATAATTTAAGGTTTCCACTTCCCTTAACTTTAAGTTCAGCTTGAAAAGACTCAGTTGCTCTTAATGAGTTTTTATTTAATATTACATCAAACTCAAATTCACCAACTGCTCCAGAAAAACTATCAGGTTTTCCTTGGGTAGGTAGATTTTTAACATTAATTCTTCTCATCCCAGTTGAGATTAGTTGAGAGGTTTGATCGTAAATAACATTACCAAAAAAATCACGTTTATCAGTCGGGACATCAAGAACTAAATTTAATGATAGTGGCGAAATTTCTAACTCTCCAACCCTTTGGGGATAAAGAACTACTTTTCTCCATTCCACTACATTATAATTTTGCCCTTTGTATACTTCTCTTTGTACTTTTAATTGAGGTATTTTGATGGTTTGACTCCAAAAATCTTTGAATTTAGGAGTCTCTGTCTCCCGTGCATCTGAAATATTAATTGGAGCTTTATAATAAAGTTTATATACCACTGTTATTGGTTCATTCAAAAAAGGTGATCCTTTTGAAATTAAAGCACGTAACTCAATATCATCATCGTTATAATACTGAGTTACAGCATCAGAAGGCTGCTTTACAGAATCCGTAATTAAAACTTCAATTGGAAGTGATTTGTAGATTTCGTTATCAATTTCAATTGAGGCTTGGCTTATTTTTAATCTTCCTTTTTTTAGAGGTTTTAAGAAATAAGAGTATGTCTTTGAAAAATTTCTTTCTCCATTGACATATGAAGTTTTTATTGATTGATTAGGCCCTCCTATTATTTGAAAGTTTTCAAATTTTGGTGGAGAAAAATTATCTCCATTTTGATTCATTACAAAGTCAACTCTAAACCTTTCATTTAGTCCTAGTTTAGACTTACTAACTGATACATCAAACTTTACCTGAGAAGATAAAATTAACGTATTAAAAGTAAGGAGTAATATTAAAAGTTTTTTCACCAATCTTTCTCAGCTTTTTTTGTTGTTTGAACTTTCTTTTTTCCAGATTTTAACTTTTGATTTAAATCTTTTTCAATATTATTTACGGCTTCTAGAAGATTTTCCATCTGTTGTTTTGACAAACCAGCTCCTTCATCATTCTCTTTATCTTTATCCTTTTCATTAGGCTTTTCTTTATTAGAGTCAGAATTTTGATCACTATTTTGTTTTTCGTCTTTATTTTCTTTTTTATCTTCAGATTTATCTTTCTTTTCATCTTCAGATTTACTATTATCTTGTGAGTTTTGACGTTTATCTCCTTCTAAAAATTCTTTTGCTAATGCATAATTATATCTAGTCTCATCATCTTCTGAGTTACTTCTAAGTGCATTTTTGTATGCTTCAACAGCTTGTGCATAATCTTTCTTCTTCATATAAGTATTACCTAGATTATGAAAAGCAGAATGTCTTTCAAGATCTAATTCAGAGTTTTTTTGAGTCTTAAAATATTCTTGAATTGCCTCATCATAATTTTCATTTTCAAAAAGTATATTTCCTAAATTATGAGCAGCTTTAGATTGACCTTTTTTGTCTGATATTGCTTTTCGATATTCTACTTCTGCTCTAGTATAATTTTTTTTAATAGATTCTTTATTTCCATTAAAGACAAGGTTATTTGGATCACTTTGACTGTAGGAAGAAAAAGCAACTATCAAAAAAAGTAACCGTAAAAAATACCTATTCTTTATTTTCATTAAAAAGATTTAAATTTTGTATCCATTTTGTTTTAGTTTGAAATATAAAAATATCCGAAATTATAAACAACAATGATAATAATATAAAAATTTGAAATTGCTGTTTATATTCAACAAACTGAGATGACTCAAATTTTGATTTATCTATTTTCTCTAGTTTTAACTTAACTATCTCTAATGCATCTTCTGTGCTATTTCCGTCAATATACTCTCCTCCTGATGAACTAGCTATTTTAACTAAAATATCACTATTTCGTTTAGTAATTACTACATCACCGTTATTGTCTTTTTTATAAGAGTCAACAATTCCATCTATTTTAATTGGAATAGTTGTCCCTGACTCTTGACCTACACCAATTGTAATAAGATTTATATTGTTTTCTGAAATTGAATTAATCAAGCTATTTGGAATATCATCATGATCTTCTCCATCAGATATAAGAACTAAAACCCTATTAGTCTCGGAATTTTGATCAAAGAAGTTTACTGATAAGTTTAATGCTGCATCAATAGAAGTACCTTGAGATGAAAGCATATCTGTATCTATTATTTGTAAAAAATTCTTAACTGATGCAAAATCAGTGGTAAGAGGAACTTGAGGGATAGCCTGTGCAGCATAAGCAACAATTCCCACCCTATCACTACTTAAAGAATTAATAATTTCAGAAATGATTCTTTTTGATCTCATCAATCTGTTTGGAGCTGTATCTTCAGCTAACATACTTTTAGAGACATCAATTGCAAAAACAATATCAACTCCTTCTCGGTTTATTGATTTTAATTCTGTTCCAATTTTTGGGTTTGCTAAGGCAATGCTAAGAAATAATATTACTAATGATTCTAATGTCAGCTTTAAATTTAGTTTAAAATTTGACCTATTAGGACTTATATAATCTAGCAACTCTTTATTTGAAAATGACTTTTGAATCTTTTTTCTCCATGACATATAAAAAAAGTTAATCATAATCACTATTGGGATTATTAGTGATATATATAGAAAATATGGGTTATCAAATTGATACATTACACAAAGCTCTTAAAGATTGTTTTTCTTGCAATTATTTCAATAATAAAAAAGATTAGCCCAATTAAGACAAAGGATCTGTATTTCTCAGAGACATTTGTAAAAATTGTTTCTGTTATTTCAGTCTTCTCTAATTTATTAATTTCATCATAAATATTTTGTAGCTCAAGATTATCAGTTGCTCTAAAATATCTTCCTGAAGTCTTTTCAGAAATGTATCTAAGAAGATCTTCATCAATTTCAACTTTTGTTTGGCTAAATTGAAAATTACCATTAGGTAGAATAGATACTGGAGCTAATGCCATTCCATTTGTTCCAAGACCAATTGTATATGTCTTTATTTCATACTCAGCAGCTAATTCTGCTGCAATTCTTGGATCAATAAATCCTGAGTTATTAACTCCATCTGTTAGAAGAATTATAACTTTACTCTTAGCTGTACTTTCCTTTAGTCTATTTACAGCAGTAGATAAACCCATACCTATAGCAGTTCCATCTTCAAGAAGTGACTCATAGTTTATCTCAGATAGGGATTGCTTTAAGATCAATTTATCTGTAGTTACTGGGGTTTTAGTATAGCTCTCAGCTGCATATACAACAAGACCTATTCTGTCATTTGGTCTATCATCTATAAAATTAGAAGCAACATTCTTTAAAGCTGTTAATCGATCCGGCTTAAGATCTTTAGACAACATGCTTGATGAAATATCTATAACCATGACAATATCAATACCTCTAGATGTTTTAATTCTTTTAGATGTAGATTTTGATTGAGGTCTAGAAACAGCTACTACTAAAAATATTATCACTATTATTCTAAGAATTTTCAAGAGAGGTCTTAGTTTTGATATGAATGAATAGTTGAGCTTAAGAAGTGATAATGAAGAATATTTTAAAGTAGCTTGGGTTAACTTTCCAAATTTAAACCAAAAGTAAATAGCCAATGGAACTACTATAAGTATTAAAAGAAATTCTGGATCCGCAAAATAAATATCTTTAATCATTATAGTTCTTTTATTATATCAAAACTTTCTAAAATTCTTGATTCTATCTTATTTGCATATCTATCATCATCTCTGTATACAATTATAAGAGTAATTGTTTTTTTGTCATATGGAAAGATAATTGATGTAAAATGTGATCTATACAGACTATTACTAATTTCTATATCTAAACTACCATAAAGTCGTAATCCAATATCTCCAGATTTTATACTAAACTGATCATCTTTAACTAGAATATTTTTAGAGCCTCTGTTTTGAAATTTTTTGATGAGTTCATTTTTTAATAATTCAATATTTGTAGGATTATCACTCTGGTTAACATCCTTAAAATCTAGAGACAAATAAAAGGGATCATTAAAGATTCCCATTTCAAATTTACTTTTATCTATACTATCATTTATTCTTGATAGAATTTGAGGTGTACTTAGTTCTACTGGAGGTGATCCATATTGACTAGTATACCAGTCCTTTGAAAGAAGTTTTTTAGTTGGGTTTAATAATATTGTATCTCTTACAGGATAGTATCCAAATATTAAAACACAAATAATTAGTGACGAAGCTATTATTAAAAATGAATATTTTAAAAATATCTTAATATTATCTATAATAGAGCTTTGCTCAACTGGAGTTTCTTCTTCTTCAGTAATATTATATTTTTCGTTATAAATCTTTTCAGTTGAGTCAATAAAATCTTTAATTGTGGAAAGATCACTCTTGATATCTGTTTTTGTAGGCAATGATTTTGCAAACTTTATTAAATCAGATTTTGTGAAAAGTTTTTCAAGTATGTCAATCTGTTTTTTCTCAAAGTTATAGTTGTCACCATCTTTGAGCATATTTATTCTGATGATAAGCTCTCTTGAGGTGCTCTCCATTGCAGGAATTTTAACTTGAGACTCTAAATATTCTCTGAATATGTCAATCAAAATAGTGTAATACTCTTTAAATTCAATTTGAGAATTAGGATCTATATTGTCTAAATCACTCAATTTATCAACTGCAATTTGATAAAGAGATCTAATATCATCTAATGAGTTTTGTTTTTTATTAAACAGTTTAAATCTGTAGGTTATGAAAATCAGAATTAAAACCAATAGCCAAATAAGTAAGTTTGTAATTAATTTTTGATAATTTCTGTTAACAGGAATTATTGGTTTTATATCAAATAATTTTTGTTTGGTAGTATCAATTACTACATCGTTTATTATTACCAGCAATGAATCACTAAATTTAAGAGATTGATTAAAGTATATTTTTTGACGGGGAATCCAATATTCACCAGGCTCAAAGTTAATTAATGAATATTCTTTTGATATAGTTGATGATTCAATTATTGTGTCAAACGGATACGATTTTAAAATCTCAAAAGGCATGAAATTTGGGTTCTCATCAAACCGAATATTGTATTTATTCTTGGAGTAAATTTTAATTTTATAATTAATTTCTTCTCCAATTTTTACTTGAGTAGTATCAATTGAAGTTGTAATATCAATATTAGAATCAAAATTAGCAGACTGGCCTATTAGAAAGCTTGTAGATAAAATCCAAAAAAATAATATCCTTTTATTCATTATGCTCTATGTTTAAAATAACCTAAGAGTTTTTTAACATAACTTTCATGTACCATACAATTAATCACTCCAGCTCCATTTTTATTGAATAAGCTTTCAAACTGTTTTATTGATAAATTATAGTTGGTAGAATAGTTTTCCCTAATCTTTTTTGATGACGTGTCTACCCAAACTAATTCATTTGACTCTGCATCAATCATTGGAACAAATCCAAGCCTAGGAATTTCAGTTTCCATTTGATCAAATATTCTAATTCCTGTTAAATCAAATTTTTTGGCTGCTAACTTCAGAGATTTATCATAATTATTATCTATAAAATCAGATAGAACAAAAACTATAGCTTTTTTTTGAATGACACTTAACAAGAATTTAAGGGATGAGTCTATATTAGTTTTTGAACTTTTTGGTTTAAATTCAAGTAGCTCTCTGATAATCCTTAAAATATGTTTTTTACCCTTATTTGGTGGAATAAATAACTCAATATTATCAGTAAAAAGTATAGCCCCAACTTTATCATTATTTTTTAAAGCAGAAAATGCAAGTGTAGCAGCTATTTCTGTGACAATTTCTTTTTTTAATTTATTTCTTGTTGCAAAGTTTTTTGAACCACTAACATCTATTAGCAACATTAATGTTAATTCTCTTTCCTCTTCAAATATTTTTATAAAAGGCTCATTATATCTGGCGGTAACATTCCAATCAATAGATCTAATATCATCTCCAAATTCATATTTTCTCACTTCACTAAAAGTCATACCTCTCCCTTTGAAGGTACTTAAGTATTCTCCACCAAATAGGTTATCACTTAATCTTCTACTTTTAATTTCAATTTGTCTTACTTTCTTAAGTAATTCTTTAGAATCCATTAATTATGGTACTTCAACTGTATTGACAATTTGTTTAATTATATCTTCAGTGGTTACACTCTCTGCTTCAGCTTCATAAGTTAGACCAATCCTATGTCTTAATACATCTGTAACAACTTCCCTTACATCCTCTGGTATAACAAACCCTCTATGTTTAATAAAAGCATAGCATTTAGATGCTAATGCAAGGTTTATACTTCCACGTGGAGATGCTCCAAACGAGATAAGTGGAGATAGATTTTTGAGGTTATATCTTTCCGGATATCTCGTGCAAAAAATTAAATCAAGTATATATTTTTCAATTTTTTCATCCATATATACATCATTCACAATCCCCTGAGCTGTTGTAATCTGTTTTGTTGTTACAACTGGTTTAATCTTTTCTTGAGATGAAGAAAGATTCATGTTTATGATTTTTTGTTCATCTTCTATTTCAGGGTAATCGATAACAACTTTTAACATAAATCTATCTACTTGTGCTTCAGGTAAGGGGTAAGTACCCTCCTGCTCAATAGGATTTTGAGTAGCCATTACAAGAAAAGGGTCAGAAAGTTTAAAAGTTTTATCTCCAATAGTAACTTGCTTTTCTTGCATTGCTTCAAGTAATGCTGATTGAACTTTGGCTGGTGCTCTATTAATCTCATCTGCCAAAACAAAATTTGCAAAGACTGGTCCTTGTTTTATTGAGAAGTCACCTTCTTTCATGTTGTAGATCATAGTACCTGTTACATCTGCTGGAAGCAAATCAGGAGTAAATTGAATTCTACTAAATGATCCTTTAACTGCGCTACTTAAGCTATTTATAGCAAGTGTTTTTGCTAGACCTGGAACACCTTCAAGTAAAATATGTCCTTTACCAAGGAGTCCTATCATTAGTCTTTCAATCATTTTTTTTTGACCTATTATCTTTTTATTTATTTCCATTGAAAGAAGATCAACAAAAGCACTTTCCTGCTTAATTAATTCATCTTTCTTATTTAAATCTATATTCGTTTTAGTATCACTCATATCTACTGAATTTATTTATTCAAATTTCAAAAATTATTAGTAAAATCCCTGTTAATAATTGGTTAAATTGAATATTTACCAAAAATTTACTTAGAAAAATATTCGGGGTATAAATAATCGTTTTTTGGATAATGACTCATATCAACATTCTTAACTATCTCATATATCTCTTTCCTAAGATTATCAAAGTTAATTTTATTTTTTGCAGATATAAATAATGCTTTTCCATTTGTTTTGTTCATCCATGTATTTCTCCACTGCATTAATGAGTAATGACTATTATTTTTAGAATCAGAATCATTAAAATCAACCTGTTTATAATTATCTATTTTATTAAAAATCATAAGGTTAAACTTGTTATGAGAATTTATTTCACTCAGAATTTTGTCAACTGAGATTATATGATCTTCAAAACTTGGATGAGATATGTCTACAATGTGTAGAAGAATATCTGCATCTTTTACTTCCTCCAGAGTACTTTTAAATGACTCTATTAACTGAGTTGGTAGTTTTCTAATAAACCCTACTGTGTCAGTTAAAAGAAATGGTAAGGTATTAATAACAACTTTTCTAACTGTTGTATCCAGAGTGGCAAACAATTTATCTTCAGCAAAAACTTTACTCTTTGAGAGTAAATTCATTATAGTTGATTTACCAACATTTGTATATCCAACCAGTGCAACTCTAACCAACGAACCTCGATTACCTCTTTGAACTTTCATTTGTTTATCAATAATGGATATTTTCTTTTTTAATAATGATATTTTATCTCTAACAATCCTTCTATCAGTTTCAATTTCTGTTTCTCCAGGACCTCTCATACCAATCCCCCCTTTTTGTCGTTCTAAGTGAGTCCAAAGACCCTTTAATCTGGGAAGTAAATATTCATACTGAGCAAGTTCAACCTGTGTTTTAGCATAGCTTGTTTTTGCTCTTTGAGCAAAAATATCAAGAATTAAAGCTGTTCTATCTAATATTTTACACTTTAAAAATTTTTCAATATTAGCTTGTTGAGTAGGAGATAGTTCATCATCAAAAATAACAATTGAAACATCATTTTTTTTGATATATTCTTGAATTTCTTCAATTTTTCCCTTCCCTATGAATGTCTTTGGATTAGGAGTATTAATTTTTTGTTTAAATTTTCTAATTACTTTACCTCCAGCTGTAACTGAAAGGAATTCTAATTCTTCAAGAAATTCATTTAACTTTTCTTCATTTTGCGAGCTATTAACTACGCCAACCAGAACACTTCTTTCAAAATTTGACTTTTTTGATTCAATCATTGTTCTTTAGATAATTTCTTAAATTAAATGTCTTTCCATCAAAAACACCAAATGTATAGTGGGTGATCCAATCACCAAGGTTTATATACTTAGATTTAGGTTTAAGCTGATGAACAATTGGTAAATGTCTGTGACCAAAAACAAAATAATCAATATGTTCTTTAGATAGTTTTTTTAAACAATATTGAATTAACCATTCTTTCTTCTCTCCTTTAAATTTAATATCCTCAGTACCAGAAATAAGTTTATTGCGTTGTGATAAATATTTACCAAGTTTTATTCCAATATCTGGATGTAATAATCTGAATAACCATATAAAAAAAGGATTAGAGAGAATTAATTTCATTCTTTTATATCCATAATCTCCAGGACCTAGTCCATCTCCATGGCCTATTAAAAACGATTTAGAATTAAAAATAAACAACTCAGGTGATCTAAAAACTTTAATATTAAGCTCCTTTTCAAAATAGTCTGTCATCCAGTAATCATGATTTCCAATGAAAAAGTAAATTTTTATTCCTGAATCTGATAATTCTGCAAGCTTTCCTAGAACTCTAGTAAATCCTCTTGGAACAGCTTCTTTATATTCAAACCAAAAGTCAAATAGATCCCCTAGCAGAAATATTATATCTGCATCATGTTTTATAGATTCTAGCCATGAAACAAATATTTTTTCTCTTTCTTGACTCTCTTCTGTTGAAGGAGAACCAAGATGATTATCTGAACTAAAATATATTTTCTTATCTTTTGAGATTTCCATAAATATTATCCTATAGCATGATTTAAATCATCTATTAAATCATCTACATCTTCAATACCTACACTTAGTCTTAATAATGATTCTACTAATCCTGATTTTTCTCTCTCTTCAACAGGTATGGATGCATGAGTCATGCTTGCTGGATGACAACATAAACTCTCAACTCCCCCTAATGACTCTGCTAGTGTAAATAATTTAAGACTTTCTGCAATTTTTTTTGCTGTTTCAAAGGTTTTGTCAACTGGAATAAATGAAACCATTCCTCCAAAAGCATCCATTTGGCTTTTAGCAATTTTATAATTTTTATGATCCTTAAAGCCTGCCCAATAAACATTTTGAATTTTTTTATGCTCTTTTAAATACATAGCGATTTTCTCTGCATTTTCAGAATGTCTTTGCATCCTTAAATGAAGTGTTTTAATTCCCCTTAATGTCAAAAAACAATCCATTGGTCCAGGTGTAGCTCCAGATGCATTCTGAATAAATGATAATTTTTCATGAAGAATTGAATCGTTGACAACAATTGCTCCAATTACAACATCACTATGACCAGCAATATATTTTGTTGCTGAATGCATAACAATATCTGCTCCTAAATCTAAAGGTCTTTGAATATATGGTGTTGCAAATGTATTATCTACACATAATAGAATTTTATTTTGTTTTGCCAATTTTGACATTGACCTAATATCAACAACATTCATCATTGGGTTAGTAGGGGTTTCTGCCCAAATTAATTTTGTCTTTGAATTTATTTTTGCTTCAACATATTTTGGATCTTCCATATTTACAAAATGGAATTTCAAATCATATTTCTCAAATATTTTTGTAAATAGTCTATAGCTTCCCCCATATAAATCATTAGTGGAAATAATCTCATCTCCAGGATTTAAAGTTTTTATAATTGCATCAATTGCTGCTAATCCAGAAGCAAAAGCAAGTCCATGATTTCCATTTTCTAATGAAGCTATAGATCTTTCAAAATTTGTTCTTGTAGGATTGTGGGTTCTACTATACTCATATCCTTTATGTTTTCCAGGAGAAGTCTGAGCATAAGTTGATGTTTGATATATCGGAGTCATTACTGAACCATATGCAGGATCAAGAATTTGACCTCCGTGTATTGCCTTTGTATTAAACTTCATTTTTTTCTTCATAGTTACAAAGATAAAGATATTCGAAATTAGGTGTAGGATTCTACTAAATTGATTTTCTTTGTTTCACAAATTTAGCAATGAACAAAAGAAATCTTGCATTAATAGCTGCTTTTTTAGCTACTAGTATATATGGTATTAACCATACTATAGCAAAAGAGGTTATGCCGATCTATATTGGATCATCTGGTTTTATAATGTTAAGATTACTTGGTGCCACTTCAATCTTTTGGCTTATTGGCTTATTTGCTCCAAAAGAGAAAATTGAAAGAGGAGATTTTTTAAAAATAATTTTTGCTTCAATATTAGGAATGTGTATAAATATGCTTGCCTTTTTTAGAGGTCTTGAATTATCAACACCAATCAATAGTGGAGTAATAATTACTTTATCCCCAGTTTTGGTCTTAATTTTATCATACTTTTTTTTAAAAGAAAAAATAACTATTAAAAAAATTCTTGGAATTTTAATTGGATTTTCAGGTGCAGTTTTCTTAATACTAAATAGTAGTAAAACTGGAATTAATGCACCAAATATTCCACTTGGTAATTCATTTTTTTTACTTAATGCCTCGGCTTATGCTGGCTATTTAATTATTGTTAAACCATTAACACGTAAGTATAATATTTTTACTTTAATGAAATGGCTATTCTTAATTGGATTAATTCTTTCTACACCTATCACATTTAATCAGTTTATTGAAGTCAAATGGACTGAACTTCCATGGTTTGCTATATGGAGAATGGGGTATGTAGTAATAGGCACAACTTTTTTGACATATTTATTTAATATTTATGCATTGAAAAAATTATCACCAACTACAGTTGGTTCATTTATTTATCTTCAGCCTATAATAACAATTCTGTTTGCTCTAATTACTGCAAATGACACCTTAGATACAACAAAAATATTATCGTGTATCCTCGTATTCATTGGAGTATACCTTGTGTCTTTTAAAAAATAGAAATAATTAATTATTTAATAATAAATATTAATCATTAATAATAGTGATTTTAAATTTTCTGTAATAAATTTGTCACTTAATCTTATTTATATGAAAATTAGACTCTTACTACTATCATTATTTATATTATCGTGTAATAATACAAATAACACTAAGGAAAAATTTCAATATGAGAGAGTTAAAGAGGAACCTACTATGGTTCAGAGCAGTATGGTTTCAAACACTGTAACTCTTAACTCGAATGATCAAATGAAGTTTGATAAAAAGATTATTAAAGTGAATTCTAATCAAAAGGTCACATTAACATTAAACCATAACGGTAGGTTCCCTGCAAGTTCAATGGGTCATAATTTTGTTCTACTAAAAGCTGATGTCGACGTAAATGCCTATGCACTTCAAGCTGCGGGTGCTAGAAATTCTGAGTATATTCCTGAAGGAGGAGATGAATTAGCATATACAAAGATGTTAGGAGGTGGAGAATCAGATACAATTACTTTTGATGCACCAGAGCCAGGAACTTATATTTTTATATGTTCATTCCCAGGTCACTATCAACTTATGATGGGTGAATTTATAGTTAGCTAGACATCAACATTTCCATCATAATATCCAGGAATTGGAACGAAACCAAGTTTATTAGTCATTACATATTCTGTTAGCTTGTATGAATTAACAGCCATTTCTCTGAAAAGTCCACATATTTGAGAATGATTTTTGCCATCCATTGAAATCATTGAACCACTATCTAAATGATCTGAAAAATATTTTTCTATAATTTCATCATTTACTTGATCTATTGAGTTAACATTTTCAGATTTTACAATCATACTTATGAATTCATCAATCAAAGCAAATAAATATTTTTGATCCTCACTTTTAATGTTTTTTGAAACATATGCATCAACAAATTTTGAAAGATTTAATGATATTGCACCAGGGGTTTCTGTCTCTGGGAGAATTATTTCAAGAACTCGATCTAAAAAAGATATTTGAGTTGTATTGAAAAATTTCAAATTATTTAATGAATCATCTGATTGGCATGATTGAACTATAGAAATTAATCCCGTAGAAACAGTCATTGATCCAAATGATAAACTTATTCTTTTAATTGCTTTTCTTCTATCCATTGTTCCTAAATATTTTGTTTATTAAGTTCGTCAACAGCATGCTTAGCAGCTCTAGCAGTTAAAGCCATATATGTAATTGATGGATTTTGATTTCCTGCCGAAGTCATACATGCTCCATCAGTAACATACACATTTTTAACATCATGAATTTGATTGTTAGCGTTTAGCACAGATGTCTTTGGATCATTTCCCATTCTTGCAGTTCCCATTTCATGAATTCCATTACCAAAAACATATTTACTTTCATTTCCGTACACATCTTTAAATCCAGATCTTTCAAGCATTTCTTCTGCTTGAATCTTCATGTCTTTTCTCATTGTAATTTCATTTTCTCTAATTTTCGCATCAAATGTAACAGTAGGTAACCCCCACTGATCCTTTTTATCATAATTAAGAGTCATTTTATTATCATGATATGGAAGGATCTCACCAAAACCAGTCATGCTAGCTGTCCATTCATCTCTTTTTACAATATTCTCCTTAAATCTTGGGCCATATGAAACAAGCTCTTCTTTACTATCAGCTATGCTCATGAAGCCTCTATTAGCACCTCCTTGATATTGGTATCCTCTTATATAATCTTTTCGGTCAGTAATTCCACCTATATTTCTAAATCTTGGTATATAAAATCCTGCAGGTTTTCTCCCAAATGTTGTTTTATTCTTAAATCCTTTAAATGTACCTGAAGCACCTACTTGAAAATGATGGTCCATAATGTTGTGGCCTAATTCTCCTGAGTCATTTCCCATCCCATTTGGAAATCTATTTGATTTTGATTGCATTAAAATTGATGTCGACCCAACTGTTGATGAACATAGAAAAATTACTTTAGCAAAATATTCATACGATTGATTATTTTCTGCATCTATTACTCTAACACCTTTAGCTTTTTTATTTTCCTCATCGTAAATAATTTCATGAACAATTGAGTTTGGCATCAATGTCATGTTTCCGGTTGCCTCTGCAGCAGGTAAGGTTGATGAATTACTACTAAAGTAAGCTCCATAAGGACATCCTCTCATACATCTGTTTCTATATTGGCAGGTAACTCTTCCAAGACCAGGCTTTGTTCCTTCAGTAATATGAGCAGTTCTAGCATTTGAAAGTATTCTTCCATCATTGAAGTTTTTAGCTATACTGTTTCTCATATGATTTTCTAAAACATTTAGGTCGAATGGCTTTAAGAATTTTCCATCTGGAAATTGAGGGAGTCCTTCTGGTCTTCCTTGAACTCCAATGTATTCTTCGACATAATCATACCAAGGTGCTATATCTTTATATCTAATTGGCCAATCAACACCAATTCCATCTTTCAAATTCGCTTCGAAATCAAATTCGCTTAATCTGTATGTGTGTCTACCCCAAGTAAGTGATCTTCCACCTAAATGGTATCCTCTAATCCAATTGAATTTATTTTTATCGTCATTATAAGGGTGTTTCAAATCATCAACAAAAAGATGTCTTGAAGATTCTCTATTTACATATCCAGTTCTACTCTGTTTAGGTTGTCTTTTATATGCATCTCGAGTTATCGTGTCACCTCCTTCAAAATCCCATGGATCCATGTTTGCAGTATGATAATCGTCTACATGTGTAATCATCCTTCCTCTCTCAAGAACAAGAGTTTTTAAACCTTTTTCTGTCAATTCTTTTGCAGCCCATCCACCACTTATACCGGTACCAACAACAATTGCGTCAAATTTATTATCCATAATTTTAATTAGAAATCAATTCCAATTTAAACATTAAATAATTAAATAATAATTAATTATTTAAATTTATATTTATAGTAGACTAAAAAACCCACTGAAATGAAAAGAAAAGAATTTATAAAACTAGCTTCAACAGGAGCTTTTGGAATATCATCCCTAGGATATTTATCCTGCGAGAGTCAAAAAGAAATATTTTTTAAGTTATCTCTTGCTCAATGGTCACTTAACAAGGCTATAAGAGGAGGTGAAATGTCTCCTTATCTTTTTGCAGAAAAATCTAAAGATCTAGGATTTACTGGATTAGAATATGTAAATCAACTTTATGATGATGTAATGAAAAGTGAGGACAAATCTTCTAGTATTAAAAACTTTATTTTAAAGAATAATCAACTTGCATCTGATAATGGAATGGATAATGTATTAATAATGATTGATGAAGAAGGAGATTTAGCAGGAGAAGATAAAGATCAAAGATTAATATCTATAGATAATCATAAGCTCTGGATAGATACAGCAGCTGAAATGAATTGCTCTTCAGTTAGACTTAATTTATATGGATCAAAAGATATTGAAACTTGGAAGGCTCTTTCAATAGAAAGTCTAACTAAACTTGGAGAACATGCAAAAGGAACTGGGTTAAATGTAATTGTTGAAAATCATGGAAGAATTACATCCAATATACCTGAACTAATGAATGCAATTAATGGTGTGAACATGGATAATGTAGGCACACTTCCTGACTTTGGAAATTTTTGTATGGCAGACGAAGGATATGGTTCTGTTTTTGACGGAACTTGTGAAACAGTATATGACTTCTATAAAGGAGTTGAAGAAATGATGCCTAAGGCATTTGCTGTAAGTGCAAAATCAAATGACTTTGATGAAAATGGTGATGAAAAAACTATTGATTACATGAAGATGTTGAAGATTGTTAAAAGCTTTGGATATACAGGGTATATTGGAGTTGAATATGAAGGTGAAAGATTATCTGAAGTTGAAGGAATTAAAGCAACTAGAGATTTATTAATCAAGGTTGGTCAATCAATTTAAAATAATATGAATAAGACAACAAGCTTTAAATTAAGTGTAATGATGTTCCTTGAGTTTTTTATCTGGGGGTGTTGGTTTGTAACAATGGGTACATTTTTATCACAAGCATTCAGTGCTTCAGGTGGAGATATTGCCTTAGCATATGAAACTCAATCATGGGGAGCTATAGTTGCTCCATTTATAATTGGACTTATCGCAGACCGATATTTTGATGCAGAAAAAATTCTTGCACTAATTCATATTTTAGGTGGTGGGCTTTTATTTATGTGTTCTGTAGCTCTTGGATTTGATAAGTTCTACCCATATATTCTAATTTACATGATTCTTTATATGCCCACTTTAGCTTTGGTTAATTCTATTGCATTTAGACAAATGAAAAACCCATCAAAAGAGTTTCCAAAAATTAGAGTTTGGGGGACTATAGGTTGGATTGTTGCAGGGCTTGTTATTAGCTATGGAGTTGGATGGGAGTCAAGCCAAAAATTAGAATATACATTTTACCTGGCAGCTATTGTTTCTGTTACTCTTGGTTTGTTTAGTTTTTCTTTACCTAAAACTCCACCTCAAGCAACAAATGAAAGTCCAAGTCTTAGAGAAATTCTTGGTCTTGATGCACTAAAACTTCTTAAGGATACAAGATATCTTGTGTTCTTTATTTCATCTATTCTAATATGTATTCCTCTCGCATTTTACTACCAAGATGCAAATCTGTTTTTAAATGAGCTTGGAGTTGAAAATGCTGCAGGAGTTATGACATTAGGTCAAATTTCAGAGGCATTGTTTATTCTACTACTACCTCTGTTTTTAAATAAATATGGAATAAAGAAAACCTTAATTGTAGGTATGTTAGCTTGGAGTTTAAGATATGTACTGTTTGCATTTGGAGATACTGGATCAAACATGTGGATGTTAATTTTCGGAATTGTTCTTCATGGAATATGTTATGATTTTTTCTTTGTTTCTGGTCAAATTTATACAGATTATAAAGCAGGCGAAAAATACAAAAGTGCTGCTCAAGGTTTAATTGCACTTGCTACATACGGCATTGGTATGTTAATTGGTTTTAGATTGGCTGGAAGAATTACTGATAAATTTGTAATTGATGGAGGGCATGACTGGTCACAAATCTGGACTTACCCAGCAATATTTGCGGCAGTTGTTTTAGTTCTTTTTATTCTAACTTTTAAAAACGAAAAAATAGAAATTGAAAAATAAAATTAGGTTAGGTATTTTAGGTGGAGGAGGAGACTCATTAATTGGAATTGTTCATAGAATAGCCTCTTCAATGCATGATAGCTATGAAATTATTGGAGGTGTATTTAATCCGAACTTTTCAGAAAATGTAAAGTTTGCAAAAGAAATAGGTCTTAGTGAAAATAGAATTTACGAAGACTATGAAAAGATGATTGAAGAAGAGTTAAAGCAGGATGAAAGTGAGAGGATTGAGGTTGTATCCATTCTGACTCCTAATTTTCTTCATTATCCAATGGCTAAAAAGCTTTTAGAAAATAACTTTAGTGTCATTTGTGAAAAACCTATGACTACAACTTTTGAAGAGGCTCAAGACTTAGAGCGAATATATAAATCAAAAAAATTAACATTTGCTGTAACATATACTTATACTGGATATCCCATGATAAGACAGATGAAAGAAATGATTAAAGAGGGTGTTATAGGCGAAGTTCAACGTGTAGATCTTCAATATTATCAAGGATGGATAAATCCAATAATCCATGATAAAACAAAACGATCTGAAACTTGGAGACTTCAACCTGATAAATCTGGAATTAGTTGCTGTATTGGTGATATTGGAACGCATGCCTTTAATATGCTAGAATACGTAACAGGGATGGAAGTAAAAGAACTTCTTTCTGATCTAAACTATGTATATGACGATAACCCAATGGATGTTGATGGTACTATTTTAATCAGATTCTCTGATAATATTAAAGGAGTCATTAGAGCTAGTCAAATTGCAACTGGTGAAGAGAATTGTTTTACAGTAGCAATATATGGACGTAAAGGAGGGCTAAAATGGCAACAAGAAAACCCTAATTATCTTCATCACTTAAGTGACTCTGAACCTCTTAAGGTTTTAAAGCCTGGTCATGATTATAATTCTAATTTTTCAAAAGTTTCCACTAAACTTCCACCTGGACATCCAGAAGGTGTGTTTGACTCTATGGCAAATATCTATAATGGTGTTGGTAGGGAGATAAGAGGTGAAAAAGAATTTGAAGGAGAGTACCCAAATTTAAATGATGGTTTAAGAGGAATGCTTTTTATTGAAAAAGCTGTTGAATCTCATAATAATGGAAATACTTGGGTCAAATTAAATAGAAATTAAAATGAAAACAATAAAAGGACCTGCAGTATTTCTTGCCCAATTTGTAGATAAAACTGCTCCATTTAATTCATTAGATGGGATTTGTAAGTGGGCATCTGAATTAGGTTATAAAGGAATTCAAATTCCAACTTGGGAAACCTCACTTATTGATTTAGATAAGGCATCTGATAGTCAAGACTACTGTGATGAACTTTTAGGAAAAGTAAAATCTTATGGACTAGAAATAACAGAATTATCAACTCATCTTCAAGGTCAACTTGTTGCAGTTTCTCCAGCATATGACTTAATGTTTGATAATTTTGCCCCTGATAAACTAAAAAAGAATCCCAAAGAGAGAACGAAGTGGGCTATTGAAACAGTTAAAAAAGCAGCAATTGCTAGTAGAAGACTAGGGCTTAAAACTCATGCAACTTTTTCAGGAGCACTTTTATGGCACACATGGCATCCATGGCCACAAGCTCCCAAAGGTCTTGTTGAAATGGGGTTTCAAGAATTAGCTAAAAGATGGCTACCCATTTTAAATGTATTTGATGAAAATGGGGTTGATGTATGTTATGAAATTCATCCTGGTGAAGACCTTCATGATGGAATAACCTTTGAAAGATTTCTGAAAGCTACAAATAATCATAAAAGAGTAAATATACTTTATGATCCTAGTCATTTTATTCTTCAACAGCTTGACTATATAACATATATTGATCATTATCACGAGTTTATAAAATCTTTTCATGTAAAAGATGCTGAATTTAATCCTACTGGTAAAAAGGGGGCCTTTGGAGGATATCTAGATTGGGCTGATAGAGCTGGAAGATATAGATCACTTGGGGATGGTCAGATTGATTTTAAAACTATTTTTTCTAAACTAACTCAATACGGTTGTGATGTTTGGGCAGTTTTAGAATGGGAATGTTGTATTAAAAGTCCTGAACAAGGAGCAACTGAAGGTGCAAAAATAATTCAGGATTTAATTATTAATTGTACCGATAAAAAATTTGATGACTTTGCAGGAGGAAACACAAATAATGAAGATTTAAGAAACATTTTAAATATTTAAATATGAAAAAAACATTAATAACATTTTTAATTTTAACAACAAGCATTGGATTTTCCCAGGATTCAGAATGGACTTATCTTTTTGACGGAGAGACATTAAATGGTTGGCATGAATATAATGGTGGAGCAGTTGGAGATTCATGGTCAGTAAAAAATGGTGAGTTAATTTTATCTTCTAAAAATGATAATTTAAGTAGAGGTAATGATATAATTACAGATAAAAAATTTACGAATTTTGAATTGTCACTTGAATGGAATATAGTAAAGGGTGGTAATAGTGGAGTGTTTTTCAAAGTTGTTGAGATTCCTGAAGTTAATCAACCATGGAAAACTGGACCAGAGATTCAGGTGCTTGATAATGATAACTTTTCAGCTAACAGATATCATAAGGCTCCAGCTCTTTATGATCTTAAACCAATTGGTAAGATTAAATACAATAAATATGGTGAATGGAATCACCTTCTTTTAAAAGTTGATCATGAGAAAAATATTGGCTCAATTACATTTAACGGTGAGAAAGTATACTCTTTTCCATTATATGGTGAGGAGTGGGATAAAATGGTTTCAAGATCAAAATTTAGTGATGATAATTACTATGAAAATTTAAGGCCTGAACATTCATTTTTTACATATGCCCCGTTTTTCGGTAAATTTAAAACAGGAAGTATTGGTTTGCAGGATCATGGTCATACAGTTAGGTATAGAAATATTAAAATCAAAGAATTATAATCTTAAATTTTATAAAAGCGTAAAAAGAGATTAATGATTTTTAAAATATATAGTTTATTAGCAGTAATAATGCAGTGTGATAATTTTCTTACTAATTATTTAAATTGATAATTTAACTTCAAATATATATTGTCATGAAAAAAAACATAATTTACCTAAGAACAGTTAAAGCATTTAGTATGAGTTTATCTCTCTTAATTCTATTGACCCTATTAATCAGTTGTAATACTGAAACATCTCCAAAATGGGAATACATATTTGATGGTGAAACTTTTAATGGGTGGCATGTTTATAAAGCTGAATCAATTGGAAGTGAATGGTCAATTAATAATGGTGAGTTAATATTTACCAACAACGAAGAATTTGGACAAGATCTAGTAACAGATAAAGAGTATACTAATTTTGAACTTTCAATTGAATGGAATATTTCAAAAAATGGAAATAGTGGAATATTATACGGGGTGAAAGAACTTCCTGAGTTCGATGCTCCATTTGTAACTGGACCTGAAATTCAAATTTTGGATAACGAAAATTATTATACTTCAACAGAACTGCACATGGCTCCTTCACTCTTTGATCTAGTTAGTTCAGATAACAAAAACTTAGAAGTAAAAACTCATGGTAATTGGAATCATGTTTTAATAAAAATTGATCATTCTAATAATCTTGGAACAATAAAAATGAATGATGAGATAGCATATACATATCCTTTATCAGGTAACGAATGGGATGAATTAGTGTCTAATTCTAAGTTTAACCCCAACACTACAAGACCCGACGCTACAGATGCTCCAACATTTGGAACCTATAAAACTGGCAATATTTCACTTCAAGATCATGGAAATAATGTTAAATTTAGAAATATTAAAATCAGAGAATTTTAAAACTTTAATATGATTCATTCAATGACTGGCTTTGGAAGAGAGGAGAAGCTTATAAATGATAAAAAAATAGTCATTGAAATTAGGACACTTAATTCAAAAGGACTTGATATCAATCTCAAGGTTCATGACTCATTTTCTTTTATTGGAGAATATTTGAGAAAATCTATTAAAGAAAAACTAATTAAGGGTAAAGTTGATGTAATTCTTGATATTGAGAATACTAATGAAGATCTTCTAATCCCTTTTAATAAATCAAAAATCAAGACTTATTTAAAAGAACTCAGAAAAGATTTTAAAATTGATGAGTCTCAAATTATTTCTAATTTACTTATGGGAAATAGTTATGTAAATTCAAATATCACTTTTAACAGAGGTGAAGAAAAAAATATTAAAATACTTTTAGATAAGGTTATTCAAAAACAATTAAAATATAGAAGAATTGAGGGTAAAGCTATAGGTGATGATTTAAAAAAAAGTATCTCCAAAATTAATAGCTATCTAAACAAAGTAGTTTCTAGTGAATCCAATAGAATTAAGGATAAGAAAAAGAAAATTAAGTCTCATTTTAACGAACTTAACGAAAAGTATGATAAATCTAGATTAGAGCAGGAAATAATATACTATATAGAAAAATTGGATATAAATGAAGAGATTATAAGATTGAAACATCATTTAAAGTTTTTCTCTTCAGAAATGAAAAACAAAGAAATTAAAGGAAAGAAACTTTCATTTATTTCTCAAGAAATCGGCAGAGAGATTAATACTATCGGCTCAAAAGCTAATAATTTTGAGATTCAAAGTATGGTGGTTAACATGAAAGAAGAACTTGAAAAGATTAAAGAAAATGTTCTAAATATCTTATAATGAATAGTAAAAAACTTATTGTTTTTTCAGCACCCTCTGGAGCAGGTAAGACAACTTTAGTCAAGTATTTACTTTCTATGTTCAATAAAATTGAATTTTCTATTTCTGCTACTTCAAGAAAACCTCGCGGTAAGGAGAAAAATGGTGAAGATTATTATTTTTTAAGTGATTTAGAATTCAAAGAGAAAATTAATACTCAAAAATTTGTAGAGTATGAAGAAGTTTATGGTGGAGTTTTTTATGGCACACTTAAATCTGAATTAAATAGAATCTGGGATGATAATAAAATTGTAATTTTTGATATAGATGTTGAAGGGGGAGTCAATATAAAGGAGATGTTTCCTCGGGAAACTCTTTCAGTTTTCGTTATGCCACCAAGTCTAGAAATATTAAAGAAAAGATTAATTGATAGAGGTGATATTTCAAATGATGAAATTGAAACTAGACTAAAAAAGGCAGAAAATGAGTTAGATTTTGCATCAAAATTTGATAATATTATAATAAATAGTGATCTTAACGAATCAAAAAAAATTGCTTTTAAACTAATCAAAGAATTTATAGAAAATGAGTAATGTAGGTTTGTATCTCGGAACATTTAACCCTATCCATAATGGTCATGTTACTTTAACTAAATATTTTTCTTCATTACCTGAATTAGATGAAGTATTAGTTGTTATTAGTCCACAGAGCCCTTTTAAAAATGAAGAAGGGTTAATTAGTGACTATGAAAGGCTTGAAATGGCCGAAACAGTTTTTAAAAAATTTGATAATGTTCGTGTATCTGATATTGAGTTTAAAATGTCTAGACCAAATTTTACAATTGATACTTTAAAAGAGTTCAAGAGGAGACACAAATACAATAAATTAATTCTATTAATTGGGGAGGATAATCTAGCTGGATTTAATAATTGGAAAGACTATAAAAAAATTATTGAAATTGCAGAAGTATATGTTTATCCAAGAGATACAAATCACAAAATACCTGATGATATTTTATCAAACAATAATATAAAATTAGTTGATGCTCCTAAAATAAAAATCTCAAGCAGTCATATCAGAGAGCTAATAAAATCTAATCAAAAAATTGATGACTTGGTTCCAAAAGAAGTTCTAAGCTTTTTTAAGTCTATTACTTAAGGGTTGTAATTATATCAAATAGCTTTTTAGTTAAATTTTCTCTGGAAAGAGAGCTCATATTTGTTAGGTTCTGTTTCTTATATCTACCTTCCAGCCATTCATTGTATTCACTTTTAATGAAAGTGACAACTTGATTAATGTTATTATTATTTGCATTAAATGATTTTGGAGATGTTTTTAATACAACCTCAGATTCTTTAGCAGAATTTGAAAAATTTATAATAGGTGAGCCAGATGCTAAATACTCAATAAGTTTTCCAGATATCATGTCAGTTTCTTCAGTATTTTTATAATTGAAATTAATTAATAAATGAGATGATTTAATTGTACTTATTGCATTATTATGATCTATATATCCTTTGTTAAGCAATTCAATTTTATTTGAATAAATTTTAATGATTTTTTTATCAATTCTCCCAGCAAAAGTTAAAATAAGATTTAAATTATTTTGCTTTGGATTAAGAATTTTTAATACTTCATAAAAAGTTTCATAATTATGATTTTGAGTAAGCATTCCTGTAAAAACAATATTAAACTTCTTTGGTTTTATCTCCTCAATTTTGTCATAATTTAATTTATCATAACCATTATAAATCTGATGAATTTTCTCAGGATTGGTAATCTTAGCCTTAAGAATTTTATGATATCTATCTCCTACAGTTGTAATTATTGCATCTGCTTTTTCAATAACGTTTGTCTCTAGTTTTGCATTTAATTTTTTAGAAAAGTTAAATCTAAATCTATCTTTTAAATAAAAAAGTTCAGACCAGGGGTCTCTTAAATCAACAATCCATTTTAGCTTATACTTTTTATAAATTTTTTCTCCAATCAAGTGTGAAGAATGAGGTGGACCAGTTGTAATTACATAATCAATTTTATTATTTGAAATAATTTTTTTAGCTTTTTGAAAAGCAAAGGAATTCCAACCTATTCTTGAGTCTGGTATAAAAAGATTAAGCCTTATAAAAGATGTAATCTTATCAAAAATTGATTTATTTGGAATATAAGATTGCGGTATACCCTTAGTTTTATTTCCTGATTTAAAAAAAGAATATAGGCTTAGAATTTCTAAACTAAATGTTTTATGAGTTTCAATATCTTTAATATGGCTATTAAGTGATAAATCTTTTAAATTATATGAAGCATATTTTGGGTCTACAGTAAGAACAATAGGATTACAGCCTAACTTCTTTAAATATTTAGCAAAATACATCCATCTTTGAACTCCTGATCCCCCAGATGGTGGCCAGTAATATGTAATAATTAATATGTTTAACTTAGCCAAACTAATTAAGTTTTAGTTGAACCCCTACCCCAAACACCTCTCTGACTTGTAATCTTGAAACGGCATTATCATCATATATTAGTTGAAATATTAATTGAGTAGTGAGAAGTGGATTAACATTAATTTCTATCTGCGCTAAATAATCAAGATCAATATTAGATGCTTCTTCAATGTAATTAGAAAAAAGTTTTAAGTCTTGCTTGTAGTTGACATTTTCCAGTAATTTCCCTTCCGAGTGAAAAGTTAAATTGGCACCAAGCTCATATCTGGAAGATTTATTTTGGGATACACCAAAATATGTTTCATTCTCTAATAAATCATCAGTAAATTTCTTACTCACTAAAATTAATCTTGATGCAATAGGAGAATAGTTTACCCAAAGTTTTTCATCTTTCTTCCATAAAAAACCTGAACCTATCTGAAAATATGCTGGAGAAAAAATTCTAGTTGTTAATTCTCTTATTTCATTATTTTCAGAATCTTTTTTATACTTATATCCATTACCAATTTGTGAAGTAAAGTTAAAAAAGGCTGAAAAAGATAAATTTCTAGTAAATTCTTTACCAACAATTGACTGAATGAGGATTCTATCATCAATCTTTCTTGCAAATGGAGCATTCTTATATTTAGCTATTCCAAAAGCTGATTCAACATTTGTTAACCAGTCCCAACCCTTATCCTTATATTCCCATTCATAATCAAATTTTATTGTAGCTGAGAAATTGTTAGTACCACCTCCAACCCAATCACTAAATCCAGTTTGATTAAGTAAGACAGTAACATTTCCTCTTTTTGTCCAAAGAGAATCTTTTTCAACTATTTCCTGAGAATAGATGTTTACAGAAAAAATGAGAATAATTATTAAGTATCTCATGAAATGATTACAAAAAACCTAATTCAAGTTTAGCTTCTTCACTCATAAGATCTTTTGTCCATGGTGGATCAAATGTAATTTCAACTTCAGCAGTTTTAACCTCGTCTATTGATTTAATTTTTTCCTCTACTTCTTGAGGTAGAGACTCAGCAACTGGACAATTTGGTGATGTTAGAGTCATCATGATTTTTACTTCATTATCTTCATTTACAAAAACATCATAAATCAAGCCTAATTCGTAAATGTCTACAGGTATTTCAGGATCAAAAATTGATTTCAATTCTGTAACAATCTTTTCTCCAAGATTTTCTGTGTTATTTTTATTATTTGTCATTTTTACTGTTTTGCTTGATATGCTATAGCATAAATTTTTATTTGTTTTATCATTGAAAGTAATCCATTAGCTCTAGTTTGCGATAAGTGACTATCTAACCCTATCTTCTCAATAAAATTAATATTAGCTTCTAAAATTTCTTCTGGTTTATGACCAGAAAAAACCTTTACTAATAGAGATATAATACCTTTAGAGATTATTGCATCACTATCAGCCTCAAATATAATTATGTTATCATTAAATGATGAATTAAGCCAAACTTTACTTTGACATCCTTTAATAAGATTAGAATCTATTTTATTGTTTTCAGCAAACTCTGGAAGAGTTTTACCTAAATCAATTAAATACTGATATTTTTCTGACCAATCTTGAAAGAAATTAAATTCTTCTATTATTTGATCTTGTTTTTGTTGAATACTTTCCACACTTAAAATTAAACAATTATCCTAACATTTTTGAAGCCTTTTTAACTGCATCAACAAATAAGTCTATTTCACTTTTAGTATTATAAAATGAAAAAGATGCCCTAACTGTTCCCGGTATGTTAAAACGATCCATTATTGGTTGAGTACAATGCTGTCCCGTTCTTACAGCTATACCAAATTGATCTAAAATTGATCCTATATCAGATGGATGATGATTACCAACATTAAATGATATTACTGATATCTTTTCTTCTATATCACCATAAATTTTAAGATTAGTGATTTTTTTTAAACTTTCAGTTGCATAATCTAAAAGGGTTTTTTCATAAGATTCAATATTATCAAACCCAATAGAATTCATGTAATCTAGAGCAGATCCAAATGCAATCACTCCTGCAATATTTGGTGTACCTGCTTCAAATTTATGAGGAAGATCAGCATATTCTGTTTTATTGAATGTTACATTTGATATCATCTCACCTCCTCCTTGATAAGGTGGAATGGAATTAAGTAAATCTGATTTACCATAAAGAAAACCTACACCTGTTGGCCCACATAATTTATGGGCAGATGCTACATAGTAATCGACATCTAATTCAGATAAATTAATTTTGAAGTGAGCTGCTCCTTGAGCTCCATCAACTAAAACTTGGCTTTTATTAGCATGTGCAAGATCAATTATTTCTTTTATTGGATTAACTATTCCAAGAGTATTAGAGACATGGTTTATAAAAACAAATTTCACATTAGGAGTAAGCAGTGATTTATATTCATCAATATTTAGTGTGCCATCATCTTTTATTGGTATAACCTTAAGTTTAGATCCTGTCTTCTCGCATAGCATTTGCCAAGGAACAATATTTGAGTGATGTTCCATCTCAGAGACAATTAACTCATCTTTAGAAGAAATCATTTTCTCTAGTCCTGATGAAATGATATTAATTCCATGAGTAGTTCCAGATGTGAATATTATTTCATGAGTATGAGCTATTCCAAAATGTTCTTTGACTTTTAATCTAGTTTCTTCAAATTTATTTGTAGCATCTACACTAAGTGAATGAAGTCCTCTATGAATATTAGAGTTGTAATTTTTATAATAATCAGAAATAGCATCAATTACTTGAATAGGAGTTTGAGATGTAGCAGCATTATCTAAGTAAATTAAATCAGTATTGTTTATTTTCTTACTTAGTATTGGAAAATCTTCTCTTATTTTATATACATCTATCATCTAAAGATCAAAACCTAGATTTACTCCAAGTTTACTTGCGATTAATGAGTTAATTCTTCTTTTTAGATTAGGTGTTTTAACACTCTCTAAAATATTATTTGCAAAAGCATAAGTCAAAAGTGCTTTAGCCTCTTTTTCCGGGATACCTCTTGTTTTTAAATAAAATAATGCTTGCTTGTCAAGCTGTCCTATAGTGCAACCATGTGAACATTTCACGTCATCAGCAAAAATTTCGAGTTGAGGTTTAGAATTTACTTTTGCTTTATTATCAATCAAAATATTATTATTCTGCTGAAAAGCATTTGTCTTTTGAGCAATCTTATCAACCATTATTTTACCATTAAATACTCCAACAGATCTATCTGAGAAAATCCCTTTATAGTCTTGATGACTTTCACAATTTGGTTGAGCATGATTAACTAAAGTGTTATGATCTACATGTTGGTTTGACTCAAGAATTGTAATCCCCTTAAGTGTTGATTGTATGTTTTCTCCCTTATGATAGAAATTCAAGTTATTTCTTATTAGTTTACCTCCGAAAGAAAAAGTATGAACACTAACATTACTGTCTCTTTCTTGGCTTATAAAAGTGTTATCAATTAGGGTTGATGAGTTTAGGTCATTTTGAATTTTATAATAATCTATAAATGCGTTTTTTTCAGCATAAATTTCAGTTAAGCTATTTGTTACTACTGAATGCTCTTTTAAACTTTGATGTCTTTCAATAATTTCAATTTTAGCATTTTTATCTGCTATTATAAGATTTCTAGGTTGTAACCAGATTGATTTTTGATTACCAGTTGAAAAATGCATTATCTGAACTGGATCTTCAGGACATACTCCTTCAGGAATATATATGTAAGCACCTTCTTTTGTATATGAAGTATTTAATGATGCTAAACTTTCATCCTTTGGTACAGTTCGATTAAAATAATTCTTTATTGCATTATCATACTTACCTTTAGAAAGAGCAGCAGATAGAACGCATATATCCATTCCATCGTGTGTAGTTTTAGATAAGAAAGGACTATAAACTCCATCAATAAATACAATTTTAAAAGAATCTAGATCATTAAGAAAATACTCTTTTACATCTCTTAATTCTACAGATTTATTAGGTTTTGAAGAAAGACTATAATCTTTTTGAATAATTGATTTCAATGAAGTATACTTCCAAGATTCATCTTTCTTTGATGGAAACCCTTGTTTCTCAAAACGCTTTAATGCCTCTTTTCTATCTGAATGAATAGGATTTAATAAGTCAATATCCTGTTCAAAAGCAATAAAAGAATCCAATAGTTTTTCTTGAAAATTCATACTAAGACTTTTCTTTTTTTAACCAATCATAACCTACTTCCTCAATTTTTTTTGCAAGATCTTTATCTCCAGACTTAACTACTCTTCCATCCATTACAATATGGACAAAGTCTGGAACTATATAATCAAGTAACCTTTGATAATGTGTAATTACAATAACAGAGTTGTCTTCATGACTACATTTAACTACTCCATTAGCTACTATTTTTAAAGCATCTATATCTAGTCCAGAATCTGTTTCATCTAAAACTGCAAGTTCAGGTTCCATCATTGCCATTTGAAATATCTCATTTCTTTTCTTTTCACCTCCAGAAAATCCCTGGTTTAATGATCTAGATAAAAAATTAGAATCTATTTCTAGAAGTGAAGCTTTTGCTCTTATTTTTTTTAACATTTCACTTGAAGGCATTTCATCTTCTCCTTTAGCTTTTCTTGATTCATTTATTGCTGTTTTGATAAAATTCGTTACAGTAACCCCCGGTATTTCAACTGGATATTGAAATGATAAAAAGACACCTTCGTGAGCCCTATCTTCAGGACTTAATTCATTTATTTCTTGACCCTTAAAATATATGTTTCCTTTTGTGATCTCATAATCTTCATGTCCAGATATAACATTAGCTAATGTGCTTTTACCTGAGCCATTTGGCCCCATAATAGCATGAATTTCACCTTTATTAATTTTTAGGTTTATGCCTTTTAATATAGGTTTACCTTCTATTTTACAATGTAAATTATTGATTTCTAACATATTTATAAATTTATCCAACTGATCCTTCAAGAGAAATTTCAAGTAATTTTTGAGCTTCAACTGCAAATTCCATAGGTAACTTATTAAGTACATCTTTACTAAACCCATTCACAATTAGAGCAATTGCCTTTTCTGTATCTATACCTCTTTGGTTACAATAAAATATTTGGTCTTCCCCAATCTTACTTGTAGATGCTTCATGCTCAATTTGAGCAGTTTTATTTTGCACTTCTATATAAGGAAATGTATGAGCTCCACAATCATTCCCCATTAATAAAGAATCACACTGAGAAAAGTTTCTAGCATTTTCTGCAAATGGTGAAATCTGAACAAGGCCTCTATAACTGTTTTGAGATTTACCAGCAGAAACTCCCTTAGAAATAATAGTACTTTTTGTGTTTTTTCCTAAATGAATCATTTTGGTTCCAGTGTCGGCTTGCTGAAAGTTATTTGTGACAGCTATTGAGTAAAACTCACCAATTGAATTATTTCCTTTTAAAATACATGATGGATATTTCCATGTTACAGCAGACCCTGTTTCAACTTGAGTCCAAGATATTTTAGATCTATTATGACAAATTCCTCTTTTAGTAACAAAATTAAAAACACCACCTTTTCCATTTTTATCTCCAGGAAACCAATTTTGAACAGTTGAATACTTAATTTCAGCATCATCATGAGCAATTAATTCAACAACAGCAGCATGTAATTGATTTTCATCTCTAGATGGAGCTGTACAGCCCTCTAGATAACTAACATAACTGGACTCATCGGCTATCACCAATGTTCTTTCAAACTGACCCGTGCCAGCCTGATTTATTCTAAAATAAGTTGACAGTTCCATTGGACATCTAACTCCTTTGGGTATGTAACAAAAAGATCCGTCAGAGAAAACTGCAGAATTTAAAGCTGCATAATAATTATCTTTTTTTGGCACGACAGTTCCTAAATGTTTTCTAACTAATTCAGGATGGTTTTGAATAGCATCTGAAATAGAACAAAAAATAATTCCTTTTTCCTCTAGTGTGTCTTTAAAAGTAGTTGCGACAGATACTGAATCTACTACTACATCCATAGCTACTCCACTTAATTTTTTTTGCTCATCTAAGGATATTCCTAATTTTTCAAATGTCTTTAATAATTCAGGATCAACTTCATCCAGAGAATTTAAATCAGGCTTTTTCTTTGGAGCTGAGTAGTAAGAAATATCTTGAAAGTTTGGTTTATTATACTTTAAATTTGACCATTCAGGCTCTTTCATAGCCTTCCAAGTTGAAAAAGCATCTAATCTCCAATCTGTCATCCATTTAGGCTCATTTTTTTTCTTAGAAATTGCTCTAACTATATCTTCATTTAAACCAACAGGAAATGTTTCAGAATCTATATCTGTGTAAAAACCATACTCATACTCTTTGGTTTCTAGCTCTTTTTTTAACTCGTCTTCAGTATATGCCATAAAAATTAACCCTTAATAACTTTTTGCAAATATACATATAAATCGGGCTTTTTTTGATAATAATACATGTTAATAAATCTATAATTATGTTATGATCTATTATCTAAATTAATAGTTCAATTAGATTAATTTTGAATATATGGATGAGAATGAAAACGATCTTCAAAGCATAAGTGAGACAGATTTAATTAAGAGAATAACAAAATCTTTTAAGAATAAAAATGACTCTACTGTTATTGATATTGGAGATGATGCAGCTGTTTTAAAATTTGATAAAACTAATCTTGCTATCTCTCAAGATATACTTGTTGAAGGAGTTCATTTTGATCTATCCTATGTTCCACTAAAACATTTAGGCTACAAAAGTGTTGTGGTTAACATTTCAGATATAATTTCCATGAATGTTAAACCATCTCATGTCCTTGTCTCAATAGCGGTATCTAACAGATTTAAAATTAAAGCCCTTGAAGAGTTATATGAGGGTATTAAATTAGCCTGTTCAAATTATAATATTGATTTGATAGGTGGTGATACTACATCCTCAAAAACAGGATTAATGATTTCTGTTACTTGTATTGGAAATACTGAAAATAAAAAAATAACAGAAAGAAAAGGAGCAATGCCAAATGATCTTCTTGTTGTTTCAGGAAATTTAGGATCTGCATATATGGGGCTTCAAGTTCTTGAAAGAGAAAAAAAGGTATTTGAGGTCAACCCTAATTCACAACCTGATTTAAGTAACTATACCTATTGTATCCAGAGACAACTGAAGCCAGAGGCTAGAGTTGATGTTATTAATCGTCTTGAAGAACTTAAGATTACACCTACATCAATGATAGATATTAGTGATGGATTATCAACTGAAATAAGTCATTTATCTAATTCTTCAGGATTATCTTTTCATATAAATGAAGATAGTATTCCTATTTCAGAAGAGGCAAAAAAAGTTTGTGATGAGTTTAAATTAAGTCATTCTGTTGCATATCTTAACGGAGGAGAAGACTATGAACTTTTGTTTACTGTTTCCAAGAAGCATGAAAAGAAAATTAATGATTCTGAACATTTAACAATTATTGGCTCTTGTGTGAAAAAAAAAGATGATAATTGTATGATAACCAGTCTAGGTCAAAAGATAAATATTAATAGTTCTGGCTGGGATTCCTTTAATAAAAAAGATTAACCTAGAGCAACATCTAGCATCATCATAATTATAAATCCTGCTATAAATCCTAATGTAGCTATATCAGTATATTTATCTTGCTGTGTTTCAGGTATCACCTCCTCAACAACAACAAATATCATTGCTCCAGCAGCAAATGCAAGTGCATATGGTAATATAGGTGTGAAAAATGTCACCGCTAGAGCTCCTATGACCCCTGCTATAGGCTCAACTATTGCGGATAATTGTCCATACCAAAAACTCTTAAATTTACTAACACCAGACCTTCTCAAAGGCATAGAAACCGCAATTCCTTCTGGAAAATTTTGAAGTCCAATTCCAAAAGCTAAAACAACAGCTCCAGCTATTGAAGCCTCTGGTATTCCAGCTGCTACTCCACCAAATAAAACTCCAACAGCAAGTCCTTCAGGTATATTATGAAGAGTTATAGCTAAAGTTAAAAG